>Ga0207933_1001698_pt1 | contig 15820 bp, 16 predicted proteins | sample NGESurdeep092012_4_FD_184488 | JGI IMG/M metagenome (GOLD analysis project Ga0207933, IMG submission 184488) | Arctic peat soil microbial communities from Barrow, Alaska - NGEE Surface sample F53-3 deep-092012 (SPAdes) | ecosystem: Environmental > Terrestrial > Soil > Wetlands > Peat ... | reverse complement strand
TATCCACGTAGCTAAACAGCGACCCTGTTCTCTCGTCCGATCCGCGCAAATCAGCCTCCTCTGTCGAGGAGATTGAATCATAACAACACCTGCAAAACGAGAGACTTCTTCAACAGCCTGCTAGGGCCGCTGATACGCGAGCCATATCAAGATCAGAATGCGGACCAGGCCTCAGTGACTTGGGCGGAGTCCTGCCTGGTGGCAGATATGCCCGCACCGCCGACTCTCCATGATTGAGCGGAGCAGCAAATCGTGCAGGAATGGCGAAACCCACCGCCACTGAGGCGAGTGCTACTGCCAAGACAATCGTCCGCGCATTAAGCATCACGTGGCACTTTAGCGCCTTCGCCGGCCCTCGTCAGGTGAGTAGCACCGGTATGGTTTAGGATGACGGGGACCTTAGATGCACCCGCCGCAGGGATAAATCCGCGCCGCACGCTTGCTGATCGATTTGCCGATCGATGGATCCGCGAGACCTCGGTTCCTCCTACTCGTTGCTTTTAGCTCCGTCGCTCGATGCCGGCATCGCCCGCTGGACTGAGATTAGAGACCGGAGCTGGCCGGAGTACCGCGGCGAGGTAAATGAGCGCGCTCAGAACAGCGATACAGAAACTGACCGGCCAATCGGTATAGAAGGCGGCAACGAGCCCAATCCAGACTTCTGCAAGTGCCAAGACCGCAGAGAGTAGGAGCCCGCTCCACAGAGTGCCGGTGAGACGCTGCGCCGCGGCCGGCGGTCCCACCATCAGAGTAAAAACCAAAAGAACCCCTACGATTTGAGCGCATTCGGATACGGCAAGGGCAACAATGGCAAGGAAAACCGTCGACACAAGCCGCAGCGGCACGCCCTTTGCCTCAGCTAGCTCCGGCTGGAGACTCGAAAATATCAAAGGCCGCATGATAGCTGCCAATGCCACGAGTGTTACGGTTGAGAGAAAGAGCAGTATCAGAATAGTTGGCCGATCCACAGCAAGTACGTTGCCGAACAACACCGCGGTCGCCTGCGTTGCAAAGGCCGTGTAATAATGGAGGAACAACAGGCCGAAGCCGAGCGCTAGCGCGAGGGTCATGCCTATCGCGACATCGCGGTTACTGATGCGCTCACCCAATAAGCCCATCGAGATGCCGGCAGCGACAGTAAATGCCACCAAGCCCCAAAGCGGCGCCAGTCCGATCAGACCGGCGCCTGTGGCTCCAGCAAATCCAATGTGTGACAGCGCGTGCCCGGCGAATGTCTGACCGCGCATGACCAGGAAGTAGCCTACAATCCCAGACACCACCGCCGTGATTGCCGCGGCAGCAAAGGCGTTATCCATAAACGCGTATGAGAACATGTCAGTGATGATGGCCTTGATGATCGTTGTGAAGGTGATCAACTCGCTCGACATCGCGCCCTCGCGACATGACGAAGACGTGTCCTTCGGCGCGAATGACCTGAATGTCAGCGCCATACAGCTTTGAAAGCACTGGACCTGTTACGACATCTTCAGTGCGCCCAAGAACCGCTTGCTGGTTGCCGAGATACAGCACGCGATCAATCGAGCCCATCAATTGGTTGAGCTCGTGTGCACTGAATAGGACCGTGATCTTGAGCTTACGGCAGATCTTCCGAACGACATCGATCGCCACCTCCTGGTGCCGGGCGTCGAGACTGATCAGAGGCTCGTCGAGCACCAGCAATTGCGGCTTGCCGAGCAAAGCCTGGGCGAGCAGCAATCGCTGACGTTCGCCGCCCGACATTTCGTTCAGCGGGCGTTCGGCCAGGTGCCGTGCACCGATATCGGCCAAAGTTTCATCGATACGTTTGCGGTCCGCGAGCCGTAGGCATGGTAACCCCCATCGCTCGCCGTTGAGTGAGGTGGCAATGAAATCCATGCCACGGACACGCAGGTCCGGAACCACGGTTCGCACCTGGGGCAGATAGCCTATCCGCGAGTCCCCCCGCTCCGGCCGCTCGCCGAAGACGCTTATCTGGCCGGATGTGGGTTGTAGCAGGCCGAGAACGGACCGCATCAACGTGGTTTTGCCAGCGCCATTTGGACCAAGAACACCAATGAACTCGCCTTGGGCGATTGAGAAACTCGCCTCCGAAAGGACGATGCGCTCACCGACGGTTAGGGAGACCCGGTCGAAGTCGATGACGCTCATTGCGACTGGCCGGTCAGCGCCGCCTCAGTGTCGTTCAGCTCTGACAGCATCCACTTCTGGTAGGTCATTCCGGCCGGCTCGGTCTCAGTGACACCGACAACCGGGACCTTCGATTGGTGAGCGATGCCGACGAGCGTCTGGACGATCTTATCGGAGGCTTGTTTGTTGTAGAACATCACTTTGACTCTGTGGGAGTTCAGGTCGTCCTGAAAGGCAGCAACGTCCCGAGCGCTCGGCTCGGTGTTATTCATGATGGCAATTTGGAAATGCTCATTCCGCATCTTTAGCTTGAGAGCTGCGGCCATGTAGCCGAACACAGGTTCGCTCGCGGTGACCGGGGCTCCCGCGTACTTCGACGCAATCGCCGCGATCTTTTCGCTGATGGGCTTGAGGGAGTCCGCAAACGCTTTTCGCCGCGCAGCGTAGGCTTTGCGATGCGATGGATCGGCCTTGGACAAGCCATCGGCAAGCGCCTCGGCGACCTTAGGCATGGTTTGCGGGTCGTACCACAGATGCGGATTGTCGCCGGGCTTCTTGCCGACGAGAACACCGACATTGATGACCACGCGACCGGTGCTCGGCGCAGCCTTCAACAATTTTTCCATCCAAGGATCGTAATCCGCACCGTTGTAGATCACGATCTGCGCCGCGCCGGTTTGCCGCACGACTGAAGGAGTCGTCTCGAAAAGGTGGGGGTCCTGGTCGGGATTGCTCATAACGCTCTCGACCGCCACTCGTTCGCCGCCAATTTGGGTAGCCACGTCGCCATAGAAATTTTCAGCGGCAACAATCGTGACCTTAGCGTCCGCGGCATGGACAGGCTGGACGGACGCGGCTGTCAGGGTGACGAGAAATGCAGCACCAGCAATGGTCTTCATGCGAAGCTCCTGTGCGGCCGGGTGCCCGTTCGAAGATGTAACGATATAACGTTACGGATGGCAAGAATTATTCGAGAATGCGCCCATCGAACAGCCCATCAGTCGGGGCACGATGGCGCCCTGCTAGAACAACCCCATGCGTTCGCTGGCCATATAGCCCGCCAGAAGGGCGACCCCGAATACGGTAATCGCCACGGCAGCTCCAGTCTCTAACGTGCGCAGGAGTATCATTCCGCGGCCGGGCTTAGCCTTGGCGATGCGGCCCGCGAAACCCCGCGCACCGACTGCCATGGTAGCGATCGTACCGACGGTGATTGCGGTGCCGAGGCCCATGACAAACGTGGACGCGATGCCGATCCAATAGAGCCCCTGCGCCAACGCGAAGACCAGCACGATAATGGCGCCCGAGCACGGCCTGAGACCAACTGCGATAACCGCCGACAGCCCTTGTCGAAACCAGTGCTTGCCGGTTAGTCCGCTCGGCTCTGGCGCATGCGCGTGACCCCAAGCAGAAGCGTCGTCCTCATGGTCGTGCGCGTGAACATGGTGGTTATGCGCGTGCTCGTGGGCGTGATGGCCGTCGTGATCGTGCCCATGGTGGGCTTGGCCATGATGATGGTCATGGGTGTGCGAGTGATGCTCCGCCTCGGCCGGGCGCAATAGACGAAATAGGGCGCGGCCCTTCACCCACAACAGCCGCAAACCGATCAAAACGATGAGCGCATAGCCAACCATCTCGACTACGCGCACGGTCGTATTCATCGCCTTGGCGGTGGCGTTCAGCAGGATCGCCGCAACCGTGACGATAATGATTGCGGAGAGCGACTGTAGGACTGCCGAAGCGAACGAGAGGATGATACCGCGCCGCCAGGTCTCGTCATTGGCAACGAGATAGGATGAGATCACCGCTTTGCCGTGACCGGGACCGGCAGCATGGAAGATGCCATAGACAAAGGACACACCCAGCAACGTCCAGCCGGCACTGCCGTCGGCCTTGGAGGCTCTGATAAGGTGCGACAGCATCAGGTAGAAACGCGCCTGTTCCGCCAGAATCCAGCCGGTGACCCCGCCCATGTCCGGCGCCGCCCGGTGCGCGGCGCCAAAGGGTTGAGCGAGCGCGGCATCGGCGAAAAGCAGAACGAGCGCTATCGGAACAACGATGAGAGCGACGCGCGCTCCGGGCGACATCGATCGCGGCATCAGACAAACCTCATGGCGATGCGCCGCCCCCGCGGGAACCGTTATGGACAGTGTACCAGAAGCTTGTTGGCGAACTTGGCGCCCCAGGCCATGGTGAGATTGGGCGCGTTGGCGGGAATGTCGCTCAAGACTTTGCCTTCAGCAAATGTCATCTCGCGCGGATAGACGACGTCCATTTTGCAATGGCGCCCGCCGACGATTTTCGCCGGATCGTCCTTGGCGAATGCGAAATCGATGAAGATCGTCGGATCGTACATATCGAGCTCTAGCTCCTTCGCCTTCACCGGTGCCTTGATCGGCAGCGTGAAGTTCAGGGTCAGCACCGAATCCGCATAGTCCAGCCAGTAATCGGACGTAGGCTCGCCAAGCTCGACCATCTTGCCGTCGGCAGTCGCGTAGGTGAAATAATCGTATTCCTTTAGCGACTCGACGTTGACTTTGGCGAGCGGGGCCAACTCCTCCCGCGTATACTTGCCCTTCTCCTTCGACTCTGTACCCTGCAGCGCGAAAGCCGAAAACATATCGTCGAAAGTCCAATGCTGACGGATCGCAGTCACCTTGCCATCGGGCGAGCAGATCACGTCACTGCGCATCGTGATCCAGACATGCGGATGCGCAGTCGCGACTGACGACACAAGGCCGAAGAGAATGCCCACTACGATCCGCCTCATGGGCAATTCACCAAGATCTTGTTGGCGTACTGCTCTCCCCAATTCTGGGCGGCAGTAAGCGCATTGAAGAACTGCTCACCGAGGTTGGTGCTCTGGGCGGACGTTATTTGTTGCGGCAGGACGACATCCAGCTTGCAGCCGGGATGATTGCCTGCAAGACTCACGGGAGCAGTTTTCGCGAATTCGAAATCGACAAAAATCGTAGGGTCATAGATCTCTATTCGCATCAACTTTGGCTTCACAGGCTGCTTGAGCGGTAGAGTGAAATTGAGCGTTAAGACCGCATCCTTGTCATCAAGCCAATAACCCGGCAGAGGATCGCCGAAGACGGCCTTCTTGCCGTCAGCAATTCCAAACGTGAAATAGCCATACTCTTTGAGAGACTCGAGATTGAGTTTGGCGAGAGGCGCGAGTTCGTCTCGCGTGAAGTGTCCCTTCACCTTGCCCTGCATCCCCTCCGTGGCAAAGGCTGAGAACATGTCATCGAAGGTCCAGTGATGACGAATGCCAGTCAGGCTGCCGTCAGAGCCGTAGACCAGCTCGGATTTCATTGTTACCCAGATGTGCGGGTGCGCCGACGCAGTGGCGCCGACTGTCGTGAGAAGCCCGACAAGCATGAGGACTCGAAGGCTACCTTGCATGCTCTGCACAATACGGCAGACTACGGCGCCTTTGCGGCTGTTTGGGGATGACGTTGCCGGTCATTAACACAGAGGACGCGGGAGCTGTAAGGCAGCTGCGGGCCATAAGCGCGCGAGCGCGAAAGCGCTAGGAAGACCATCAACCACCAGTCCCAAAGCAATCCCAACGTATGGCTGGAATTCCACCGTCAGTCGGGGTGTGTGCATCGGGCCGCTGAAATCGGCCACGTTAACTCGGATTGTCGAGACTCAGAGTTTCGGAGCGATCGTCATAGGCAAACGCTTCGGCGAAGCGAGCCCAGGCCACGACGGCGCGTAACGTGGCCTCAGCCGCCTGCTCGGTCATATGATCCTCAAGTTCGTCGATAAATCGGCGCTTCGGCGCTTCGTGGTTAGCACGGTCGTGCAGCACGCGGCGGATGTGCGATGCGAGCGGCACGCAGGTGAGCAACTGGTTCTGAAACAGTTTCTTACGGTCATCGACGCCAGCCTCAGCAAAGTGCTTGCCAATCTCTGATAAGTGGATGTCACCATCCTCGACAGCTGCGAAGCGTAGGAGCTGGAGCGCCTCAGCGATCGGAAATAAGTCGTCGACTTCCATCTGCAGGCTGCTCGCGATCACAGGTAGGTCGGCACGGCCCTTGTACGGCGCACCAGCGACCGCCTCGATGAGGCCGGCGAGTGCGTTGGCCGAAACACGGGGCAGCAACATGTCGATGCCGATGCCAGCGGAACGATCCGTGGCCCGCGTCGGCGCCGGCCGTGCGGTCAGCGCAACGTAGGCACATTCAACCAGAGCGCCGAAGTTCGGGTCCATGCGGCTGCGCGGATGCGGCAGTTCGACTTTGATCTCCTCTACGATGTGACCCGGATTACGGGAAAACACGAGGATACGGTCACACATCAAGACCGCCTCCTCGATATTGTGCGTCACCAGGACGACGCCTTTGATCGGTAGCCGTTTGTCGTTCCACAATTCAAGGAAATCGGTGCGCAGCGTTTCGGCCGTGAGCACATCTAGTGCCGAGAAAGGCTCGTCCATTAACAGGATGTTTGGATGCACGACTAGCGCGCGGGCGAAACCGACACGCTGGCGCATACCGCCGGATAATTCTCGCGGGTATGCGGATTCGTAGCCGTCGAGGCCGATTAAATCTATGCCGGCGAGCGAGCGTCGGCGAATCTCCGCTTCTGGCAGGCGAAGCGCTTCAAGCCCGAGGGCTACGTTTTCGAGCACCGTCAGCCAGGGAAACAGAGCCGAGCTCTGGAATACCATCGAGATGCCTGGTGCCGGACCGATGATTGTCTGCCCTTGATAGACGATATTGCCTTTCAACGGACTAGCCAGTCCAGCAATCAGGCGCAGCAACGTCGATTTGCCCGATCCCGATCGTCCAAGCAGACCAATGATCTCACCCGACTTCATGGTGAGATTGATATCGTCGAGCACCAGAAGGTCCTCGCCACCGGCTTTTGGAAACGCCTGAGAGCAGGATTGGATTTCCAGCAATGCGTCCGCCATGGCACGGGTTCCTTATTCGAGCCGGAATTTTCGTTCGGCATACCAATAGAGAGGCCGCCAGAAGATCCGGTTGAGGACCACCACGTAGAAGCTCATAACGGCGATGCCGAGCACGATCCTCGGGAAGTCGCCGACTTCGGTCGCTTGAGCAATATAGGCACCGAGACCGTAGGCCTGCAGCTTCGTGCTGCCCCAGTTGGCCACTTCTGCGACGATGCTGGCGTTCCACGAGCCTCCCGAGGCGGTAATGGCTCCAGTCACGTAATAGGGGAAGACGGCAGGAAGCGCGATCTTCTTCCACCACAACCAGCCGTGAATCTGCAAATTGGTGCCAACATCGCGCATCTCGGAGGGGATCGATGCGGCGCCGGCGACGACGTTAAATAGGATGTACCATTGGGTACCCAGGATCATCAGTGGGCTTAGCCAGATATTGGGGTTGAGCTTGAGCACTACAATTGCCGAAACCGCAATTGGAAACAGTACATTGGCGGGGAAGGCGGCAAGGAATTGTGCTGCCGGCTGCACGAGCTGCGTCAGCCGCGGCCGCATGCCAATTATCACTCCGAGCGGCAACCAGATGACGGTGGCGATTGCGATGAGCACAACCACGCGCACCAACGTAGCGAACCCGTACATAAGCGCACGTCCGACCTCGGCCAGTGAGATGCTGCCGTGGACGAATCTGACCACGTGCCATGAAGCGAAAGCAGCCACGGCGGCGAGGCAGGTGCTCCACAGCCAGTCATGCCAGCGCGCGGGCTTCCTGTCGGGCTGCCGCGGGCGCCGCGTAGGCGCAAATTGTGGCCACGTGAAAGTCCGGCGGCAAAGTAGAACGAGGGGCTTGCTCACCGCCGCGATTGCACCCGAACGGCGCAGGACGTCGAGTACCCAAGACCGCGGCGGGATGACGCTGACCTGCTGCTCGAAGCGAAAGCGGTCAGCCCAGGCCACGAGAGGGCGGAAGAGCAGTTGGTCATAGAGGAGAATGACAATCAGCATAGCGCCGACCGCCCAGACGACCGCATGTAAGTTTTCCTGTGCGATCGCTTGCGCAATGTAGGATCCGATGCCCGGCAGCGTGACCGTGGTGTTGCCGACGCTGATCGCTTCAGACGCCACCACGAAGAACCAACTGCCAGACATCGACACCATCATGTTCCAGATGAGTTGCGGCATGGCGAAGGGCACTTCGACCCGCCAGAATTGCATCCAGCGCGACAGCCGAAAGACGCGTGACACTTCCAGGAGTTCAACCGGCACGGTGTGCAGCGACTGATAGAAGGAGAAGGCCATATTCCAGGCCTGGCTCGTGAAGATCGCGAAGACGGCTGCGAACTCGACGCCGAGCACCCGGCCAGGAGCGAGTGACATGAAGAACAGGACGGTGATCGAAATGAAGCCGAGAATCGGTACAGACTGCAGAATATCAAGCAGCGGCACCAGCAGTCGCTCGGCGCGCCGGCTCTTCGCGGCCCAAGTCGCGTAGGTGAACGTAAATAGGAGCGACAGCAACAGCGCCACCAGCATGCGAAGGGTGGTGCGGGCGGCGTACTCGGGCAGACGCGACGGATCGAGCGACAGCGGTGCCGCCTGTAACTCAGTCAGAGGTTGCAAGAGATGCCGGCTCGCTTCCCCCACGAAAACAAGCACGCCGAGCGTGAGCAGTACTGCCAACAGGTCCCAGCGCGTAAAGGCGCGCCTACCCTGTTCAATGGAGACCGGGATCGTGCCGCGCATGACTTGGGCACTCGCGTTTGGCGGTTATCAGAAAGGATGGGATTGTCTGGAGGCGGTCAGAATGCGGCGAGAGCCACCGAACTACAGCATCGCTTGACGACGGCCAAATGCGGCCACATCTGGTTCGGCGATCTCAAACTAAGTTCTTGACGAACGATCCTCTGGTTGCTCACCCTCGTGGGCTGAGATGACCAGGCAGTGATTGGCAATAAAGTAGCGCGAGCGAGCGTCATGGCTCATCCCCGATCAGTCCCGAACGACCGCAGAGGTAGCGAACTCGGGCCTAGTCCCTACCCTCGTTTAGCCGGCGAGATCGCTAGAGAGCCGCGTGCTTGATGTGCAGACGCCCCGGGGGCCAATAAGCCGGCCGCCGCGGCGCAACTAGGGTAGCTGTCAATTTTGTCCCGAGGCCGTGCACTCGAAGGAACCCTTCGAATATTTTGGCCGTACCCCTGGCGCGAATGGCTGTCAAGAAAAATGGGATAGCGTCGGGATGCGGAATGGGATTTCCACAATATGATCCGGATTGCTTATCGGGCATTATGGAGAAGAATTCAGGACAATCGGCCACATGAAGCACGTCGTCGGCATTAGCCTCATTGCGCTACTGCTGCTTGTTATTGTTATTGCGGTTGTCGTGTACTCGCATCCCCCTGTTTGAGACACAGAACGATTGGCAAGCGGCTGCAAGTAGCATCCGCATTCAGCGGCAAGAACGACAAGCCGTCCCGAGGTCAGAGGATAGATGGTTGACCTGCTTTTCCCTTCCGTGGCCCGGAGCGGAAAGTGCGGAGCCGACAATGTCATATCGGGCGACGGAACGACATTCATAGCTCACCCTCGGCCGCTAAGAACCTGCGGGTGACAAACAATGCCACACACCTACCGACCACGACGGCGCCGCCCTGCAAAACTCTTTCATGAGGTCGCTTGACTCGGGCGTGCGGAAGAACCCTTGAACCGAGGACGGCTGAGGCATTTCATTCGAATGGAATAGTGACGTCCTTGGATGCAAAGCGGAACAAATGGGTTCCGAGTCAGGTTTGAATGTCGCTTTGACAACCGAGAGAGCACGCTTTGGATCATAACGGGACCTTCATGCTGGGCATCATTGCGGCGGTGAGCTTATTGGCCACGATGTCAGCGCTATTGGCTCAGCGTTGGTTCGGACTCTGGTGGCTCACGATCGGACTTGGTCCGGCGGTCGCGATCTCACTGTCGCTTCTTTGGCTAAGCTCACGGCGGATATAAATGCAGCATAAAAAACACGCCTCTGGCTGGCTCGGCCAATTGACGGGCAGCCGCGTGTTCAAAGCATTGGGGCCTGGCCTGATTACAGGCGCGGCCGACGACGACCCAAGCGGTATTGCCACGTATTCTCAGGCCGGCGCACAATTCGGGTTTGCGATCACTTGGACTCTACTGTTCACCTATCCGCTCATGGCGGCCATCCAGGAGATCAGTGCGCGAATCGGCCGGACTACGGGGTGTGGCGTCGCCGCCAATCTTCGCCAGCACTATCCAAAGTGGATTCTTCAGCTCATCGTTTTCTCAGTCGTTATTGCCAATGCCATAAATATTGGGGCTGATCTCGGAGCGATGGCGGACGCGGTGACCCTCCTCGTCGGCGGCCCGGCCTTAATCTATGTGATTCTTTTCGGCATTGTTTGCGCCGGGCTAGAAGTCTTTATCCCGTATGCGCGATACGTCTCTGTGCTGCGGTGGCTGACCTTCGCTCTCTTCGCGTATTTTGGAACGGTCCTTGTAGTCAAAGTACCATGGAGCGAGGCCATAAAAGGCTTTTTCATCCCGACATTATCTCCAGATCCAGAATTCTGGACCGTCGTTGTCGCCATCTTCGGCACCACGATCAGCCCCTATCTCTTCATCTGGCAGGCCTCTCAAGAGGTGGAAGAGATTGACAATGTGGCTGAGCGCAAGCCGCTCATCCAATCGGCCAGACAAGGCAAAAGTGCGCTCAGACGCATTCGCATCGATACCTTCATTGGGATGGCATTCTCAAATCTCGTCGCGCTTGCGATTATGTTCACGACCGCAGCGACGCTAAACGCCGCAGGCACGACGGATATTCAAACGTCGAGCCAGGCGGCCGAAGCGCTTAAGCCTATCGCCGGGCCATTTGCCTTCACGATCTTTTCTTTGGGCGTCATAGGAACAGGTCTGCTTGCGGTGCCGGTCCTCGCGGGGTCTGCTGCATATGCAATCTGTGAAGCCCGCAAATGGCCGATTGGGCTGGCGCGCCAGCCTCTCGAAGCAAAGGCTTTTTATACAACGATCGTCATCGCTACGCTCAGTGGAGTAGCGATAACATTTTCCCCTCTTGATCCAATAAAAGCGCTTTTCTGGAGCGCGGTCATCAACGGCATAGTTGCAGTTCCTGTTATGGCAATGATGATGTTTATCGGCGCCAACCAAAAGATCATGAAGGATTTCGCGATCGCAGGCCCATTGAAGTATATTGGCTGGGTCGCAACAGCAGTCATGGCGGCAGCCAGCCTTGGGATGATTGTTACCTCTGCAATCACTTAATCGATTCGCGAGAACCGGCCTTGCAAAACCGCCGACCGACAACGGAAGGCCTCGCGTCAATGTCGGGCACTCGTCGCCTTTGGTTTCTGCATGGCCGTCTTCTACTCTCGGTTCTGTTCGGAGGCGTTGTTTTCCTCTGCGTAATTGCGGTCTCTGCACGAGCGACCACACGAATCCTTATCGGCTGGGACAGCGGTACTGCGCTCTATCTCACATTGTTGTTCAGGACAATCGCCCATCCAGATATCTCCAAGATCCGGCGGCGAGCTGCGATCTACGATGAAGGGGCAAGGGTCATTCTTTTACTGACGACCGCGGCCGCCATTGCGAGCCTTGCGGCAGTGTTCGGCGAACTCGCACATACGCCAAACACAAACGGAAGTTCTATCGGACTAGACGCGGCCCTAGGCACGTCGACGGTTTTGCTCTCCTGGCTCTTCATGCATGCAATCTTCGCTCTGCATTATGCCCACGAATACTACGGCGAAGGCTTCGATAATCGGATCGGCGGACTCACTTTTCCTGGCGACGAGGGCCCGGACCACTGGGATTTTCTTTACTATTCCTTTGTTATTGCGATGACCGCACAAGTCTCGGACGTGCAGATTACGAGTAAACTGGTACGATGGATGACGACCATCCACGCGGTCGCTTCCTTCGTTTTCAATGTTGCCGTCCTGGCCCTTGCCGTGAACATTGCGTCCAACCTTTTACAACAAGGACGTCGATAGCGGACCGACTGTCATGACATAGGCGGCCTGAAACACATCAGGACTCTAATCGTTCGAATCGAGCGGCAATACGGTAATGATGGAACGTTGTTTAGAGTTCATTCGGCCTCCCCCCATGAATGCGGGGTCACACCAACCGATTGCGCAACATTCTAATGCCGCGTGGCGTCGCTGATCGACTCAAGCAGCTCTTGTTCACTGAACGGCTTAACGAGATAATGTCTAATGCCTGCGCCCAATGCACGAGCTCGCAGCTCATCATCGGGATAGGCTGTGATCAAAATCGTCGGGATTGGGTTGCGACCTGCGCTCAAATGACCATACAGAGCCAGGCCGCTCATGCCCGGCATTTGCACGTCCGCAATCACGCACGAGGTAATTCTAAGGCGATTAGACTTAAGGAATTCGTCCGCCGATGCAAATCCTTTGGCGATAAATCCGAGCGAGCGGAGAAGACCCGTCGTTGCCTCGCGGACGGATTCATCGTCATCGATCACGGCAATTGAGGGTTTGATGGTCAACCCCGCCTCCCTGCGCGAGTCGTCGTCTCTATATTACGCGGTGGGCGGCATAGCCGGCAATGTGAAGCGAAACACTGCTCCGTCCTGAGTGTTCTCCTCCATCCAGATACGGCCGCCGTGATTTTCGATAATCGATCGCGCGATCGTCAGACCAAGCCCCATGCCGCTGGATTTCGTGCCGAAAAACGACGTGAAAACCTTCTCGGGGTCAGCACTTTGTTCGAGTCCAGACCCGGAATCGCGAACGGTAACTGTGATATTGTCCGCCGGATGATGGGCAGAGTCGATGAATAGCGCGCGTTTCGCTTCTGGAACCGCCTCCATAGCTTCAAGTGCGTTCATGACCAGATTCAGAATCACCTGCTGCAACTGCACAGGATCGGCGCACGCTTTCGGAAGATCGCTTGGTAACTCGGTTCGCAATACAACTCGGCGCTTGTCAATTTCGCTTGCGGTCAGTGTCGCGATTTCAAGAATGAGGCCATTGATATCGCATGGCACCTTTTCCGCAGGAGCCCTTTTGGCAAGCGCGCGAATACGATCGACGATCGAGCCCGCTCGGCTCGCATCTTTGACGATCCGCTCGATCGCCGCCCTCGCCTCGTCGAGATTAGGAGGGCTGGCTGAAAGCCACCGCAAGCTCGCGTTCGCATTTGCAACCGTGGCCGTTATCGGCTGATTGACTTCATGTGCAAGAGACGCAGTTAGCTCGCCGAGAGCGGTAACGCGGGCCGCATGTGCTAATTGCATACGCGCCTCATAGCCCGTCCGTTCGGCGGCTTCGATCTTGAGTACGAGATACGTTGTCGAAACGATCGCAATTATGCTGATCGCCGTGTTTATCACCCCCGCTGCGCTCGTGCTCGTTTGCGGCGTGAAGATGTCGCTAAGAAGCGTGAGAGCAATGCACCCGATTCCGGCAAAAATGACCTCACGCCGTGAGCAGAAGCGTACCGCAATGAGAATGACTGCTGTATAAAAGACGGGTACGGCAATTTCGAGATCAGTAAGAGTGTCGGCCACGAAAATTGCCGAAGCCAATACGATTGCAGCGATCGGCAGCAGAGACCGCGGCTTTAATGAGAGCAATCGCTGGTTTGCGTTCATCGGGATGCTTACCCGGTTCGATTAACGAGACGCGGCAAGTCGTTAATTGTTACCGCGAATCGTTCGGCTTGATGGCAAGTCTAAGCTGCAGTGAGGACGTCAGGTCGATCATTTTGCGCTGATTTTCGCATAAAACCGCTTTCTGCTGACGAAGGGGCCGAGCGGGCAACGCCACCTCACACTCGATGGACGGCGCCCTTCGACCCCGGCATCCGTGCAATAAGTGTCCTGTGCAGGGGTCAAATTCTTTTGCCGCAGCGGCTGCTCTTCGAGCTAAACCAGCGCTTAATTACCGGAGAAAAAAAACAGCTCTCCAGGAAATCAGCACACAGAGACTAATCCCTGGTCGCCACGGACCAGTGCTGGTGGCGGCACCATCTCTCGAAGACGCTCATCGATCTATTTCTGGAAAGCGGCGCGCCGCGCACCGACTGACATCGGGCGCCTTTTCGCCTTCATGCACGAGCGCAGGTGTCGTCAGCACCACGAGCAGAACGAACCGCTGCGCAACCAAGAATGGGGCAAGCGCACGCACGAAGGACCCGAACGGGATCCTTTGCCGCCCCGCGCAGCATCATTAGGGCATAGCCAAAGGGCGGTAGCAGAAAACTTGATCGGAGAGTGAGAAGCAGCAGCACAGAGACCCAGCGTGCATCGGCCATTCGTACCAGAAGCGGCGGCATCAGAATCGGTACGATGATGAAGATGATCTCAAATGCGTCGAGCACAAAGGCACAGAGAGCCATGACAGCCAGCACCGCGGCGGCGGCCGGTACGTCGCCGCCTCGGATGCCGGAGACGAGGTCGCTCACGAGCTGGTCGGTGCCAAAGTGGCGCAGCAAGAGTAGAAGTGTTCGCAGCGCCGATTGTGCTCGACACCGCGACTATGGTGTCGCGGGTTGCCGGCGGCACACTCTCTTTATCGAGGCGGGGAGAAATCACTCGCGACAGACCGAGCACACTTGCACGTCTCGAGAGACGGAGCAGATCATCTCCTCACGCTATTGCGAGGGCCGCCATTGGATGTTGCTAACCTGCCGCCCCATTTTATAGTTGGTATCGATAGCATACTGGCGCATTTTCAGGGCCGATGTCTCACCGTCGGCGCGAGGACACTGAACCGAGTCGTGCTTGAGGCGACGCGACGCCAACAAATCGTCAAACTCAGACTCCGCTTTAGGTCCTATCGAAGGAAACGGCATTGAAATATAGATCCGTTTCTCCGCATCCGCGGGCGCGATGCAAAAACTCCAATCTGCCGCTGCCGCGCCAGGGCCGACACACAGAAAAGCAATGGCGAGTGCGAGCGCATGTTTCGGCTTCATGACAAGCTCTGGGGTCCAGACACGAACGATTTCGAAAGCGTCATCTGAACAGGGTCATAAGGATCTGAGAAGGCGCAGGCGAAGCCCGCCTCTGCGATATCCACGGTAATATGTCGGATGTCGTTGGCCGACAGGGAGACTCTGGCCTCTCGTAACGGGCATAGCCTAGTTTGCCCCTGGGCCAAACTGTGAAATCGTCCGGAGCTCTGCGGATGATCCTGGGGACCGATCAACCTAGAAGCGATGCTGCTCTTCGTTTATTCGGTAGCGTCTCGAATTTACACGAATTTTCCTGATCCATGGTGGGCCGTACAGTACACCGTACGGATGGGACATTGGCTTGTTCAGCAGTTTCCGGTCTTCGGCATTCACGTCCAGCACTGGATGGTGGTCCTTGTAGGCGCCATGGTTCTCTGGCTTTGCCTCGCTCTTAGAATTGATCACCGCGGTCGGTGATTTCGTTCGATCCGTTGGCTCGTGAACGCGCAAAATATTGACATGGCAGTCGCAGCCATGCGCCTCCGAGTTAATCGGAGTGGGCCCTAATGGCCTGAGCGCGGGTTTTCGTCTCATTCCGCTTTGACGGCTTTGTCGTTACTGCGGCTGTCGAGCATGAAGCGGGCCGCTTTAAGGAAAACACACAGCACCGGCCCAGAGTAACGCCTCGAGAAGAGATTCAACGGCATTCCTCAGTGTCCGTTCGTGGCGCAGCGCCCGCGTGAGAATGCAACCGCGCGAGCTGGAACTGTCGCTTAATGCGGTCGTTTAGACCGGCGCGCGATGTAC
>Ga0207933_1001697_pt1 | contig 15826 bp, 10 predicted proteins | sample NGESurdeep092012_4_FD_184488 | JGI IMG/M metagenome (GOLD analysis project Ga0207933, IMG submission 184488) | Arctic peat soil microbial communities from Barrow, Alaska - NGEE Surface sample F53-3 deep-092012 (SPAdes) | ecosystem: Environmental > Terrestrial > Soil > Wetlands > Peat ... | reverse complement strand
ACCATCACCCGCGACGGCACGGTCACTATCCGTCTGCGGGTAAGCGGAGATCACGATCGTGCGGTGGAGTTGGTGCGCAACCTCGAACACTCCAAACGCTTCCTCTTGCCCCGCCTCGCCGATGAGGCCGCTGAAACCAACTCTCAAGGCGGCCGCGGAGTCGTGCCGGTGAGCGGAAGTGGAGTCAACATGGATATTCTGGCGGAATACAATCCGCTGCCGCCCGAGGGCGCCGCCGGTTCCAAACCCAGCAGCTCCCAATCGAGCAGCTCCAAATCCAGCGCTTCGCGCTCCCACGCTTCCAAATCTGGCGCCGGGGCACGCCGGGAGCCTGCTTCCCACAGCGCTCGCCGCAGCAGACCTGCCAACGCGCAGCACTCCAATCCAACAGGCGTTCCCGCTGGCCCGTCACGCTCCAGGCGTATCCCGCCGCCGAAAGCAGGTCCCCGATGAAGCCCGCTCTCGGCAAAATCTTCAGCCTGCTCAATTTGCACTTGCTTGCGCTTGTCCTGCTGGCCGCGCTGAATCTTTTTTTCTGTGTGCGGTTGATCGGCGCCTGGCACACCTTGCATGCTGCGGCTCCGGAGCGAGTGCAACAGGTACAGTCCTCTTATCGCGTGCTCGACCTGCAGATGCGCCCTTTGAGGGGTCTACCCAAAAAAGTGGATGTGGCGCGCGCGCAAGCCAGCGAATTCTACGACCAGCGCTTTCCGAACGAATATTCGACGATATCGGCCGCCTTCTACGACGTAGCCGGTAAGAACAATATTCGGGTCTCGCATCTCTCCTATGTTCCGGAGCCGGCTATTCCAGGGCTGGCCCAGATTCGCATGGACGCCAGCATGAGCGGGCAGTACGCGCCCCTCATGCACTTCATCAATGGCCTGGAACGCAGCCGGACTTTCTTCCTGATCAACGACCTCACCCTCACCGGGCAGCAGGGCGGCCTGGTGAATCTGCGGCTCCGCCTCACAACCTACATGCGCGCCTCCGATTTTGAGCGGACCGCACCGGCGGCCGGCGATCAGTCCAACTCCGCCACCGGCCTTGCGCCTGCTCCGGCGAATGCCGCGGGCAACCTGGCCAAAAATACCGGCCCACAAATGGCGCCCCCTCAAAATTCCGGCGTTGGAGCCGGCCGCTAATGGCTCTCCGCGTCGGCGCCGAGGAAAAAAAGAAAGTCTACGTGGCTGCGGGACTGGGCTTGGTCGTGCTCGTTCTGCTGGGACACTTCCTGTGGCAGACATTTGGCTCTTCCACGCCCGCTCCCCCTCCGCCGCCCGTCATCCGGACGGTAGGCCCGCAAACACCGCCCTCAGCAGACCAAGCATCGCCCAGGGCGGAAGCGCAGGGTCCGCAACAGCAGGAAAATTCGCAGCAGAATTATGCGCACCCCGCGGTCAAGGTGCAATCCTCCGCGCTTGATCCGACGTTGCACCCCGAGCTCATGCGGCAGGCCGAGAGTTTGGAGTACACCGGAAATGGGCGAAACATCTTTTCCCCGTTTTCCGCGCCTCCCGCCATTCCCAAAGCGATTGCCTCCGTCCGCCGTTCGCCGGTCGACGCTGGGCCGCCTCCGCCCCCGCCTCCGCCGCCCATCGATCTTCGCTTCTACGGCTACGCGGCGGAAAAGAATGGCCATAAGCAGGTCTTTCTCCTGAAGGGCTTCGATATCTTTATTGCCTCGGAAGGCGACGTGGTAGACCGCCGCTACCGCGTGACGAAGATCGGCGCGACCTCGGTTCAGATAGAGGATCTTCCCTACCACGACACGCAGACACTGCAGATGCAGTAGAGCATTCTCCTGGAGGTATATCCATGAACAGCTTCGGCAAACGCGGCTTTTTACCAAGAAAAGCCGCACCTCGCAGCGCTCGGTGGGACACAGTAACAGGAGAAATGCTCTAGAAGGACGCCATGCCCCAGCTCCAGCAAAACCGGCCCCCACGCTCCAGAGCGCCGAAGCTGTCCGGCAGCGGCGAGCGGGGCTTCGTGCTGCTGGCAGTCCTCTTCATGCTGCTGCTGGTGGTGCTGGCCCTCTCGGTTGCCGCGCCCAAAATGGCCATGGAGCTGAAGCGCGAGAAGGAGACGGAGACCATTCACCGCGGCATGGAATATGCTCGCGCCATTCGCATGTACTACCGGCAATTTGGCCGCTACCCCAACAGCATCGATCAGTTGATGAAGACGGGCAATCAGCGCTTCCTACGCAAGCGGTATCTGGATCCGCTCACCGGCAAAGACGACTGGCGGCTCATCCACCTCGGCCAGGCGCAGACCATGGGCACAGGGGCGGCCGGATCGTCTGCTGCCGGCGCGAACGGGCAAAACGGCACGGGGCTGCCCGGCTCCGCGCCCGGTTCTGTGGGAACGGGTGCGGCAGGAATGGGTGCGGCGGGAATTGGCGGAGGCTCGTCTTCAGGCTCTGGCTTCTCGCTCGGCAACTCGGGCGCTTCTGGTGCTCCCGCCTCCGGCAACTCCGGCTTCTCGCTCGGCAACTCAGGCGCTTCTGGTACTCCCACCTCCGGCAACTCCGGCTTCTCCTTGGGAAACCCGAGTTCCTCTGGAAATGCAGGTGCGGACGGAAGTTCCGGCTCTGGCAACTCTAATTCCGGCAGTTCGTCCACCGGCTCGCCTGGCGGCGCGAACGGAAGCGGAATCGGCTCATTCGGTAACTTCGGACAAGATGTCGGCGGAGCGCCGATTGTCGGCGTCGGCCTACCTGTAAACAAGTCATCGCTCAAAGTCTTCCGCAAAAAAGACCACTACAACCAATGGGAGTTCGTCTACGACCCCAACGAGGATTTGGGCGGAGCGATGGGCCAAACTGGAACCGGAGTCTTGCAGCAGCCCGGTGCTTCGAATGGCATCAATGGCACGAACGGCACAAACAACGGGACAAACAGCGGCTTCGGCGGCACGTCCAGCCAGGGCGGCTTCAGCCTTGGAAACTCGGGCTTCGGTAACTCCGGTAGTTCGGGCGGTTTCGGCAGCTCTGGCAACTCCGGCAGCTCTGGCAACTCTGGCAACTCCGGCAGCTCTGGCAACTCCGGCAGCTCGAGTAACTCCGGCAGCAGCAGCCAAAACAACTATGGCAGCGGTCCGGGAAGCAACAACCAGTAGTTCCGGCAATCTCCGTCAGAGAAAGTCAACCCCGCGCGTAGGCTGCAACCCCCCACAACACAGTCATCTCGACCGAAACGAAGCAGCATGGAGAGATCTGCCTTTTTGCGGGCGGGTGCCGACATTTGGCGGGTAGCAGGTTTTTGCGTGCCGGATGTCCGCTCCTGCGGACGTGGGATAATTTCGAGATCCTTCAAAGCTCTTAACCCGTCTCGAGCGACGTGACCGACGATGGAACCAAGTCAGTATCGGTACGACGGCAACGGCACTCGCGTGGCCAAGGGAAGGATCGCGAACATGACGAGCTGCGACGTGATCCACAATGGCTTCGCCGAGACCAACCTGTATGCCCCAGGACCGAACGGGAAGCAACTGGAGGAGTCGGATGGCAACTTCAACCCTCTGCACTTCAACTTTTTCTTGAATGGTAGCGTGCTGGCGACCTATGCCGGCTCCGGCGATCAGCAGTCCAACTGGCATTATTCGCTCAACGACTGGGTAGGCACCAGGCGCGTTCAGGCCAATGTTGAAGGAACGAATCTTGAAGAAACGGTGGAGGGGAGCTTCCAGACCATGCCCTTCGGCGACAACCTGACGACGACGGGAGCCCCCGGAGCCACCGAAGAGGAATTCACCGGCAAAGAACGCGATGCCGAAACAGGGAATGACTACTTTCCTGCCAGATACTACGCCTCCAGCGCGGGGAGATTTTTGACTCCGGACTGGAGCGCCGACCCGGTCCCGGTACCCTATGCCAGCCTGAGCAACCCGCAGTCCTTGAACCTCTTCTCCTATGTCACAAACAACCCATTGAGCATGGTGGACGAATTGGGCCATGGGCAGGCGGCCGGAGAGTCCAAGCCATCCTGTACTTTTGCTCACTATTCCGCCGTGAACAACAATTGCATGGAAGTGGGTCGAGTATTAGGAGCTCTGGACGAATTCGATGTGTTACGTATGGCAATCACGCCGACAGGAACGATAAACGTGCCCGGCCGCAGTGAAAATGGCGATTCATTAACTCCGGGATACAGTTTTTCCGTCTATGGAAATGCCAGCATCATATCCCTGGTCGGCGCAGGCCCCCAACTCCGTGCCCCAAATAACGGGAACCAGAAGCCAAAAGGCTGTAGTGTCCTTGATCCGAACTGCAAGCCGCCGTCATACGGACAGTTCCTGGAATGCATGGCAGCCATTGCTCCTATGAATCTATTTGGCGGGGAAACCGACACCAAAGCTGGGAGTTTTGGAGGGTTGGCTCTAGTGGCTGCTACAAAATGGAAGGCTCCTGTAGGGGGCATAGCTCTGACTCTCGACTCCATTTCGTTCTTGAGTGCAGAGAGAGATGCGAATGTAACCTGCTCGAAAATTGTATATGGTATTCAATGACTATGGCATTCTCGAAAAGAACACGCACCTATATCGCTCTGTTTCTCGCGTATTTGGCAAACTCTGCCTATGCGACTTACGTTTCGATACACCAGCGCGCACCGATTCATCAACATGTAGTGAAACCCGGTGTTTCGATACCTCTTTTTATCGGCGATTTGCTTTTGCTTGTCGTGATTCCTGCGGAGCTGAAGCGGACTCGGCTTCTGATTGAAAAGGCAGTGCTTGTTTTCACCGAAGCTGTCGTCGTACTTTGGTCCGTTGGAAATCTTTACGATCTAGGTGTATCGTGGTCCGTAATTCCACTCGGCGATCAACTTCTCGCGATCTTTAGCAGTATTGCCACCGTACTAGTCGGGGTTCGGGTGTTACAGGTCCGGCGACCTCAGGTCTGACTGTCGGAGGATAACCATGGGGGTGGCCCACACAAGCTGCCTTTGCTTGTGTGGGGTGTTTGCTTTATCACGCGGCGGCCAACCTGGTCCGCGACACGCTCACTTACCGGGAGTTGCTGCGGGCGGGGCCGCCGCCGCCGGAGGCCACATCCGCGGAGCATCCTCATACGGCGTCAGCTCGGCGACCTGCTTCCGCACGAGCTCCTGCAGTTTGGCTATGTCTGCTGGCCCCGCGCGCAGCAACTCCACCGTCCGCGTCGGCGGATTGCGCATGGCCACCAACTGCGCGGTCTCCAGGATATTCGCCTCGATCTCCGCCTGCTTCAATCCCGCCTCCCAGTCCGGAGCCGGCTCCGCCAGCCACGCTTGCCCGCCCGCAACCGCGCGCCGTACCCAGCCTTCACGGTCAGGGTCCTCCAGCACCGTGTTCGGCCCGCGGTTGCGGAAGAAGCCCAGCACTGCTGCCACAATCGTTGGGTCGCGCACCGTCCCATCCGGATAGAAAATTCCGTGCACCGTGCCCCATTCATGCGTAATCGTCAGCTCCCACAGGTACCAGCCCATGTGGCCCTTCATGAATTCTTCCAGCGCCATGTCGTACGGATTCGCCCGCCCGACGCACGACATCTCCGTATTGAACAGCGGCTTCTTCACGGTGGCCGCGAACGCCCGCGCCTCCGCGATATTTGCCTGGATCGCCGCCCGCGTCGGGCTGTAGTCGTGGAACGACAGCACATCCACCGCCGCCGCCGTCTCCTTCATGCACTGCACCCTCATGCATCCGATGGTCACCGGCGTATGCGTCTTCGCCGCGGCCTCCACCGTGTGCAGCAGCCCGGCCGTCTCCATCGCCACCTTCAGCCGCCCCGCGCGCGCGTCCGCTCCGCCGCGTCCTCCGTCCGGCTCGTTGGAAGCATCCCAGAACTGCAGCGCCGGCTCCTTGGCCGTCAGCTTCACCATATCTTCCAGCCACGGCTTCAGCTCCGGCGGCAGCTCGGTCGACCCCGCCACCGGCCGCGGCTGGTCGATCAGCCCCAGCATCACGCCAATCCCATGCGCGCGGCACGCCCGCAGAAACGTCAGCAGATTGCGGTTGAACAGCTCCGGATCTTGTTTCCACGCGCTGTACGCCACAAACACTCGCGCCTGGTTCAGCTCCAACCGCTCGGCGTAGCCCAAGTCGCGATCGGTCTGCGCCGCATCGTACTTCAGCCACAGCGCCGCATGGTTCCGTCCCCCAATCGATGTGTCCTGCGAGGTGGTGTAGTTGAATCCGCGCACGCTAGTTAAATCCGCCGACGGCTTCATCCCGTTCTTCACCGCCGGCTTCATCCCCTGTGCCCGTGCACCCACCGCCATACCCAGCGCCACCGACGCTGCCGCCATCCCCATCCATCCAAACCGCATCGCATCTCTCCCGCGCCGGACTACCAGCGCTTTTCCAAGCGCCCAAGTATAACCCCAGCCGCCTGCTGCCCCGCTCCCCCCGATCCACGACATATAGATCCGCGCATATAGATCCGCTCCTTTAGATCCGCGCATACGCAACTATGATTTTGGATTTAGGAGCAGAGCGGTATGGTCGCGCCATCACCGGCACTCACATCTCGCTCAAGCATCGGGACGAATTGCACCCGCGAAGGCAGGCCGGCAGTTGCTTGACGTGGTGGGTTCGAAAAAAACGCCAGCGAGCCCTGTACTTTTTTGTTGGGCGTATGCCCGGCTTGGGTTTTGCGCAGAGATTTCGCTGGACGAACGAAGTCCACTCTCAGTTGAATGCAAAGAGCGGTTGGTGGCTGGTAGTCCAGTCGGCAACATAACAAACGCGCCCTCAACACCTTTGAGCGCCGCCGCTATGGCTGTCGCATCGTTCCAGTCTCCATCCACCAACTCCACGCCTTGGTCTGCCCACTTCGCCGCTTTCTCTCGATTGCGCACAAGTGCTCGTACCTGTTTGCCTTGCTTCAGCAGATGCCGCGCGGTGGCGCCGCCAACTTTTCCTGTAATGCCCATGACTAAATACATGTTTTCTCCTTGTTAGAACGAAGGTGATGCTCTGGTGCGAATGCCAGAGCTTGTGAGTTGCGCAGCTAGCACTCCGCTAGTCCCGTGTGGTTCCACGGTTATCTGTCGCATGAATCGTTACAGGCCTTACACAGCCGATCGGATCGCCTCGATGAGAGAGGTGGTTGATCCTCGCGGAGGCCTTGCTATGTAGTCGTCACTGTCACGGCCTGATGCACATATTGGCCACTTTCCAGTTGCTGCACCATGAAGGCTGCCAGGTCGGTCCGCCCGATCTTGTGCGCCTTCTCGCCGCCCTCCGTGCTCAGCACCCTGGCAACACCGGTTTTCTCGCCGTCGGTCAACATCGGCGGCCGCACGAGCGTCCAGTCCAAGTTGCTGCTTTCGATCTCGGCCTCCATGCCCGCCTTGTCTACCAGCAGACCCCGCAGAAACGTCCTCATGAGCAGGTGCTCGTTGAAAAAGCCGGCGTTCTTGACGCTCTCGCCCGCGCCAACCACCGAAATCTTCAGCAACCGCCGCACGCCATTGCGCCGCATCGCGTCCACAATATTGTGTGCCGCGCTCGTTTCCATCGTCGTCACTTTCCACGGCGTCTTGCCGCCCAGCGCGTCGATCACCGCATCCTGCCCGGCTACCGCAGCGTCGACCGCGGCCGCGTCCAGCACGTCGCCCGCGACAACTCGGACGTTCGCCTTCTTGTACGACGCACCATGCACGAAAGCCGTCACCTTATGCCCAGCCGCCAACGCCTCATTTACCAGCGCTTTTCCGCTCCTGCCCGCTGCTCCAATTACTAGAACTTTCATCGCGTTCCCCTTTTGCCTCGTATTTGTCCGCCCATCCCAATGAGCGACCTGCCTATTAGAGGCCTGGAGAAACCAACGGTTGCGAAATGATCGGAGGTTAATGAACCGATGGTTATAAAAGAACTGACGGTTGCAGCAATCGTTAGAAGCGGCTAGGCTGGTGAAGTGACATCCACATCACCAAGTCGCCGGGTAGAACGTAAGGAGAGGCTGCGGGGCGAAATTCTTGCGGCTGCCAGCAAAATGTTTGCGGATCGCGGCTATGAAGCCGTGACGCTTCGCGCGATCGCTAAAGAGATCGGCTATACGCACGCCGTGATCTACCAGCATTTTCCCGACAAATGGCACATTCTTGCCGAGTTGAGCGGCGAGACGATCGGGCTCATGATTCAGAACTTCGACGCGATTGCCGCGAAACATCCTGCACCGAAAGAGCGTCTTTTTGCGACTTCACGGGGCTTGATTCAGTTCTGCATTGCCCATCCACAGCAGTTCCGCAACGTCTTCTTCGGGCCGGAGAATCGCAACGGCGTGCGGGCCGGACAATACATCCACAACCTTGGCGCGCCGTTGTTCGGGCGTCTCGTGCAGCTCTTTTTCGATGTCGCCAAGGATGAAGGATTGCCAAATAAGGACGACATAGTGGTCGCCTACACCTGGTGGTTTACGATCTTTGGCCTCGCCACACTCATGGTCATCCAAGGGGTTGTGCCTGACTTGCCTGACCAGACTCTCGTGGTCGAGCAAACCATCGCCACGCTTTGGGCCGGCGTTCAGGTGGTTCCGCGATTGCCGAAGAGCGCAGCCTCTAAGCGGTCTGGCCGATCCAGGGCGTCAAAGCAATAACAGCTTCGCCAACTCACTCATCGAAGCGGTCCCGTCATGGGCGTCGCTGCAGACCGGGCTTCGGGACGGACAGCCAAGATTGGCAGAGCCAGCACCATTTGCGGCTAGTGGCGCCGGTTCAATGGGGCGCTGTTCGGAGCGAAGATCGCCGGCGATTCCTGGCGTTGCAACCGCCATACCTTTGCCAGTAGGCTGTTGATGGCGGGGGTATCTCTGCGCGGTTGCCGAACTGATGAACTGGTCGCCAATGATCACCATCCGAATGCCTCTTCTGAAAAGTTTTGAGGAGCATAGAGGTAGGTCAGCGAAAACGAATGACATGCAAGGCATGGCCCCGTAGCTCAGGTGGATAGAGCAGCAGTTTCCTAAACTGCGTGTCGGAAGTTCGAGTCTTCCCGGGGTCACCACTCTCCACAGCGCGGCTTTCCCCAGACCCGGAACCAATCACCGGGAACTTGCCCCCGGAATCTATCTAAGGAGCGCCACCGCAGGCCGATTTCCAGTTGAACGAACATGACTCAAAAAATAGACGCACATCACCATCTGTGGCGCTACAACCCTGACGAGTACGGCTGGATCGGCGAAAACCTGGCCGTCTTGCGCCGCGACTTTCTGCCCTCCGACGTGGAGCCGGAGCTCCATGCCGCCGGAGTCGACGGCACAGTTGCCGTGCAGGCTCGGCAGAATCTGCAAGAGACAGGGGCTCTGCTCGCATACGCGCGCCAGTTCTCATGGATTCGCGGCGTGGTCGGATGGGCGCCCCTGACCGCCCCCGATTTTGCTGCGAGCCTGGAGCCCTTCCGCGCCGATCCCAAACTCAAAGGCGTACGTCACGTCGTTCATGACGAGCCCGACGACAACTACATCCTGCGCGAGGATTTCAACCGCGGCGTCGCTGCGCTGGAAGGAACCGGGCTGGCCTATGACATCCTGATCTTCGAAAAGCATTTGCCGCAGACGATCCAGTTTGTCGACCGGCATCCGCGGCAGGTTTTTGTCCTCGACCATATCGCCAAGCCACGCATCGCCGAGCGGCTTATGGAGCCGTGGCGTCCTTTCATTGGAGAGCTGGCGCGTCGCGCCAACGTGTACTGCAAAGTCTCTGGGATGGTGACCGAGGCCCCATGGGAGACATGGAGAGAAGAGGATTTGCGCCCCTATTGGGAGGTTGTGCTCGAAGCGTTTGGCCCGCGCCGGCTGATGGTGGGATCGGATTGGCCGGTCTGCCTGGCGGCTCCCGGAGCCGGCGGCGCCGCCTCTTCTGTCTATTCAAGATGGTTCCAAACGGTCGAGCGCTGGACGGCTCCGCTTTCGGCCGCAGAACGGGAACGCGTCCTGGGAGGCACCGCCATCGAAGCCTATGCATTGGAATCCTCGGCTGCGGGCGCGGAACCTATTGCTGGGAGCGCGAATTGAGAATCGGCTTTCGACGGCTCGCGCCCTCCCGGCGCGGTCTGCTTTCCCATCTTGCCCTGTTGGCCGCCATCGTGGCTGCGGCCTGCATGCCCGTTCATGCCGCCATCGTGCAGGGCGTGGTCACGGATCCGCTGGGTGCGCCGGTATTGGGCGCCAATGTGGTGCTGGTCCAAAATGGAAGCATTGTCACTCACACTGTTACTCAACCGGACGGCTCCTACCGGCTGACCACCGGCTCGAGCGGCCGCTTTTATATTCTCGTTGGGGCTCCCAGTTTCAAGCAGGTCACTACGCAGGGCTTCTTCGCCGGGGCGGTCAGCCTTCATAGCGAAAATGTGGTGCTGGAGCCGGCCGTGGTGCGGCAGGAGGTGGTCGTCTCGGCTACCGGAACGCCCACGCCGCAGGCCCAGCTAAGCTCCTCGGTCAGCGTGCAGCGCAATCCCGAGTACCGTAACCGCATTACACTCGCCGATGCGCTGCGTCAGGCGCCGGGCGCCTTTGTCGTCCAACAGGGCCAGTATGGCGCGCTGACGTCACTGTTTGTCCGCGGCGGCAACTCCGACTCCAACAAAATCAGTTTGGACGGCGTTCCCACGGAGGATATCGGCGGCGTCTTCGACTTTGGCAACGTCGCCACGATGGGCATCGGCCAATTTGAGTTGGATCGCGGCCCCAACAGCGTGCTCTATGGCTCCGACGCCGCCTCCGGAGTAGTGGATTTGACTACACCGCAGGGCAGCACGCCGTTTCCCTCGATCTTTTACGAGGGCGACTACGGCAACCTCAACAGCTTTCGCAACCAGGTCCAAGTGGGCGGCACACACAACCGGATCGACTACTACGGCGGCTTCTCCGGTTTCCAGAGCGCCAACGACCTGCCCATGGACGAATACCACGACTACACCGCAAGCGCCAACCTGGGCTACGCGCTTACTTCGGCCACGCAGCTTCGCGGGACCGCGCGCTACAGCGTCTCCGCCACCGGCACGCCCGGACCGATCGACTTTTACGGCATCGCCAACGCCGGCAAGCAATCCGATCAGGACATCTACGTCGGCGCTACCCTGGAGAACCAAACCACCCCGGCTTGGCATAATCTGGTGCGCTACGCGCTCACCCGCAAGCGTGAGCAGGACCAAAACTTCTATCCCGCCGGCATTCCCATTCCAACCACCGTCGATGGATTCACCAGCACAAACTACTACGGATATGCCACGACCATTACCGGCGCCAATGGCGATGCGGTCAGCGGCCAGGCTGTGCTGAACTTCGCCGGCATCTTTCCCAACCGGCTCGAGCTGGTTTCCAATCGCGATCAGCTCTACTTCCAAAGCGATTACCGCGTGACCCCCCACATCGTGGCCCTCGCCGGCTTTCGCTTTGAGGACGAGCGGGGCGCGGAGAAGCTCGCCGTCTATGACATCGACCAGACGCTGGAGCGCGCCAACTATGACTACACCGCGCAAATCCACGGAGACATTCGCAACCGCGTCTATTACACCCTGGGCGGCGGCATTGAGAAGAACGGCCTCTATGGAACCGTGGGCGCGCCGCGCATTGGCCTGGCCTACTATCCGGTGCGGCCCGGGCAGGGCATTCTGCGCGGCACCAAGATCAAATTCAGCTTCGCCGCCGGTTATCAGGAGCCCTCACTAGAGGATCAGTTCGGCTCACTCTATAGCTTTCTTCTAAGCCAGCCCGGCGGTGGAGACGCCATCCGGCAGTTTGGCGTTTCCCCCATCGGCGCGCAGCAATCCCGCAGCTATGAGGGCGGCGTGGAGCAGAGCTTCCTCAATCAGCGAGGGGTACTTCGCGTCAGCTACTTCCATAACCAATACCGCAATCAGATTGAGTCGGTGCCGGCGACCGAGGTTCCGGCCTTGCTGCCAAATCTCACTCTGAGCGAGCAGAAAGCGCTGGAGACCATTCTGATGGACGGGCCGGGAATCGATCTCAACTCCCAATCCTTCCGCTCGCAGGGCATGGAAAGCGAGATTGAGTTCACGCTGCTGCACAATCTGTTTTTGCGCGGAGGCTATACCTATCTCGATGCGGTGGTGCAGCGCTCCTTTAGCTCCGACGCGCTCTCGCCCGCCTACAATACCGGCCCCCCGGGGGGTCCGCTGCCCAGCTTCTCCGCCACTCCCATCGGAGCCTACGGTCCTCTGCGTGGAGCGCGGCCGTTCCGGCGGCCGCCGCATACCGGCTTCGCCAGCGTCAGCTATGCCGCCACACAATGGAGTGCGCAGCTTACCGCCGCCTTTGCCAGCCGCAGTGACGACTCCACCTTTCTGCCCGGATACGATTTCTGGGAAGGGAATTCGCTGCTGCTGCCCAACCGCAATCTTGACTATGGCTATGCCAAGCTGGATGCCGGCGGCACCTACCAGCTCGAGAGCTGGGTTGGCATTTACGCGCAACTCGATAATCTGACCAACAACCAGCACATCGGTCCCATCGGCTACCCCGCGCTGCCACTCACCATGCGCGTGGGGCTGCGGCTAGCCTTGGGACACCAGAGCAAGCACCCAGGGAGCTAGAGCGGATTCACGATTGCTGACGCCGCCGCAGCGAAAACACACATGGCTATCCCCTCATCTTAAGCATGAAGAGTCGCACGAAAGTCATTGGAAAGATGGACGGATGCAGCAGGCCGCCGGCGGTGGAGAAAGGCCGAGTGCGGGTGGCCATAAAGAACTTCCGAGGGCGCATAGCGCCGCTTCTCCCCGCAGATGGAGCAGACAACCCACACGCTGGCCACGGGAAAAGCTGCCGTACCGATGGCGACATCGTGCCGGCAGTGCTTGCAGCAGACGACGCAGGATTTGGGAACGCGAAGGACTCGCATGGAAAGAACTGTAGGCGAACAAAAGGGGAATGTCAAGCCGAAGTCAATGGAAATCTGGCTGCCCCCATTCAACCGAAGCGTCTCCCCCAACAGGACAAAAAGCAGTTAAAAAACGTATGCCTCCGGTCAGGCTCCTTGCGGAGATATGACAGATATAATTGCTCCACCTCGCCCTACCGTTTTCGCCTCTTCCGCGGGCCATCTTGATAAGCACTGCGCCGAAAGGCGAAGGACACCAAAATGTGTGGCATTGTCGCCATCTTCTCGCGGCGTAACCCTGTTTCCGACGCAGTCATCGAACGTGCCACGCAGACTCTCCATCATCGTGGCCCCGACGGGCAGCGCCATTGGATCTCTCCTGACCGCCGCGTCGCCCTCGGCCACGCGCGTCTCAGCATCATCGACCTCACCACGGGCGATCAGCCCATCGCCGGCGAAGACCAGCGGACGCACATTGTTGTGAATGGCGAGTTTTACGGATACGAAGCCATCCAGCGCGACCTCGAGGCTGCGGGCCACCGGCTCCGCACCCGCTCTGACAGCGAAATCGCCCTTCACCTCTATGAAGACCTCGGCCCCGAGTGTCTCCATCAACTCCGTGGCGAGTTCGCCTTTGTCCTGTGGGACCAGGCCAACCGCACCATGTTCGCCGCGCGGGACCGTTTCGGAATCAAGCCCCTTTTCTACGCGCTTCACGATCGCACGCTCTACTTCGCCTCCGAGGTGAAAGCCCTTTTTGCTGCCGGCGTTCCCGCCCGCTGGGACACCGAATCTGTCTTCCACTCCGTCGAAGGCGGCGGCCATCCATCCCGCACCCTCTACGACGGAGTCTTCCAGGTTCCCCCCGGCCATTACGTCATCGCCACTGAGAAGCACATCCAGGTTCATCAGTACTGGGACTTCAACTATCCCGTCGCCGATCACACCGTCCGCCGCTCCGACGCCGACTATGCCGCAGAGCTTCGCCATAGTCTGGAAGAAGCCGTTCGCATCCGCCTCCGTGCCGATGTGCCCGTCGGCTGCTATCTCAGCGGCGGCCTCGACTCGTGCGCTGTCTTGGGGCTCGCCGCCAAGCATCACCCCGATCCCATCCGCGCCTTCTCCCTTACCTTCGATCATCCCGATTACGACGAGGAAAAGCAGGCCAAGGAGATGGCTGCGAAAGCCAACGCCGAGTTCTATCCGGTTCCCATCCGTCAGGATGATCTGGCCGATAATCTCCCCGGCGCCATTCTGCAGTCGGAAACCTTCTGCGTGAATGCCCACGGCGTCGCCAAGTACGTCCTTAGCCGCGCCGTTCGCAACGCCGGATACAAGGTTGTGCTCACCGGAGAAGGCTCCGACGAGATCCTCGCCGGATACCCGCACTTCCGGCGCGACATGCTGCTCTACAGCCGCAACGGCCAAAACCCCGCCGAAGTCGCCGCTCTGCTCGACAACCTGGAAAAGCTCAACCCCGTATCGCGTGGGCTCCTGATGCCGGACGGAGATGCCGGGCCGCTTGAAAACGTTCAGCGGGTGCTCGGATTTGTCCCCTCATGGATTGAGACATTCTCCGCGCGCTCCGCCAAAATGCGGGCTCTGCTCGCGCCGGACTTTATCGCCGAATATAGCGGCTTTGCCAGCTATTACCCTCTACTCAGCGGCCTCAATGTCCGCGGGCAACTCACCGGGCGCGATCCCGTGCATCAATCCCTTTACCTCTGGGCGAAGACCATGCTGCCCAACTACATCCTTACCGTCCTCGGCGACCGCATGGAGATGGGGCACTCGGTCGAGGGTCGTGTGCCCTTCCTCGATCATCGCGTCGTCGAGGTCATCTGCTCGCAGCCCGTAAGCCAGAAAATCCACGGCACCGTCGAGAAATATGTCCTCCGTGAAGCCGCCCGCGACGTCATCACCGATACCGTTTACCGCCGCCAGAAGCACCCCTTTCTCAGCCCGCCCGCTACGTTGAATCCAAAGGAAAAGCTCAGCGTGCTCGTCAACGACACACTCCGCGGATCGGCTCTCGCGGCCATCCCGTTTTTTGATCAGAAAAAGGTCATTGGGCTTCTCGACCGCATCGGGGGCATGGATGAAGGAGCACGCGTCGCCTACGATCAAGTCCTGATGCTCCTCGTCAGCGCCTGCATTCTCCACGAAGGATTCCAACTCGCTGCTTGAAGAGGGAAGCCCCCTTCTATTCGTTGCTGAGGAGTTGGAAACGCCCCCAAATCGCGCTTGGGCTGAGTTGGGCTTTGCCCCTGCTAATTTCGCTGAGCGTGCAAGAAACCCCGGAGATCCACGCCTCAGACCCGATCAGGTCAGGTATTCCTTCAAAAACGGATCGTCGGAGTGGACCAGGTCTTCCGTCGAGCCGTCGAAGATCAGCTGACCCTCGTTGAGGACGAGGAAACTGGTGCGCGAATCCGTTTGTCCTTCGGGGGTGGACACCATCTGATTCTGCTCGCGGTCGAATGTGTGGCTCGCCAGCACGAAGGCATCCTGCAGGCGATGGGTCACTACCACCGAGGTCGTGTGATAGACATCGCGCTGCTTCATTACCAGCTCGATAATGCGGGTGGAGGTGATGGGGTCCAGGCCGCCGGTAGGCGAGTCGTAGAGGATCAGGTCGGGACGGCTCACAATGGCGCGGGCAATCGCTACCCGGCGCCGCATGCCGCCGGAAAGTTGAGAGGGGAATTTGTCCAGCGTCTGCTCCAACTCGACGAAACGAAGCGCCTCCACCACCCGCTCCGTCGCCTGCTCCTCGGGCACGTGCTCCTCCATAAGCTGGTAGGCCACGTTGTCGCGCACTGTAAGTGAGTCGAAGAGCGCGCCCTCCTGGAAGACCATCCCAATCCTGCGGCGCAACTCGAAGAGCTGCTTCTGCGGCAGATCATTGACCACTTCACCGAAGACGGTGATGCGCCCCGAGTCCGGCAGCAGCAGCCCATTGGTCAGCTTTAGAAGAACGCTCTTGCCGCCGCCCG
>Ga0207933_1001695_pt1 | contig 15832 bp, 14 predicted proteins | sample NGESurdeep092012_4_FD_184488 | JGI IMG/M metagenome (GOLD analysis project Ga0207933, IMG submission 184488) | Arctic peat soil microbial communities from Barrow, Alaska - NGEE Surface sample F53-3 deep-092012 (SPAdes) | ecosystem: Environmental > Terrestrial > Soil > Wetlands > Peat ... | reverse complement strand
CATGTACACGCCAAGTGCGAAGTAGGCGTAGGCCGAAAGGTCGAAATCGCCGGCCCATCCCCAGATCATGTCGATGCCGAGCGCGAGCACGCTAAAGATTGTTGCTTCGGTGAGAATGGCGGTCCAGTACTGCAGCATCAGGCACGCACTGTCTGCACGCGACCGCGCACGAAGAGTCCGTTGGGCTTGATGAGCAGCATCACGACGAGGAACCCGAAGGCGATGACCAGTTGGTAGGCCGACGACGTGTAGGTGCCGGCGATCGACATTACGAGGCCCAAGACGGCGGCACCACCGAGCGTGGCGTAGGGACGGCCGAGTCCACCGCCAACGGCGGCGGTGATGGAGAGCAGCAAGAAGCCGTTTCCGATCGTAGGTGTGATGGTGCCAATCGTCTCACCGTAGAGAAAACCCGCGAAGCCGGAGATAGCGCCCGCCACGGCCCAGGTCTGCATGACGACGCCGCGCGCCGGGATGCCGCTCACTTGGGCTAATTCGCGATTCTGCGACACCGCACGAAGAGCCTTACCGAGTCGCGTTCGTTGTAAGAGGACATAGATCAATCCCGCGACCACCACCGCTGATACCATCACCCGAATCGTGAGGGTCGTCCACAGGAAGGGTCCGACGTGCAAAAGGCGTCCCTGCGCGAAGTCGTACGAGACGCTCGCGCCGCCGAAGCCAATGAGAAGGAGATTCTGTAAGATGAGCGACGCACCCAGTGTCGCGATGAGTGTCGACAGCGGCTTTTGATTCCTAAAGCGCTCGATGAGCCCGAAGTTCAATGCCATTCCGGCAAGGGCACCCGAAACCGTGGCGATCACGGCACACACATAGATGTCCTGATGGAGGTTGTTCTCACTCACGTACGCGGCGTAGGCCCCAATTGTGAGGACTTCACCATGGGCCAGGTTTACGACTCGACTGACGGCGTACTCAAGCGTGAAGGCTACGGCGGAGAGCGCGAGGATGGCGGCCGTGGCCACACCCATTCCGACGCTGATCCAAAAGATATTCATGTTTCCCGGACTGTAGTGACGATTTCTCAGTGATTCAGGACCATAATGTTTATTGCATACAATGTCAAGCACGAATCGGAACGTGTCGAGCGCTCATTGTGGAGGCCGCTAAGGGCGAACACCCCTGACTAGCCCATAGCTACTTCGGCGCAAGCAGGACACGTGGAAGAGTCCACCGTGAGGACCTTGAGATCCTCACCCGTGTTGTGCTCAATTTCACGATGACCAACGAGGAGCGCCGTAACCAAGTCGTTTGAAGTGTGGCGCTGTCGCTGAACCGCTACGCGCGGCGCTTGTCGTTCTTCGCCCGATTCGCCAGGGCAACTGCGAGATTCGAGGCTCCCGCACCCGCCTCTATATCTCCCTCGGCTTTGCGCATCTGAGCGACCAGGGTGTCGCGCGCCTCGTAGATATGTTCTTTCATCAGGCCTTCAACTCTCATGGTGTCCCGGACTTCGAGCGCCCTGGTGATCTGCTCGTGATAGTGAAGGGCGATGAGCCGACCTTGATCTGAGTACCAGTAGTACGCACGGTAAATAAGTGGCAGGCGCGCAACGGAGTTGACGACGTCTTGCAGTGAGGAGTTGTGAGTTATCTCGAGGATCGTCCGATGAAATGTTGAATTCTCGTGCGTCAGGGCGAGTACGTCGTTGGTCTTAACCGACTCGGCAAAACGCTCGCAGCTCTCGTCGAGAGCCTCGATCACTTCAGTGGTGACGTTCTTTACCGCGAGCGACGCGGCAAACGATTCGAGGGCGGCTCGCGTGTCGTAGAGATCCACAATCTCTCCAGTACTGTACGTCTTGACGACCGAACTTCGATTGGGCTCCGCCACCAGAAACCCCTCAGTCTGAAGAATCAGGAGGGCCTCACGAATCGGAGTTCGGCTAATGCCGAATTCCGCGGCGAGTTTCTCCTCTCTCAAGCGTGCCCCTTGGGCAATGCGACCGTCGTAAATCGCTTCGCGGATGAGGCCCGCCGCAATTTGCGCGGCGTTCTGAAACAACTTCTTAGGATTCGAAAGCTCGGCAATAGAGAGTGACTCTTCGTCGGAGCGTGCGCCAGGCGTCGCCATCACGTCAGAGTACAGCACAAAGTGTTTCGTGACGCCAGACGTGTCGAATCTCGATTTGGGACGCGAAATCGTCTAAGTACTCAACAGCGCAGGGTTTCAAATGGCGACAGCACCAGCGTCACCGTCACCTTGCGTTACGGCTCACGTGCGAGTGCTGACCCCGGAAAGGGTACTGACCCGCTGGTTCACGATTGATCCAAAACGCAGTTGCCAGCTGGAGACGCCGTGTCTACTATGTCGTGACACAGCGTCTCCGATGTCTTGACACGGGCCTTGTGGCGGAGGGAGTGGGATTTGAACCCACGGTGGGCAAGCCCACGCCGGTTTTCAAGACCGGTACATTCGGCCGCTCTGTCATCCCTCCGGGGACGACTCTACTGGACGCCTACTTCTTCTTGTGAAGGCGGTGGCGCGCCGCGACGTCGAGGACGGCTTTGCGAAGTCGCACCGACTGTGGCGTGACCTCGACGGACTCGTCGTCGGCGATGAATTCGAGCGCCTGCTCCAGCGAGAAGATCGTCGGTGGCGCAATGCGCTCGGTATTGTCGCTGCCCGAGGCGCGCATGTTGGTGAGCTTCTTCTCTTTCGTGGGGTTCACGTTCATCTCATCCGAGCGTGCGTTCTCACCGACGATCATCCCCTCGTAGACCTCCACCCCGGGACCGACGAACAACGTGCCGCGCTGTTCGAGGTCGAGCAATGCGTTGCCGGTCGTGTCGCCGCGCCGGTCGGCGACGAGCACACCGTTCTGGCGCAGTCGGATGTCACCGAACCACGGGGCGTAGCCGTCATAGTTCGAGTGCATGATGCCCGCGCCGCGCGTTTCGGTCATGAATTCGGTGCGGATCCCCACCAGTCCGCGCGCCGGGATCCGCCATTCGAGACGAACCCAGCCGGTGCCGTGATTGACCATGTCGGTCATGGTGCCCTTGCGCGTGGCGAGCAGCGTGGTGACGTTGCCCACGAACTCCTCGGGCACGTCGATCGTGACGTGCTCGACCGGCTCGTGGAGCTTGCCGTCCACGGTGCGCGTGACGACCTGGGGCTTACCGACGTTGAGTTCAAATCCTTCGCGACGCATGGTCTCGATCAACACCGCGAGTTGCAGTTCACCACGTCCCTGCACCTCCCAGGCGTCGGGACGCTCGGTGTTGAGTACGCGCAGGGCGACGTTGCCAACGAGTTCGCGGTCGAGCCGGTCCTTCACCATTCGCGCGGTGAGCAGCTTGCCTTCCGTGCCGGCGAGCGGCGAGGTGTTGATGCCGATCGTCATCGAGAGACTCGGCTCGTCCACGTGCAGCGGCTCGAGCGCAATGGGGTTCTCCGGATCGGCCAGGGTCTCGCCGATGGTGATGTCCTCGAAGCCAGCGACCGCGACGATGTCACCGGGTCCCGCGCTCTGGGCCGGGATGCGCTCGAGTGCCTCGGTGATGAAGAGTTCGGTGATCTTGGCGTGTTCGATCGTGCCGTCAATGCGACACCACGCGACACGTTGACCGCGTTCGAGGTTGCCGTTGATCACTCGACAGAGCGCCAACCGTCCCAGGTAGGGGGAGGCGTCAAGGTTGCACACCAGCGCCTGGAGCCCGTGACCCTCTTCGTATTCCGGCGCGGGTACGTAGTCCGCGATGGTCTGGAAGAGCGGTGTGAGGTCGCCCGAGGTGTCATTGACGTCGAGCGAGGCCCAACCCTGGCGCGCACTGGCGTAGAGGATCGGGAAGGAGATCTGGTGTTCATCGGCGTCGAGGTCGAGGAAGAGGTTCTCCACTTCTTCGACGACCTCCTTGATACGAGCGTCAGGGCGGTCGACCTTGTTGATCACCAGCACGACGGGCAGACGCTTCTCGAGCGTCTTTCGCAGCACGAAGCGGGTCTGGGGTAAGGGGCCTTCGGCGGCGTCGACCAACAAGATGACGGCGTCGACCATGGCCAAACCTCGCTCGACCTCGCCGCCAAAGTCGGCGTGACCAGGCGTGTCGATGATGTTGATGGTGAGGTCGTTCCACTTGACGGCCGTGTTCTTGGCGAGGATGGTGATGCCCTTCTCGCGCTCGAGGTCCCCGGAGTCCATGACCCGGTCGGTCAGCTCCTCGTGGGCCGTGAATGAACCGGTTTGACGCAGCATTTTGTCGACGAGCGTGGTCTTTCCGTGGTCCACGTGGGCGATGATGGCGATATTTCTAAGGGAAGTTCTCAAGGGCATGACCCATCAAGGCTACTCGGGTGCCCCTTGCACTAATACCTAGGCCGCGAGTAGAGTCCCCCGACGCCGCTGTGCGACGGCCGTGCGCACCAGATCGCGAGCGCCGCTGCGCAGGTCGCTCATGGTTCCGTCGACCGAGAGACAGACCCCGGCCTCGGGCCACAGGCCGATGTAGCGCACCGGCGCGACGCCGTCGTGGTCGGCCAACGCCTCAATCGTGAGATCGGCGCGCAACCCCGGCCCGGCGCTCTTGCCCGGTGAACCGCTGCGCACGCGCACGACAGTCCGAGTTTCGTCGTTGTGCACGACGAGGTCTCGTCGGGCGCGAAGCGTCGTGCGCGCCGTCGCCACGTCGTAGTAGGCGTCACTCCCTGGAACCTCCCACGGGGACTCCAGCCACTGAGAGATCTCTTGCATCTGTGTCGCCCAGTTCACGGCTTCGGCCGTGACCAGTCCAATGACCGGATGCGGCGCCGACGCCAGCCAATGCGCGAGGGAACCGCTGCGCGAATACCCCGACGCGGCGCGCAACATCTGATCTCCCAATTCGTCGCGAACCGCGTCGCGAACGGACACTGGCTGCGTCGTCATTCGGCGCAGTGACGCGTTACCAAGTACGCGGCGTGCGGTGCCCGGTGACCAACGAAACGCGCTGTCGCTTCGTCCGGCGCGCTCGACGCTCCAGGCATCAAGTCGCCGATGGCCCGGCACGCTCACCGAACGAAATCGCGTGGAGAGCGACGCGCGGTGTGCGTCGCTCAATTGCACCGGCTCCGCCGGCGCATCGTTGACGAGATCGTTCAGATCAGTGTGCGTGAGTCGGCGATGCAACAACGTCACGTCACGCTCCACTGGTCGCGGATGCTGGACAAGACGTCCTCGACACTTCGTGCGAGGAGTTCATAGTCGACGTCACGAATCCAGATCTCGCCCGTCGCGCTCGAGAACGTACACGTTCGTAGCGGCATCACCGACGTGCGCAGCGTTTGCATGAGGGCGTGATAGCGCATCGATCGTTCGGCACCCTCGCCGAGTGGGGAGGTAGTGACGTCGAAGAGGGCGATTGACGCCACTTCACTCGTCGAGGTGCCGATCATGAGGTCAACGACGTCGCGTAACACGACGTTCCCGCCCGCGAGTCGTTGGGTCGCGCGAACGCTGCTGCGGGGCATCCAGCGCGCCGGAATCGCTCCTAATGCACGCGTCAACGTCACGCAGTGGGCTTCGAGGTCCGTCGTGAGGCGAGCTCGATCGTCGTCGTCGAGTGCGTCGAAGAGCTCGATGAGTGCGTTGGTACCGCCGTCGCCGCGCCACGCCGCTACGGCGTCGTCGAAAGCGTGATCGATTGACACCCCGACGCTCAGGAGTCGTAAGAGTTGTCCAATCAGCACGCCACGGATCCGACCGGGCGTTGACGTGGCGAGGTCAGTCGGGGCACACCGCTGTCGCAGCGACGAAGCCCGCACGATGATCGGCGTATCGAGTCGCGATGCTCCGATAATCGCGAAGATCCCGTCTTCTAAGAGCGACCGGAGTCCACCGGCGCTCGCGATATCGATCAGGGGGCGCTTCGTCCGGTCCCCGCGTAACGCCTCCACCACGCTGCTAGGAGAGGAATCGAGCGTCGTGGTCATGCATCAAGTGTTGCGTACCGGTGTAACACGTCGTAGCGTGACGACGTGTTCATCGCGGTCTTCTCGGTCTTCATCGTGGCGACGCTCGTGCTCGTCGTGATGACGCTGCGCTGGGCCATTCGCCGCGACCGCGAAGGTCGGGCCGCCCAGGCGCCCGAAGAGAAAACTCCCTAGGACTGCTTCGCCTGTAACTCTTTCAGAGCGCGATCGATGTCGGCGATGGCTCGTTCGATCACCGCGAGCCGCGCGGCGAGTGCCTCGTCGACCAATGTCTGGACTCGATCGTCCACCCGGTCGTCGACGCGACGGTCGATCTGATCGCGCAGTCGCGAGTCAAGTGAGTCGACCAGCGGCTGCGTCAGATGCTTGAGTCGGTTGCGTAGGTCCTGGACCTTCTCGCCAAAGGCGTCCGAGGAGTCGTCCGATGCTTTGATATCCGTGGGCTCACTGTTGTCGTTGGTGTTTGACCGTTCGGGGGAGTCACTCATGGGCCCAGACTACGGCGCGGTCGGTGCGCAGTACACGCCCGCGTTGAACTGCAACGTGTTGAACTGACCCGACCAGGGTGGGTTCAAGAGGGTGGACTCTTCAGAAGCGAGGGTGGCCTTCGGGGTGCAGGCCGCGGCGAAGGAGATGTAGCCGCGAATGTTCGAACCGGTCGCCCCGCCGATCGGGGTCGGGCCGCCATTGCCGAAGGCGACGGCCACGAAGACCGGCATGGACTGCGTGACCAGGTCGTAGTTGCGATATTCGGACTGTGAGGCGTACACCCCGGCGTTGAGTGAAGGATCGACCGACGCCATACCGCTCGTCCAGCCGCTCAACATCGAGCTCCAGTAGGTGGCGTACTTGGCGAGTGTGGCGTTCGAGGATCCACCCGGGGCGTCGAGTCCGGAGTGGTTGTCGGGGTATCCCTCCGGGTCGAAGATGACCCAGTCCGGCTTGAGCCCGACGCCGAGTGAACGGTACTGATCGATCTGCGTCGCCACCCACGCGCCCGCGGCGAATCCGTGGTTGTAGTAGTTCGTGGTCGTCATCGCTTGGCCCTTCAGCGGTCCACTCACGGTCCAAAAGGAGATCCACGTGACTCGTTTGTGCGAGTTGTAGATGCTCTGGCCCATGAAGAAATCGGGGGAGGTGGCGACGCTGGTGGAAGAGGTGAATCCGACCCAGGGCGAGCTCTGCGTGCCAAGGCCTCCGGTCTCACTCACGATGGGCCAACCGTCGGTGATGGCCCGGCCCCACTTCGATGAAGGAATCGCGTAGACGCCGACGCCCTGTGGTGGCGGCGAGTTGACGCCCGCGGCGTACAGGGTCAATGTCGTACCGACCTGAATGCCGGTGACGGCATCGCCCACGGTGCGCGCCGAACTACCGCCGGTCGCGGAGACGTCGGTGGCGCTCCAGGTCGAAGAACCGGGCGCGTTCGTGAATGAGAAGAGGTCGCCCCAGTTCGCGGCCTGGCCGTCGATGGAAGTCTCCGTCGGCGTGAGGTTGACGAAGAGTGATCCGCTGAGCGGCGGCGCTCCGGTCGCGGCCTCCGTCACGTTCGATACCGACCACACCGGCGTCGGTAATCCCAGGCTCGACGTGAGCGGCGAGGCGAAGAGTTCGACGCTCCCGCTGCTCGTGAGGGCCGCGATATCGACGCCGGACGCGTCGTAGGACATGGCGAGTGTTCCGGCCACTTTTGGAGCGAGGGTCAGCGCGGAGACGTCGAGTACCGACCACGAATTCAGTGATTCGCCGGTGTCGGAATAGACGAGCAGGTCGCCGACGTTCGACGTCGTCACGAACGACGGGACCGGCCCCGGAATGACGATCGGATCGCTCGCCACGGTGACCCTGGAGACAGGGAGAGTCGTGGTCGTCACCGGTTTCGTCGTGGTCGTGGTGGACTTGGGCTTCGTTGTGGTCGTGGTGCCGCCGGCTTTGGTCGTGGTCGTCACCGGTTTCGTCGTGGTCGTGGTGGACTTGGGCTTCGTTGTGGTCGTGGTGCCGCCGGCTTTGGTCGTGGTCGTCACCGGCTTCGTCGTGGTCGTGGTGGGCGCTGCGGTTTGGGCCGTCACCGTGATGTTGCCGGGCGTACCGGTCATGAACGGAACCGGATGTCCGGTCGACCAACCAACCTGGAGCACTTCGATGGTGCTGGTGGTCGTGCGAAAGGCGACGGTCGCGGAGAGTCCGTTCACGAGAATGCTCGCTAGACCGTTGGCCGCCGTGGCGCCAGTCAATGCCGAGAGGTCGGTCGCGACGAACGGTCGCCACGCGCCTTGAGCGTGAAGGTGGCGCCAGAACGGGGTGACGGGCTCGTTCTGGCTGAGCAGGATTACGTGCGCCACGTCATCGACGTAGAGCAAGTCAACATTGCCAGACGGGTCGAAGAACGGAATTGGATCGGTCGACGGCGAAGGAAGGCTGTTCTTCGGTGAAGAAAGGTTCGTCCACGTCGTCACGTTGGTACTCGTCTGAGTGAAAAGCGCCAGTTGACCGAGATTCGTTCGATAGGCCAATACGCCTTCGGTCGCGTCGCTGGCGGCGTGCGGCGCGCCGAGCATGGTCGTGTGATCGATCTTGCCTTCGAGCGAGACCGCGTTCCACGGGAGCGGACCGGTTCCGGAGTTTATGAACTGATAAATGGGCTGTCCGGCCGGCGCGGCGAGCGACGTCGCTCCACGCGACCCATTGGCCGCGAGGGTGATGCTGGCTAGCACCACCGTTACTAAGAGCACTACCCGTCGAAGTTTCACTCGTGTCCTCTTGGGATCTAACCCAATTCGTCGTGCACTTCCATGAGAAGTCTAGGGGCGACGTTTTTTTGAACGTAGTCAACCACCGCCCGATCAGGCGTTGGGTATTACTTTCGCGTGACGATTGACTTCGCGCTCGACGCCGCGCCGGGGCCATGGACGTTGAGCGCACGTACTGAAATTTGATACGCCTTGCCCCTCGCGAGATTGTTCACTCTGATCGACTTCGCGCCTCGCGCGAGGGAGATCCACCTCGAGCCACGACTCAACGAATACTGGTACGACGTGATCGCGGCACCGCCATTGGACGATGGCGCGCGCACCACGAGCTCGAAACCACCGACCAACGCGGACAGCGATGCAATCGTCGGGCGTCCGGGAATATTCGACTTCGTCTTGGCGCTGGCCGTGACCAGAATGGTCGTCTTGCCGATCAGCTGCGACTCATAGTTCACGGCGACGTCAATCGGGCCCGGTTGGCTGCCGGAGACACTGAACTGCGCGACACCTCTCGCGTTCGTCGCGACGTTGTAGCTCGCGCCGCCGTTCGTCGATTCGCTGGAGCGGTCACCGTCGATCAGGACTTGACCGTTGGCGTTCACGTTGGTGGCCGTGACACTCACGAGGGCGTTCGCGAGTGGATTGTTGTCGGTGTTGTGAAGTGTGGCCGTGATGGTGACGGGCACGTCGAGCGCGGTGCTCGACTTCGAGACTACGAATGAGCTCTTCGTGGCATCGAACGTCGGTGGACAGAGGCCGGCGAAGAAGGCAGCTCCGTCGGGACTGCCTAATCCCGATGCTTCGTCGTATCCGACGCCGGCACTGTACGCGCCAACGCCGTACAGGTCATTCGAACCGGTCGTCACGTCGACGAAGCCGGTCGACGCCATGGCGTAGAGCAAGGGGTTGATGAATCCCAGTCGTGCGGTGCCACAGCTTTGGGCTGCTACGGCGATCAAGGAACTCACCATCGGAGATCCGATCGACGTGCCGCCGACCGAGTTCCAGCCGTTCGCACAGTTCGAATGGCACGCCCCTTGGCTCGTTCCCGTGAAGTACTGGATGAAACCGGTGCCGGGATCCGCGTCCGTGGAGAGGTCCGGCACCAGGCGCATCGTGTCGCTGGTGGCGATGCCCGGAGCGCTCTGCCAGGTCGGACGCGACCACAGAGTGGAGATTCCGCCGCCCCCGGCACCGGGGTCCCCGGAGATGACCGGCGTGTTCCACACGCTTTGGCTCAAGGGGCTGACGTCGCTGACGCTGAGTCCGCCGACGCCGGTCACGTAAGGCTGGGAGGCCGGGTCATCCACGGCCAGGTTGTTGTTCGTGATGCCGTTGCAGTCCGACGAACCGGCGTCACCGGCGGCCGACACCATGGTCTGACCCTGGGCCGCCATCTGCTCGAAGATTGGCTGTTCGGCCGACGGGTCACCGCTGGGATCGCTCTCGCACGTTCCCCATGACGTGGAGACAATCGTCGCGGTGTTGTCGTCGGCGATTTTTTGGAACGTGTCGATCGGTCCGGTGCTGTTGTTCGGTCCCTGGTAGATATCGATCGTGGCGCCGGGAGCCATCGCCGCGACCTCTTCGATGTCGAGCGTGGGCTCGTCGTCGTAACTGCCGGTCGGGCCGCCGTCGACTGAGACCGGCGTCAAAGTGGGGTTGAGTCCGTAGCAGTTCAAGTACGTCGCGAGGTCGCCCGGGTCGTACGTACTCAATTCGTATATGGCGATCGTCTGGCCCGTACCCGTGACGTTGTTCGCCCACTCCGAGGTGAGCCCGTAGAGCTGGCCGAATTGAAACGGCGTGTACCCCCCGTTGAGGTTCGGGGTCGTCGTGGTCTCGCCGCCGTCATTCGGACACGTCGTCGCCACCGCGATTCGTGCACTCGCGTGGGAGAGCACCGTGTTGGGCGACGGCTGCACCACCGACGAGAGTCCCGCGACGCCGGCGATATGGTGAGCGATCGGTGCGGGCACCGTACCCTTGGAGTCCAACTGCGCAGTGAGGACGCCGTTCGATCGACGAACGGTTTCGACGCCGGCGGCGAATGCCTTGGCGATCTCGGTCGTCGTGCCCTTCACGTGTAGGACGAGACGACCTCGACTGAGTCCACCGACGTGCAGACCAAATCCTTCGAAGTAGTCGCGCACCGCGGTGACCGACGAGGCGGACGCACCGAAGCGCTTCGCGAACTGCTGCGTCGTGAGATAGTGGCGATAGTTCGCCGAGGCCGTGTCCGAGAGGCTCGATATGTACTTGGCGAGTCCCGACGAACTTCGTGGCGTCAACGTTACGTCAAAGTTCGTGGTAATCGCCCTGTGGACCACGGTGACGTTCGTGGGCACCGGCGCGGCGCCCGCGACCACCACGCGCGATTCAGTCGCGGCCGCATTCATGGTGGGCAACGCGAGACCGACGAGTGCGACCGCGATGGCCAAGACCGGCCAGCGGAGTCGGAGGGAGTCGCGGCGCATGGCCTCAGCCTAGGAAGGCTGCGACACCCCAGGCGTGGCAGGTTCGAATGTTGTGGAAGAAGTTAGAAGATTCTTACGGCGTCGTGTTTGTTTGGGAGGCGTAATGACGAGAGAGATCGGCGCATTCCACGCAGATCTCTTCGGGGATGACTCCTCTTCGCATCAACCAACCAAAGACCGTGCAGCCGAGGCAGTAGCCCAAGAACCCCTCGAGCGATGCGGCCAGTATGAGAGGAATCAAGATCCAGCGTGCGTCACTCCACCCGGCGCTGAGCCACACGATGGTGGCCGCGCCGGTGAAGGCGAGTCCCATCGCCTGGGCGAATCGTTTCGGCGGTCCGGGAACGGACCTCTCCCAGGTGGTCAGTCGCGGTGCCGCCACGCGCACGGCGAACTGTCCGAGCGGCGAGATCTTCGGACCGGCCGCGACGCGCGCCACGAAGCCGTAGGTCAGAGGTATCAGCAGCCACGCCGTGTTGGTCGCGAGGGCGACCACGGCCATGGTGAGAACGGCGAGGGCGACCGTTCGCGCCGCCGCGTCGTTGACCGGATTCGGAAAGGAGAAGAATCGCTTCATCCACAAATCTTATCGATAATGTCGTCAATTGGTACTACGCCGTGATCGCTAATCGAACCGTCGTGATCAGACCCACCGCGATGATGACGCCGCGCACGACTTTGGGCGAGAGTCGATGGATCAACACGGCGCCGAGCCATCCGCCGACGAGGGTGCCGACGAGGAACATGTAGACGGCGTCGACGATCAGGTGACCGCGCAGGACGAATATCGCCGCGGCGATGAAGTTGATAATTAGCGAGAGCACGCCGCGCAGTCCTTGGAGTTCTTGGATTTCGAAAGGCAGGCTGAGGGCCATCACCGCCCATAACAAAATGCCCATGCCGGCGCCGAAATAGCCGCCGTATATCGCGACGACAAAGATGCCGATGAAGAGTCCCCAGCGTCGAGCCGGGTGCGCGTGATCGACGTGTGCCAATCGTTTGGTAATCACTGGCGCGAGCGCAAACAACACGGTGCCCGAACCAATGAGCCACGGTACGACGAGTGCGAAGAGGTGCGGCGAACCGAGCAACAGGAGCACGCAGCCGAGTACCGTGCCGAGCACGCACGATGAGATGAGTGAACGAATCAGGTCACGGTGACCACGAAGTTGGTAACGAAATTCGTGAATGTTGCCGAGGGAGCTGGGCACCACACCCACGGTCGTCGTGACATTCGCCGTCAACGCCGGCGCCCGGGTCGCCAACAACGTTGGGAACGTGATGAATGTCCCGCCCCCAGCGATACCGTTCGCGATACCGGCACCGATTCCGGCGAGGAGATAGACGGTGAGACGCCACCCCAATGGAAGGGTGGCGCCATTCATTGACCTAGCCTAGAGAAAGTGAAATCTTCGCGAACTCGACGACGTAATCCCAGACTTTCACTTTGCCGTCATCTACCGTTGGCGACGTGTACCTGATGAGCGGTGAGTTGATCGTCCCGAAAGATGCACCGAGTGACATCATCCGTGCGGCCGGCGGCGTCATCCGTCGATTCGTGCCCGGTGGTCGCGTCGAAGTCGCGTGCATCTACCGCGAAGCACGTGGTGACTGGACCTTTCCCAAGGGCAAGATCGATGAGGGCGAGACCTTCGAACAGGGCGCACTACGCGAAGTGTGGGAAGAGACCGGGATGTCGTGTCAGATCATCCGATTCGCCGGCACGACGAACTACACGCACCGCAAGGGCAAGCCCAAGATCGTGGCCTACTACTTGATGGAGGCGAATGACGGGGAGTTCGCGCCGAATGAAGAGGTGGACGAACTCGTGTGGGTCCCGCTGGAAAGCGTGCACGCGAACCTGACGTGGAGTCGTGATCGAGAACTGTTCGACGAAGTCATGAAGTTCCCGGAGCTTCGAGCCGAGGCGTCCTAACGAACTCGTTCGAGGAAGAGCCTCGTCGACTCGTGTTGCGGGTTCGAGAAGATCTCCTCGGGGGTTCCTTGCTCCACGAGCACGCCCCCGTCGAGATAGACGACCTTGTGTGCGACGTCACGCGCGAAATTCATCTCGTGGGTCGCGATCAACATGGTGGTTCCGGTGTGCGCGAGATCGCGCAAGAGATCGAGTACCTCGCCGACGAGCGAAGGGTCGAGCGCACTCGTCACCTCGTCGAGTAGCAGCAGTGACGGCTGCATCGCCAACGAGCGAACGATCGCCACGCGTTGTTGCTGACCGCCCGAGAGCCGGTCGGGGTACTCGTTGGCCCGATCACGAAGACCGATGCGCTCGAGCAACTGCAACGCCTCGTCGTGCACCTCACCGCGCTTACGTTTGAGCGCCCGCACCGGCCCGACGAGGACGTTTTCGAGAACCGTGAGGTGCGGGAAGAGGTTGAACGACTGAAAGACCATGCCGATATGGCGTCGCACCTTGTCGGGATCGATGCGAACGTCGGCGAGCGACTGACCGAAGAGGGTGATAGTGCCGCCATCGATGGTCTCCAAGAGATTGACGCATCGCAACAATGTCGACTTCCCGGAGCCCGACGCTCCGATCAAGCACACCACTTCGTGGCGATGCAGGTTCAGAGAGATTCCCCGCAGTACCTCGTTGTCGCCGAAACGTTTCACGACGGAATCCAGCTCGAGAATGACCTCGCTCACGATGAGGCCAATCGTCGATTGCGATCTCGCGCGATAAGGCCGTCGGTGACCCTCGTGAGCGGGATGGTCATGGCGAGGAACAACAACGACGCCACGACCAGTCCACTCGAATTGAACTTCAGGTCTTGGTAGATCGTTCCCGCCTGCACCGCTTCGATGACACCGAGGACCGAGAGCAACGCGGTGTCCTTCTGCAACGAGATGAAGTCATTGAGCAGCGGTGGCACGACGGTGCGCACGGCCTGAGGGAGGATCACTCTGCGCATGGTGGTCGCGTTCGTCAGACCGAGTGAGCGAGCGGCGAGGAGTTGACCGTGGGGGACCGAATAGATCCCGGCGCGAAAGACTTCCGCGACGTAGGCGCTGTAGGTGAGGATGAGCGCAACACAGCTATAGGTCGTCTGGGACTGGAACGAGATGAAGGATATTTTCAGTCCCGGCACGCCGTAGCCAATGAGGAGAAAGACCAGCAACACCGGGATGCCACGAAAGGTGTCCGAGTAGATGATGGCCAAGATACGAAACGGCAGCAGGACCGGCGACTTGGTCATCCGGGTCCACGCAATGGCCAATCCGAAGGCGAGGATGAACACTTCGGCGATGAGAAACACTCGAATGTTGATGAGGAGTCCCAAGCCGACCGAACTCAGCGAGTCCTTGTGATTACCGACTAACGACTGCCACATGTCGTGCGGGTTGAAGTAAAAATGTCGAACCGTTGCGCCGCCGGGAGCCAGCAAGAACACGGCGATGAGTCCGCCGATGATCAGTACCGTCGAAGCGGTGCTGGCAATGATCGCGCGACGGCCGAGAAAGAGTTGCTTTCGGCGCGGCGCGAAGAACGAGGGCGTTTCTTCCGACAGACCCGCGTCGGTTTGGTTGGTCACGGAAGTTACGGATGGATAACGGGCACGCTCGTGTAGATACTGAGCCACTTCGTCTGCAGCGCCGCCAGCGTGCCGTTCGACTTGATGGCGGCAATAGCCGCATTCACGCAACCGACGAGTTTGTCGCCCTTCTGGAAGAGGAGACCGTAGTGTTCGCCGACGCTCGGGAACTGACCAACCTGGACGGCGATGTTCTTGTTCTTCGAGTTCACCACTTCACCCGATCCGGATGATGCCATGTACTGGCCGTCGGGCGTGTCCAACACGATTGCGTCGATCTGTCCCGTCTCGAGTGCCGACGCGGCGTCGGCGAGCGAGTTGAACACTCGTGCCGCCTTCGTCGGCTTGATGTGCTGATCAATGTAGAGAAGTCCGGTCGTGCCGATTTGGTCGCCGTACTGGTAGCTCTTGAGCTCTTTCGGCGAGTGATCCTTCACGATCTTGCTGCCCTTCAACGCGATGATCGACTGCTGGACGTCGTAGTAACTGGTGGAGAACGTCACCACCTGGGCGCGAGCACGGGTGTAGGAGATCTCATTGATGTCGAAGTCGAAGTTCTTATTGCCCGGCGCGAAGCTCGCGTTGAAGGGCTCGTGAACCCACGCCACGTTCGTCTTCGTAAGGCCGAGCTCTTTCGCGATCGCGTACGTCACGGCCGATTCGTACCCTTTGCCGTTCGACGGTGTGTTGTTCACGAACCACGGCGTGTACGCCGGGGTATCGGTCGCGACGGTGAGCTTTCCCTTGGTGAACTCATCAGCGCTGATGGACGTCTTGCACGACGCGAGCGTGGGGAGCGGTGCCGCACCGGCGCCCACGCCCGCCGAAAGCGATACGGTGCCGATGGTGGCGAGTGTCACCAGCCCCGCGAGCGTGAGTCGTAGGTTGCGCATTGGTTTCCCTTCTCAGTGTTTCGACGTCGTGGTGTTTGTCAGTGTAATGCTGGGTTGCGAGTCGTTTCTGATGGGGAGTTGCGATGGCGTTCAGTGCGACGCCGCCCTCAAATACCATTTTCCTTAATGACCCGTAATTTAGTAGGATGGGTCGGCTGGGAGAGGTGGGTGAGTTCGGTTTAAACCACATTCCTGCTAAGAATGCGGCCTGCGAAAGTGGGCCCGAG
>Ga0207933_1001694_pt1 | contig 15850 bp, 10 predicted proteins | sample NGESurdeep092012_4_FD_184488 | JGI IMG/M metagenome (GOLD analysis project Ga0207933, IMG submission 184488) | Arctic peat soil microbial communities from Barrow, Alaska - NGEE Surface sample F53-3 deep-092012 (SPAdes) | ecosystem: Environmental > Terrestrial > Soil > Wetlands > Peat ... | reverse complement strand
TCTTGCTGAACATCCCGCTAGTGCCCTGATGCAGCCCCTGAGCACAGCACAGCCCATCAATACAGCGCCGTAGCCGCTTAGCGTGCGGTAGACGGCGCGCTCGTCGCCACCGGTTCCGACACCGGATCGGCGGCGACGCGTCGTCCCGTGTAGATCGCCAGTGCAAACAACACGAGGGCGTTGGGTCCGTGCAACCACCCCAGTGCAGCCAGACTGTGGGCGGCCACGCCCAGCACTACCTGCACGACGACGTCCAGTAAGATGAACCCCGCCCACTTCACGCCGTCCGGTATATGCGCCATGAACGCGACGACAAACAAGACGATCGCAATGAGGGGGATTGCGAGCATGCCAACAAGGGCGTGAACCCCGTACCCGGCGCCGCCGTCGAGCTTCGACGACGCATCGGCGATCGTGTTTCCGTGGTCCTTCGCGTTGTTGACCACCTTGTCGATGGCAAACGCTCCGTAGGCGATCGCCGCGGCCTGCACGACGACCAGCGCTGCTATCAGTCGCGCGAGAACTCGGTACGCCTTCTTCATCGGTTCCTCCAGTGGTAGCTGCGGTATCGCGCGCGACCGAAGGTAGTCGGCGATCGTTCCGGAATCGCTACGAACTCGGGACGCGTCAGCGGGTCAACTGGCGAGCAGACGACGCACGGTATAACTGGACGAACCACACAATAAAGCCCATTCACCCGCACATCACCGACGAACGGGTCAAGTCCGGCCGAACAAATAGCCCGAACGGACGCACCCGTCGCAACCAATCGGCGTCCATACGACTGTCGAAGTAGCCGATCCGCAGTACGCAGCTGGTCCTGCGATTCGGCCCCGCAAATTGCGATTGATATGGGTATGGACATCCTCCCGAGGGGCGGCACGGGCGTGCGCACCGCCGCTGGCCGAACCAGGCGCATAGCGCGCGCCCTGGGTCGCCGCATTTGGAGTTGGGTCTGGACGACGACGACCTTCTACGTCTTCATGATTGCGGTGTTCGCTACCTTCGGGGTCTCGACGATCCCGGGCGTGCGTCCGGCGGGGCACACTGGCTACAACCTCATCCTCGACGGAATCCTGAATAACCTCGCGTACGCGTCGAGCCCAGTCCTGTGCTATTTGCGGGCCCGGAAAGCGACCGCGTACCAATCCAGCTGGCGAATCCTTGCTCTCGGCCTCGCGATGTACGGGTTAGGCAACATCTACTGGACGATCTTCGTCCGGCCGCTGGCCGAACAGCCGTTTCCGTCGGTCGCCGATGGCTTCTGGTTGTCGTTCTACCCGTGCGCTTTTGTCGCGCTGCTGCTGGTCATCCGTGACTTCGCCGGCAAGTTGCCACTGAGCCTTTGGCTCGACGGCATCGTCGGCGGCCTGGCGGTCGCCGCCATCGCGGCAGCCGTCGTTGGTCCGGTTCTGAAGGCCGTTCACGGGACCGGCGACACCACCACAGCTATCATCACCAGGGAGGCCTATCCGCTACTCGACGTCCTCTTGCTCCTAGTCGTCACGGCCGTGCTCGCCCTCTACCACTGGCGCCCACCGGCGAGCGTATGGTTCCTTGCCGGCGGCCTGGCGTTGTTCTCCGTGGCCGACTGCATCTACCTCGTTCTGGTTGCGCACAAGAGCTACCAGCCAGGCGGTCTCGACAACACGACGTGGGTTGTCGCTACAGCAGTTGTAGCACTCGCACCCGGGTGGTCGAAGAAGGTTGGCGGCGCGACGCTACCCGCTTGGGTGCTTCTCGGCATTCCCGTCGTTGCCACGCTGTGCACGGTCGCGTTGCTGGTGTACGACCACGGCCACATGCTGCACCCGATCGCCGTTGCGCTCGCGGCAGCGACCATCGTGGCCGCGATCGGCCGACTTGTCGTCAGCTTCCGCGAAGTCACGACTCTGGCGCACAGCCGTCAGCTCGCCCTCACCGACGAACTGACGGGCCTCGGGAACCGGCGCGCGTTCTACGAGCATGTCGACACCTACCTTGCCGTCGACCCCGACCGCAGTGGTGCGTTGTTCCTGCTCGATCTCGACCGCTTCAAGGAAGTCAACGACTCACTCGGTCACCATGCCGGCGACGACCTCCTGCTCCAGGTCGCCACCCGACTCACCGAAGGGCTGAATCACGAAGACGGGTTGCTCGCGCGGCTGGGCGGCGACGAGTTCTCGATTTTCGTTCTCGACGTCGACCGGGACGGCGCGGAGATGTTCGCCGAGCTCGTCCGTCAGACGCTGCTTGCTCCGTTCACCATCGACGGCATCACCGTGCGGGTGGCTGCCAGTGTCGGCATCTCCCTGTTCCCCAAGCATGGCCTCGAGGTCTCGACGCTGTTGCGCCGCGCCGACATCGCGATGTACCACGCCAAGGACCTGCGCACCGGGTTCCGGGTCTACAGCGAATCCGACGACTCCCTCGGTGGTCAGGACCGGCTGCGCACGCTCGAGGAACTGCGTCAAGTCATTCAGGCCCGCAAGCTGGCCATGCACTACCAGCCCAAGGTTGACTCCCAGACCTCGTACGTGTCGGGCGTCGAAGCACTCGTTCGCTGGGACCATCCAGTGCATGGGTTGCTCCCACCCGACGCGTTCCTTCCGCTCGCCGAAGACGCCGGCCTCATGCGTGACCTCACGATGGCCGTGCTTGAGCAGTCGCTTGACCAGGTCGCGCTGTGGCGGGCTGGTGGCCGAATGCTGAGTGTCGCCGTCAACCTCTCGGCGTCCTCTTTGGTCGATCTCGAACTCCCCGAGCGGGTGCACCAGCTGCTGGTGAACCGCGGTCTGCCGGCGTCGGCTCTGGAGCTCGAGATCACCGAGGACTTCCTGATGGGCGACCGCGAACGCGCCCGAGAGATCCTCACGCAACTGCGCACGCTCGGCATCCGCGTCGCCGTCGATGACTTCGGTACGGGCTACTCCTCGCTCGCCTACCTGCGGGAGCTGCCGATCGACGAGCTGAAGCTGGACCGCTCATTCGTCCAGCCGATGGCCGACGACCCGCGAGCCGCCGCCATCGTCCGCTCGACGATCAGCCTGGCCCACTCCCTGGGGATGCGCCTGGTTGCCGAAGGGGTCGAGAACGAGATCACCGCCGGACACCTGGCGCTCTCCGGATGCGACGTCTCGCAGGGATTCTTCTTCTCCAAGGCACTTCCTCCGCTCGAGCTCGAACAGTGGCTCGACGACCGACCGGATATGGCGGGCATGGAATTCAACGCCCTCAATGCCGCTCACGCGGGTCCCCATGCCGCGGACGGACTGGCCTCGTGACCGCTGCGCCACTGATGGCAGCCAGCACGAATCTGCTTTCCGGAACGACGGGGGTTCAGATCGTCGCGGGCACTGACGGTGTGCGCGCACACCGTGGCGAGCTCGAAGCGTTGGCTCAGCGCTGCGCCGCGGCCATCACCGCCCGTAGCACCTGGACGCTTGCCAACGCCGGCACCGGGCAGCCCTGGGCCGTGCTCGTCCGCGACCCGTCCGGCTTTTTACGTGCTGCGTCGGTTCTCGTGGAGGTACGCGGCGCTGGCCGCACGTCCCACATCGTGACCTTCGCTGGGAGCGATCTCGGGCATCGCGGTGCTGTGTTAGCCGACGACAAGCTCTGGGCGCGCCGCCTCGGGATCGCACTGTCCAGGACGCTGCCCGCGCGCTCGAGTGGCTGGGCGGTCGAACTCGGCCCGCTCGACCCCGGCTCGAACACCCTCGCCGGCTTCCTGGCGGGGTTCCCCCAGCTCGTCCCCATCGACGTTGACCCGATCCCGATGATCCGGCGCGAGCCCGGACTCGACGAAGCCACCGACTACCTGACCCCGGCCATGCGCCGCACGCTGCGCACGGCGACCAATCGCCTAGCGACTGACTACCGCACGTTCAACGTCCACTTCACCCGCAGCGAGGGCGAGATTCGGGCCCTCATGCCAGCGCTCGAGGAGTCACACCGAAACCGCGACCACGATCGCGAGCGGGCCAGCGACCTCGACGACGACGTGACACTGCAGACCTGGCGCGGCCGCCTAACAGATCTCGCGCTCGACGGCATGCTCGAGGTCGCGACAGCGCACATCGACGGCACGCTCGCGGCGCACGTCATCGGCATCCGGGACGGCGATAGCTACCGCGTCCTTGAAAGCCACTTCGTCACGGCGTGGGCGCGCTACGCGCCGGGCCGGTTGGTCGAAGCGGCCGTCGTCCAGCGCATGTTGGACGAGCCCGAGATGGTCGCGCTCGACTGGATGACGTCGGTGGCACCAGAATCGCTGCTGGCCACGAATGCGGCGGCGCCGATGGTGATGCTGCGGGCCGGGCTAGGGCAACGCCGCTAAGTAAGGGTGCGGCCGCCAAGTCGGTGTTACGACGACGCGGTAGGGGTCGCGCTCGCCGGCGGAGTCGCGGTCGACCCGTAGGACGAGGCCGGCGTAGGCGAACTCGACGTGGTTGCAACCCCGGATGCCGTGGTCAAGGCGCTGCCCGAGATCCACTGCGACCAACTCATGTTCCAGTCGGTCCACCCGTTGCCAGACTCGAGCGGGCGAGGAGTGCCAGTGACGGTCACGATGTCACCGCGGCGCGTCAGGTTGTAGAACCACTGCGCGTCAGCTGGGCTCGCGTTGACGCAACCGTGGCTGACGTTCGCTCTGCCTTGCTCGCTCACCGACCATGGCGCCGAATGCACGTACTCACCGGACCAGGAGATGCGAACGTCCCACAGGACCGTCTCGTAGTAGTAGTCCGGGTTGCCCTTCGGGATTCCGACCGTCGCGGAGTCCATGATGACGCTCGGCTCCTTGTCGAGCACCACGTGGATACCGGACGTCGTCGGGTACTTGTCGCGCCCCGTGCTCACTGCCATCGTCCTGGCCACCACGCCGTTCACGACGACCGTCATCTTGTCGGTGATTGCGTTGACCGTCGAGATCTGGGATGCGCCGATGGTGAAGTTGAGGGTTCGGTTCTCGGCGCCCCACACGCCCTTGCCGGCGTCGACACCCTTGAGGTTGGCGTGCAACGTAACCACGTCGCCCGCTGGCCAGTACTGCATCGGGCGATAGTGCACTTCCTTGTCGCCATACCAGTGCCACGAGCCGACGATCGGCACCGCCGAATCGACGGTGAGGGCCTTCTCGACGGCGGCCTCGTTGGTGACCGGGGAACTGAAATAGACCACGATCGGCATGCCGACGCCTACGACCTCACCCTCAAGGGGCGCGATCTTCACGCCGAGGATGTTCGCCGCCGCAGCAGTGGTAAAGCTGCTTGAGGTCTCCGTCGACGTACCACTCTGCGAGACGGCGGTTGCGGTCACCAGGTACTGCGTGCCGGGGATAAGCACCCCGGTGCTGGCCCACGAGTGCGATGTCGGGTCGAGTGAACCGACCACCGTGTCGCCGCTCGAGTCGGCCACGGACACTGCGGTGAGCGTGCCGTCGGCGACGGACACCGAGACGTGCGAGCCGAGCGCGACGGCAGTCGCTCCGTCGGCGGGTGCCACGGTTAGTTGAACAGGCGGCGAGACGGACGGCGAGGCGGGGACGGCGGGCGCGGTACTGATCGGTGCGGAGGCTACGTGTGAGGGTGGTGCACCGACGGAGTCGATGGCGACGGCTCGTTCGCAGGCGGCGAGGCACGACAGCGCAAGAACGCCGACCACGCCAGCAACGACTACCTTCAGGCCGCCCCGCGAACTCAACCCGTGCCTCCTGAACCCGATCCGGCGCAAGCCGGAAACCTTGCGTAAACCTCAACCCTGGCGCGGGCCGGGAACTTCCAGTTTGCGCCTTACTCCCGCGTCGTGGGGGTATTTGGCACTATTGGTCCCACATGTCGCGTCGTCATATCCTCTCGGCACGGCCGAGCGGCGGCTGAAGCGCTTCCCTCGCCAAGCATGACGCCCTCATGGCCTGGTTCGTTCACTCCATTGCCGCCCTAGTTTTGGGGCAGCGCCGCCCAGCCTACTTTTTGGTCGGCTCCGCCACCCTACTTTGGGGGCGGCTCCGCGTTAGTAAGTTTGGGGACGCGCCAGATCACCCAGGTACCAGACAAGTGTGCGCGCAACCCAAGCCGACGACGGGAAGACATGACCGACAACACGATCGCAGTTTGGCCGGGCACGCCCTACCCATTAGGCGCCACCTACGACGGAGCCGGCACCAACTTCGCCGTCTTCTCCGAGGTCGCCGAATCGGTAGACCTGTGCCTGTTCGACGACGATGACGTCGAGACCGTCCTCACCTTGCCTGAGTACGACGCCTTCGTCTGGCATGGCTACTTGCCGGGAATCACCCCTGGGCAGCGCTACGGGTTTCGGGTTCACGGGCCCGATGACCCGGCTTCGGGCAACCGCTGCAACCCCAGCAAGCTGCTGCTCGACCCGTACGCGAAGGCGGTTCAAGGACACGTCGACTGGGACGAATCGCTATTTGGCTATCCCTTCGGTAACCCCGAAGGCGAGAACTCCGCCGACTCCGCCCCACACGCCATGAAGTCCGTCGTCATCAACCCGTACTTCGACTGGCGCAACGACCATCCGCTGCGCATCCCTTACCACGACTCGATCATCTACGAGGTGCACGTCAAGGGGATGACGATCCAGCATCCCGACATTCCAGAGAACATCCGCGGCACCTACGCAGGCCTCGCACACCCGGTGATGGTCGACTACCTAACCAAGCTCGGCATCACCGCCGTCGAGTTGATGCCCGTGCACCAGTTCGTCAGCGACAGCGGCTTGGCCGACAAGGGGCTGTCGAATTACTGGGGATACAACACGATCGGGTTCTTCGCACCGCACAACGGCTACTCGGCGGCCGGCGATCGCGGTGAACAGGTGCAAGAGTTCAAGGCCCTGGTGCGCACGCTGCACGAAGCAGGCATCGAGGTCATTCTCGACGTCGTCTACAACCACACTGCCGAAGGCAACCACCTCGGACCGACGCTGTCGTTCCGAGGTCTCGACAACGCGGCGTACTACCGGTTGTCGGAGGACGACCCGAGCAAGTACATGGACTACACCGGCACCGGCAACAGTCTGAACGCGCGAAACCCGCACGCCTTGCAACTCATCATGGATTCGTTGCGCTACTGGGTCCTCGAAATGCACGTCGACGGTTTCCGGTTCGACCTCGCGTCCGTGCTTGCGCGCGAGTTCTATGACGTCGACCGGTTGTCTGCGTTCTTCGATCTGGTGCAGCAGGATCCGGTCGTCAGCCAGGTCAAGCTGATCGCCGAGCCATGGGACGTTGGAGAAGGGGGCTACCAGGTCGGCAACTTCCCACCGTTGTGGAGTGAGTGGAACGGCCAGTACCGCGACACTGTTCGCGATTTTTGGCGAGGCGAACCGGCGACCCTCGGCGAGTTCGCGTCGCGGCTGACCGGTTCGAGCGATCTCTATGCCAATTCGGGACGACGACCCATGGCGTCGATCAACTTCGTCACCGCCCATGACGGCTTCACCCTGCAAGACCTGGTGTCTTACAACAGCAAGCACAACGACGCCAACGGGGAGAAGGGCAACGACGGCACCGACGACAACCGTTCGTGGAACTGCGGAGCGGAGGGACCGACAAAAGACGTCGAGATCGTCACGCTGCGCGAGCAACAAAAGCGCAACTTCCTCATCACGCTGTTCCTGTCGCAAGGCGTACCGATGCTCTTGCACGGCGATGAGTTCGGGAGAACCCAAGACGGCAACAACAACGGGTATTGCCAGGACAACGAGATCTCGTGGGTCGACTGGTCACTTCAAACGGTGCACGAGGTGCAGCTGGCGTTTACCCGCGAGCTCTCGGCACTGCGCCGCGATCACCCGGTGTTTCGTCGGCGGCGGTTCTTCGACGGACACCCAGTGCGGGCCGAGGGTGAGGACCTGCGCGACATCGCATGGTTCACCCCGAGCGGTACTGAGATGTCGGACAAGGATTGGGCAACCGGCTACGCCAAGTCGGTCGCCGTCTTCTTGAACGGCGACGCGATCGGGTACCCCGACCAGCGTGGCCAACCGGTTGTCGACGACTCGTTCATGTTGCTGTTCAACGCGGCCGACACCGGTATCGACTTCGTCATGCCAGGCGCCGATTACGGCGAGCGTTGGGAGATTCTGATCGATACGACGAAGCCGCTCGACGTGGAGCAGCCGTCGATCAAGGCCGACACCCCCGCGCATGTCGAGGGCCGTGCGGTGCTGGTTCTTCGCCGTGTCGTCTAACGCCACGCCGGGGTCGACGTACCGCCTCCAGCTCGGGCCTGACCTGAAGTTCGCGGACGCTGCGAAGCTCGGCAGCTATCTCGCGAGCCTTGGTGTCACGCACGCGTATCTCTCACCGATTCTGGGCGCCGGCAAGGGATCGACCCACGGCTACGACGTCGTCGACCACTCGAAGATCGACGCCCAACTCGGTGGCGCGCGCGGATTCGCGGCGCTACACAAGGCGTTCGCGGCCGTGGGGGTCGGCGTCATCATCGACGTCGTCCCTAACCACATGGCGATCCCCGTTCCTGAGTACCTGAACAAGGCGCTGTGGTCAGTGCTCGGTCAGGGCAGGCGGTCGCCCAACGCGTCGTGGTTCGACATCAACTGGGACACCGAGGGCGGCCGCATCTTGATGCCGATACTCGACGGGCCTCTTGAGGACAACCTCGACAAGCTGCATATCGTCACGCGTGCCGGCAAACTCGAGCTCGCCTATTTCGATCATCGGTTCCCCCTCGCCCCCGGTACGCCGGCGCTCGCCGCTGAAGATGGCATGCAGGCATTGCTCGACGCGCAGCACTACCGGCTCGCCGACTGGCGCGCTGCATCAATGCAGCTGAACTACCGGCGCTTCTGCGACATCACCACGCTGATCGGCCTTCGGGTAGAAGATCCGGCGGTGTTCACCGCGAGTCATGCGGTGCTGGTCGATTTGATCCAGCGCGGGGAGGCCGATGGGTTGCGCATCGATCATCCTGACGGCCTCGCGGATCCAGCGGGTTATCTGGCCGACCTTGCGCGCGCAACCGACGACACCTGGGTCGTCGTCGAGAAGGTGCTCGACGCCAGCGATCCGGGCGAGCCGCTACCCCCCGACTGGCAGACGGCAGGCACGACCGGCTACGAATCCCTCACGGTGATCAACGAGCTGATCGTCGATCCCGCGGGTGAAAAGCCGCTCAGCGTGCTCTACACCGAACTCACCGGAGACACCTCCGACTTCGCGGCGGTCGCGCAAGAGGGCAGGCGGCTGATCGCTCGCGATGTGTTGGCGACCGAAGTATCGCGACTGACCGGCCTGCTCGGCGTCCGACTTGATCGAAGCGGCGACCCAGCCACTGAGAGCGGATCCCAACTGCGTGACGCGCTTGTCGACGTGCTCTGCCGCCTCGACGTGTACCGGCCGTTCGCAAGTTCGCCGCGGAGCTTGGCCGCCCTTGACGATGCGACTGCACAGGCTTGGAAGCACTCGCCGATGCTGAGCAACGAGATCGACGCTGTGCGGGCCCACGCCCTTGACCCCGATGAGTTCGGCATAAGGTTCGGCCAGCTCGCCGCCGCGCTCTACGCAAAGGGCGTCGAGGACACCGCCTTCTATCGCCACGCACGGCTGTTGTCGCTGAACGAGGTCGGCGGCGACCCGGGCAGGTTCGGCCGGAGCCTGACTAGCTTCCATCACCACGCCGCGACTCTGCAGGCCGACTCGCCAACCGCCATGACGACGTTGTCGACGCATGACACGAAACGAGGTGAGGACGTTCGGGCCCGGTTGGCTGTGTTGTCAGAATTCGCAGCCGATTGGGAGCAGGTGATCCGTCGGTGGCTCCCACTCGGCGCCCGACTCGGATGCCCCGACGACCGGACCGGTTACTTCTTCTGGCAGACGCTCGTAGGGGCTTGGCCGCTCGACGTCGAACGCACGACGACGTACATGCAGAAGGCCATGCGTGAGGCCAAGGTCACGACGTCGTGGCAATCCCCTGACCCGCGATACGAAGAGGCAGTGAGTGGCTTCGTCACGAACGTTCTCACCAACGACGACGTGATGGCCGAGGTGGCTGCCTTCGTTGACGTTATCGAGCCGTACGCACGCGCGAATTCCCTCGCGCAGAAGCTCATCCAACTCACCATGCCCGGCGTACCCGACATATATCAGGGGTGCGAACTCGCGGCGTTCACACTCGTCGACCCTGACAATCGCGGTGCCGTCGACTTCGCGATGCGCCGAGCCGAACTCGAGACCATGTTCGACCCGAAACTACGGGTGGCCGCGACGGCATTGCGGCTGCGCCGCGACCATCCTGCGTGGTTTCGCGACTACCTGCCCATCACTGCGTCCGGGCCGGCTGCCGATCATCTCGTCGCGTTCAGCCGCTCGCCCGAGGTTGCTGTGTTTGCGACGAGGTTCTCCGCCCACCTCGAGCGCGCGAGCGGCTGGCGCGACACGGTCGTCGAGTTGCCCGAGCCCGTGCCCGCCGGCGGGGAGTGGGTCGACGCGCTCTCGGGACGTGAGCACGAGGCGGGCGACATCACGGTGGAACAGCTTCTGCACGAGAGTTCGGTCGCGTTGTTGGTGCCCGCGGTCAGCGTCTCGTGAGACCCACAAACCTGCGGGTGTGGGCGCCCGGTGTCGCGCAGGTCGACGTCGAGGTCGATGGCCGACGCCGCCCAATGACGTCGAGCGAGGGGGGCTGGTGGGCGACAGACGTCGGGGCGGGCCCCGGCGCCATGTACGGGTTCTGTCTGGACGGCGGAGAGGCGCTGCCGGATCCACGTTCGGCGTGGCAACCCGACGGCGTCCATGGGCTTTCGCGGCTGATCGACCACGCCGCATTCAACTGGCAAGCCGAAGGCTGGCGAGGGCGGGAGTTGCTCGGCCAGCTTGTCTACGAGTTGCACATCGGCACGTTCACCGCGGCGGGCACCTTCGAGGCCGCGATTGAGCGGCTCGATCACCTGGTAGATCTCGGCGTGGACTTCGTCGAGATACTGCCGGTGGCCGCCTTCCCGGGTCGACACGGCTGGGGATACGACGGAGTCTTCCCTTACGCAGTTCAGGACAGTTACGGCGGACCGGACGGCCTGAAGCAGTTTGTCGATGGCTGTCACAACCGTGGCATCGGCGTGATCCTCGACGTCGTCTACAACCATCTCGGACCTGACGGCAACGTGCTGCCCGCGTTCGGGCCCTACTTCACCGACGTCTTTTCCACGCCTTGGGGCCAGGCAGTGAACTACTGCGGGGCGGGTTCAAACGAAGTGCGTCGCTACATCATCGACAACGCACTGATGTGGTTGCGCGACTATCGGATCGATGGCCTGCGCCTCGATGCCGTGCAAGCGATCCTCGACACGTCGGCGACCCACGTGCTTGAGGAACTCGCTGTCGAAGTTTCCGCGCTGTCCGACGAAGTCGGGCGCCCGCTGGCGCTGATTGCCGAATCCGATCTGAACGACCCGCGACTCATCACTGCGCGCGATGCCGGAGGCTACGGCCTCGACGCACAGTGGAGCGATGACTTCCACCACGCGTTGCACACGGTCGTGACCCGCGAATCGTTTGGCTACTACGAGGATTTCGGATCCTTGAGCCAACTGGCAACCGCCCTGACCCATGGTTATGTGTACGCCGGTCAGTACTCGCCGCATCGCGGTCGCCAGCACGGTCGGCCGTTACCTGCATCGATCACCGGTCATCGGTTGCTCGGATATGCGCAAGACCACGACCAGATCGGCAACCGCGCGGCCGGCGACAGGCTGTCTGCGCTGGTCTCCCCCGAACTCGTGAAGGTGGCGGCCGCGCTGGTTCTGACTGCGCCATTCACCCCGATGCTTTTCATGGGCGAGGAGTGGGCGGCATCGACACCCTGGCTGTACTTCACCGACCATGAGGATCCCGAACTCGCCGAAGCCGTCAGAGTTGGTAGGCGCGGCGAGTTCAAGGCATTCGGCTGGAACCACGAAGACGTGCCCGACCCACAGCACCCCACGACGATCGAGCGATCGACGCTGAAGTGGGACGAGCTCGACGCCGCGCCTCACGCCGACATGCTTGCCTGGTATCGCGAACTCATTGCGCTGCGGCGGAGTCGACTCGACCTTGCCGACGGCCGCTTTGATCAGATCGAGATCGACTTCGACGAGGAAGAGCGATGGCTGGTGATCCGGCGTCCCTCCACCGTCGTCGCGGTGAACCTAGCGACGCGACCGCGGGCGCTTGAGATCCAGGCCTCCTCCAAACTCCTTGCATCAGCGGACGTCGAGTTGCTCGCGAGCAGTGTGACGCTGCCGCCCGAGTCAGTCGCGATTCTCGCCCGCTGATTGACTGTGCCCGTGCCCCTTCGCCGACTACTTCCGGGTCCGGTCGACTCCGTCGAGCTCATCGATGCATACAGCTACCCACCCAACACCACGTGGCTGCGAGCCAACATGATCGCGAGCGCCGACGGCGCGGCGACGATCAATGGCAGGGCCGGCGGACTCGGAAACGCGACCGACCAGCAGGTTCTCGGGCTGTTACGTGCGTTGGCCGATGTCGTGATCGCCGGCGCGGGCACGGTGACCGCCGAGGGCTACGGCCCGGCCCGCGCGCGCGAGCACTATCAGGAGCTGCGAGCAGCAGCGGATCAGCCACCAGCGCCCAGAATGGTTGTCGTGTCGCAGCGCCTGCAGCTGGACTTTGAGTCGACGTACTTCACGGAGGCGTCGCAGCCGCCCATCGTCGTGACGTGTGAAGCAGCGCCTGCGGATCGCGTGCTCGCCGCGCGCAAGGTGGCCGAGGTCGTGTTGGCCGGCGACAGTGTCGTCTCCCCCGCCCGCATGGTCGACGCGCTTGTCGCGCTCGGTCTCCGGCGACTCTTGTGTGAGGGCGGCCCGACACTGCTAGCCATGGTGACAGCTGACGGCGTCCTCGATGAACTGTGTTTGACGATCGCGCCAATGCTCGCGGCCGGTCCGTCGCGGCGCATACTCGAGGGACCGCCGCTCGACCCCGCGCCAAAGATGGCGTTGACCCAGTTGCTGCAAGACGACGACGACCTGCTTTATGCGCGTTATGAGGTGCGACGATGAAGCTTCCGGTGATGCCCCCTGTCAAACCGATGCTGGCGAAGTCGCAGCCGGCGATTCCGGCGGACATGGTCTACGAACCGAAGTGGGACGGATTTCGGTGCATCGTATTTCGCGACGGTGACGAGATCGAGCTAGGCAGTCGCAACGAAAAGCCGTTGACGCGCTACTTCCCAGAGGTCGTTGAAGCGGTGCGTGCGAGCTTGCCGCAGCGATGCGTACTCGACGGCGAGATTGTGATCGTGTCGGGCAACTCACTCGACTTCGAAGCACTGCTGCAACGCATCCATCCGGCCGCCTCGCGCGTAAAGAAGCTTGCGGTTGAGACTCCGGCAACGTTCATTGCGTTCGACCTCCTTGCCCTGGGTGACGAGTCCTTCGTGGAAGAGCCGTTTGCGAGGCGTCGCGAAGTTCTGGAGGACGTGCTTTCGTCGACGTCGTCTTCGGTACTGCTGACTCCTGCCACCGATTCGCTCGAGCTTGCGAGGCGGTGGTTCGAGGTCTTCGAAGGAGCCGGACTCGACGGCGTCGTCGCAAAGTCGCGCGATCTGCCCTACCGCCAAGATCAGCGGATCATGGTCAAGGTCAAGCACGAGCGCACCGCCGACTGTGTGGTCGCCGGTTTTCGCTGGCACCGCGCATCACCCGAGGGCACCGCGGTCGGCTCGTTGATGCTCGGTTTGTACGGCGACAGCGGAGTGCTCCAGCACGTCGGCGTGTGTGGGGCATTCTCCGCCGCCCGGCGCCGCGAGCTGATCGCCGAACTCGAGCCGTACCGCACCGACGATGTGTCGCACCCGTGGGGAGCGTCGGCCGTCGACACGGAAACGGCCGAGCCGGGCGAGCCTGATCGGCGTCCCGGCGGTGTCACTCGCTGGAACGCCGGCAAGGACCTCAGCTGGGTCCCGCTGCGGCCAGAACTCGTGTGCGAGGTCGCCTACGACCACATGGAAGGCGGCCGGTTCCGGCACACGGCTCAGTTTCGACGTTGGCGCCCCGATCGCGACGCCCCGTCGTGCACGTACGACCAACTGGACAGGCCGGTTAACTTCGATCTCGCGAGCGTTTTCAGCGGCAGCTAGAACAATCCCTCGAGGTATGTGTCGAGGTCGCCGGCGTTCGACAGCGTTGGTAGCGCCTGGCTCGGAGCGCTGACGGTCACGGCGTCGTAGAAGCTGCCGGCGACGACGTACCGCGTTTCGCTCGGGTCGCCGTCGAAGGTGACCGTGATCGTCGTGTCTGCGCCACCGCCTGCGTCCGGTGCGCCGCCCGCTTCAGTCGGAAGCGCATTGAGAAGCGAAGCAATATGGCGCGCAACGTCGGTGCCGACGTGAATGCTGACCGTCTTTGGTGGCGGCGGCGACATGATGACGCCGGTGCGCCGTACCAGCGTGGCACCCGTGACGGTCGACGGAACGCGCGCGCTTGCTGGGCGTAGCGGCTGCCAGGCATCCGACACGTCAACGTTCAGATCGGTGCCACCGGCCCGATCTGGCGTCACGGCGACGTAGACCTTCGCGCCTTCGTCAAAAGCCCCCGCTGGCGCCCGATAGATGATGACTCCGGCACCGATCGAGCCATCCCAGGTCAGCCCATCAGGCAGATGGTGCTGGACGTAAGCCAGCACAGTGTCAGCGGGTTCCGGCACCGTCCACGAGTCGGCGACGTCGATCACGTCGTCGTCCAACGACGTTTGCGCCGCAGTGTCGGGTCCGACGGACTGCCCACCCAGCCGAGTCGAACCGTTGGGTACCGCTACCTGGGCAAGGAGCCGCTGGGCCAGTTCGATGACTGCCTGCACTCGCGAACGTTCCGCCGCGTTCGAGGGCGCCGGACTCCCGATGCTGACCAAAGGTGTCGGACTCGAGAGCGCATCTGCTATCGAGCTACCACCGGCATGCGCAGATGCGCCCGACTCGCAGCCGGCCAACAGCAGCCCGCCCACCACCACTATCGTCACCGCTCCGAGACCTCGCACGACCATGAGACGCCGACCCGCGTTGTGCGGTTTCGTCAGGGCGCCGCGCACAACGTCAATCGGATTCGGGTTCGGGTTTGGGGCGGCGAGCTCGGCTCGGTTGCACCCGCGAAGGCTCACCTTCCATCTTCGGGAAGTTCGGCGGGTACGGCGCATCTCCAAGCCCGCGATCGCGCTCGTCGCGATCAGCCATCTCGGCCAGCGGCGTCAGGTCGTGGGCAACATCGTTGATGCTGGCATGCAGGTCGCCAAGCTTCGCGAACCGGTGCGGCACCGAATCAATCGTGAAGTCGTTTGGGTCAACCTCGGCCAGTTCTTCCCACGTCACGGGCGTCGACACCGTCGCGCGCACATTGGCCCGCACGCTGTAGGCCGCGGCGATCGTGCGATCGCGCGCGTTCTGGTTGTAATCGAGGAACACTTTCGCCCCGCGTTCCTCCTTCCACCATGCGGTTGTCACCTCGTCGGGTATCCGTCGCTCGATCTCGCGCGAGAACGCCAGCACGGCACGGCGTATCTCGGTGAACGTCCAGCGCGGCTGCAGTCGCACGTAGATGTGAATGCCCCGACCGCCCGATGTCTTCGGAAACCCGATGTAGCCGACTTCATCAAGCAATTCGTGGACGGCGACGGCGACCCTTCGTGCATCGTCGAAGTCGGTGCCGGGTTGCGGATCGAGGTCGATGCGCAGCTCGTCGGGATGCTCCGTGTCTGCCCGCCGCGAGGGCCACGGGTGGAAGACGATGGTGCCCAGGTTGGCGGCCCAGGCAACGGACGCCACCTCGGTCACGCACAACTCGTCGGCGTGGCGACCCGACGGAAACGTGACGCGCGCGGTCGCGA
>Ga0207933_1001691_pt1 | contig 15869 bp, 10 predicted proteins | sample NGESurdeep092012_4_FD_184488 | JGI IMG/M metagenome (GOLD analysis project Ga0207933, IMG submission 184488) | Arctic peat soil microbial communities from Barrow, Alaska - NGEE Surface sample F53-3 deep-092012 (SPAdes) | ecosystem: Environmental > Terrestrial > Soil > Wetlands > Peat ... | reverse complement strand
GTGTCGGCAGGCACCTGCTGGAAGTCTGTGGAGCTTTCCGTGGTCGAGAAGTCCATGTTTTTGACCAGAAGTACTTTGCCATGCAGATTCAGCTTCATCTGAATGGTTTCCCAGTGATGCAGCCCGACGTCCGCATCTTCCACCAGGATGCTCCCACCCTTGAATAGCTTGCCGATCACGCCCCAACCGAAATTTACGTCGCCGACAAGGTGGGCGTCGATCCTGGACAAGCGCAGCTGGGCTTGATCCACCCACAGTTCGCCTACCATGCCGTGATACACCTCGCCTTCCCGATCGGGAGGAACGAAAGAGGGATTGGGCTTGAAGCTGAGGCGGTAGCAAGGGCCGCTCGGGCCTGCAACCATGCCTTCATAGGTATAGAGGAAGGCATCAGGTAGCATTCTGACCATCTCATTGCCGCGCGAGCTGTCTTCCTGCTCCTTTTTGTGGCGATGGGCTTGGATCGCCGGGTCGTCCAGCAACTGCTGCAAGCGATGCAACTCTGCCTGCTCTTCCTCCGGGGATAAGGGCTGCCCGTTTTTCTCGATCAGCCGGGCGACGTCGCCATCGGTGGTCTCGACAATCTCCTTGAGCGTGCTGCCTTTACTATCTTTTTTCAATAGCCGGTAGCGGACTTGGCGAGGGGGGCCTTGGCGGTGTAGTTCGTTCCATGAAGCGTCGCGGACGATCTGTTCCGGGTTGGGCTGAGACTGTGGGTAAGCTGGAATGGAAGCAGCCAGGAGGGACCCGCCGATAAGACAGAATGCGGTGCACAGCGGAAATCGCATAGAAGGGAATGCCTCCCCCTCCGCAGCCAGAAAACTTCGGTTCCCTTACTTTGGAGATGGACTTTACCAGTCTACCCCGAGGATGTTTCCCGAGGGCTCGCGTCGGCGCGAGCGGGCCAGGGCGAGGTCACGCCTGGGACAGTTTGGGGCTGTGCAGGCCCTATTAGCCAGATAATGCTCCTAAGTTGCTCCCTCTCACCCGTTTGTGGGTTGCGGCGCGGCTTGCTCCTTGCGTATAGTTCGGGCAGAGAGCAGCCGCTTATCTGGCTGGAAGGGCAGGTTGGGCGCATGGCAGGAGAGAGCGCTTCCGCAATTATCGGCAAGTCTGTCGAAATCCGGGGAGAGGTGAAGGGAAGTGAAGATCTTATGGTCGACGGGCTGGTGGAAGGCACGATTACGCTGACCGAGAGCCGGCTGACCATTGGTCCTCACGCCACGGTGACTGCCAACGTCGCCGCGCGGGACGTGGTCGTGCTGGGTCGTCTCAGCGGCAACATCCGGGCCGACGGACGGGTGGAGTTGCGCAAGGGATGCGATCTGCTTGGCGACATCGTCACCGGGCGGCTATCGATCGAAGAAAATGCGATGTTCCGCGGTAAGGTAGAGTTGACGCAATCGACGGAGAAAGCGGCGGCGCCCCCAGGGGGCGGCTCCGTGGCCAAGGCGGCGCACGCCGAGGCTCCGCTCTTTTCCCCATCGGGGCAGAAATAGACATGCGCGAGAGGTGTCGCGGCATGGACGCGACGGCACAAACGAATTAGGGTTTAGAGGTGAAGAGCGGAGCGGTTCAATAGGAGATGGGAGAATCGTTCTCAAGAAGAGATGAGGCCAAGCAAAGGTCAAAGCATCCCCTGGCGGGTAATCCACAACGTTTTGTCGTGTGGGGGCTCGTACCTGAGACTGAGAAGACGTGATCCGGAACCTATTTAGCAAAGCGCAATCTGAAACCTTGGCTCCGCCCGGCGCTAACACGCTGAGTGGGCCGCGGCTGCCGCGCCACTCCAGCGGATGGTCGGCACTGCTGAAGCATCTGAAAACCGAGCCGGGACTAAGAATTCTGGACATCGGCCCCACCTCCTCCACGAACATCAACTTTCTCACCACCCTAGGCCATGGTGTCTATATGGCCGATCTCGTGAGCGAGGCCATGCGCGGCGCCTGGACTCGAGCGGCGGAGGCGGATGGAGAGCCGCAGTTCGACATCGACGGATTCCTGGATCAGAATCTGGAATTTTCCGGCCGCGAGTTCGACGTAGTGCTCCTCTGGACCACCCTGGACTATATCCCGGAGGCTCTGGTGAATCCGGTGATTCAACGCTTCCGTTCCTCGATGCGCCCTGGCGGACGCATCCTGGCCCTGTTTCACACCCGCTCCACTGGAGGCCAGACCGCCTTTTGCCGCTATCACATCACGGACAGCGAAACCATCGAGATGCAGCAGGCGACGAACTATCCCGTGCAGAGGGTGTACACCAACCGCACCATTGAGAAGATCTTTCAGTCCTATGCCAACATGAAGTTCTATCTGGCGCAGGACAATCTCTACGAAGTTCTGATCACCCGGTAAGTTCGAGTTGCTCTAAGCTCCGAGCGCGCAATGCCGATCCGTCCGCGCAATGCCGGTCCGAGCGCACAATGCCGGTCCGAGTGCACAATGCCGATCCGAGTGCACAATGCCGATCCGAGTGCACAATGCCGATCCGAGTGCACAATGCCGGTCCGAGTGCACAATGCCGGTCCGAGTGCACAATGCCGGTCATGGAGATCTATCCTGCCTGAGTCTTCCACTAACCTCTAGATCTATGCTCCTTTGAATGGAGTCATACCCCTTGAAACAGGATGGAAAGGCCTTGCCTGCCAGGGCTCTATGCCTCAGCGGATTGGAGCAGATTCACGATTGCTATGCCCCACCGCTGTTCGAGAAGCGCGGCTTTTCGTAACGGAAGGCCGCGTATGGTGCATCTGCCTCGGGGGTACACCTATCGTGAATCCGCTCTAGGTCTCGACATTGATAGGCGCGGCAAACAAAATCTTCAATAAACAAAAACTAAACTCCAGAAAATCATAATGCCCGATAGACGTGAGTTTGACATGAGTGCCGTGACTGTTACGAAATGGTCCGCTCGCTCGATGAGACGAACATTCATGATAAACTTTGAGTATGAATTCCGGCGTGAAGCTGTTTTCCGCCGAGGACATCGATCGGAAGCGAACGATTGTTTCAGTTGTCGGGGGCCTCGGAATATCCGCGGTATTTCTTTATCTGCTTTTTCTCTTTTCCGCACTCCTGCCGTCGCTTTGCCTGCGTATCCTGAAGGTGTCTCCCGCGCTTGATGGCTCGGTCGCCATGTCCATGGTTCCGGTGATATTGGTAGTCCTGATTCTGTCGGTGATTCTTGCAGTTCTCTTCGGAACGATGCTCCAGAAGCAATATCGCAAGCACAGACGCTTCATCCCCTGAGCTTCTTCTCCTCCACAATGCGGCTATGACTCGGTGTCGTCCGGCTTGGGTGCGCGAACTGTGTACTCGTATCCTGGATCGGTCAACTGAGATGGGTGGACGCCGCCGGCCTCGGGGTGCGCGCGGCCACTGCCGATGGAGCGGCGCAGGTCCTTCAACGTTTCCTCCCGCTCGCGCGCATATTCGGCGGCCAGCCGAGTGAGGGCGAAACGTACGATGTCGCTGTGATGCAGGTCCTGCATGGATGGGTCGCGGCGGAAGTTCAGCCAAAGCCGATGCACTAACTGCACGTCGTCCGCTTGCAGCGATGGTGCGTGGGGGCCGATGTGGAAGGCCTGGGCCTCTCCGTCCGGAGAGATGACATAGAAGGTGATTTGCCGCTTGGGAGCGGGGAGCGCCTCCCAAGCCTGGCCCATGTAGAAGGCCTGCTCCTGCGCCGTAAGCTTGTTGGAGAGGCCGGAGACTACGGCTGAGGCTTCCAGGGAATTCGCCGTTTGCACGAGCGCGGCGAAGACGTCACCGGCGGGAACCACGAGCAGGGAGATGTGCTTGCCAAAGCTTTCCGCCACGGAGACGGCCTTGGTAAAGAGCATCTGCTCATACTCGCTGAAGACCTGTTCGGAAGCCGCCCAATAGTCGGGGCCGCCAGCGCCCATCACGCGCGCGGTTAGCACCACGATGTCCTGGTCATCGGTGTTGGTGTGAGCCAGCGTCCATTTCAGCGCGAAGGGGTTGCCGGCGTCGCGCATGGTCACCATGATGCAGCCAGGATTGATGCGCAGTGTCTCCCGCTGAATGGTGTCCTCATGCTCCAGTTGAAAGTGCTCCTTCATCTCCAGCGCGGCCGCGGCGTGGCGGCGACGGTTGTGCTTCTCCGAGAAGGTGAAGGTGAGAAAGAAGACGCCTGCGAAAATTACGCCGCTGACCGTGGCGACGGATTTGGTGAAGAGGTTGACGACAGCGGTGGTGGCCAATACGGCGAATACCGACATCAGGCCGACAGGAATCTCAGTCTTGCCGATACGTATATTGAGCGGCACCTTCCAACCGCGATCGCCTTTGTATTTCCAGCGCAGCACCAGCATGGCGAGGCTGTTGAAGGTGAAGCTCCAGATCACCCCGAAGGCATAGGCCTCGCCCAACGCGATAACGTTGCCGCGGCTGACCACGATGGTGAACAGTTCCATGATCGCCACCATGTTCACAATGCGGAAGCTGGTGCCGTACTTGGGGTGCGGCCGGCGGAACCAATCGGTTAGCACGCCGTCTTCCGCAACCCGCATCAATACGCCATTGGAGCCGATGATGGAGGTGTTGACGGCGCCGGAGAGCATCAGGAAGCCGACGAAAACTACGAAGATGCGGAAGGCGATGCGCAGGGCCTGAGGCCCGACCATATACATGGCCATGCCGGCGATTAGATTGTCGCGATAGAGCGGGATGCGCACCGAGTCGGGAATCAGCATGGTGGCCAGCAGCGAGCCGACCCCGGTAAACAGGAGGGTATAGATCGCGATTACGGCCGCAGCCCGCTTGAGGTTTTTGAGCTTCGGGTGTTCAATTTCCCGATTGACCTGGGCTAGGGTCTCCTCGCCGCTCATCGCCAGGACAGAATGGCCGAACGCCATGATGATGCCAAACAGGCCAAGGGTTTCCGGCAGGTGGATATAGCGCAGAAAGCCATAGGCGTCATGGCTGAAATGAAGGTTCGACGGCACGGGGAGCGGCGGCAGCTTGGCGTGGGTGTGCAGGACGGAGAAGACTCCCCAGACCAATAGAATCACCACCATCACGGTGGTGATCTTCATCACGTCCAGCGCTTTTTGGCTGGATTCCTCGATTCCTTTAATGTTCTGCCACCAATAGTAGACGGTGACGAAGACGGCGATCGCGGCCGAGGTAAAGTCCACCGGAAGCTGGCGCGCGACGTGTTCACCGGTCAGCAAGACGAGGGGCAGCCAGCCATGGGCGGCGCCGACATTTAACAATTCGTTGAGAAGACCGGCGACGTATTGGCCGGCGGAGACGCCGGAGATGGGGCCGGTGAGGACGTAATCGAACATCAGCGCCGAGACGCTGAGTTTGGCGAAGTTGCCGCCCAGCGCCTCCTTCACCACGCGGTAGACACCGCCGCGGGTGAACATCGAGCAGCTCTCCACGTATACGGCGCGTACCGAAAAGGCGAAAACCATCACGCCGAGAATGAACCAGGGAGCGGATTTGCCGATCGCCTGTTCGGCGATGCCGCTGGCGTAGAAGGCCGAGGAGCCAAGATCGTTGAGCACCACCGCGGCGGCTCGCCAGAAGGAAATAAAGGTGAGCATCACCGAGGAGGCGACGATCAGCCGTACGCGGGCGGAGGAACCGGATGGAGCATGAGTTGTTCGTTCGGAAGGCATTCGCGAGGGACTCGGCCCGTTCAACCCCTTAACTTGTGGGAGCCGGAGATCCCGGAAAGGCTTTGGTTCGGTCCCGTGGAGTTTGGTCTCTCCGTGGACGCCTGGCTGAGTGTATGGCCGCGGGGTACACCCGTCAAGACGTTTCGCGATGCCGGATCTTTCAAGATTTGCATGGGATGGTTGGACGGCAGAAAATCACCTTAATCGTGCAGAACCGTCCGCAGTTCATAGATAAACCGTAAGACCACAAGCAGAGAGCCAATCGCACCGGTGAGGAAGATAACGTCAAAAATGCGCATGAGCACGATCGCGATGGTCATCCCGCAGATTATAGAGCATTCAGGATGAAGGGACATCGGGCGCCGTTGCCGGCAACTGGCCAAAAATAAAGCCGTGGACGGAAAGCGCATAGTTCCGGGAAAAAATACTATAGACTCGCGGCAATGAGAACCATTGTCCGGCGGGGCTGGCTGTGCGGAGCGATTTCAGCCGCTCTGCTTCTGCTGCCCTTTCCTCTCGCCGGCCCTACCCCGTATTGGCGCACCTGGTTTGCCTGGTTTGCCTTTGTGCCGCTGCTGGTTGCGGTGACGGCGCCGGAGAACCTTGCCCGCCGCCGCGCATGGGTCCGCGGCGCTGGAGCCGCCTATGTGATGGGCGTGTTGTGGTACGCCGGCAACTGCTACTGGATCTACCAGACCATGTTTTTTTACGGCAATTTGCCGCCGCTAATCTCTTTCGGCATTTTGGTCCTCTTTTGCCTGATTCTGGGACTTTACTTCGGCGCCTTCGGTCTTTTTCTGGCGGTGATCGCGAAGAGTTTCGGAGCGCGGAGGGCGCTCATCTCCGCTCCTTTCCTCTGGGTGGCGTTTGAGTTGCTCGCCTCCCGTCTCACCCAGGTACCGTGGGATCTGCTCGGCTATTCACAAATCGACAATTTTCTGCTGACATCTTTGGCGCCCTTCACCGGAGTTTATGGGCTCTCCTTCGTGTTGATGGCGGGCAACGCGCTGCTGGCCTATGCGGTTTATGCGCTCCTCGCTTCACCGCGGCGTCTTCAATGGATCCTGTTGGCGGGTGCAGCCGCACTCATCGTGCTGCTGCAAAATGGAGACCGTCTCGCGCCTCCGCCCGCGCCGGTAGAGGCGACGGCGGTGCTGGTGCAGCCTAACCTGAATGTCAACGAGGACAACGCCTGGGCGCGGCCAGGCCAGTATGAGGAGCACGTCCAAACCCTGATGGCGTTGAGCGCCCGCGCTTGCACACCTTACTTGAAAGGCATGCCGGAGTTGAATGCCCATTGGGTTCGGCCGGACTGCCCAGCACCATTGCCGGAGCCCGGGCTGATCGCATGGCCAGAATCGCCCGCGCCCTTTCGCAGCCCGGACCCGCGGTTCATTCAGACGTTGAGCGCGGTGGCCCGGCGCGAGCAGGCGCCGGTGGTAGCCGGAAATATCGGCCTCGATGCCCACGGAGCATCTTTCGATCGCTACAACTCCGCGCTCTTTGTCACCGCGGATGGTTCTGTTCTAGGACGTTACGACAAGGTTCATCTGGTGCCGTGGGGGGAGTATGTGCCGTTCAAGAATTTTTTTGCCTTCGCCGGAAATCTGACTCAGCAAGCGGGAGACCTGACGCATGGATGGCAGAGGAAGGTCTTCTCCACCGGCGGCCACACCTTCGGTGTCTTTATTTGTTACGAGGAGATCTTCGGCAATGAGGTCCGCGTCTTCGTTCAGAATGGTGCGCAGGTGTTGGTGAATCTCTCCGACGACGGCTGGTATGGGGATACCTCCGCTCCGTGGCAGACGCTGAATATGGCGCGGATGCGCGCGGTGGAGAACCGCCGGTGGGTGCTCCGCGACACGAATACGGGGCTGACCACGGCGATCGATCCTTATGGTAGGCTCACGGCGAGTGCTCCACGGCACGCGCTCACCGCGCTGGCGGCGCATTACGGCTATCGCCGCGATCTCACCTTCTATACGCGGCGCGGAGATCTCTTCGCCGAGCTGTGTGGGATAATTTCCTTACTGCTCTTGCTAGGTGCTCTTGGCGCCGGATTGCGCAAGGGAAGAGACTGAATCTGAATATGGCAGACCTTCTCCCATCATGTTGAACGACCTTGAATTCGCCTACTCCCCGATCCGCTCCAAGGCGCGCGATCTGCGGGAGTATCTTTGACGCGCCACGTCTGCGCGATGAACTAGCCACCCTGGAAACAAAACTTGCCGATCCCGCCGTGTGGACGAACGCGGCGCAGTCGCAGACGCTCATGCGCGACCGCAAGCGTTTGGAAGCGCAGCTTGCGATGGATGCCGAGCTTGAGCGCCGCGGCGGCGACATCGACGCCTACTTTGAGTTGGCTCATGAAGGCGAACCAGTGGAGGGCGACCTGGAGCGCGAGATCAAGTCCTTCGGCGAATTCGTCGAGGAGATGGAGACCAGCACCACGCTTTCCGGCGAGACGGATCCGCTGAACGCCATCGTGACCGTGCATCCAGGCGCCGGCGGCACCGAGTCGCAGGATTGGGCCGACATGCTGTTGCGGATGTATCTCCGCTGGGCCGAGCGCAAAGGCTACAAAACGGAGATGAACGATTACCAGAGCGGGGACGAAGCCGGCATCAAGTCGGCAACGTTTACGGTGATCGGCGAGTATGCCTTTGGCCAGCTAACCGGGGAGAGTGGCGTGCACCGGCTGGTGCGCATCTCTCCTTTCGACCAGGCCAAGCGCCGCCATACCTCCTTTGCCAGTGTCTTCGTGTCGCCGGAGATTGACGACTCCATCCAGATCGACATCAAGCCGGATGATCTGCGAGTGGATACCTACCGCTCCGGGGGCAAGGGCGGCCAGCATGTGAATACCACCGACTCTGCCGTGCGCATGACGCATCTGCCTACCGGCATCGTGGTGCAGTGTCAGAATGAGCGCTCCCAGCACAAAAACCGGGACAAAGCGATGAAGATGCTTCGGTCTCGCATCTATGAATATGAGCTGGATAAGAAGAAGGAAGTCGCCAGAAAGCTGGAGGACTCCAAGCTCGATATCAACTTCGGTTCGCAGATCCGCTCCTATGTGCTGCAGCCCTACCGCATGGCGAAGGACTTGCGGACGCGGGTGGAGGTGGGGGATGTGGACCGGGTGCTTGATGGCGACCTGGCGCCGTTCATTCGTGGATATTTAATGATGCGGCGGCAAGGCGGTGGATCGCCGGAGTCGGCAGGCGCCGAAGATCTGGAGTAATCGTGAATGAGCCCGAGACCATTCGCACTATCCTGGAGCAGGCCAAAACCCTTGCCGTCGTGGGGCTCTCCCCGCGTGTCGACCGCCCCAGCCTTCATGTTTCCCGGTACATGCAAGCACACGGTTATTGCATTGTCCCGGTGAACCCGGGCGTGACCTCAGTGCTGGGCGAGACTGCCTATCCAACGCTGGATGGTGCTCTTGCGGCAGTGGGCACAATCGATTTGGTGAATGTCTTTCGCGACTCCCGGTATGTGGCGGAGATCGTAGAGGAGACGATTCGGCTCAAGATTCCGTACCTGTGGCTACAGCAGGGCGTTTGTGACGAGCAAGCGGCGCGCCGGGCCGAGGCGGCGGGCGTGAAGGTGGTGATGGACCGATGCATTTACCAGGAGCACGCCGCCGGCCTGCAATCTCCGCGCGATGCAGCTCCGCCGGATGGAGAGTCCTGCCCCTTCTGAGCTAGCGAAGGCCGATCTCTGGAGCGGATTCACGGGATACATCTATCGTGAATCCGCTCTAACCGTATACGGAGCAAATCACTTTTTACTGCTGGATCGTGGTATCCGCCTTGGGCGGAGTCTTGCTCAGCTGCGAGGGTGTCGGCAGTTGCTTGGTATCCCAGCCCCCACCCAGTGCGCCTACTAACTGGACCGCGCTGGTCATTGCCTCCGTCTGCAGGCTGGCCAGAGTTTGCTGGCTGCTCAGCAGCGTGGTCTGGAGGGTAACGACATCGAGATAGGGATCGATCCCGCTCCGGTAACGGGTCATTTCCAGATTCAGCGAGTTTTGTGCCGAGGCCACGGTGAGCTGCTGCTGCCGGATCTGCGCGGAGAGCAGTTGCGTCGCGGTCATCGAGTCCTCCACCTGCTGGAAAGCCGTCAGCACCGTCTGGCGATAGGTAGCGAGGTTGGCGTTGTAGGTGGCGACGTATTGGTGGAGCGTCGCCTTGAGGCCGGCGCGGAAGATAGGCTGCGAGATGGAAGGCCCAATGGACCAGAAGCGGCTGGGCCACTGCAGCAGGCGCGTGAAGGCCGAACTTTCCAAGCCTCCTCCAGCCGAGAGGGTCAGGGTGGGGTAGAAGGCGCTGTAGGCGATGCCCAGTGCGGCATTGTCGGCCGCCAGCAGGCGCTCCGCGCCAGCGATGTCGGGCCGGCGCTCCAGCAGTTGCGAGGGCAGCGCCATGGGGATAGGAGGCGGCGCCGCGTTGAGCGGACGCACCGGAATCGAGAAGCCGGGCGCAGGCTTGCCCACCAGGACGGCAATGGCATGCTCATATTCCGCGCGCAGGATCCCAAGATTGATGGCCTGCGATTGAGCGCTCTGCAGCGTTGTCTTGGCTTCCTCAACCGAGATAAAGTCGTCGATTCCGGCGTCGTAACTGGCCTGCACTACGCCCAGCGCCTTTTGGTCGGCGGCGACGGTATCACCATAAAGCTTCACCAGGGCATCCTGCCCGCGTATCTGGAAGAAGAGTTCCGCCAGGCTGACCTGCTCGATGAGTTTCTCATTGGCAAAGTCGGCTGCGCTCACCTGCGCCGAGTATTGCGCCTCATGGACCTCATTGCGCACGCGGCCCCAGAGATCGGGCGCCCATGAGACTGCGAGAGGGAGGGAGTAGGTGGTGGACAGCGATCCTGTGTTGGCGGTTGCGGAATGCGTCAGGTTGCCGGAAGAGCGTGACCGGCTAAACGATGGCGTCGCGGTAGCCGTGGGAAAGTACTGTGCGCGAGCCTCGCCAATGAGCGCGCGCGCCTCCATGAGGCTCTCAAACGAGACCTTGATGTTTTGATTGTTGATGTTGAGCTGCTCTTCGAGAGCGTTCAATTCCGGTTCATTGAAGCTCTGCCACCAATCGCCGCGCATCGCGGTGTCCTGCGGCTGGGCAATGGTCCATTTCCCACTGCCCTCGGGAGGCACTGGCGGAGCGGTAAACGCAGGCGGAGGCTGGACGACGGGCCGGTGATACTTGGGGCCCACGGTGCAGCCGCTGAGAATGCAGGCCAGAGCCAAAGTGAGAGCCAGCGCGGAGGCCGGTGCGAAAATTGTGGTTGTCTTCTGCATAACAAACCTAACTTCAAAACGCTCCAGAAACTTCTCCTCAACGTTCCTATCTCTTGCCGGGACTCCTATGCCGTTTGGATCGCCCCATGCTTGCGCCCCAGAGCGCGCATCCGAAGGCGATCCATGTAGAGGTAGATCACCGGTGTGGTATAGAGCGTCAATGCCTGGCTGACGAGCAGCCCACCCACAATGGCGATGCCCAAGGGCCGTCGCAGCTCCGATCCTGTTCCGGTGCCGATGGCCAGCGGGAGGGCCCCAAAAAGAGCAGCCATAGTAGTCATCATAATGGGCCGGAAGCGCAACATACAGGCTTCAAAGATCGCCTCCGAGGTGCTTTTGCCCTCTTCGCGCTCCGCCGATAGGGCGAAGTCGATCATCATGATGGCGTTCTTTTGCACCAGGCCGATCAAGAGCAAAATGCCGATGATCGAGATTACGTTGAGGTCGCTCTTAAAGACCATCAAAGCCAGCATGGCTCCCACGCTCGCCGGGGGCAGGGTGGAGATGATGGTCAGGGGGTGAACCAGATTTTCATAAAGTATGCCCAGCACGATGTAGACCGCCAGCAACGCGGTAAGGATCAAGACCGGTTCGGAGCTGACCGATTGCTGGTACGCCTCCAGGGTGCCGGAGAAAAAGCCGTGAATGGTCGCCGGCGTTCCCAGACGGCTTTGCATCTCGGTGACCTTCTTGGTCGCATCGCTTAAGGCCAGCCCTGGCGAGAGGTTGAAGGAGACAGTGACGGAAGGGAAGACTCCGGTATGGCTCACCTGGAGGGGAATGGTGGTAGAACGGACGGTGCTCACGGCGCTGAGGGGAACGGCGCCACCAGAAGTCGCGCGCGGATAGGTGAAATCGAGTCCTTCCGGCGATTGGTTAAAGGTCGGTGCGGCTTCGAGCACAACGTAGTACTGGTTCTTGGCGGTGTAGATGACTGAGGTCAGAGACTGACCAAAGGAGGTGTAGAGGGTCGAATCGAGGACCCTGGGAGTGAGACCGAGGCGGGCAGCGGTGATCCGATCGTAGGTTAGCGCTGTATCCAATCCGCCGTTCTGCTGGTCGGTATTCACATCCTCGAATCCGGGAATCTTTTTCATGTTCGCGAGCAGGATGGGTCCCCACTTCTTCAGATCCGCCGAGTTGTCCGACTGAATGGTGTATTCGTAGAGCGCCGCGCTGCCTCGCCCCCCGATGCGGATGTCTTGCGAAGCTTGCAGAAAGACGGAGGCGCCCGCCAAACGGCTGAGTTTGGGGCGCAAGCGGTTGATGATCTGCGCGGCACTGGCCGTCCGATCCCCCCGACCGCTGCCGAGGGCCTTGAGGGCGCAGTAGACGAAACCTCCGTTGCCACTGCCGACATAGGCGTTGACGTTCGCCACGCCGGGATCGGATTTGATAACGTTTACGATCTGCTTAATCGACCTGTTCATCACGTCAAAGGAGGCGTCCTGCGGACCCTGCACATGCCCGACGACTGCGCCGGTATCCTGCTGCGGGAAAAACCCCTTGGGGATTTTGTAGATCACAACTCCGTTGAGGGCGATCACCAGCAGCAACACGGTGAGCATCAGAGCCGGATTGTCGAGAACCCAGAGCAGGGAATGGCGGTATGTCGCCAGCATGCCAGTGAAGAATTTTTCGCTCCAGCGGTATGCCGCACCGTGCTTTTCCTGATCGTGCGCCTTGAGGAGGTGGGCGCACATTGTCGGCGTAGTGGTGAGCGAAACCAGCATGGAGATAAGAATGGTAGAGGAGAGCGTAACGGCGAACTCGCGGAAGAGGCGGCCGACAATGCCTCCCATCATCAGGATGGGGATGAAGACCGCGATCAGCGAGACGCTCATCGTGAAGATGGTGGGACCGATCTCCTGCGAGCCCTTCAGCGCCGCCGCCATGGGGGCCATGCCCTGCTCCAGATGGCGCGAGATATTCTCCATTACCACAATCGCGTCGTCGACGACGAACCCGGTCGAGATGGTGAGCGCCATAAGGGACAGGTTGTCGAGGCTGTAGCCGAGCAGGTACATGATTCCGAAGGTGCCGATCAGCGAGACAGGCACGGAAACCACGGGAATCAGAGTGGTACGCCAGTTGCGCAGGAAGACGAAGACTACCAGGACCACCAAGAACACGGAGAGCACCAGAGTTTCTTCCACGTTCTTGACCGATGCGCGAATCGTCGTGGTGCGGTCCAGGACGATGGTGCTCTTGATGCCCTGAGGGAGAACAGCATCGAGAAAGGGCAGCTGGGCCCGGATGCGCTTGTTGGTCTCCAGAATATTGGCGCCGGGCTGGCGGAAGATGATGATGGTGACGGAAGGAACCCCGTTGAGATAGCCGGCGTTGTGCACGTCTTGCGCGGAATCTATGACGCTCGCGACGTCGGAGAGGCGAACGGCGACCCCGTTGTGCGTGCCTACGATCAAGGGTCTATAGCTGGCGGCGTGCGAGATCTGGCCATTGGTGAGAATGTCGGCGGTGTTATTCCCAATGGTAATCTGTCCGCGCGCCATGTCGGAGTTTTGTCCGGACAAGACCGCGGCGACGTTTGCCATGGTCAGCCCATAGCTATTGAGTTGGCTGGGATTCACCTCCACGCGCACGGCGGGCAGCGAAGCTCCGCCGACGCCCACTTGGCCCACACCCTCAATCTGGGAGAGCTTCTGCTCCAGGACCGTTGACGCCGAATCGTAGAGAGCTTGCTTGTCGTAGTTATTCGAAGTAAGGCCGAGGATCATGATCGGCGCATCGGCCGGATTGACCTTGCGGTAACTGGGGTTGGAGGGAAGGTTGGCGGGCAGATAGGTTCGTGCCGCATTGATGCCGGCCTGCACATCGCGTGCGGCGGAGTCGATGTTGCGGCTGAGATCGAATTGCAGCGTGACGCGGGTGCTCCCCAGAGAGCTCGAGGAAGTCATCTCGGAAACGCCGGCGATGTGAGCGAACTGCCTCTCCAGGGGGGTCGCAACGGAGGAGGCCATGATCTGCGCGCTGGCTCCGGGCAGGCCAGCCTGGACGGAAATGGTGGGGAAATCAACTTCGGGCAGCGGCGAAACCGGAAGTACAGTGTAGGCAGCTGCTCCGGCCAGCGCGATGGCCACGGTTAATAGCGTGGTGGCGACCGGCCGTCGGATGAATGGAGCGCAGAGATTCATGCCCCGCCTGCCGGTTGCGCCTCGCCTTGCCTCCTGCGAGAGCGGGAGAACCTGTGTGCCAGCTTGTCAAAGAAGATGTAGATGACCGGTGTGGTGTAGAGGGTAAGGACCTGGCTCAACATCAGGCCGCCGACCACAACGATGCCGAGAGGCCGGCGCAGCTCCGATCCGAAGCCGCTGCCGAAGGCCAAAGGAACGCCGCCCAGCATGGCAGCCATAGTGGTCATGATGATGGGGCGGAAGCGCAGCAGAGACGCTTCATAGATCGCATCGGTAGAGTTCAAACCTCGCTGTCGCTCACCCTCAAGAGCGAAGTCCACGATCAAAATGCCGTTTTTGTTAACAATGCCGATCAGAAGGATGATTCCTATGATGGCGACCACGCTCAGACTCTCGCCGAAGAGCATGAGCGAGAGCAGGGCGCCCACACCGGCTGAGGGCAGAGTAGAGAGAATGGTGATGGGATGGATGAAGCTCTCGTAGAGCACTCCGAGCACAATGTAAACGGTTACCAGCGCCGCCAGCAGCAGCAGCCCCTCATTGGAGAGAGAGTTTTGAAACGAGGCGGCGGTGCCCTCAAAGCCGGCCTGGATGGTAGGCGGCATGTTCAGGTTTTTCACTACTTTGTTGATGGCGTCGATGGCGGTCCCTAGAGCCGCATTGGGCGCCAGGTTAAAGGAAACTGTCACTGCCGGAAACTGCCCTTGCCGGTTGATGGTGAGGGGCTCGGTTGTATTCGTGGCGTGAGCAAACGCGGAGAGAGGCACCGCGTTGCTTGGCTGCGAACTCACGGCGGTGACGGGAGGGGCAGAGGTTGATGCCCCTTGAGTCAAGGCGGTAGCCGGTGGGTTCAGGATGCCGGAGGAGGGAGTGTAGAGCAGTGAGCCCGTCGACGCATTGGTACCGGCCGCGTTGCGCAGGCTGGCGGAGCTTACAGAGCCATGGGCCTGGATATACAGCTTGTTGAGCGAGTCCGGACTCCTTTGAAATTGCGGCTGCGCCTCCAGGATCACATGGTACTGGTTCAACTGCGTGTACATTGTGTTGATCTGCCGCTGACCGAAGGCGTCGTACAACGTCTGGTCGATCAGTTGTGGCGTGATGCCCATGCGGGAGGCGGTTACGCGGTCGATGGCGAGGCTTACCGCCAATCCTCCGGTCTGCTGGTCAGTCGCCACATCTTCGAGCGAAGGTATCTGCTTGAGCTGGGCGACGAACTTGTTGGTCCACTCATTCAATTCGTCGGTATTCGGATCTTGCAGCGTGTATTGGTACTGTGTGCGGGTCACCCGGTCGTCTACCGTGATGTTCTGCACCGGCTGCATGTAGAGCGTGATGCCCTGCACGTTGGCCAGGCTTTTCGTGAGGCGGCGGATGATGTTGGCGGCGGTCATGTGGCGTTGATCGAGGGGCTTCAGGTTGATGGAGATGCGCCCGCTGTTCAGCGTCGTATTGGTGCCGTCCGCGCCGATGAAGGAGGAGAGGCTCTCAACCGCGGGGTCCTGGAGGATGATCTTGGTCAATTCCTGCTGCCGCTTCGCCATTTCAGTGAACGAAATGGTTTGCGGGGCCTGCGAGATGCCCTGAATCACGCCGACGTCTTGCACGGGGAAGAAGCCCTTGGGAATTGTGACGTAGAGGTAAAGGGTGAGGATCAAAGTGGCCAGCGCCACCAGCAACGTAATGCCCTGATATTCAAGGACCACCTTCAGCGTCCGCCGGTAAAAGTCGAGCATGGCGTCGAAAACGCGTTCGGAG
>Ga0207933_1001690_pt1 | contig 15888 bp, 4 predicted proteins | sample NGESurdeep092012_4_FD_184488 | JGI IMG/M metagenome (GOLD analysis project Ga0207933, IMG submission 184488) | Arctic peat soil microbial communities from Barrow, Alaska - NGEE Surface sample F53-3 deep-092012 (SPAdes) | ecosystem: Environmental > Terrestrial > Soil > Wetlands > Peat ... | reverse complement strand
CACGACGGGCGCGGCGATTCCCCAGGCGACCGTGGTGCTGACGAACTTGCAGAACAAGTCGGTGCGCAAGACGGTCAGCAATGGCACGGGAGGTTTCACGATCCCCTCGGTGGCCTCGGACAGCCGCTACCAGCTGAGCATTTCGATGGCGGGCTTCAAGACCTGGCAGTCGCAGCCGTTTCCGATACGTCCCGGCGATCGTCCGAGCTTCACCGACATCAGGATGCAGGTCGGCGAGGCCTCGGCGCAGGTGACGGTCGAAGCGACGGAGAGCCAGGCGGTCAAGCCACTGGATACGCCGGAGCGGAGCGACGTGATTACCTCCAAGGACCTGGAGACGCTGGCGATCGTGGGCCGCGACGCGGGCGAGCTGATCGAGACGCTGCCAGGGTTCGCGATGATCAGCCCGGGCGTGAATAACAAGCCTGGGGCCAACACGGCCGCGGTAGGGCTGAACAATGGGATTTCGGGGAGCTACTCTGCGAACGGCGCGGGGCCGGAGGGCCTGGCGACGGTGCTGGATGGCGTTTCGCTGACAGACATAGAAAGCAACCAGGCCACCGTCCAGACGGTGGACGTCGACATGATCCAAAGCGCCAAGGTGACGACATCGACCTTCAGCGCCGCCAATGCAAAGGGACCGGCGGTCTTCAACGCTACGACAAAGGCCGGCACCGCTTCGTTCCACGGCGAGGCCTATCTGTACGCCCGCGATACCGCACTGAACGCGAACGACTGGTATAACAACTACCTCCAGCAGACACGGCCCCCTGGCCGCTATATCTTCCCGGGCGCAACGATCGGCGGGCCCTTGTGGATTCCGGGCACGCGTTTCTCGCGCAGCAACGACAAGCTCTTTTTCTTTGCCGGATTCGAGGTGCTCAACCAGCGGTATTCGAATGAGACGCTGGGCTCCTGGGTTCCGACCCTGGCGGAACGGGCGGGCGATTTCAGCGTCGCGAACCTGAATGCCCAGCTTTGCGGGGCGCGTCCGGATGGTCTGCTGAATCCGAACTCCAACCAACCGATGTGCTATGCGGAAAACTACCTGCCGACCGGCGCCTCGGTTGCGGACGGCAATGTAACCCAATACGCGGATCCGGGCGGTGTCGCCCTGGTGAACTGGCTTCCGCTGCCGAACGCGAATCCGTTTGCGAATATATCCGGTTTCAACTACGTCCAGCCGGTGGTGCAGTCGCAGAACGGCACGATCTTCCATGCCCGTCTCGACTACTCGATCAACGACCGGAACAAAATTTATGCAACCTACGGGCGCCAATCCCAGATTACCGACGAACCGGTTGCCTTAAATTATATTCCCAACTCCTCAGCGCTTTATCCCGGCGGAGTCACCCAGGGAGACATCTCCAATATCGGGTCGATCACCTATACGCGCGTCTTTGGCCCGACAGTTACAAATGAATTCAATGCTGCCATGTCTTTCATCAGCGACCCCGGCAATATGGGCACTCCGGATGCTGTCGACCGGTTTGACATGAACACCTACAACGGCGGCCATGGAAACTTCAACTACCTGGGCGATTACAAGAATGCCGGGGACTACTCCGTACCCGCGCTGGCGGATTACAGCGGCAATCTCGGATACCCCAATATGGTGATGCCGGGCGGGTTCTACAACAACCAGGTACGCATGAAGAAGGTTGTGCCGGTGGTGCAGGATTCGGTCAGCTGGATGAAGGGATCGCATTTCTTCCAGTTCGGCGCCTACTTCGAAAAAGGCATCCTTAACGGCATTGCGGATACCGGGGCCTTCCCGCAGGGCGAGTACTCCTTCAATCCCGGTACAGCCGGCTATGAGTACACCGCTGCCGTGGGACAGGCCGCGCAATATATAGGCTGCATCAACCCGCAATCCACGGGCTCGACGCGCGTGTCGGGCGCGGCCTATCTCGGCCAGTGCATCAATCCCATCGCCATGATGTACATGGGCACGCCGGACAGTTACCAGCAGACCAACTTCACGCCCACCGTCGATATGCAGTACACGACGCTGGCCGGATATGCGAACGACCAGTGGAAGTTTCGCCGGTTGACGCTGATGCTGGGAGCGCGTTTCGAGCATCTTGGCCCGTGGACTGACCGGCACGGCAACGGCCTCGCGACATTCTCCCCGTCGCTGTACAACCAGCAGTGCAGCAAGACGAACAACACTCTGGTCTCATGCGCGGAGACGACGGACTATCCGGGCATCACCTTCCACGGCGCAAACTTTGCCAACGTCCCGAACGCGGTGAACAATCCGCCGATGATCTACTTCACGCCGCGCGTGGGCATGGCCTGGGACATCTTCGGCACGGGCAAGACGGTCCTTCACGGCGGATGGGGAATCTACCGGCACGAGGAAGAGTTTGCCCCCTACGCGCAGGCGGCGGCCACGGCGCAGGGGTACAAGACCACCAAGCTGCAAAACCAGACCTTCAACTTTACGACGGTCGACGAGCAGGCGCCCATCAACCCGTCGGATTTCAATGTGGACGTGCTTACCGCCAACGATACGGTGCGGCCAACCTACTACGAGTACAACGGAACCATTTCTCAGCGCTTGAAATGGAACTCGCTTCTCGAGGTCGCCTACGTCGGCAGCAACAGCCAGCATCTGGGTACCTACGAGAACGGCAGCTACAACGAGGCCTCGGACGTAAACCTGATTCCCGCGGGTTACATGTTCGGAACGCCGGAGACGAACGGGTTCTGTCTGTGCAACCTGCCTACCTCGCTGAATGTCGGCGCGATCGCCGACCTGAGTACCGGCGGCCAGGACTACTTCCGGCCGTACCCGTTCTACGCCCACATCTATGCACTGAAGCACAACTTCTACTCGAACTACAACAGCCTGCAGGTGAGCTGGAACAAGTCATCCGGATGGATTCAATTCGGGGCGAACTATACGTTCTCGAAGGATCTTGCGACGGCCGCGGCCTACAACAACACGCTGGCCGACCCGGTCAACTTGCGAAACGACTACAATCCCGCTCCTTTCGACCGGACTCATGTTGTCAACGCTCACTACCTGATCGACCTTGGGAGGCGGTATCACGGCGATCATCATCTGATTTCGGAAGTTGCGAATGGATGGCAGATCTCCGGAATTTCAACCTTCATGAGCGGAGAGAACCTGGCCGTGGGTGAAGGTGAAAACTTCGGGTTCGGCTACGGTTCGCTTCAAGTGACGCAGGTTTCGACGAAGTCGCAAGCAGAGGCCACGAGCATCGACAACGTGTGCGTCAAGGAATACAACATCCCCAAGGATTCGGCCGGCAATCAGTTCTGCGTTACAAACCTGGCTCCCACTACATGGCTGGGCTCGCCGGACTATCAGCTGATGCCGACGCTGAACTGCAATCCGGCTGGAGGTCCAGCCAAGCATCAGTTCGTCAATCCAACCTGCTTCGGAATTCCGCTGCCTGGCGGTCCTGCCGACGCCAGCGAGGGCTTTGCGCCGTCGGCCAATCCCACGGGCCAGGGGCAGTACCGGTTGCCGTATATTCACGGCCCGGGCTATCAGACACACAATTTGTCCTTATATAAGAACTTCTCCACGGGAGAAAACAAGATGCTGCAGCTGCACGCATCGGCATTCAATTTTCTCAATCATCCGCTGGTTTCGTTCAACAACAACGACAGCACCAATTTGAATCTTGGAAGCCTGAACTTTGCCGTGGCCGGCAAGCCTCTGACGGCCAGTGAGCTAAGGGTGCCGAACTTCGGCATTGCCAATATCAAGTATGGTGGCCGTCTTGTTGAGCTGGGCGCCAAGTTCACGTTTTGAGGAAGGGCCGCTGGACTTTCGCGCAGAGCGAGGGCCGGCGGGTAAGCCGGATGGTCGGCGAGGGTTTTTGGGGCAGGAAGGATTAATAGATCGCAGTTTACAGGGCGGTCTGAAGATGCGAGCGGGATGTGAGTCTACTCGCAAGGGTTTTGATCGAGATTGCTTGGGAGGTTAGTTATGGCCATTGAATCTGCAGCGTTCTTCCGCCGGATGGCGCGCACCGGAATATCGATTTTGCTTGGGGTGGCACCTCTTTGCGGTGTTGCGATGGCGCAGAAAGAGCTGGTGACGAGCGGTTCGGTGATTCCGATAACGCTCAATATCCAAGGCACTCCCTGCCAGATCTACAAGATCCTCAATGCGCCAAACGGCGACACGCTGTTCATGGACGTCTGTGGCGGCGGCGGCTATGGCGCGATCTACCGGCTGAAGAAGGGAACGACGAGCTTCGATACGATTACGTCGACCATCGACAGCGCCGGCACTTACTGGAATGAAGATATGGCGATGGATGCCAAAGGCACTATCTATATCCCCGATCGTTACAGCGGCAGCCAGCATCTTTACCGGGTTCCTTACAATCCGTCCGACGGCACGTGGGATTTTTCAGCCTCGGGCGATAGCTTTGAACCGACGCTGGCCAGCGGGTTCGATAACAATGGAACGCAGAATGTGGCCTTTCTCGACAGCGCGGCCAAGGATGGCAGCGGAATTCTGTTTGTGTCCTCGCAGAGCAGCAACGACATCATGATGATCCCGGTCCACGCGGACGGCACTGTGTCGAATTTTCCGAGTGGGCCTGACGCCGGCCAGCCGCAGTTTCAGTACCTCGTCTCAGGCCTGAAAGACAAGGTCCAGCCGATGGTCGTCGACGCCAACGGGAACCTCTACTTTATTGAGAATCCCTACGATTCACCGACGGCTCGCGCGACGGGCGTGTTCTTTATTCCGGCGAGCGCTTATACGGCCTGCATGGCAAAGAGTGCCAGCGGAGGCGCGGACCCGAGAACGCCTTGCGTTTCGGGGACAGAGTCGTCCCTGGATCGGATCGACCCGGGCAATACGGAGAAGTTCAACGGCCTCACGCTCGATGCGGCCGGCAACGTGTATGTTGCCGATGCGAGCGACAGTTACGGCGGCACGAGGAACGGCATCCTCATGATCCCCAATGAAAGTGGAAGCCCGATCGGAGTCAAGGCCACGAGCTTCAACTTTGAGAATGCGGAATATATCTCGTCCGCGCCCGGCAATGCGAATCCTACGATTGACCCGCGCGGGTTCATCTGGATACCGACCGGCAGCTCCGGAAACTGGTCGCCCAACGGGTCAGGACCACTTCCGGGTACGGGCAATCTCATTTTGTGGGCGCCGGGGACCGCGAATCTGGGGGCGACGCCGGTTGGAACTCCGGGCACCGCGGGTATTGTGTTCTACACCTTCAGCGGAAGCGTGACGCCGAGCAGCATCGTCCTCTCGCAGCCTGGCGGCGGAACTGAATTCACCGCTACAACGACCAATCCTGATCCGCCTACGGGCGGAGCAACCTCGGCGGTTCCATGCACTGCCGGGACAGCCTACATTGCGTTTTCTTCCTGCCAATACTGGGTAGCCCTCAGTCCCAACGGAACGAATTCGGTGGGCAATGTGGCGGGCGAACTGTCGATGCTGGACTCGTCGAATAAGGTGGTCCCGGGCAGCACCTCGTACTTACACGGCATAGGCGAGGGCCCGGCGGTATCGCTTCTGTCGCCTGCGATGCAAACTCCGTTGGCTACCGCGCTTGTTTCTCCGAAACAGGTGGCCGGTGACTCGATCGGGGATTCCTATGTTGCGGACGCGGCGGGCCGGGTGTTGAAGTTCGGGCCCTCTGCTCCCGGGGCAACGCCGACGGCCGGAACATCGATCGGGACCGGACTTACGGCTCCGACCGGGGTCGCGGTAGACGGCTCAGGCGATCTTTATATCGCGGACTCCGGCAAGGTGATTGAAATTCCGGCGGTAAACGGGACCTTGAACACCGCCGGCCAGACTGTTCTTCAAAGCGGTCTCGGAAGCAATCTCAACCTGGCGGTGGACAATGCAGACAACGTGTATGTCGCCGATCCAGATAATGCGCGGGTTGTGAAGATCTACAACTCGCAGATGGGGATGTATATACCCGGCGTGAACACGGTGGGTTCCGGGTTCAGCAAGCCCTCCGCTGTGGCAGTGGACGACGTCGGTAACGTATATGTCGCCGATGGCGCAAACCTGGTAGAGATCAACGTCTGGGGCGGCCAGACCGTCATCGCCAATAACCTGTCTGCTCCTGCGACGGGTCTGGCAGTCGATCCCTCCGGCTCCGTTTATGTAGCCCAGAGCGGCGGCCTGCTTCGTATTCCGATGGAGAGCGGCGGCCTCACTTCCAATGACGCAGCGGCGATCGCAACTGGAGAGATCACGGCGCCAACAGGTCTGGGAATTGATTCGCTGGGCAACTTGTATGTCACGGCCGATTCCTACGATGTCAGCACGCTGGGCAGCAGCGGTGCGGGCACAAGCACCGTGACCACTCCCAATGTGTTGCTGTTGAATGGAGCGTTCGTCAACTTTGGTCTCGTCAGCCAGCAGACCCAGACCGATCCGATCGATGTGAATGTTTACAACATCGGGAATGAGCCCCTCGCGTTTACCGCGGATCCGACGTTCGGGGGCGTGAACGCGGCAGATTATTCTATCTCGCAGGATGGCCAGAGCCCCTGCGATACATCCGGCGGGACGCCGGTTGCCGGCGGAGCGGCTTGCCAACTGGGCGTGGCAGCTACAACGGTGGGCCTGGGAGTCAGCCAGGCGACCATGACGGTTGCCACGAATGCGGTGAACGCGCCGTCAAGCGGGGCAAGCCTGGAGGCCTATTCCAGCAATCTCCTGTGCAGGACGCAGACAACCATCACCGTGAACCCGGCCACCGGAGTGATCTATCCCGGCAGCACGACGGTAAGCTCAACGACGGTACCTGATCCTGCGAATCCATGCTCTTCGGGCGGCGTGCCGCAGGGAGGGAATATCGTGCTGACTCTGGCGCCGCAGGCCAAAGGGACTTCACAGACCACGCAAACGCAGAAGTTGACTGTCAATGGACAAGCCAGCTTCAATCTGACGGGGTTGAAGGGGGGCAAGTACCTCCTTTATGTCGGCTACAGAGGGGATTCGGTCTACGGCGGCAGTTCAAGTGACAGGACGTACACCTTCGTCGTGGGCCAGGCAACCCCGACGGTTACGCTTAGTGAGCCCACCGGCATCACGCCCGTCAATGGCGTGTACTACGTGAATCTAGGATCGACCACGACAATCCCCGTCTCCGTCAGCTCAAGCCTCGGAAATCCGACGGGAAGCGTGCGGTTCCTCAACAATGGATCGGCGCCTGCGGACCCGACTCAAGATCCTGTTGTCCTCGATGCAAGTGGGAACGCGACCTTAAATACAGCCAACCTGGCAGGGTATGGATCAACGAAGTATCCGTCGGGTGTCTATAACCTGACCGCTGTTTATAGCGGCGATACGAATTTCGCTACTGTTACCTCGCCGGTGATCACCATCGACGTGATTCCGCCGAGCGCACTGATCACGGCCAGTCCTGCTGCGGTTACGACGAAGGCGGGCACTCCTGTAACAGCCGCCCTCACCATCACCGCCCTGGAAGGATATTCACCCAAGACCGGGGCCCAGCTCTACTGCGACAGCTCGACGCTTCCGCAGTATTCAGAGTGCACGTTCGATGTTCCGACCCTGGATATCTTCGATCATCCGAATGTGCCGCAGACAAGCAATGTCACCATCAGCAGCAATCTGCCGGTAAATGTGGGCAAGCTGCAGACCGGGACATCACCGATCACGTTCGCCGGAATTTTCGGTCTGGGTCTCCTGGGCCTCGCTCTTCGGCGGAAGGCGAAGTTCAACCGCTCCCTGCTCAGCGCAGCCTGCCTGATGCTGATCTTTGCCGGGGCGCTTCTGGGCTTCAGCGGATGCACGAACTCCGGATACACACACACACCGGCGGCGCCTCATGTAACCACGCCGTCAGGCACCTACCAGGTGAGGATCTACACGATCGATCTCACAACGGGCCGGCCATCCTCACTGCCGTTCACGCTGTCTGTGACGGTGCAATAAGGCGGGAGCGGGATGCAGCAAGAAGCTTCCGGAGAACGAGAGATCAATCTCCGGAAGCGGCAAGACAAGTTTTAGATGCGGTAGTTTGCAACCGCCGTTAGTTGCTACGAGTTCTCTAGGGAGAAATATGATGTCCACCAAGTCCACTTCACTGCGCCGGTTCTCTGGATATGTGCTGATGCTCTTGCTCTTGTGTGTTTCGTATAGCGAGAGAGCCGATGCGGTAAGCACGCAGGTTGCGACGGCGAGTTTTGCCACGGGGCTGAACCATCCCAGCGGATGGGGGGCGCTCATCCAGCAGACCGCTCTCGACACCTACGGCGACTGGCTCGTTGTGGATACCCAGAATGCTGCTCTGTATGAATTCCCTGCGAATGGCGGAGCCGAGATTACGTTGGTAGCTGCCGGCCTCCTTGGGGGAAATCAGAACCCGGGTATCGCGATCGACTCCAATAACAACCTTTATCTTGAGGCGAATTACAACAACTGCCTGCTGATGTTTCCCTTCGACACAGCAACGATGACGTGGGACGGTCTCAGCACGCTCACCGCCGCGAATACAGCGCCCGACGTTTGCCCGAATGGCGGCGGAGGCACCAGCCCGTTGATCTTCGCGCAATATGGCTTGACGGTTACGGGCGCGTATCCGGGATATTACCAGCCGTGGGGAATTACGGTAGATCCTAACAACAATCTGGTGATCGGTGGACAGAACAGCCCCAATTACATCTTCAGGTTGAACGTAGTCGGCTCGGGCGCCGCCGCCAAGCACGGCACCGGAAGCATGGTTCTGGACAAGATGACCACGCGGCCTATCTCGGTCGCGGTGGACAAATGGAACAACATCTATTTTGTTGAAGACGCCAAAGGTTTGTCCGGAGCGTATGAGATTCCCGCGGGGAGTCCGGAGCTTACGGCCGATACCGATCCGGCGATTGTGCGTATCGATCCGAAGCTTCCCAACGTAACCGGGGTCCAGACGGACGCCAACGGAAATGTCTACGTCAGCGATGGAACAAAGGGTGTGTTTCTGATTCCCAACACGTCCGGAACGCCGGAGACCGCCTCGGCTATCTTGTTGAGTCCGGTACCGGCACAGGGCGAGGTTGCCGTCGATCTGGCGCACAATATCCTCTACGTTCCAACCACGCAGGTACAGTCGAACGGTTTGGCTGATGTGGCGGAAGTTAAGTTCAATGCCGCAGCGCTGGGATCTGTCGCAGCAGGAAAGGTGGCGGCGACAGCGTCGACTGTACCGTTCAGTTTCGGTGGCGCTGGAACTCCGGCCTCGTTTGCCATCCAGGAAGCGGGCGCGGCAACACCGGACTTCACTCTTGCAAGCGGTGGGAGCTGTGCAACGGGAACGGCCTATGCGGCTCTGAGCAGTTGCAGTGTAAATGTGACGCTGGCTCCGCATGTGGCGGACGGTGTTTCGGCCAAGCTGCTGATGCTCGATGGCTCGAGCAATACTCTTGCTTCGATGACCCTGGAGGGAACGGGAACTGGATCAGCGGTCCAGGTTGAGCCCGGGGCGGAGTCCGCGGTCGGTTCCGGCCTGAAGACACCGAGCCAGGTGGCTGTGGATGCCGCCGGCAATACGTATGTCGCCGATTCCGGTCTGGGTGCAGTCGAGATGTTCGCGAAGGGGTCGAGTGCCGGCGTGGCGGTGGGCACCGGTTTAGTCTCGCCGACGGGAGTCGCTGTCGATGGCAGCGGCGATGTCTTCATTGCGGACAGCGGCAATGGCACGGTTGTCGAGGTGCCGGATGGGCCGGGCGGACTGAATTCCGCAGGTCAGATGACTTTGAAGACCGGCCTCGGCACGAACCTGAAGCTGGCGGTCGATCGTCTTGGCGACCTCTATATTTCCGATCCGGATAATTCCGAGGTGGTGAAGCTGGAGAATGCGGGTGCAGCCGGCGTGATCAGTCTGCTGAACCAGGTGGAGACGGACCTGACAGGGTTCAGTACGCCATCGGCCTTGGCTGTCGATGCGAGCGGCAATCTGTACGTCGCCGATGGATCGAACCTGCTTGAAGTCACACCCTCCGGAACTCAGTCCACGGTATTGAGCACGCTGAGCAATGTGACCGGGTTGGCGGTGGATGCCTCCGGTTCTGTGTATGTAACGTCGGGGACGAGCACAGTTCGTATCCCCGATGAGAGTGGAACGTTGAACCAGGCGAATCAGACGACGGTCGCGCTCGCCGCAACCAATCCAACCTCCGTGGCGGTCGATTCCGGGCAGAATTTGTACGTAACGGACGCAACCGCCGAAGATGTGGATTTCGTCAGCACAAGCGCATCCACCGATTTTGGAACGCTGACGAGCTCGGGCACATCGCAAAACGAGACCTACACGCTGGCCAACGCCGGAAACTCGCCCTTGAACATCACCGGATTTGCCGGAACGCCTGATTTCAGCGAAACAGCCACAACCTGCAACGCCGGTCCGGTGGCGTCGGGGTCTACGTGCTCGGCGACGATCACATTCAGTCCTGGTCCCGGAGACCAGGGGCCGCTCTCCGGCGTAGTCGCAGTTCAAAGCGATGCGGCGAACTCGCCGGTGGGCATGAATGTGATGGGTGTGGGAGCGCCACTCGCAGCCTCCACTACGAGTGCAACAGTCACTGGCGCGACGGTCGATGCAACTCCGGTCGTGGTCACTGTTGTGCCGGTCTCGGGTACGAGCCCGGTACCGACAGGGCAGGTGACGGTCAGTGTGAGCGGCAATGGGCTCACCGCACCGATGACGGCCAGCGGATCACTGACGAACGGTACGGTCACGCTGACGCTGACCCAGCTCCCGGCGGGAAGCTATCAGATCGCCGTGAACTATATCGGAGACACGACCTACGCCCATTCGAGCACGTCGCTGACCGCGACGGTCGGCGCGGGACCTGTAACGTTGGTGCAGCCGACAGCTGCACAGGTGCAACTGGATGACCCGGGATATCCGTATGTTCTCTCCTCAGGGGCCGGCGCCGCGGAACCTTACGATGGCTCGGTCACTCCCTTTGAATACACCTATACAGTGCAGGTGATTGCCACCGATGGGGCTCCTCTGATTGGCCAGCCTGTCTACGACAGCAAAGGTAAGTTGACCGGTATGAATTACGGCTCTGTCACGTTCCAGGGAGCCCCCTATACGGCTGCGGGTGTTGGTTGTCCGCCGGTTCCTGTGAATTCGGATGGCACGGCGCCTTTCAATACCACGTGCTTCACGATCGACACTACCAACAGCGCCATTCCGAACATCCAGGACTCGTACACGATCACCCCGGTGTACAGTCCCGCCGGAGTGAACGGCTCTGTCGGTTACACAAATCCGAACTATACAGCGGCCACCGGAACGGCTATCAGCTTCACGGCGCTGCGCAATCCGATGGTGGTCATCACCGCCAACCCGGGATCGATGAACGTCACCGCCGGTTCTACCGCAACGTCGACGCTCACGCTGACGTCGCTTCTGGGATACGGCTATGGAGGTCATGGGAGCCTGCTGAATAATTACTCGCTGCCAGTGCAGCTGGAATGCGACGGCCTTCCTGCTTATGCGACGTGCAGCTTCACTTATCCAAACCCTGATTCGACGGATCCGCAGTCTGTGGATGTGGGCCCTCCAGGCGGAACGACGGTAGCGGGCGCGGTGTGTCAGGCGGCGCAGGGATGCTATGGGCCAGGGACGGTGATTATGACTGTGACGACCAACGTTCCGACGGGAATGGCCAGCCTGCGCAACGATTCGCCGGGAACGATATTCGCGGCGATGTTTGGGCTAGGCATCCTCACGCTGATCTTCGGCAAGAAGAAGAAGTCCCTGCGAGGACGACTGCTGGCGATGACCTGTGTGCTTCTCTGCTGCTGCGGAATTGCGGGTATCAACGGCTGCACTACAAAGCAGCTTGGAACGAATAACGGGACCGCGACACCGTCGGGAACCTACAAGGTGCTGGTAACGGGGAAAGAAGTTGGCAGCCAGGTGATCACGTCCTCTCCATACATCACCTACGGCAACCGAAACCAGGTATCGTTGCCCTTCACGATGAACGTCACGATCCAATAAGACAGAGACAATCTGAACAACAATGGGAGCGAAAGATCGCTCCCATTGTTGTTCCTGGCGTCGCAGGCCGTTCCTAGGGCATCTTCAGGCCAAGGGACTGGACGTCGGCGGGGTCGGGGACGATGCGATCACCTTCGTGGGTTACGAGGCCGAAGTTCCCGCGCCAGTCCCACATTCCCCAGCCGATCTTGTTGGCTTCGAGGCCGGAGCGGACGGCTTCGATGTAGCGTGCGCGTGAGTCGGGTGGAGCGGTGTCGCGGAAGGCGCCGAACTCGTTGCAGATGAGGGGGACGTTGTGCTCGCGGGCCCAGGCGGCGGCGAAGCCGAGGCGCTGCTCGACGGAGGCCTTGTTCCATCCGCTCTGGCCGTAGAGGAAGAGCTCATATTTGGCGAAGTCGCCGGGCACCGTCTTCATGCGCTCGGCGATCTGCCCGGGCGTGGCTGGGAAGGGAATGTCCTTGTAGTAGACCCACTCGGGTGAGCCCCAGGTGGCGCCCTGATGGGTGAACTGGTAGGGCTCGTAGAAGTGAAGGTTATAGATAACGTTGGTGTCGCTCAGCGGCTCGGTCGTCAGGAGATCGTCGAGGCTTCCGTAGTGCGCACCGGCGGCGATGATGGTGTGCCGCGTATCGATCTGGCGGATGGCGGCGTCGACGGCGTTCTGAATGCCGATCCAGCGGTAGGGGTCCTGAACCTCGCTCTCGTTGATGAGCTCGAAGAAGAAGCGGTCGGGGTCGCGGTTGGCGAAGTGCGTGGCGAGCTTCTGCCAGAGGAAGATGAACTGGTCGACGCCGTGCTGAGTGGCGAGCTGCTGCTTGTAGTCATCGCGGGGAAAGACGCAGAGATCGACGGAGAGGCCGGCGTTCATAGCTTCGTCGATGGCGTCGTCGATGCGCTTCCAGAGCGCGGCTTCGCTGCCGGGCGCGAAGGAGGCGCGGCTGAAGAGGGTGGGATCGAGCGGGAAGCGGACGTAGCGGATGCCCATGTCGTGCATCATCTTGAAGTCGGCGGGAGTCATCCAGGTGGAGGTGTGCTGAGGGGAATAGTCGCCCCAGCCGCCGAACCAGCCGGAGGCATTGATGCCGTCGGTGAGAGTGGCGGCGCGGTGGAAGGCGAGGGCGCGGCCTTCGTCAGAGGTGACGGCGTGGGGTGTTTGGGAGTGGAGAATCGGGGTGAGGAACAGGGTGGTGCTCGCCATGAGGAGGGAAGCGGCGCGGAGTGGTTTCATCTCGGGATTCTCCAGGAGGTGAGGGCAAGAGCAAGGTCAAGAGCAAGAGCGGGCCGCATTGAATTGTGAATTGTAATTTTGAGTCGCGAGTTGAATCAGGCGAAATGACAGCCGCAGGAGCCGCGCAGGATCAGCTCGACGGGGAGTGTGATTTTTTGCGGCGCGGCATTCGGCTTGTCGAGGCGTTTGAAGAGAAGATCGGCCGCCATCTGGCCGAGACGCTGCACCGGCTGGCGCACAACGGTGATGGCGGGACGCATGATGTCGGCCAGATCGAAGTCATCAAAGCCGATGAAGGCGACCTGGTCCGGGATGCTGGTGCCTAAGATGGCGAGGGCATGAAGTGTGTGACGCGAGACGAGGCCGCTGCAGGCAAAGATTGCGGTGGGGGAGTCGCGGCGCGTGCGGAGGCTCTTGAGATATCCCAGCGTCGCCTCCTCATCTTCGCCTGCCAAAAATGTTTCGGTTTGAAGATTCGCTGCCTTCATAGCCTTCTTGTAGCCGGCGAGACGAGCCTCGATGGTATAGATATGCTTGCTCATCCCAATAAAAGAGATCCGCTTGTGGCCGTGCTGAAGCAGGTGTTCGACCGCAGCGATCGCGCCTTTGCGGTTGTCCACCAGGATGCGATCCAGGCGCGAATGCAGGACCGGCCGATCGACACAGATCATGGGCGTGCGGGCGAACTCCTGATCGTTGAGATGGGAGCGGCCGTTGCAGGCGGGAATGACGACCAGGCCATCGACCTGCCGGCCTACGAGTTCGCGGGCTTCCTCGAGCTCTGTGTCAGCGCCTTCGTTGGTGGTGGTGATGAGAACAGAGTAGGAGTGTTGCTTGGCCACGGAGTTAATAGCGTGCGCGCAGTTGGAGAAGAAGGGGTCGTGAAGATCGGGAAGGATGACGCCGATGGAATAGGAGCGGGCGCCGCGCAGGGCGCGGGCCAGATGGTTGGGGCGATACTGCAACTCTTCGAGAGCGCGATAGACGCGGTCGCGGGTCTCTTCGCGCACATGCGCGGTATTGTTGAGAACGCGCGAGACGGTCATCATGCCGACACCGGCGCGCTCGGCTACGTCGCGCATACGGGCTGCGCGCGATCCGGGAGAAGAAGAGTTGCCGTTAGTCGCGTGGCGTGCGCTCATAGGTTCGATGACTTAGACATTCCCGCTGAGCAAACGTTTAAACGAACGCTGTCAGGGCACTTCTGAGTTGGTACAAGCATAAGGGAGTTTCAGGCTCGATCTTCACCTCAGAAATAATTTTTCATTCGGACTCGGACCATGCGAAGGTGGAAGCCGGAAGATCGGCGGCGTTGTAGAGGTTTGCGTCCGTGTAGCTGGGCCAGGCGTAGCGAAGTTGCAGCGGACCGGTAAAACCGTTGGCGTGGACGAGGACGGAGTCGCCTTCGATGGTGGCTTCCGTGGGTTGGAAACGGCCGTCGGCGCCGGCGACTTCGAAGCCGCGAACAATGTTGCCGCGGCTGTGAAGGCCATCGGCGTGGTCGAACCAGACGCGCAGGCCGCCGTCTACCGGAGTGACGGAGCGAACGAGCGGGCCGCTGTAGGAGACGTGCTCGCCGAAGACCATGGAGCGGGCTGCGAGCGCGAGACGAGCGGAGACGGTCTGCTTGTCGGGGGGATGCACGTTGTCGTGCTCGCCGAGGTCGAGGCTGACGGCCATGGCGGTGTTGGCAACGGAGAGCGTCTGGCGCTGGGCGTCGCGGATGATGCCCCAGTTTTCGCCGGGCGAATAGAAGCTGGAGATCTGAACGAAGAGGAAGGGCAGATTGCCTTCGTTCCAGCGCGCGCGCCAGTCGCGGATCATGGCGGGGAAGAGGCGATGGTAGAGATGCGGCGTGAGCTGTGGGCCGCTGTCGGTTTCGCCCTGATACCAGAGGAAGCCGGCGATGGTGTAAGGCGCGGCGGGAGCGATCATGCCGTTGAAGAGGAAGGCCGGCTCCCATGAGCTTTCGTAGGGATGCCACGGATGCTGCGGAGCGGGCTGGCCCGCGGCTTTGGCTGTGGCGGCCTCGCGCTGCTCGCGTGCTTCGATGGCGGTGAGATTGGTCTGGAGCGAGGCAAAGCGAGCGCGGGCAGCGAAGACGGGAGCGAAGCTGCTGTCGGCGGCGAGCACGTCGAGACTAAGCCAGGAGCCGATGGGCGTGCCGCCCCAGGTGGAATCGATGAGGCCGATGGGGATGTGCTCGCGCGCTTCGATGTCGCGGCCAAAGAAGTAGGCGACGGCGGAGAAATCTGTTGCCGTGGCGGGCGTGCACTCGGTCCAGGTCGCGGCTTCGTCGTCGAGCGGATAGTCGCTGGCTTTCTTTTCGAAGCGGAGCAGACGAATGCGCGGATGATTGGCGTTGGCGATCTCCTGCTGCGCGTTCTTGATGACTGCGCTGTTGGGGAAGCCGCTGAGCGGGATCTCCATGTTGGACTGGCCGGAGGCGAACCAGACGTCGCCGACGAGGATGTCGGTGAGCGTGATCTGCGTTGTGCCGTGGATGGAGAGTGTGTCGGGGCCGCCGACGGATTCAGGATTGAGATAGACGGTCCACTCGCCAAGGTCGTCGGCCTTGGTGGTTACGTGCTGTTTGCGGAAGACGACTTCGACGCTTGCGCCGGGCGTGTCCCATCCCCAGATGTGGATGGG
>Ga0207933_1001689_pt1 | contig 15893 bp, 9 predicted proteins | sample NGESurdeep092012_4_FD_184488 | JGI IMG/M metagenome (GOLD analysis project Ga0207933, IMG submission 184488) | Arctic peat soil microbial communities from Barrow, Alaska - NGEE Surface sample F53-3 deep-092012 (SPAdes) | ecosystem: Environmental > Terrestrial > Soil > Wetlands > Peat ... | reverse complement strand
CCGGTTTCGCTACCAGGCTACGAAGGCCAAGCAGGTGCAGTCGCGCATCAAGGAGCTGGAGAAGATTGAGCGCATTGAAGTGCCGGATGAAGAGGCGACCATCCATTTCACCTTTCCGCAGCCGCCGGCTTCAGGACGGACTGTGCTGGATGTGAAGAACCTGGTGAAGCATTATCCGGGGCCGGCGGGCGGTACGAAACGCGTGCTTGAGGATGTGAGCTTCACGATTGATCGCGGCGACCGCATTGCTCTGGTGGGCATCAATGGCGCGGGCAAATCGACGCTGATGCGCATGCTTGCAGGTCTGGAAAAGCCGACGGCGGGCGAGATCCGCGTCGGCCACAATGTGCTGAGCGATTACTTTGCGCAGGACCAGTACAAGGTGCTGGACGGATCGGCGCGGATGCTCGAGGACATTACGGGGGCGAATCCGCGCGTGGACACGGTTACGCTGCGCTCGCTGCTGGGCTGCTTCATGTTCACCGGGGATGACGTGTTTAAGACGCTGGGCGTGCTCTCGGGCGGTGAACGCAACCGGTATGCGCTGGCGCGGATGCTGGTCTCGCCTGCGAACTTTCTGTTGCTGGACGAGCCGACGAACCATCTGGATATGCGCGCGAAGGATGTGCTGCTGGATGCGATTCGCGAGTTCAGCGGCACTGTGCTCTTCGTCTCGCACGACCGCTATTTCATCGACGGGCTGGCTACGCGGGTCTTTGAGGTGGAAGAGCGACGCGTTCATATCTACCCGGGCAACTACGAAGACTATCTTTTTCGCAAGGCTGGTGGGCTGACGGCCAGCGGGGAGGAGACCGCCGCGCGCCTGCGCACGGAGGCGTCTACCGGGGCGAAGATCGATGCGGCGACGGGAATGCTAAAGCCGGTGGCGCAGATCGGCAAGGTTGCCGAGCCGCCACCGATGGTCAGACCGGATATAGCCACGGAGACGTGGGTGATTACGTCCGATGCGGGGGAGCCGTGGGAGTCCACGCATGAGATGGATGGCTCGCCAGCCGCTGTAACACCGGCGCCTAAGCCGACCAAGCGGCTGAATCCCATCAAGCTGAAGCAGATTGAAGACCGCGTTGCCGCGATTGAGAATGAGCTTTCCGATCTCGAGGCGCGCATTGCGCAGGCCGAGCAGCAGCAGGCTGTCTACACGACAGCGGAGGCAGCGCGTGGCGTTGCTGCCGAGCTGGTGACGCTGCGCGAGGAGCACGCTGCGCGAACGAACGAGTGGGAGGAGCTGGCGTCGCAGCTTGAAGAGCAGACGACTGCCTGAGATCCTGCGGGCACGAGTTTAGGGCATTCTAGAAGCATGCGTACTCTCGTCGTGGGTGCCGGCGCAACCGGCGGATTTTACGGTGGCCGCCTTGCGCAGATCGGCCGTGACGTCACCTTCCTCGTCCGCCAGCGCCGCGCGGAGCAGCTCCGCGGCGGCATGCACATCGTAAGCCCGCTGGGCGACGCGACGATCCGGCCCGGGCTCCTCACCGCGGAGGAGCTTCGAGCGAGGCCGCAGACCTTCGATCTTGTCGTTCTCGCCACCAAGGCCTACTCGCTGGAACAGGCCATCGACGATCTTGCGCCCGGCGTTGGACCCGGGACCGCGATCCTTCCACTCTTGAACGGCATGCGCCAGCTCGATCTGCTCGACGCCCGTTTCGGGGCCGAGCATGTGATCGGCGGTACCTGCCGCATCAACAGTGATGTCGACGCAGAGGGTCGCGTGCTTCAGCTCTCCACGCTTGGCGATTTGACCTTCGGCGAGCGCAGCAGCGAACGCACCGCGAGAATTGAGCGAATTCACGCGGAGCTGAGCGGCGCACTCTTCAACGTCGCCCTTTCCGACGACGTGCTCGCCGCGATGTGGCACAAGTGGTACGTCCTCGCAAGCCTCAACAGCATCTGCATCGTCCCGCGGGGAAGTGTCGGTGATGTGGCCGCTGTGCCGCACGGCCTTGCTTTCGCAAACGCCGCGATCGACGAGTGCATCGCGATCGCGGTCGCCAACGGCTACCCTCCGCCCATTAAGCTCGTTGAATCGGATCGCAAGCGTCTCACTCTGCCTGGGTCTGACCTCACCTCGTCGATGTACCGCGATATGGTCAAGGGCGCGCTGGTCGAGGCCGATCACGTCCTTGGCGATCTTTTGGCCCGGGCCGAAGCCCGAGGCGTCGCGGCTCCGCTGCTGCGCGCTGCTTATGTGCAGTTGAAGGTTTATGAGCAGCACCGTTCGTAGAGCCGATGGATCGGCCTTCGGTGCATGGGGCGCATCCATTGCATAATCGAACTATGCCTTCGTTGTGGACGCCTGAGCGCTGGACCGACCGCCTCGCTGAACTGGAAGCTCGCGATTTCGATGCAAAACAGGCTCCGCTGCGGCGTGACGTGCGTTCGCTCGGAGCGCTGCTGGGCCAGGTGCTGCGCGAGCAGGTGGGCGATGAGCTATTTGCGCAGGTGGAAAATCTGCGTCGCGCCAGTATCGCTCGGCGGGAGGCTGAACTCGCCGGCGATTTCGACTCGGCGCGACGTTATCTCGATGAGGCTCTGGCGCTCACGCACGCAGCCGCCGCGGATCCCGCCAATGCGCATCAACTTGCGCGCGCCTTTGCGTTCTACTTTGAGCTGATCAATCTTGCGGAGACAAACCATCGCAAGCGCCGGAGGCGAGCTGCCCTGTTGGAAGACGGGGCGCCGCAGCGGGGAAACTTTCGCGGCACGCTGCGCCGTTTGCGCGAGGCCGGGTTTGGGCGCGAAGCCGTGCTGGATCTGCTTGCGCGGATTTGCATTACGCCTGTGTTCACGGCACATCCGACCGAGGTCGCGCGGCGCAGCGTGATGTTCAAGCGGCGGCGCATCTCCGATTTACTGGAACAGCTTGACCGGCTTGCCGTCCCAGGTGCGGAGCTCGCTTCACTTGAACGAGAGCTGCTGGCGGAGATCACTGCGCTCTGGCAGACTGACGACGTGCGCAATGCGCAGCCGACTGTGCGCGATGAGATTCGCATGGGGCTCGATTATTACGAGGCTTCCCTGTTTGGCACGATTCCGGTGCTTTACAGCGAACTTGCCGCCGACCTCGACGCCGAGTTTCCTCTTGCGAAATCTTCAGGATCGCCGACTACTCTCACCAAGCTGCCCATCTTGGTGCGATTCGGTTCGTGGATCGGCGGCGACCGTGACGGCAATCCCTTCGTCACGGCGGCAACGACCGCGGAGGCGTTGAACCTGGCGCGCGAGTTGCTGCGCACGTACTACCTGGAGCGGTTGCAGGTTGTCTTTGAACAGGTCGCGTCTTCGCAACACCAGGCGCCGATCTCTTCTGCGCTGCGGGAGCGATTGGCGCGCTATGTTGCGCATTTGCGGCGTTCAAGTGAAGTGAGCACGCAGGAGTTGTTGCCGAACGAGGCGGTACGTCTGGCCGTCGCCTGCATTACGCTGCGTCTCGGCGGCGAGCCGCACAGCACAATGCATCGCAATCTTCAACTTGCAGCCGACGCTTCGCTTCCGCACTATGGCAGCGCGAAAGAGATGGAAGATGATCTGCAACTGCTGCGCGACTCACTTGCTGAAAATCGCGGCGAGAGGCTGGCTGAGTTTTACATCGATCCACTGCTGCTGACGGTTCGCACCTTTGGGCTGCATCTGCAGACGCTGGACATCCGCCAGCATGCTCGCGTACACGCGGCTGCTGTGGAGGAGCTGACGGCGTGGAAGAGCTGTGATCCGAAGCAGCTTCAACTGCCGGCGGAGCTTACGCCGCAGACCGCCGAGGTGCTGTCGACCTTCCGCGGCATCGCCGAGCAGAAGCGGAGCGCGCCGGAAGCCATTAGCAATTATGTTGTATCGGGCGCGACGTCGGCGGAGGATGCGCTGCGCGTCCTTTGGCTGGCTCGCGTGGGCAGCGTGCATGTAGAAGGAAGTTCCTCCGATCCCGGCTTGCAGCCGGTGTTGTTGTTCGAATCGATTGACGACCTGCGCAATGCATCGCTTGTGTGCCGTGAGATATGGAGGAGCGAGGCCTATCGACCGCTGCTCGCGGCGTGGGAAGGAGAGCAGGAGGTGATGCTGGGCTACTCCGACTCGAACAAAGATGGCGGCATGATCGCTTCCACGTGGGAGATATGGAAGGCGCATCGTGTGCTGCACGAGGTTGCGCGCGAGTGCGGTGTTAAATTGCGGCTCTTTCATGGACGCGGAGGGACGGTGGGCCGCGGCGGAGGGCCGACGCATCGCGCGCTGTATGCGCAGCCGCTGGATAGCTTCAGCGGCGAGCTGAGGCTTACCGAACAGGGCGAGGTGTTGAACTGGAAGTATTCCGATGTGGTGCTTGCCGAACGCAATCTTGAGTTGATGATCGCGGCCGCGCTGGATGCGCTTGGACGCCCTGAACTTTATCTTGGCAGTCCAGAGGCGAACTCACAACCGCGTGAGAGCGAGCCACGGAACACGCATCTAACGGGAGCAATCGATGCAGCCTGGGAGGCCGCGTTCGATGAGCTTTCAGCGACTTCGCTCAGCTTCTATCAGCAGCATATTCTGGAAAATGCCGAGGTCTCCGAGTACTTTGAACAGGCTACGCCCGTCGCCGAGCTTGAGCATGCGCGTCTCGGGTCGCGGCCGGCCAAGCGCGGCGACCGCAGCGCAACGCGGAAGCGTTCGCTCTCCGACCTGCGCGCGATTCCGTGGGTCTTCGGCTGGATGCAGTCGCGGCATGTCGTTCCTGCTTACTTCGGTGTCGGCTACGCCTTCGAGCAATTCGCGGCAACGCACAAGAATGGCCTTGAGCTGCTTCAGCAGATGATGCGCAGCTTTCCGCTGTTCATCGACATGGTGCGTAATGTGGAGCTGGCGCTGGCGAAGGCGGACTTCAGCGTAGCGAGGCTTTATGCTTCGCTTGTCGAAGACGCCGGGCTGCGTGATCGCGTGTTTGCGCTGCTCGAGGAGGAGTTTGAACGCACGAAGCGGATGGTGCTTGCGGTCACCGGCCAGAAGGAGCTGATCGACCGCAATCCTGTTCTCGCGAACTCCATTCGCCTGCGCAATCCTTATGTGGACCCATTGAGCCTGCTGCAACTGGATATGCTTCGCCGCAAGCGCGCGGGCGAGGGGTCGGCGGAACTGGATCGCGCCATCGCGGCGACGATCAACGGCATCAGCGCGGGGTTGAGAAATACGGGCTGATCAGAGATCAGGAATCAGAGATTAGAGATTCAGGTGTAGAGACACTTGAGGGAGTGTGAGGCTTCCTTGTCTGGGCGGTATACTTTCGCCCATGCGCAAGTTGTTGCCGATTAGTCTCCTTCTCGCCACAATTCCAGCTGTTGCTCAGACGATTCAGTCACATCAGGTCAACACCGACGGCTCTCTTACGTTCCGCTATCAAAATGGTGGCGCCGCGAAGGTCAGCGTCGATACGGATGCGGCGATGCAGCCGTTGGCCATGCAGCGCGACGGCAAAGGCCTGTGGACGGTCACAACGCCGCCGCTTGCGCCGGAGCACTACGGATACAGCTTCGTGGTGGACGGCGTGGAGCAGCTTGATCCGCTCAATCATGTGATCCGGCCGAATCTGATTGGATTCTACAGCGATGTACTTGTGCCGGGTCATCCTGCCAAGCCGTGGGAGCTCACAGCGATTCCGCATGGCGAGGTTACGCGCCATGTCTTCACTACGCGCGTCGCGAAAAACCTGCCTGAAGATCAGGAGGCTTATCTGGTTTACACGCCTCCCGGCTATAACGGGACACGCAAGGGCGGCTATCCAGTTCTGTATCTCCTGCACGGCTGGTCGGACACGGAGGTTGGCTGGACAGCTGTGGGCCAGGCGAATCTGATGCTCGATTCCATGTTGAATGACAACAAGATCGTGCCAATGATCGTGGTGATGCCGCTGGGGTACGGCGACTTCAATTTCGTCACCAGAGGGCACGACGTCTGGCATGATCACCCCGAGATCGACGAGAACGTTTCGCTGGACGGCGAGATGTTAGTGTCGGAGATTATTCCTGCTGTCGAGAGCGAGTACAACGTTGCGCAGGGACGCGAAAGCCGCGCCATTGCAGGGCTTTCGATGGGAGGGCTGGAGAGCCTCACGATCGGCCTGAAGCATGCCGATAAGTTCGCCTGGGTGGGCGGCTTCAGCGCGGCGATGGACGGCGAAAACTTCGACACGGAGATGCCGCAGGTTAACGCGAAGCAGGCAGACCTGCGTTTGCTCTGGGTGGCCTGCGGAACGAGCGATGCATTGATTGCGCCGAACCGCCAGTTCGTTACGTGGGCCAAGGCAAAGGGATTGGCGGTCACGCCTATCGAGACGCCAGGCAAACATACATGGCTGGTATGGCGGGATAATCTGCTGCACTTCGCGCCGCTGCTGTTCCGCTAGGTTCCCGGCGTAATCTTGACTGCTTTGTCGTTCACGAAATCGATGGTCACGGAATGGCCGTTGTTCTCGTACCCTACGCTGCGGTCACCGATCGTATCGCCGTGTGGGTAGATGACCTGCCCAAGCGCCATCATTGCCTGGTTCTCGCTCATGCCCAGCACGGGCTCGTGTTTGTCGATGTGTGACCACATCTCAGGACCCCAGTGCTTGTACAGAACGTGTGGATCGTCGTAGAAGAAGATCTCGTCGCTGAGGAAGTTGTAACTGCCGTCGTCGTAGTTCCCGATCGGCGTTGCGTAGACCGTGTTTGGGTCTGCGGACTTGGGCATCGTGAAGGCAAGCAGGATATGCTTCTGGCCGCCGGCGATACGCGCTACCGCAGGTCCGGTCTTGGGCGGCACCTGTTCGAAGACATCCTTGACGACCAGCGGCACGGCACCGAGAAGCACGCCGACCGGATGTTTGTAGTCGACATGCTTGCCGCTGTCCTTGTAGTAGTCGAGCTGGCCGCCGGCGCTGACCCAGATAGTTTTGCCGATGAGCGTGCGCTCATCCTTGAGCGAATCGGGCCGCTCCTTGCGCAGAAAGACGGTCTGGTCCTCGGTCAGCGGGGTCTCCTGATACTCGCCCCGGCGGGTGACCTTCATGTTCTGGTCGACGACGTTCCTGTGGTGCAGATAAAGCATCTCGCCGCCAACTGCTACTACCAGCACTGCCGTCAGCCCGAGCGCAAGCTTGAGTCCGTTGGTCATTCCGTCCCTCCGTCATTTCGATTCTGTCAGGGTCGGCTGGGAAGCGCCAGCCGTTGGACTGCGACGCTCTCTTCTTCGCTATTCCCTGGTTCCATTCTTCAGCCGATTGGCTCCCGCCCGCTCAACTCCTTCTCCAGCGCGATCAGATCTTCGGCGTTGAGCTTGTCGGCGCGGCGGAGAGCCGGGAAGAAGACGCTCCACAGGCCGGTGACAGCCATGCTGGCGACGCCGCCGATGACCACCGCGCGCACTGCGCCCCACCAGTGGGCGGTGAGCCCGCTTTCATACTCGCCCAGCTCATTGCTTGCGCCGAGGAAGAGCCAGTTCACGCTGGAGACGCGTCCGCGCATCTCTGGCGGCGTGGCGAGTTGCAGGATGCTCGACCGCACGACGACGCTGACCATGTCTGTGGCTCCGGTGATAAACAAGGCAATGCAGCTTAGCCAGATGTTCCTGCTGAGACCGAAGACGATGGTGGCAGCGCCGAAGCCGGCCACACACCACAACATGGTGCGTCCCGATTTTCTTTGAAGCGGAATCGTGACAAGCGCGAGTGAAACCAGCAGAGCGCCGAGGCTGGGCATGGCGCGCAGCAGCCCCAGGCCATGCGGCCCGCGATGGAGGATATCGGCAGCAAAGATGGGCAACAGGGAGACCGCGCCGCCCAGCAGCACCGCGAACAGGTCCAGCGAGATGGACCCCAGCAGCAGCCGGGTATGCGCCACATACTTCAGGCCGGCGAGCATGGTGTTCAACGTGAAGCCCTTCTTCTCTGCAACGCCGCGCGGATGTATCCGGCTGAAGAGGGCTAGAAACATGAGAAGCGTCAACAGGGTGAAGCAGTAGACGACGGGGGCGCCGTTGAGGCTCATCAGCCGGCCGCCGAGCAGATCGTTCAGCCCCACGGTGAACAGCAGACCACCGATCATCGGGCCTGTAGCGTTCGCCATCTGAAAGATTGTCGCGCCCCATGTGACCGCATTGACGAAATGTTCGGTGGGCACCAGCGTGGGTACGAGCGCGCTCATGGCGGGCCCGCTAAAGCAACGTCCAGTTCCGATAACGAACAGCACGGCGTAGATCCACCATACGTTGCGGACGCCGGCGACAGATAACCAGAGCAGTGCCACCGAGGCAAGGAACTGGACTGTATAGCAGATGAGGACGACGGTGCGCCGCTCGAAGCGGTCGGCTGTGTGGCCCGCCAGCAACACGAAGAAGATGCCGGGAAGAAACAACGCCAGGCCGGTTGTGCCCAGGGCGAGCGCCGAATGGGTGATCTGGTAGACCTGCCAGGCGACGCCGACTGCCTGCGCTTCCGCGCCGAGAATGGCCGCCAGCCGCGCCGCCGAATAAAAGCGGAAGTCTCGATGCTGCCAAGCTACCGTTGCGTTCAGCGTCCGTTCGCCCGCGTCACTCATCTGTCTCTATGCTGACACATCGCTCCGGTCGCCTGCCGTTCGCCCGGCCCGATATGATGAGTAGCGTGACTCCTGCCCGCGATCCCTCCGCCTTCGGCTCGCTTCTTACCGAGGCGCGCAATCCCGCCAGTGAACATCTCGATGAGCTTTCCACGATGGAGATGCTTCGGGTCATCAACGATGAGGATGCCAAAGTTGCAGACGCGGTGCGAGCAGAACTGCCGCAGATCGCGCGGGCCATTGATGTGATTGCCGAGCGCTTTCGCCAGGGCGGCCGATTGTTTTACATGGGTGCGGGTACCAGCGGGCGGTTGGGCGTGCTCGATGCCAGCGAGTGCCCGCCGACCTTTGCTGTGCCGGCCGATCTTGTGCAGGGACTGATTGCGGGCGGTGACAGTGCGTTGCGGCTCTCCAGCGAACACTCCGAGGACTCACCTGAACTTGGCGCGGAGGATCTTGCTGGAGCGGGCTTTGGAGATGGAGGCAAGCCTGACACGCTGGTGGGCATCGCCGCCAGTGGGCGAACGCCGTACGTGTTGGGCGCGATCGATTATGCAAAGCGGCGTGGGGCTCTGACGATTGGCCTGAGCTGTGTTCCGGAGTCGGCGCTGGCGCGGGCTGCCGAAATTGCGATCACGCCTGCGACGGGACCGGAGGTGCTGACTGGCTCCACGCGCATGAAGGCCGGGACCGCGACGAAGCTGGTGCTGAATATGCTTTCGACCGGCGTGATGGTGAAGACTGGCGCGACGTTTGGCAACCTGATGGTGAATGTGCGACCTACCAATGCGAAGCTGGTGGATCGGGCGGAACGCATCATCGCTGCGGCAACTGGGTGCGACCAGCGAGCCGCGGCGAGGCTGTTGCTGGAGTCCGGCAGCGAGGTGAAGGCGGCGATCCTGATGGGTCGGCTGAAGATCGACGCCGAGGCTGCACGCACGAAGCTTGAAGCTGCGGGTGGCGTGCTAAGCAGGGCGTTGCTGTAGCTCGCGCATGGGCGCGGAGTTAATCTTCGCTCGACTCACCGGGCGTTTCGAGGTCAGCCTCGGCAGCTTCCGCGGAGTTGCGTGGTTTCGTCGAGGGCTTTGAGTCCTCAATCTGCGCAGGCGCAAACGGATGCGGGGCTGTCGGTGCTTCGCCGAGCGTTTCGCCCGCGGAAGACATCGTCTTGCCTTGGAGCGCGCCGGAGACGGCTGAGTCCATCATGATCTCCGCGAAGCGCCGCGTCTTTTTATCGAGCTGCTCGATCGCCTTGCGAATGATCTTGTAGTCGCCGCCTGTGATGGAGGCTTTTACTTCCAGCGCTGCAGCCTTGATCTCCTGGTGCTCGATCGAGGTCAACTGCTGCCACGCAGGCGTCTTCTCGCCCTTCTCGACGGCGTCGAGGATGGTCTGTGCCTCGTTCTTTGCTTCGATGACCTGACGGGCGGTGATGTCTTCTTCGGCCTTATCGAAGCTATCCAGAATCATGGTTTCCACCTGCTCGTCGGTGAGGCCGTAGGTGGGTTTTACTTCCACCTGTGCTGCCTGCCCGCTGCGCTGTTCACGCGCACTGACCTGTAGGATGCCGTTGGCGTCAATGAGGAACTTGACCTCAATGCGAGGGAGGCCGGCGACCATGGGCGGAATGTTTTTGAGGTCGAAGCGCGCAAGCGAGCGGCAGTCTTTGGCCAGCTCGCGCTCGCCCTGGACGACGTGAATCGCGACGTTGGTCTGGCCGTCGACGCCGGTGGTAAAGTGCTCGGTCGCGCTGGCAGGGATGGTTGAGTTGCGCTGGATGATCCTGGCGACGACGCCACCGAGGGCTTCGATGCCCAGGGAGAGCGGTGTTACGTCGAGCAGAAGAAGATCGTTCGTCGCTGCGCTCTGCTCGCCGGAGAGAATCTTTGCCTGCACGGCCGCGCCCAACGCGACGACCTCGTCCGGGTTCAATTCCGTGTGCAACTTCCGGCCGCGAGCTTCAAGATCGAAGAGTCTGGTTACGAGGGCACGTACCGCAGGAATGCGCGTCGAACCGCCGACCATGACGACCTCGTCTATCTGAGGCGGTTGCAGCCCTGCATCTTTCAGCGCTTGTTTTACTGATGGAGAGGTGCGGTCAATCACCGGCGCAATCAACTGTTCGAACTGCTCACGCGTGATCTCGCGCAGGTACTGCTTGCCGTTGGGAAGCTGAAGTTGCAGACGTGCCGTGGGGTTGGATGACAGGGCAATCTTCGCTTCGATTACGGCTTTCCGGAGCGCCTGAATCACCTCAGGCTGCGTGCTTATGTCGATGCCGAGGTCGCCGCGAATGTCGTCGAGCGCGACGGCCATCAAGAGATTGTCGATGTCGTCGCCGCCGAGGTGCGTGTCGCCGCCGGTCGCGATGACCTCGAAGATTCCCTCGTGCAGCTTGAGAATCGAGATGTCAAACGTGCCGCCGCCGAGATCATAAACGGCGATTACGCCATCCTTGCCGCCGTGCAGCTTGTCCAAGCCATAGGCGAGTGCGGCCGCCGTAGGCTCGTTGACGAGTCGCAGGACCTCGAGTCCGGCGATACGACCGGCGTCTTTTGTTGCCTGGCGCTGCGCATCGTTGAAGTATGCCGGGACGGTAATCACGGCCTTGGTGACAGGCGCGCCGAAGAAGCGCTCCGCGTTGCGCTTCAGTTGCTGCAGGATGTAGGCGGAGATCTCGGGCGGCGTGAGCGTGAGGCCGCCGATGTTCAGCTTCAGCACCTCGCCGGCTTTCAGATCGTCAGCGAGGTGAAACGGAAAGAGCTTCAGCTCAGGCCCGACGTCCTCGAGATCGCGCCCCATCAGCCGCTTGACGGAGTACACGGCATTGCCCGGATGGTGCAGCAGCACCTCGCGGGCTGCATTGCCCACGGCGAAACCCTGCTTGGTATCCTGATCGAACGCGACGACGGAGGGAACTATCGGAGAGCCGTCCTCGCCGGGGATGACCTGCGGCGCGTCGCCCTGCATGTAGGCGACGAGCGAGTTGGTTGTGCCGAGATCGATGCCGACGACGCGCTGCTGCTGTTGTTCTGCCACGAGCTCCTCTTCAAGTTTCTGATGTTCCGCAATTCGGCAATTCTGCAATTCGAAGACGCGCGCTCCCAGAGGAGGGCAGGTCAACTCTTATTGTCCACCATGGAGAAGCCTGCATTCTCCAATAGCTATAGATGAGGCGAGCGCGAGCGGCGACGCTCAGCCTTGCACTGTCTGCGCGCTTGGTCGACAATCCAGCGTATGCCAACCGACAAGACCGCCATTGCCACAGCAGATGCTCCAGCCGCCATCGGCCCTTATTCACAGGCCGTGCGCTCGGGCGACCTTCTCTTCACTTCGGGGCAGATCCCGCTTGATCCGCGCACAGCGCAGATGGTCTCCGGCGGCATCGCCGAGCAGACTGATCGCGTGCTTGCGAATTTGCAGGCCGTGCTGGCTGCCGCAGGGATCAGCGCTTCCAGCGTGGTGAAGACTACGGTCTTTCTGAAAGACCTGCGCGACTTCGCCGCGATGAATGAGAGCTATGCGCGCTTCTTTGCTGCGGAGGGAGTGGTCGCGCCCGCGCGCTCCACCGTGCAGGTGGCCGCGCTGCCCAAGGACGCGCTGGTCGAGATCGAATGCATCGCCCGGATTTAGCGATGGCCGGCACGAGCCTTTAGACAAAGAGAAAACGGCAGGCGACTTGTTCTGTCGCCTGCCGCGAGGTGGGGAGGAGTTAGAAGAGGATGCGGCCGCCAACTTGAAGCTGGCGCATGCCGGCGCCCGAGGTGATGGTGCCGAAGCCTCCGCTGGCCAAGGAACCGCTCGGATTATTCAGGTTGACGAAGTTGAAGACGTTGGTTGCCTCGCCGCGGAACTGGAACTTCACGCGCTCGTAGATCGTGAAGTCGCGGAAGATTGCGGCATCCACGCTCTTGTAGCCAGGCCCCGTGCCGGAGTTGGCACGCACGATGCCGTCCAGGCCAAGTGGGCCGACGCCGGCTGGGCAGTCAGCCGCCGTATCTTCGCAGTATGCGTTTGTATTGAACCATGTTGGCTGGTTGCCGAGGCTGGGAAGGATGCGTCTGTAGTGAACATTGCCGACGACCTGGCCGGGCACAAGATTTGGACGGTCATTGTTGTCGCCGTCCAGGTTGTCGTCCTTGCCGCTGGTAATGTTGAACGGTTTGCCGCTGCGCATATTTGTGATGGCCGAGATCGTCCAGCCGTTCAGGATGGTGCGGGTGACCGGGTTGAAGTGGTCGAAGTAATCAGGCTTCCATACAAACGTGATGTTGGCCTGATGGCGTTGATCGTTATCGGTGAGTTGTTTCTCGAGGCCCATGTTGTAGTAATCCTCCGGCTCGGTGCTCGCGCTGTTGCCGATGTTGCCTGTCGTCTGCAGCGAACCCGACGCGAGAGCCTTGCTCCAGATATAAAAGCCCCTGACGCTGAGGTGATGGCTGAGCCTCTTGTCCACAGACACTTGCATGCCGTGGTAGTTCGTGGTCTGGCCGGCAGTAACTACATACGCGTTGCTCATGTACTTCGAGCCCACGGCCGGATTGGCGCAGGTCGTCGCTGTAGCGAAGGGGATCGCATCGTAAGGACGCCGGCAGTTGATATCGCCGGTGGTGTTTGCCGCTGGATTGGTGGTGTTGATGATGGGCGCATTGTTGTCGACGTAGAGCGGGATCTTGCGGCTAAAGGCACCGACATAGTTCACGCTTAGAGCGAGGTCCCTGGCGAACTGCTGCTGGAAGCCAAAGTTGACCTGCACGTTGTAAGGCCAGCGCATTCCCTTCTGCAGGAAGACCAGCGAAGCAGGCGAGACATAGCGTGGATTCGCTTTGTCATAGAGGTAGGGGAACGGCGAGACGCCTCCCGCGAAATCCGCGGGGTCCGTGGAGTAGATGTGCTGCAGACTCGCCACGTGCTTGAAGGCGCCCGTTTCACGAACGGCGAAGGGCTGGAAGTTCTGCGAGAGCATCCACTCGTTGCCGCCGATGCTGTCGAAGAAGAGGCCCGCGCCACCGTGGAACACGGTTTTTCCTGTCCCGTAAGGGTCCCAGGTGAAGCCGAGACGTGGCGAAACATGGTCGTAATTTGTGGGTACGCCGCCGTCCGGCACGCCTGGGTCGCCGGGGAAGAGCTGTCCCAGCATGGCATTTGGAGAGACTGTGGACTGCACGCCGGGCTCGAAAACAGCGATGCGGCGCTGGGTGTCGATCGGGGCCGTCTGCACGTCATAGCGCACGCCCAGGTTGAGGGTCAGGCGGGGAAGAATGCGCCAGTCATCCTGCAGAAAAAGACCCCAGTTCCAATAGTTCTCATTGGCATCGTCGGGTGAGTCCTGGCCCATCGTGCTGGGACGGCCAATCAGGAAGTCCGCCATCGCGTTGCCGATTTGAATGTAGGTTGAGGCGCTGGTGACTGTCGTGTTGGTGAAGCTGAACGTACCGTAGTTATTCAGCAGGGTCTCCAGCCGGTCATGCTCCAGATAAGCTTCCCCGCCAGCATTGATCGTGTGCTTGCCGATTGTTGTGCTGTAGACGTCGCGAAGCCCATAGACGTTATCCCCGGCCAACGGACCGCTGATCGCATTTGCCAGGTGAAAGAAATTGGTCACATTGAGATCGGACAAGGAAGGCGTTCCCTGCACATTGAGATCGGAGCCATAGTCTGCAAGCGAGCTTGCAGGATCGCTGACGCGTCCCGCGATCAAGCGCGTGTAGCTCAGCCACGCCTGATTCACCGTATGCGAGTTCAGCGTCCAGACATCGCTTGCGTTCGCATTCTGCTGCCGGTAGACGTAGTGGTTCAGAGCCCACGTCGGCAGGTTGGATCCGGAGGGCAGCGTTACGCTGTTTCCATTGGACTGGTAGTAGTCCAGCGTAACGCGGTGCTTCGGGATGAGCTGGAAGTCTCCTTTGATTAGAAACTCGTTGGTCAGGTTTGATAGGCCGACGCTGGTCGTGTAACGGTTGAGACTCGGCGTCACCGCATTTGGCGTGGGAAGCGGGACATTCTTGGAAAGTACCGCCTGGGCGACGGGATCCAGGAGAGCCGTATAGTTAGGGTCAAGATCGGCACGATTGCCCGGAATGGGCATGTGCGTTACCGGATCGCAGACAAAGAACAGGCCTCCGCCGATATTCTTGGCGGCAGCTGTGTCAGCCGCGCTCAGCTTGGTGTTGCAGCCCGTCTTCGAACTGATGCCGGAAAGCGGCACTGTGCTTGGAAGATTTTCCGAAAAGTCGCCTATGCGCTGCCGGGCATCCGGCACGGTGGTATTGAAGTTGCTCGGATTGATCTCTCGCAATCCCGCATAACTACCAAAGAAGAATGCTTTGTCCTTCATTACCGGACCGCCGACCGTGGCACCGAAGTAGTTACGATGGAGGGGACTGCGCGTGGTCTGGTTATAAGAATCGGAGTTGAAGTTTGTCTCGCGGTGGAAGTAAAACACCGAGCCGTGAACGCTGTTCGTGCCTGACTTGGTCAAGGCCGATACCACGCCCGCGCCGGTGCGCCCATACTCTGCGCTGAAGTTGTTCGTCTGTACGGTGAACTGATCGATGGCGTCGGGGTTCGGCAGGACGTTGCCGGTGTTGCGGACGCCGGTCATATTCAGGCCGCCGTCCAGGTAATACGTCACCTGTCCGACCATGTTGTCTGACGAGCCGTTGATGATCACGTGTTCCATCGGAAAACCGATCGAGGTCTCGTTGGATGTCTGCTGAACGCCCGGAACCATTCCAAGCAAGGTGTAGGCGTTGCGATCAACGATAGGCAGGTTGTCGACCTCGCGGTTATCAATCGACGCGCCCAGTGTGGAGTTGCCCAGGTTCACCAGCGGAACCTCCGCCGTGACTTCCACTACGGCACTTTGCTCGCCTGGCTGGAGGGTGAAGTTCAACGCTGCCTGTTGAGCGCCGGCCAGCACGATGCCGGTCTGGACGTACTGCTTGAAGCCGGTGGAGTCCACCTTGACGGTGTAGGGGCCGACGGGCAGGAACTCGGCACGGTACTCGCCCTGGCCGTTGGTCTTGGTGTTGCGGACGAAGTTGGTCTGGGTCTGCGTGATGGACACGGATGCGTTGGGGATCGCGGCGCCGGTGCTGTCCGTAACGTTGCCGAACATCGTGGCGGTGGAAAGCTGCGCGGTCGCGGCCAAAGTCCAGATGAATCCGGCCATGACGAGCATAAGAGCTCGAAGAATCCTGGGCATGGTAGAACCTCCTCAAAAAAGAAGGGGCTGTACCAGATAATGTCGTGAGGATCTGGTATGGCGAGCGGGTTTCGTAAGAGTCGTTTGTCGTGGGGCAAGCAGGTTCGCTTGGTGGAGCATTT
>Ga0207933_1001688_pt1 | contig 15895 bp, 18 predicted proteins | sample NGESurdeep092012_4_FD_184488 | JGI IMG/M metagenome (GOLD analysis project Ga0207933, IMG submission 184488) | Arctic peat soil microbial communities from Barrow, Alaska - NGEE Surface sample F53-3 deep-092012 (SPAdes) | ecosystem: Environmental > Terrestrial > Soil > Wetlands > Peat ... | reverse complement strand
GTGGCGCGTCATAGAGCTTCAGGGTTCGAGCCCCATCAGCTGCGCGATCTGCTCGTAGAGCTCGGCAGCCGGCGGCAGGAGCGCAGGGCTCGCTGCCGTGCGCGCGACGCGACGCACCTCGTCTGGCTCGGCGCCCGTGAGGCGCGAGACAAGCGTCGGGTTCGCCGCGAGCGCCAGCTCGTCGCCCTTTGACAGCTCGCCATAGTGCGTCGGCACCGACAGGTATTCGTCGACCATCTGCCCGCGTTCGTAGAGCCGGAACCGTACGACCTCACCCTCCAGCGCGAGCGCGACGGTGACGGCGCCCAGACGGTCGGAGAGCTCCTTCGCAAAGCGGCCGTGCGCCTCGCGGTCACGGTCGAACACCGGGTCGGCGATGCGGGTCCAGCTGTCGGTCGCGCGCACGTCGGGCGACTCGAGCCGCGGGATGAACTGGCCGACCGCGCGGTCGACCGAGACGCGGTCGTCACTCTGCACGTGGGTGACGGCGTGCGACTCGCCCCCATGGGCGTCGTCGAGGCTGCCCTCGAGCGCGTCGAGCGGCATGGCCATCAGCAGCGCGTGCTCCGTGAAACCGAGCCGCCGCCAGACGGTCACAGCAGTCGGGTTGGACGTGACGACCTCGAGGCTGACGAACGTCGCGCCCCGCTCGCGCGCATCCGCTGCACACTCGCGCAGGAGCGCCTTCGCGACGCCTTGCCGACGCCCGCGCGAGCGCACGTGCACCAGCTGGACGTGTGCGCGTCCGCGCACGGGCGCCTCGATCCGCGCCACCCCGACGGGGCCTTCGTCGTCCTCGGCCAGGAAGACGCCGCCGCCTCGGATGTCGTCCAGCGTGTCGGGCCATTCGTCCGCCCAGGTCTCGGGCTCCTCCAGCTCCCACGGCACCTCGGCCTCGAACTCCTCCCAGAGCTCGCGCAGCACCGCTTCGTCGGCTTCGGTGGCGCGGCGGATCTTCACGATCGTGTCATCCAACCAATGAGCAGGTACTGGGCCGACAGGTTCTGGAATGGGTCGAGGCGGGCGCCGAGCTCGGTCACATCGACACCGTAGAGAACGTCGGCTGCCTTGCGGAGCACCAGGTCGCCGGCAGGCCAGGCGCGCGCTCGCGCGAGGTGCCGTGCCAGGAACCATTCGGCGGTCCACGGCCCGAGCCCGCGCACCGCGGTGATCTGCGCGCGCACCTCGTCGTCCGAGAGGGCTGCGAGACCGTTCAGGTCGAGGTCGCTGCGGGCGAGCGCGACCGCGTACTCGGCCTTGCGCCGCGTGAAACCCACTCCCACCAGCTCCTCTTCGCGCGCGGCTGCGATGCGCGCGCGGGTCGGGAACGCCCATGCCTCGCCGACGGGCGCGCCAAAACGCTCGACGAACCGGTTGCGAATCGCGACCGCCGCGAACAGCGACACCTGCTGCGCGGTGATCGAGGTGATCAACGCTTCGAACGGATCGGGCTGCAGCGGCGGGCGGAAGCCGCGCAGCCGCTCCACGATCGGCGCGAGCACCGGGTCGCCGGACGCATGGACAGAGAATGCAGCGAGGTCGAACGGCGCGCCGAGCAGCTTCTCCACGACCGGCCTCGTCATGTCGTCGAGCGGCTCGACGTCGACGCCGCCTGCGCGCGCGACGATACGCACCTCCCGTCCACCGACCGCCCGGTAGAGCGTTCCGTCGACGAGCCGGTTCGCCAGGTCTGTGCCGAAGGCGCGAAAGCGCCCCAGCGAGAGCTCGAAGTCGTACGGGTCAGGAAAGCGCAGCAGCGACATCGAAGAATGTCTTGTACGGCTCGTAGGGCACGCCCTGCTCGTCGAGGTATGCGGCCAGACCGGTGCGCGCGAAGACCCGCTCGCACGCGAGCGACGCGCAGCGATCCGACCAGCCGTCGCCGACGAAGACGATCGGATGCATGTCGGGCAGCGAGCGGCGCTTACAGCGGTCGCCGCACACCGGGCATGGACCCTCGTGGCGGAAGCGAACACGCCAGCCTTCGGGTGACGGGTCGGCGAAGTTCGAGCGCACCTCCAGCTCGACTCCCTCGCGGCCGAGCACCGGCAGGATCAGCTGCGGCAGCCCGCTCGAGACGATCAGCGGGTCGTACTGCTCGACCAACTCGTGAAAGCCGGCGCGCAGCTCGACGGTCTCGACCGCCCACTCGGCCGCCTCGACAGCGCTGACACGGATCGTCCCCACCTCGGCCTCGAGCGCGTCTCCGTACGACGCGAACTCCTGCGCGTAGACGCCCGGGTCGCCGAGCGCGTGCACGGCGGCGACGAGCGAATCCTCCACCGTGCAGGTCCCGTCCCAGTCGAGGACGAGCTTGAAGTTCGCCTTAGAAATGAGACGTGATGCCGGCGGGATCGTTGTCCGGCGTGTCCGACGGAGACGGATCCTCGGCCCACGAGAACATGTACTTGCCGTCGTCGAGCCCGGCGGCGAGCTTCGTCAGCCTCAGCGGGTTGAACGTGTCACACATCACGGCGTACTCGTGCGTCTCGGTCATCCCGAGCGACTTCTCGGCCAGCCCCGGCTGCGGCCCGTGCGGCAGGCCCGACGGATGCAGGGTCACCGACCCGAGCTCGATCCCCTTGCGCGACGAGAAGTTGCCGTCGACGTAATAGATCATCTCCTCGCTCTGGAGATTCGAGTGGTGGTACGGGATCGGCACGGCCTCCGGGTCGAAGTCGAGCTTGCGCGGGCAGAACGAGCAGATGACGAAGTTCGGGCCCTCGAACGTCTGATGCGACGGCGGCGGCATGTGGATGCGCCCGGTGATCGGCTCGAAGTCGTGGATCGAGAACGTCCACGGGTAGACGTAGCCGTCCCAGCCGACGACGTCGAACGGGTGGTAGTCGATCACGTAGGTCTGGTAGCCGTCGCGTACGCGCACCTTGACGAGTTGCTTGCTGCGGTCGCGATGCGTGTGCAGCTCGGTGGGCGGGTGGATGTCGCGGTGGTAGTACGGCGCGTGCTCCATCAGCTGGCCGTGCTCGTTGCGGTACCGCTTCGGAATCGTGATCAGCCCCGGCGTCTCGAACACCAGGTAACGCTGCTCCGCTGTATCTCCAGAATCGGCCGCCGCGAAGCGGTACGTCGTGCCGCGCGGGACGACGATGTAGTCGCCCGGCTTGTACGGCAGGTCGCCGAAGATCGTCTCGAGCGTGCCCGAGCCTTCGTGGACGAAGATCACCTCGTCGCCTTCGCCGTTTCGGAAGAAGTAGTCCATCTCTTCGGTCGGCCGCACCAGCGAGATCTCGACGTCGTTGTTCCACATCAGCAGCTTGCGGCCGGTGACCGCGTCGCCGCCCGGCTCGACGTCCCACGTCTTCAGATGCCGGTGCGCATGAGCTTCGGGCACCCACTCCTCACGCACGATCGGCTCGAACGGGCCGCACTCGATCACACGGCACGGCGACTGCAGGTGGTAGAGGATCGACTCGAGGCCGGAGAAGCCCTCAAACCCCATCACCTCCTCGGTGAGGAGGGTGCCGTTGTCGCGGTGCACGATGTGACGCTTGCGCGGCAGGTCACCGAGTCGCTGGTAGAACGGCATGTATGGAGGATATCGCCGGGCAGATCGAGCGGGAGGTTGGGTCGTGGGAAGGCGTCACGATCCACGTCCATCGCTTCGGCGGCACCGAGTTCCGTTTCCGCCGGCGCGCGCTCGGCCACCTGCACGGCTCACGCTGGGTCGACCTGCGCTTCCAGCGCGGCGTGCGCGACATGCTGGTCGAGACCGGCCGGGCCCAGCCGCACCACGTCCTGCCCGAGAGCACGTGGGTGTCGCGGCAGATCCGCAGCGACGAGGACGTCGCGGACGTGATCGAGTTGTTCCGCCTCGGCTATGAGCGAGCGCGCGTCGTCGAGAACGTCAGCCTTCCGCCGGGTGTCTGACACCGCACTTGTGTCAGACACCATTTGGTCTGTCGTGGGCTACCGAAGAGGGTGTCAGACACAAAAGCGGTGTCTGACACCCAGGGACGGTCAGCCCACCAGTTCGGCGAAGCGGTCGGCGCCGACGTTGCCGCCCGAGATGATGATCCCGACGCTCGGCGCCTCGACGATTCCGTTCAGCACCGCTGCGATCCCGACGGCGCCGCTCGGCTCGACCACCAGCTTCAGCCGCTCGAAGGCGAAGCGCATCGCCTCGACGATCTGAGCGTCGGTGACGGTGACGATCTCGTCGACGAGCCGCAAGCCGACCTCCCACGTCAGCTCGCCCGGCGCATGCGTCTGCAGCCCGTCGGCGATCGTGCGCGGCACGTCGATCGCGACGATCTTGCCGGCCGCGAACGACTGCTCCCAGTCGTTCCCCGCCTCGGGCTCGACGCCCACGACCCGGCGGACACCCAACTCCTTCGCGATCGTCGCCGACCCGGCAATCAATCCGCCGCCGCCGACCGGCACGACCAGCGTGTCGATCACGCCCGAATCCTCGATCAGCTCGAGCGCAGCGGTCCCCGCGCCTGCCATCACCAGGGCGTCGTCGTACGGGCGCACCAGCTCGAGCCCACGCTCGACCGCGAGCGCCTCGCCGAGTGCGTCACGATCCTCCGTGTAGCGGTCGTAGGTGATCACCTCCGCGCCGTAGCCCTTCGTGGCCGCGACCTTCGAGCTCGGTGCATCGGCGGGCATCAGGATCGTCGCCTTCGCGCCGAGCAGACGCGAGGCAAGCGCCACGGCCTGCGCGTGGTTGCCCGACGAGAACGCGAGCACGTCGGTCCCCTTCGGAAGCGACGCGATCTTGTTGTACGCGCCGCGGAACTTGAACGCGCCGGCACGCTGCAGATTCTCGGGCTTGAGCACGACGTGCTCGCCGAGCGTGCGCGACTTCACGACCGGCGTTCGGTGCGCGACTCCGTCGAGCACGCGGGCCGCCGCACGGACGTCATCGGGCCCGATCACACGGTGCAGTTCAGACAACGCGGTTCCGCAGGACGCCGATCCCTTCGATCTCCAGCTCGACGACGTCGCCGCGCTGCAGCCAGCGACCGTCGCCGTGCTCGAGGATGCAGCCCGTACCAACGGTGCCCGAGCCGAGCACGTCGCCGGGCCGGAGCGTCGTGTTGCGCGCGGCCTGCGCGACAAGGGCGTCCCAACTGTGGTGCATGTCACGCAGGTTGCCGCGCGAACGCTCCTCATCGTTGACGCGGGCGATCATCTCGCCGCTCGAGCCGTCGAATTCGTCCTTGGTGACGAGTACAGGCCCGAGCGAGGTCGCGAAGTCCTTGCCCTTGGCCGGCCCGAGCCCCACGCGCATCTCGGCCCGCTGCAGATCACGGGCCGACCAGTCGTTGAGGATCGTGAAGCCGGCGATCGCCCCGTCGGCGCCGATCACCGCGGCACACTCGAGCTCGTAATCGAGCTCGGCGGTGCCCTCGGGGTAGGGAATGTCTTCCTCGGTCGCGTAGATCGCCGCGGTGTTCGAGAAGTAGAAGACCGGGATCTCGTACCACTCCTTGGGCACCTCTGCGCCGCGCTGCCTGCGGGCGTTCACAACGTGCTCCTCGAACGCCATGAAGTCGCGCACCGACGGCGGGTAGAGCACGGGCGGGCGCAGGTCGACGTCGGCCAGCGCGTACTCCGCGTGCTCGCGCGCTTCGCCGCCGCCGGTGAAGAACGACTGCAGCGTCTGGGCCGCGAGCTGAATCACCTTGTCGCCTTCGATCCGTCCCGGCCAGCCGCGCTCGAGCGCGAGGTCACGCGGGGTGAACATGCAAAGCTTCAAGGCTCTGTATGAACTATCACGTCGGCGACGTCCGGCCGCTCACGGCGGATCTGCTCCTCGATCTTGCTCGCGCGAGCATGCGCATCCTCGAGACGGCTCGTCCCCTCGAGGCCAAGCGTGAGGAACGCGACGAGGCCGGCATCGGTACGGAGGAAGCGGAGCTCGCGCGGAGCCGCGCCCGTCGCGTCGCGCACGACCCGCGCAACGACCGCCGCGGCATCGACCTCCACCTCGCGCGCCTCGCTCGTCTCGCTCAGCGGCTCGAGGTGCGTCTGCACTCCGGCGATCTCGGGCACGGCGGCGCAGATCGCGGTCTCGAGCTGCTCGGCGATCTCGTGGGCGTCGTCCAGCGGCAGCTCACCCGGCAGCTTGACGTGCAGCGAGAGCTCCGTTCGCCCGTCGACCTCGACGAGGAACAGGTTGTGCACCTCGCGCACCTGTGGGACGGCGCTCGCCGCAGCATGCGCGCGCTCGCGCAGGCCCGCGTCGCTGAGCGGCTCGACATGAACGACCACGTCGGCGTTCGGCAGCGCCTCTTCGACCGCTGCCTCGACCGCGTCGGCCGCAGCATGGCCCTGCGCGACGGCGGCAGCCGACGACACGCCGATCACGACGTCGGCGAACTGCTTGCCCCCCGCCTGGCGCATGCGCAGCCGACGCAGGTCGACCGCGGGAGCGAGGGCCGCGATCGCCGAACGCGCCGCCGCTTCTGCCTCGGCGGGAGCGCGGTCCATCAGCACGTCGGTGTTCACCTTGATCAGCCGTGCCGCGGCGAGCAGCACGAGACAGCCCACGAACAGCGCGGCGATCGGGTCGCCGCTCTGGTGGCCGGCGTGCGCGAACAGCAGCCCGACGAGCACTGCGAATGACCCGGCCAGGTCGCCCGCGAAGTGCAGCGCGTTCGCGACCAGCGCAGCGCTGTGGTAGCGCTGCCCGGTGCGCCACGAGACGATCGTGCGGCTCGCGTCGATCGCGATCACGAGCGCCAGGACGACGAATGCGTACCAGACTGTGTGCACGTCGCCGTGCGTCACGCCGGCCAGCCGTTCGATCGCGCGCACCGAGATGAAGATGCTCGCGATCACGAGGAACGCCGCCTCGGCGAGCGCCGACAGATGCTCGGCCTTGCCGTGCCCGAACTGGTGGCTGACATCGGCGGGCCGGGCCGCGACGCGCAGCGCGAAGAACGTGAGCAGCGCCGCGATCAGGTCTGTGCCGGAGTGCGCCGCCTCGGAGACGAACCCGAGGCTGTGCGTGGCCAGGCCGACGCTCAGCTTGAGCACGACGAGCGTCGCGGCCGCGACGACAGAGAGCAGGGCTGAGCGGCGCTGCGGGCTCATGCCCGCAAGGCTAGAGCTAAACGCCGCTAGAGATTGCCGCGGAGCGCTTGTTCGCGCTCGATCGCTTCGAACAGCGCCTTGAAGTTGCCGTCGCCGAAGCCGCGGGCGCCGTGGCGCTCGATCACCTCGAAGAAGAGGGTCGGCCGGTCCTGCGCGGTCTTCGTGAAGATCTGGAGCAGGTAACCGTCGTCGTCGCGGTCGGCGAGGATTCGCAGCCGCCGCAGGTCGTCCCAGCTCTCCTCGATCGACCCGACCCGGTCGGGCGTCTCGTCGTAGTAGACGTCGGGCGTCGACAGAAAGACGACACCGCGCCGCTGCAGCCCTTCGACCGCGGCGACGATGTTCGCCGACTGCAACGCGACGTGCTGCGCACCGGGACCGTGGTTGAACTCGAGGTACTCGTCGATCTGGCTTTTCCGCTTGCCCTCGGCCGGCTCGTTGATCGGGAACTTGACCTTCCCCTGGCCGTCGGTCATCACCTTGCTCATCAGCGCGGAGTACTCGGTCGTGATGTCCTCGTCGCTGAAGTGGAGCATTTCGGTCATGCCGAAGACGTTCTCGTAGAAGGCAACCCACTCGTCCATCTTCCCGAGCTCAACGTTGCCGACGATGTGGTCGATCGCGAGCAGCCCGATGTCGCTACCGGCGCCGTTGGCCGACTCGAGGGAGACATAACCCGGGAGGTATGCGCCTTCGTAGGCGTGCCGGTCGACGAAGGTGTGCACGACGTCGCCGTACGTTGCGATCGACGAGAGTGACACCTTGCCGAACTCGTCTTCGACGACCGTCGGCTCGAGCACGCCGTGCGCGCCGCGCTCGACCGCCTGCTCGTACGCGGTGACGGCGTCGGGCACGCGCAGCGCGATGTCCTTCAGCCCGTCGCCGTGCCGTTCGGCGAACGTGCCGATCTCGTGACCGGGATGGAGCGCGCTCGTCACGACGAGGCGGATCTCGCCCTGCTCGAGCACGTAGCTCGCACGATCGCGCACACCCGTCTCCGGCCCTGCATACGCGGTACGGCGGAAGCCAAACGCCTGCTCGTAGTAGAAGGCCGCCTGCTTCGCGTTGCCGACCCAGAGCTCGACGTGGTCCCAGCCGTCGAGCGGCATGAAGTCTTCGCTCATCGTCGCCTAGTCTACTCCGCCTGGATCCGGGTCTACTTCGCCTGGATCCGGGGCTGCCGCTGCGGCCTCGACGGCCGAGAGCTCGTCGAGGGTGCGCCGAAGCGGCACCTCCTTCACCATCGTCACTGCGACGAGCCAGACGAGCGCGGCCACGCAAGCCGCCGCGAAGAACGCCGGATGCAGCGCGTCCGAGAGCCCGCGCCGGGCAGCGATCGGAAGCTTGTGGATCTTCGTTCCGGCACCGCCGATCGAGACGCCGGCCGGGAGTCCCTGGTTGACGATCGCGCCCATGATCGTCACACCGAGCGTCGCGCCCATCTGCCGGCCGAACTGGGTCAGTGCAGTCGCAGAACCGATGCGCGCACGTGGCACTGCGTTCTGCACCGAGAGGACGAACACCTGCATCATCGAGCCGATCCCGACCCCGGCGATCACCATGTTGCGTGCCGCCTCACCGTTCGTCGTCGACGTATTCATCCGCCACAGAAGCAGCATCCCGCAGGTCAGCACGACGGGGCCGAAGACGGCGTTCCACCGGTAGCGGCCCGTGCGCGAGACGAGCTGCCCTGTGAGCATCGAGGTGATCACCGCGCCAAGCATCAGCGGCGTCAACACGACGCCCGACGAGGTCGCCGACGTCCCGATCACGCCCTGCACGAAGAGCGGGACGTACGAGATCGTCCCGAACATCGCCATGCCGACCAATGCCATGCACGCAACGCTGCCGGCAACCACCGGGTTCCGCAGCACGTCGAACGGGAGGATCGGCTCGACCGCACGGTGCTCGACGACCGCAAATGTCGCGAGCAGAAACGCTGCCGACGCGAACGCGACCAACACGTGCGGGCTCGTCCACGCGTACCGGCTGCCCGCCCAGACGAGCCCCATCAGCAACGCCGCCGTGCCGGCGGCGAGCACGCCGGCGCCCAGCCAGTCGATCGAGTGCTCGGTGCGAGACGGTCGCCGCGCCATCGTCACCGAGATCACTGCCAGCGCGAGGCCGCCGATCGGCAGGTTGACGAGGAACACCCAACGCCAGCTCGCGTTGTCGACGATGAACCCGCCCACCGCCGGCCCGATGATTGACGACGCGGCGAAGACCGAGCCCGTCAGTCCCTGCCACCGCCCTCGATCGCGCGGCGGGACGATGTTCCCGATCACCGCCAGCGAGAGTGGGAAGAGCCCGCCGGCTCCGAGACCCTGCAAGCCTCGGAAGAGGACCAGTTGTGTCATCGAAGTCGCTGCGCCGCACAGCGCCGAGCCGACGAGGAAGAGCACGATCGCGATCAGGAAGAGATTCTTGCGGCCGTAGACGTCACCGAGCTTTCCGTAGAGCGGCACCGTGACCGTCGACGTGAGCATGTACGCGGTGAAGACCCACGAGTACTGCGAGATGCCGCCAAGGTCGCCAACGATCTTCGGAAGCGCGGTCGCGACGATCGTCTGGTCGAGCGCGGCAAGCAACAGCGTGACCATCAGCCCCGCGTAGATCGCGAGGATCCGCCCGATCGTGAAGTCATAGCCGGGGGGCTGTCGCTGCAGGCGAGACTTGAGGCTCACCGCAAAAGGTTAACGAGGTTAATCAGCGGGCGGAAGTTGAGGTGTACGGCGCAGCCGTTCGGTCAGCACCGCGCCGAGGATCGCCACGCCGCCCACGACCTCCCAGCGGCTCAGGTGCTCGCCCAGCAGGAGGAGCGCGAACCCCACGCCGAACAGCGGCTGCAGGTTGGAGAAGAGCGACGCGCGCGACGGGCCGACCCGATCCATCGCCGTGAACCAGAGGAGATTGGTGAGGAACAGCGGCCCGATCACCGCGAAGCCGAACCCAAGCCAAGTGACCCAGCCGAAGTGAAAGCTCTGCTCGGCTGTCTGCTTCGCGCCTGCGATCGCCAGCGGAATCCAACCGATCAGCAGGACGACGGAGCTGATCCGAAAGGGCGAGTAGCGGCGCATCAACGGGGTGATCGCAACGGAGTAGATCGCCCAGGTGATCGCCGTGAGCACCGCGAGGCCGTCGCCGACCACATGACCCGAGAACCCTCCGGAGCCAGAGGCGACGAAGCCAACTCCGAAGAACGAGACCGCGGTCGCCACCCAGAAGGCGCGCCCGAGACGCTCGAGCCCGATCGCGCTGGCGAGCAGCCCGATGAAGATCGGCGTCGTGCCGAGGAAGAGCGTCACGGTCGATGCCGACGTCAGGTCGAGCGAATAGATGAAGCACAGCTGGTTCGTGAAGATCGCGATCGCTGCGATCCCGACGAGCCTCAGGTCACGAGCGCTGAAGCGGAACGTCCCCTCCCGCGCGTACGTGAACACCCAGAAGAGGAGCACCGCGGCCCCGTAGCGGAGCGTCGCGTACGAGAGCGGATGGAAGCCATGTGTGATCACGTACCGCGACACCGTCGCGTTCAACGCCCAGAGCAAAACGGTGCCGAGGAGCATCAGGTCGACGGGATGCACTCTTCTCGTGACGGCCCTTGGCACAGCGGAGAGACGATACGCTTGCGCCCATCATGGCCGAGCCGAACCGCGACGACGTCGACGCCCTCACCGGCCCCGCTACGCCGCATTTCGCGTATCAGATCCGCGCGCGGCTGAAGGAGCTCGTGGCCGACCTGCCGTCGGGCCATGACGTTCGCGTCTATGCCGAAGTGCAGATGGAGCGCATGGACCGGCTCGGGCACGCATCCTCAAAGGCCGACGAAGGCGCCCGCGAGTCGGCCGCCCGCATCGGCTGGGACGAGCTCCCGTCGTCGGCGCCTGCCGACGACCCCCTGCCGCACCGCTCGGCGTGAACGTCTTCGTCACGGGCGGCTCGCGCGGCATCGGCCGGGCGATTGCGCTGCGCTTCGCGCGCGACGGCGCAAAGCGCGTTGCGATCGGCTACCTGCGCAACGACCGCGCCGCCGAGGAGACAGCCGAGGAACTGCGTTCCCTCGGCGCCGAGGTCGTGCTGATCCGCGGCAACGTGACGTCGCAGCGCGTACTCGATGAGGTCGCCGCCCTCGGCCCGCTCGACGTGCTCGTGCACAACGCGGCAACCGGGGTGATCCGGCCCGCGCTCGAGACCGACGACCGGCACTGGGACTGGACGATGAACGCGAACGCACGCGCGCTCCTGCAACTCACGCGCACAGTTGCGCCGCAGATGCCCGACGGATCATCGATCGTCGCGATCTCATCGCTCGGGTCGCAGCGTGTCCTCGACAACTACATCCTGATCGGCACGTCGAAGGCTGCACTCGAATCGCTCGTCCGCTATCTCGCGGTCGAGCTCGCACCGGGCATCCGAGTCAATGCGGTTTCGGGCGGGGTGGTCGAGACGGGCGCGCTCGAGCACTTTCCCAATCGCGAGGAGATGCGGGCCGCCGGCCGCGCGAACCCGGTCGGGAAGATGGTCACGCCGGAAGACATTGCCGGTGCAGTTGCGTTCCTCTGCTCCGCCGACGCCGACATGGTCCGCGGCCAGACGCTGATCGTCGACGGCGGCTTCTCGCTGCGGGCGTAAACCGCCCGGAGGTCAAGGTGTCAGCGCAGCCCAGGTGTCAGACACCGCCCTTGTGTCTGACACCCTCTTCGGATGCCGATCGCAGGCGAAAGGGTGTCTGACACAACCCCGGTGTCAGACACCGGATCGGTGAAGCACGCGCCGTGCAAGGTCGGCGGCGACGTAGCCGGCGATCTTCGGATTCTCCTGCAGGCGCCGAACCGAGTACTCGTACCACTGCGTTCCGTAGGGCACGTAGACGCGCAGCCGGTGGCCGGCTGCCACGAGCTCGTCGGCCCGATCGGGGCGAACACCGAGCAACATCTGGAACTCGTAGCGGTCGGGAGCGAGCCCCGCTTCGGCGACGACGCGCAGCGCCTCTCCGATCAGGTGCTCATCGTGTGTGGCGATCCCCACGTACGTCCCCTGCGCGACGAGTTGCTCGAGCGACCGGACGTAGCTCGCGCGTACCTCGTCGAACTCCCGGTACGCGATGGCGGCGGGCTCGACGTAGATGCCCTTACACAGCCGCACGTTGTCGAGTCCCCGCAGGTCGTCGAACGTGCGCCGTAGATAGGCCTGCAGCACGACCCCGAGGTTCGAGTGATCGGCGGCGCGCAGCTCGCGGACCAGCTGCAGCGTGCGGTCGGTGGTCGACGAGTCCTCCATGTCGATCCGTACGAAGTTGCCGCGCGCGGCAGCGTCGGCGAGCACCGACTCGAGGTTCTCGCGACACAGGTCCGGCGCGAGTTCGAGCCCGAGGCCCGAGAGCTTCACCGACACGTTCGCGTCGAGCTGCTCGCTGTCGATGCGCGCGAGGACATCGTGGTACTGGCCGGCGATCGCACGCGCCTCGTCCGCGCTTGAGATCTCCTCGCCCAGCACGTCGACCGTTGCGCACTTGCCCTTCGCGTTCAGCTTGCGGACGACGCGAACTGCGTCGTCGAGCGACGGGCCTGCGATGTAGCGCGACGACAGCCGCTGCACGAGCGGCTTGGGGACGGCCGGGAGCAGCCGGACGATCGCTCGGTCGAGAAGAGCCACAGGCGGCGCCGATCCTATGTCAAAGGTGACTTCAGCCTTCGCGCATGAACCCTTGGCGGGCGGCGCTGACGAGCGCCACTGCCTCGGGGAAGAGCACGCGCATCGCGTCGCGCAGGGCAATCGCCTGCTCGTCGGCCGACCCTTGCGGCTGCAACTGCGAGAGCGCAGCCGCAGTCAGCTCGACGGCGGTGTTGAGGGTCAGCGTCGCGAACTGCTCGCGCTGCGCCTCTTGCACCGACTCGGCCTGCTGCTCGGCAAACTCGCGCAGCCCCTTGAGGAGATCCTCCGGATCGCCGCCGAACGGGAAGCCTCCAAAGCCGCCTTCCATACCGGCAGGTTAGCCCAGGTCGGCCACGTAGCGGCGCTCGACGTCCTGCACGAACTCCTCGATCGTCGCAGCGGCGGCGCGGAGCGCCTCCGAGAACGGCGACGACATCTGCCCGAGCTGGCGTTCGAGCGCCAGCGTGGCCGCCCCGACCTCGTCGAGAAAGGCGGGCGTCGCAACGCGCGGCGGCGCTCCGATCGTCCGCTCCAGCTCCAGCGCAGACGCTTCGACCTCCTCGATCCCCGGCGGCTGCTCGACCATGCGCACCTGCGCGAGCTTCACCCTCAGCTCTTCGAGCTCCCCGCCACCGGCAACGTCGGCGGCGAGCTCGCACATGGCGACGATCGAGGCGGCGTCGCGGACGTCGTCCCGCCGAACGACCGGCTGCCCGACGTCGTCAAGCACGAGCCAGCGGCGCTCGTCACCGTCGCCGAACGCCACCAGATAGGAGCGCAGCCCCTGCGCCGGCTCGGCGGCGAGCACCCCCGTCACATCGCCGTGCGCCGACGCAACCGCCGCAATCCGCTCCAGATCCTCGCCCAACGCCATAGAGTCCTCACACTATGGATGCGACTGAGCTGTTCGCACCGCTTGGCCCGGGCTACGACCGCTGGGGCTCGGTCCTGTCGTTCGGGCAGGACCCGCGCTGGCGCCGCTTCCTCGTCTCGCGGATCGACGCGCAGCCCACCGACACCGTCCTCGACGTGGCCACCGGCACCGCCGCGGTCGCGCTCGAGCTCGTCCGGCAGAAGGACTGCTACGTCGTCGGGGTCGACCGGACACCGGAGATGCTCGACGAAGGGCGGCGGCGGGTCACGCTCGCGGCGGCGGCCAACAATGTCCGCCTGCAGGAGGGCGACGCGCGCGAGCTTCCCTTCGAGGACGGACAGTTCGACGCGCTCACCTTCACCTATCTGCTGCGCTACGTCGACGACCCGCCGGCGACATTGCGCGAACTCGCGCGCGTGGTCAAGCCGGGCGGCACGATCGCCGGGCTCGAGTTCGCGGTGCCGCGCGGCGTGTGGCGACCGGCCTGGGAGCTATGGACGCGCGTCGGCCTCCCAACGGCCGGGCGGATGATCGGCAACGGCTGGCACGAGGTGGGCACGTTCCTCAACCCGTCGATCGTCGGCCACTACCGCCACTGGCCGCTGCCGCGCCTCCTCGAGGCATGGCGCGAAGCCGGGATCGACGACGTGCAGACGCGCACCATGAGCCTCGGCGGCGGAGTGGTCACGTGGGGACGCAAGAGGTAAGGCCCTCGTACTACGCGCTGCGGCGCGGCGGCTGGCGCGACTACGTGACGTTGCTACATCCGCCGTACACGCTCTGGCATCTCTCGTACGTCGCGGTCGGAGCGGCGCTCGCGCCCCACTTCCACCTCAACCGCATGCTGTGGACGCTCGCGGCGTTCTTCTGCGCGATGGGGGTTGCCGCGCACGCCCTCGACGAGCTGAAGGGCCGGCCGCTGCAGACGCGGATCCCGTCGCCGGCACTCGTCGCGCTTGCCGTCGCCGGGCTTGCCGGCGCTGTCGCGATCGGTGTCGGCGCGGCGGCGGCGTGGGGATACGGGCTGCTCGTCTTCGTGGCGATCGGCGCGATCGCCGTGCCGGCCTACAACCTCGAGCTCGCGTTCCACACCGACCTCGGGTTCGCGCTCACCTGGGGCGCGTTCCCGGCGCTGACGGGATTCTTCGTCGAGGCTCAAAGCCTCCGGCTTGAGGCGCTCGCGGCCGCCGGCTACGCGTTCGCCCTCAGCTACGCCCAACGAGCGCTCTCGACCCCGGTGCGGCAGGCACGACGCGAACAGGCGACCACGGACGGGATTCAGGCGCTCGAGCGCGCTCTGCGGGCGCTCGTGTGGGCCTCGGTCGCGCTCGCCGCCGCGCTCGTGGCGGCGCGCCTACGATGAGGCCGTGAGCGCAGCAGCTATCATCGCCGTCGCCGCAGCCGCCGTCGCGCTGCTCGCGCTGGCCGCCTGCGTCGTCGTGACACGCAAGGTGCGGCAGCAGCAGCAGCTGCTCGAGGGCGAGATCGAGCGTGGAAAGACCGAGTTCGACGCGGTCGTCGCCCACGAGCTTCAGCTCCGCAGCACCGAGCTCGCGAACACGCTGGCACGTCTCCGCGCCGACTCGCTGTCGCAGTTGGCGGAGGAGGAGCGCCGCATCGCGGACGAGCGCCGCCGCGACGTCGCCGAACGAGAACGCGATGCGGGCGCGCAGCTCGGCGACCAGCTCGTCGCCGTGCAACGCACGGTCGAGCAGCGCCTGACCGGCTGGACCGCCGACGTCGAAAAGCTCCAGGAAGGGCTGACCGAGGAGCTCCGGCGCATCGAGGCGCGCCAGCGGCACCTGATGACCGAGATCGAGTCACGGATCGGCCAGGACGCCGATGGCCTCCAAGGTCAGATCGACGAGCAGAAGCAATTGGTCTCGAAGCTGCGCGCCGAGCTGCTGCAGGCTGCGCAGGCGGTGACCCAACAGGCGTCGGCGGAGCTCGAACAGCATGCGGCCGAGCGGCGGCGAGCACTGCAAGATGTCGCCGAGCGCTTGCGCAAGCGCGAGTCCGACCTGAAGGAGCTGGTCGAGCGAGAAGGCAACGACGCAGCACAGCGTGTGCAGCTGGCGCTCGGTGACATCGAGCGGCGGCAGGTCGAGCAGCTGCAGCGCATCGTCAACCGCGAGACGACGCGGTATTCGGAGGCGGCATCCGCCCAGTTCGACACGGCCGCCCGCAGCTCACGCGAGGAAGCAGCTCGCCGGCTCAGCCGCGAGCTCGATCTCGCCGTCGAGCGGTTCGCGCGCGAGGCCGAGGGAGTGCTGACCGAGCGGGTCAACCATGTCAGCGACGCTG
>Ga0207933_1001687_pt1 | contig 15908 bp, 15 predicted proteins | sample NGESurdeep092012_4_FD_184488 | JGI IMG/M metagenome (GOLD analysis project Ga0207933, IMG submission 184488) | Arctic peat soil microbial communities from Barrow, Alaska - NGEE Surface sample F53-3 deep-092012 (SPAdes) | ecosystem: Environmental > Terrestrial > Soil > Wetlands > Peat ... | reverse complement strand
CAAACTCCCGCCACAGCGCCCACTAAACCGCCCCACTCCGGCTTCCAAAAAAGAACGATCGGCGCCGCGAGAGCAAACACCAATGTTCCAGCCACCTTACCTGCATGCCACCTTTTCGCGAGCATATAATGCCAAGTTAGGGCTCGACGAAGTTCCATACTCTCTTCGCTGTTTTGCTGCTCCGAGATAGGTCGGTGTATAGGCGTAATAGGATTCACAGTCGGGTCTGTCTTCCACCGCCGAGACAATGGCAAATACGTGGAGACTCAAGCAAGCAATTCATGGACGGGGCATCCTCCAAGCAAAAAGTCGTCGCCACTCCTCCACAGCCGCACGCTCTTGCCCGTCGTCTTCGAGTCTAATGGCTTGCTCTGCGACTTCTAACGCATCACCTAAGGCTTTCTCCGCACTTTTTCGATCGCTCAAACTCATTGAATTCACATCTGGCCCAAGGTCTGCCGGATCAGGCCAGCTAGAATTCACCCCTTCGGCGGCACTAGCCAAAAACCATCGCACTTCGTCTTGGTATCTTCCAAAGGGCTCTGTCACAATATCCAGAGCCATCACTTCAATCAAAAATGAAGGCTTCACTGGATCACCAAGTTCACGGTTGATCGCTTTTACCATTTTCACGAATGGAACGTACTTGCTGTCACACGCATTATTCTTCTCGGTGCTTATTTCGTGATGTCGTTTAGGGTTTGTGCGGATCCAACCGCCGGTCTTCGCATCTGGAATTTCGAATACATCTGTCGAGAGTTCGAAGGCTGGTACTACGTCGAAAGAGATGGTCTCGTCTCCAGACCCAAAGTTCACTGTGCATCCCATTCGATCAACTATCACGTCCTCATACTTGCTACTCAGTACGATCGCTAACTTATCCAAAATAGTTTTGGATCCCGAATCACGAAACTTCGCTTGGGCGCCATCTCGATCGATAACAACGAAAATGTCTACGTCCTTGAGAGGTTTGGTTTTTGTCTGACGTCGATAGCTACCGGTGAGAAAGTCTGCCTGAAGGTCCCAAGATGCACGAACATGGTCTCGAATTTCAGAGTGACCACGGACGGCTAGAGCTGATTCAGCTGCAGTTATCTCTAACTTACTTTTAAGATTGAGAAAGGCATCGTCTACATATCCCATAAAAAATACCGCCGATCTTTGAATACAGTGTCGATGAGGAAATCCAGAATTTTCAATGGAGATACCTCATGGTTAGGGCTGCGTGCGGGGCGGACGAGAGAGTTCCGAAAGTAATTGCCTTCAAACCATCTGTAGAAGCTCGGCTCGCCGCTCCCCACCCCGACTGGACAGAGTGTGCTTTTCGGAATGTACAAATGAGTCCAAAGGTGGTCCCTGCGGGAACCTGTTGGAGTTTGGCAAGATAGCGATTCAAAGAAGCACGATCAGCTGTAAACGTGGCGTCACCTTTTCCGCTCAAAGTGTAAGAGACCGGAAATTCAATGATCGGAGAAGTGGTGCCATTCGGTTGGTGACATTCCAAGACAACTTGCTGTAGCGACTCTTCTTCAATCCAAGCCGCGATTGCAGCTTCGTCCTGCCTCCAATCCCTGTACAAGATCGTGATGTCAATTTTCAAGTCAGCCAAAATGTTAGCGATCGTTCCCATCACGACGTCAGTAAGATAAGTGGCAGTCTGAGTTTTCGTATACGTACTGACTGAAGTCGATGTAAGACTCATCGAGGCTCCCTCTCTCTTCGAGTAATTGCGTCGAGATTAAGTACGCTCTCATTTTCGGAACTCGCCAACTTAGTTGTGGATTCATTTGGCGGTTCTTCGGCGCTCAAGTGAGACGATCCCATTATCGCTAAACGCACTGCATCTCCAATGGGGTCGGGCGTTGGCACGTAAATTGTCCATTCTCTTGCTGTTGTCCCACCTGGAACGGGAGTCAAATCCTCTTCAAGATTGGTTGCCATAACGCCTGAAACGGTTGTGATGCTGAGGTACACAGGATCGGCGACAACCACGATCGCATGTTTTTCGAGATGCCCACCGGCTACGAGCATTCTCCCCGCAGCACTGGCGATTTCCATAGCTGCAGAAACATCACTTCCGGAAATATGCGGTGACTTCTCTAGAGTTGAGATCACGAGTTGACCAATAACGTCCCAAGTGTCAGAAGCCCTTCTCGATGGGGCTGCGGCGACTCGTCTATACCGGTGCATTCTGGCTCCTCTGGGGCGAGATCATCGCGAGTTCTACAGCGGCCTCGCGCAATTGAGAGAGCGACAAGCAAGCTGGGTCGATTACCGTTTCGATATTTCTACTCATTGCGTTGGTGACCACTTTACGAACTTGGCGTCCATCAAGTCCCACCAGCTGTTTTGCCACACCGGAAATTTTTTTGTCTTTAGCTAACGTGACGAGAGATGGATATACCACTCCGAAATCATTCAAAGTTTTCGACAAGATCATGTGAATTGCCTCTATATCGGGAAGTGGAACATTGATGCTCGCATCAGCCCGTGAAATAAAAGCATCGTCTAGTGCATCAGTGAAGTTGGAAGTCGCGATCGTCACTATATGAGGATGGTCGATCGCATTGCGGTCCAAAGCGGCAAGGACGGCATCCGTTGCACGATGAACATCTGCGGGGTTTGCGGACAAAGACGCAGCACTCCGGGCAACTGTCATTGACTCCACTTCGTCAAGGACGACGACGGTGGGCATTCCGTCCTCTGCCAACATCGGGATATGCTCACAGAGCAATTCATAGACTTTCTGTTGGCTCTGTCCATGCTCGGCGCTCATTAACCCGTGCGGGTTTATTTCTAAAAGCCTGACTTTGCCACCCGCCAGAAGGGGAGCCAGCTCTTGTGCTGCCCCTCGAGCGAGAGTCGTCTTTCCAGTCCCCGGGGGTCCGTAGAGTAAAATCAGACCATGAAGTGCCGTCACGTCATACGGTAATTTCTTCCGCAATTGAAGACCGAGGAGGGCTCCATGCAGAAGCTGATCTTTTACAGACGCAGCGGTAACGATCGATCCCCACAAGTTCGAATATCTGCTATTGGGCAGGACTTGATTGATCGTCACGCACTCAGCGACTTGCATTTTAACCACCTTTGCTTAGTACATTGGCTTACATGCGTGTAAGATTAGCATACGAGGTGCGAAAATGAAGGGACGGTCTTCCCCTAATGAGAATCCACGAATCTTTTCAGTATCCAAGCACGACATGAACAGTGCTGGTATGGGTAATTCGGACAAGGGTCGCGCGCTTGCTGGAGATAGCGAGCCAGTTCTTGGGGAAATCCTTCGACGTGCACGGCAACACAAAAAGCTTAGCCTCCGACAAGTCGAACAACGCACGGGTGTTTCAAATGCTCACTTGTCTCAAATTGAGCGAGGGGCCATCCGACGTCCTGACCCCGCGATCCTGATGCACCTCGCCGAGTTGTATGGACTTAACTACGAACTTATGGCCGAGTGGTCCGGTTACCTGGAAGCAAAAGGTGTTCGCGGTTCTACCGAATTGGCTGGATTGGCACTTCGCTTGTTCGTCGAACTTGATCCCCTGGCCCAAAGACAGGCCTTAGCCCATATGGAAACTCTACGCAATCAATCGGCCCACGAGAGACCTGATGCGAACTCCTAGACAAGTCTGGATTAGCAGAACAGCGAGAATGTGTAATCTCCATATATTGAGTGATCATTCCCTTCCATGCATTCCGGTAGATGATAGACGTCACTCAGTTATTTGGGTTGAGTGCCGAGATTTATCTCTACTGCCCCAAAACATCAAAAAAATTGTGGAGTTGAGGGATTGACATTCCAAGCCAATTGATTTCCGTGTAGCTGCGCTCCCATTTACGCCCCCACCGAGTATGGTTTTTGAACGAAATACCAAACGGGTGAAGAGCAAACTCGAAATTGGATGAGGAAAAGTTGTCTTCTGATAGGCGGAAATCCTTATGTCTTCGATCTAATAACTCGGATTCATATAGACGATAACGTGGAAAACGCAAACTATTAGATGTTGGCTGCTGAAGATAAATCAACGACGCTCGGGACCGGACACCTGATAAATCTCGACTTTGCCTACACAATCAAACTCGATTTAGATTTGAATAAATTTTCTTAACCAATCCAACATTTGCACGCGACAACCCCTATGCTGAGATCGAGTTCATGCTCTTTTTTTCTCTCTGGACGGGGCTTCAGACACATGGCAATTGATCTCTCCAAAATTGGAATTGCATCAAGGCAAATTCTCATTGAACCGCGGGACATTTACGCGGCACTTCCAAAAAAGCAGTGGCCCTATTTGAGGCTGGAGCAAGGAGAAGTTCTGGAAGCTTGGTACGAAAGGCGGACTGACCGAGACATAGTCATCAAACAGAACACAGGCGGAGGGAAAACCGCAGTAGGTTTGTTGATTGCGCAAAGTTCCATAAATGAAAAGATTGGGCCAGTTGTATATCTTGCGTCTGACACATATCTTGTCAAGCAAGTAATTGCCGAGGCAAATAAAATGGGAATTGCTGTTGTTGAAGAACCGAGCGATCCTAAATTCATCTCGCACAACGCAATATTGGTAATTACTTTCCAAAGACTTGTTAACGGTATGAGCGTGTTTGGTGTTGATGGAATAAGTCGAAATATAGTCGAACTAGGAACCGTGATTGTCGACGATGCTCATGCAGCTCTTGTAATCGCCGAAGACCAATTCGCTCTTAACATTCCCGCTTCACACGAGTTTTACGGCGAGGTGCTCACGCTTTTTGCCGATGCGCTAAAGAATCAATCCGAGTCAATTTTTCGAGAGATTAAAGAGGGTTCACCTACCGCGCTCCTAAGAATTCCTTTTTGGGCTTGGCAGGACAAGCAATCGCAAGTGCTGGAGTTGGTATCCCAATTTAAATCAACAGACTCGTTCAGATTCCAGTGGCCACTGATGAGAGACCAATTTGCCATTGCAATAGCAACGATCACAGGCGAGTCACTTGATATTCGGCTACCAGCACCTTCCATCCACAAAATACCATCCTTCACGCGTGCTAAGCGGCGGGTGTACCTGACTGCCACACTTGCCGACGACGCCATTCTGTGTCAAGACCTCGATGCGAACCCGGGTCTAATTAGTTCTGCAATCACGCCTGGACGTGCTTCGGACATCGGCGATCGAATATTGCTTGCTCCACTTGAGTTAAATCCAGATCTTCCGCAAGATGCAATACGCCAGATTGCTCAAAAATACGCGCACGGGTGGCCCGATGTCGCCGGAAAGCCAACGCGGGAACCAATAAACGTGGTCGTCCTAGTCCCAAGCAACAAAGCGATAGATAGATGGCGAGATATAGCCGACCGGATCCTCTCGGTACATGAACTTGAAGACGGCGTGCAAGAACTCAAACAAGGGCATGTAGGACTTGTAGTGCTGGCAAATAAATATGATGGAATCGATTTGGCAAAAAACGCTTGTCGATTGCTAGTGATCGATGGCCTACCTACTGCTCTCGACGCAGTTGAACGGCGTGAAGCATCAGCATTGGTTAAGAGCCACAAAGTTATCCCTCGACAGGTGCAAAGAGTTGAACAAGGTATGGGTAGAGGGGTGCGAGATAGCGAGGATTACTGTGCCGTACTATTATCTGGAAACGATTTAACTTTAGTAATGCACGATCCGCAACGTAGAAAACTTTTCTCACGAGCAACTGCCGCACAAATTGAACTTTCCCACCAATTAGCCTCACAACTCGACGGAGCAACAATTCAGGATATTACTGACGTGCTGGATCTTTGCATTCTCCACAATCAATCATGGATAGAGAAAAGTCGGGAGGCGCTTGCTAAAACGGAATATGAATCTCAAGGATTTATCAGGCCGAGTGCGATTGCACAAAGGGAAGCCTTCAATAAGGCGGTCGCATTTGATTTTAGAGGAGCCGCCTCAGCTCTTCAAGCTGCTGTCGATAATTGTGATGATCCCGCCGAGCGCGGGTGGTTAATAGAACAACAAGCTTCATACACACACCACACCAGCCCGGGCGACGCGCAGCGACTGCTTCTAAGCGCGCAGAAATTGAACGGGCGCGTTCTCCGGCCCGTCTCGGGCGTATCGATCGAAAGAATTCGGGCCGCCAGTGTCCAGTCTCGAGAAATCGCAAATTACATAAAGTCTAATTTTCGAGATTCGATCGAACTAATTTTAGCTGTAAAACACATCACAGAAAGTGTGGAGTGGGATAAAGAGAGAACAAATGAGGCCGAATTGGGATGGGAATCGATTGGCAAGTTTCTTGGATTTGCAAGCCAGCGACCGGACAAGGAATACGCCACTGGCCCTGATAATCTTTGGGCATTAACTAATGGACTACATTTGGTTACTGAATTAAAAACTGGGGCCCTTAATCAGTCAATAAAGAAAACCGATATCGATCAACTTGGTGGGAGCATCAGGTGGTTTGCTCTCAATTATGGCGAAACTGAGCCATGTACTCCGATTATGCTGCATCCTTCATCGCAGCACCACCAACTAGGCACTCCCCCTAGCGGTACGCGCATCATCACGCCAGAATGTCTTACCAGGTTAAAAAATTCACTCAATTCATTTGCTGGCGCAATAAATTCGAGACCAGACTGGGACAATGAAGCCAAAATTGAGGAGGAATTGTATTCAAGGAAGCTCACAGCGGATACATTCGTTGCTGAGTTCACAGTTCCCATAACCTTGGAGCGACACTAAATTTTTTCATAAAATAAACTTAGGACTTTCAAAAGTTTCCAGGACAGAAGCAAAGAATTGTTTGCAGCACTAGATTCATTTTGAATGCAAATCTTGCCTGCTAATTATTGATTCCCATCCATGCGAATTCAAAAATATTTGCACCAATCCCAGCCTGAGTTATCAAGTTTAATTATCTTTCAAAATGATATTCGACGACTTTTACTGATTGGTGCTACAAGAAAATTTGTCGACCTTTGGGAAGTTGAACCTGAACTGGGAACTGAGTTGATGAAGGCAGTTGTTCGCGTTGGGCAAGCAATCAATCAAGCGCTAAAGCCGGAGGAAATGAATCTCATCACCTCGGCAGGTTAAGTCGCAGAATAATCCATTTTTCACCTGCATCTTCATATAATCCCTCGTTGGCACCGAGATGATTTTGGAAAGATATGGCCCATTGCAGGCAAGACCTGTCAAGACAGTGAACTAGAAAAAGTGGCCGGTCGAATTCATCAAATAGTAGGCAAGGAGCATGATCCGGACGGATATATTAAGTACTAACGGGACTTTCAGAGATAGTCGTAACTCAAGTCGCAGGCGAAGCAGGCAATAAATTCTCAAATGGGATGCCCACTACCCCACAGAGACCAAGAAAATGTTCGCGATCAATCTGGTGCATGAAAACGAATACAGAGCTAATCGCTGAGCCAATCTCATCTGGGTTAACTGTAATGTCAGTTTCAGGTGTTTGGCTGTGCGAATAAGCGTGCGAGTACCTTGTAAGTTGCTGGCGAAGCGCATCAGCATCTCCCGTGTATCCAGAATCGATGAGGAGTTGCCCTGCTTTTCTCATCGAATCGGTGAAATCGCCGACCCACTCTGGGCGCTTAAATGCAAGAAACGTTTCGAGGATCTTGCGGATGACATTTGGGAAAAGTAGTTGCGCATCAAGTCGGTTTTCAATTGAATCACTCTCTGCAAGCTGTCTCTTAGCATCAGCGACTGCGATAAACGCATGATGATAACTCGACCGAATTTTTTTACGAACGGCTTCGTTCTCGGGCCATGATACAAGAACTGGTCGACGACGAGTCTTGCCATTGGCTGTGATGTGTCGCGTTTTAAGTTCATAAAGTTCTGCTGGATGAGACCGTTTCATTCCACCGCCTTTGTGCATGCTTTCAATCTGGACATCCCATTGACGAAAAAGGTCGAAATTGTGGGTCAAAAGAATTAATTGCTCGACATGATCTTTGGCGACAGTTTCGCTCCAGATGTAGGTCGAAATTCCCATGAAGACATTACTGTCTAAGCTTGAGACTGGATCGTCTATAACGACAATTGGCTTGCCTTTCGAAAGATCGTGTCTCGCTACTTCTTCAAGAAAGTGTACGAGGACTATCGCAGAACGCTCTCCGACGCTTAAACCAATTGCGGGGTGGCTGTCGCGGACAACAACATAGCGACCGTCGCGCGCTTGAAAAGTGAGCTCATCTCTCCCAAGCAGTCGAGCGACCTCACGCGTCAAGACTTCGGCCGAGGGTGTCGGGTCTCCTTGCACATTCACAAGCCGCGCTAATTCATTTTGAATTTCTTCGATTCGATTTTGCGCAAGAGAACGTTTGGACTCCGCCGATGCCAGAATGGATTTTTGTGTGTCGACCGAGGATTCCGAAATTTTCAGATGATGATGCTCGATCTCTATAGCCGTTGACGCTAGAAGAGGGGTGTGTTGGATCACTCGATCGTTGTGAAGGTCTCTAACCGTTTCTAAGTCAGACCCATCAATTGCTGGAGTACTAGGTACCTTGCTATCCACCCGATCAAGCACGTTCAAACGCTTTGACTGTAGTCGTTTGCGCACTGTTTCAATCCAGTCTTTAAGAACCCCTGTCTGAGATTGAAGTGACTTTGCAGCGCGGTCGAAATCAGAACGCAGGTCATCAAACAGTAGTCCGCGCACTGGGACGCGGCGTACAAGTTCAACTACGTCAAGATCAATCGCTTGTAGGAGTCCATCAAGTGAGTCAAGCTTCTCTTGAAGACTGGCCACCTCGTCAGAAAAGTGTCGTTCAATGTCCTGAAGTCTTCCAGCCGGCAATGACTGACCACAAAAGAGGCAGACAGATGAATGTTCGTGAAGAGAAACTCCAACCTGGACCCAATTCGATGCCTCTGAATTTGCATTCAAGGTATCTAAAACAATTGTGACAGGAGTTTTAGAAAGTAACTCCTCCGCCTGGATTTTCAATTGATCATCAGGTTTCAAATCAAACGAACCTCGATCTAGTTCCTCACGGTTGTCGCTCGCAACGAAACGTTTCTTTGAGGCTAGGTCAACATCATCGAGTAAAATCCAGGCCGTACGATCTCCATTGTACTTAGCTCGTACGGTTCCTGCGCTGTAACTGCTCCGACTCCGGTACCCATCAATTCGCGACAAGTCACTAACCACCGCAGCAGACACTTGCTCCAAAATGGCTGTGTTATCCCGCTCTGCAGATGTAATTTGATCTTTAGCGGTGTCGCGTTCGGCACCCTTCGTTATCAACTCCGCACCAAGTTCTTCAATCCTTCTTTCAACCTCAGCGCTCTGGCTCCCCAGCGTTAGGATGGCATCCATATTGGGGCTTCCTTCATGAAATCGATGACTGCGCTCAACATACTTCTCACCAAAGACATGCATTCGGTCAAAAAACGGGTCGTCCAATCCTCGGGTGCTACTGTGAACACTTCCTTGCTCGACTTGAATAGAGACGTTCGCAAACCCGTTTGGCATACTTCGTAGTGCGTCGAGGGAATGTGTTAACGAAGTTTTGCCAGACCCATTCGAGCCGTAGATGACATTAATTCTTTTGAGATCAGGCAGATCAGTGCTCCAACGATAATCAGTAAAGTTTCCGCTGTCTTTTATCCACTCAAACTTCCTGATCATTACTTTACCGATTGGCCTAGGCCGATAAAACGATTAAAGCAATCCGTAAGTTGAAGTAACACATACTGCTTGATTTCCCTGTGGTTGGTCCCCGCTGCAAAACGGGACACCGGTGGCAAGATCTTCGTAGCAGCAGTTCCCGTGGTCTGAATCGAACGATCGCGGAAGGTTCGTTTAACTCTTGCCAAGGCCTGCATCAAGCTAGACCCCCGCATAGTTTTGTCCACGCAAATCGTATGCATCGCTGGAGCATCAAAACCCGTTGGCAACATATCCCGAACGATAACGTTTTCAAAGGATCACCAGGATTTTTGGCACGATTTTTTATCTCAGAGCGCGTTTTTTTTGTTGAGCAAGTGTCGTTGATAAGACGCTGGATCGGCCGCCGAATCTGTCATCACAACTTTGATTTTTCCATCCAGCGAGTCGTCGCAATACCAATCACGGCGAAGGTAGGCGATTTCGTTTCACAACCACTGATGAGCGAGTGCATCAAGGGCGACCAAAAACCCGCCGTTGTGAAGGGCTCGCAGCGTCGTGCGATACGGTTCTGTAAATCTCATGTCATCGGCTAAAGCATCGAACAAATCTCGATTCCGAAGAAATGAAAGTTCATCTTCAACAAATCGCCTGTAAAACTGACAAACATTGGTGACATTCTAGGCCCCTAATTGAAGGGATTACAGATATTCAGTGAACGGGAAGTAGACCGCAGGGCGCGGCATCGGTGAGGACGCTCTCCTTGCGGATAATGCGTCTGTTGGGATCGATCAAGGCGACCCGCATCTGCGTTCCTCCGACGTCCACCGCGAGGCCCGGAAGACGGTTCATACGAAGCCCTCACATTCTCGCTCCTTAAGTCGCCTTCGCGCCATTCGATGATGTTCGCGCGACGTCAACGGACATCAAGAGTCAGCTTGAGTTCGACAACTAACGAAAGGGCGCGTCAAACGCTGCCGTACCAGCACTATTTCACGTTCAGCGCCGCGCAAAGACTCTGGAGGCGTCGTAGAGCAAGGTCGTCTGACAATTCATGACCATGGAAGGGCAGAACTTCGATCTCCTTCTCAGAGCTCCCAATCGCCCGGTACGCTCCGAAAATGGTGCTGGGAGGAGTAATCCGATCCCACAGCGAAGCGGTGACGACTGTGGGACATGTCATCCTCTCGACCAGATTCACGACGTCGAAATAGCTCAAGGTCTCAAACACTTGTTCACCTAGGCGTGGATGGGACTTGAGGTAATTGACGATCTCGGGATAAGGGCCCTCATCGGCGACCTGAACCGCCCGGGGGAAGTCACACAAGAAAGGGATGTCGGCCCAGCAATAAATTGGGCGTGCCGATAATGACGCCGCGACCAACGACAATCCACCTCCTTGGCTCACTCCCGTGACCGCAATCCTGAGGGGGTCCACTTCATCGAGTGCACTGGCGACCTCGAGGGCTCTGACGGCGTCCGCGTATGCGTAACGGTAGTAGTACTCGTGTGGAGAGCGGATGCCCTGAGTCATCCAGCCCAATTCCGACCCAAAGCTTCGCGGAGCGCAATCTGACGACTCGCCATCCTGGCCGCGACAGTCGGGGCTCAACACTGCCACACCCTGGGCCGCCAACGTGTACATCTCCAAGGGGTGAAGTCCCCGGCCGCTATAGCCGTGGTAGACCACAACCACTGGCACCGGAAACGAGACGTCGGGACGCATGTAGCCAGCCGAAATCCGGCCCGACTGGAAGCCATCGAAGGTGATTCTTGAAGTCGAGACTCCCTTCAAATCAATATCGAGCGAGGTCTGCTCCATGGCCAGAGGCTGATCGTGCGCTTGGCCAATGGTCGACGTCCAAAACTGATCGAAGCCATCGGGTCGTGAGACAGAGGATGTGTACTTTCGAAGTTGGTCGATAGGCAGATCGGTTGCGGGCATCAGATTGCCCCCCGAACTCGCCCATCGGCGCAGAATGAACTGATCATTAAATTCTGGAGGGGAAGTGAATCGCGAGCATTGGCCGAGAGAATGCTGCGCTCGACCAGTGACAACTCAGTGAACATAATCGACATTCGTTTGACGCCTCAATCCAGCCGTGGCCATAGTGAATTGAAATCCATGTCTGGCAATTCGTCATCTCGGTGGCAGGCCGACAGTGAGCCCGATCGGGTGGTTCGAAGTTCTGGTCGTTCTAGAGCGCACCGCTCAATCGCGTAACTGCAGCGCGAGAGATACGGGCAACCCGTGATCGTTGGCTCCACCAACTTCTGACTCCCACCCAATTCTCTTCGGTCACGGCTTCGCTCCTTCTGGACAGCGGGGTCTGCAACCGGTGCTGCCAAAAAGAGTGCTCGCGTGTAGGGATGCCGCGGATTGTCACATACTTGATCCACGGTGCCCTTCTCAACAATTCGCCCACGAAAGAGCACCACTACCTGATGCGCAACGTGACGCACCACCGCGACGTCGTGAGTGATGAAGATGTAGGACAGTCCTGCAGTCTCTTGCAGTTCACCCAACAAGTTCAATATCTGCGCCTGCACGGAGAGATCCAAAGCGCTTACGGGTTCGTCACATACCACCAATTTCGGCTCAATCATCATCGCTCGAGCGATGGCTATTCTTTGTCGCTGTCCTCCCGAAAAACTTCTTGGGTAACGCTGCGCAGCCTCTGGCGGAAGTCCCACACGAGCGAGCATCTGTTCGACCTCAAGGGCCATCTCTCGCTTGCTTTGCTTTCGATGAACGATGAGAGGCTCGACAAGGATCTGCCCAATGGTTCGACCGGGGTTTAATGACCCGTAGGGATCTTGGAAGATGACCTGGATCGACTTGCTGACTCGTGCTCTATCGAATCCTTTGGGTCCAACAATCGAAGCACCCTCAAATGCCACTGACCCGCCTTCAAAGGGGACCAATCCCAAGATCGCATTGCCAATCGAGGTCTTGCCGGAGCCCGACTCGCCAACCAATGCGACTGTTTCTCCCAGGGCCACTTCAAATGAGACCCGGTCCACCGAAGGTTCAACTTTCTTGCGCCCTCGACCTTGGTACCGAACTGAAATGTTGTCCACCGTCAGCAAAGTTTCATTCGCCGTCATTTACCATCACCTTTCCAATTCTCTCGGGATGCAAACAACGAGATAGGCGTTCGTCACCCAAATACCTGGCCGCAATACTTCCGCTCACTTCTTCCGCGTGAGTGAGTATCTCTAACCGATGCCGCGCCTTCCGTTCTAATTCCCGTTCACTGAACATCTCTAATCCCTTCAATTAGGGGCTTAGAATGTCACCAATGTTTGCTAGCTTTACACTTCACCCGCCACAAATGCACCTAGTTTCGTTCTCAACCGATTTAGGAAAATAGCCTCATCACTTTTCACATTTTTGTAAAGGTCAGCGATTAGAAAATTTTTCAACAGGTAGTGAAATCTGAATTCTCTTGCTGACGTTATTTAGGACTGTTCGTTTACATTCATCATGTCACGGTATTAGGATAATTGAATCAAATGTGTTGATTTGGAGGGAGATTGCTTTGAAAAAAGGTAGGAACCTTCCCTTAATCACAATTCACAATCAACAAATTTTCTTGAATTTAATTAGGACTTCAAAACAAGGAATTAGCCGTACTGAAATTGCAAAGCTTCTAGAACTATCAAGTCAAACAATTTCGAATTTGGCGCGTAAATTTATTGATCTCGGCTTAGTGAGAGAATTTGGAAAGCAGAAGTCAAGTGGCGGAAAACCTCGAATTCTTCTTCAGATTGTCTACGATGCCAGGCACGTGGTGGGTATTCATCTTGATCCAGCCGAAATTACCTATGTTTTACTTGATTTGGAAGGGCAGGTTATTTCTAACTTAAAAACTCTCACTCCAAAATTCGGCGAACCGATGGATTTTATAAAAATAATAGTGGATTCAGTCAAGACTTTGCTTGCAAATTCTGGTGTCGATCCTCAATCGGTATTAGGAGTTGGAATTGCTTCACCGGGTCCGATTGATCACGAAAAAGGAGTGATTAGATACGCTCCACATCTAAAGCAACTCAACGATTTTCCATTGCGCGATCAACTTGAGCATGCACTAGGGTTACCAATTTTTTTGCAAAAAGATGTATTAGCGGCTTTGACCGCTGAACGATGGTTTCTGACGACGCACGATCCAGATAATTTTATTTTCTTTTATTACGGTACTGGTATTGGCGTTGGAATAGTAAATGATGGACAAATTGTAAATGGGCAGACCAGAAACGCGGGCGATATAGAACACATTCTCGTTTCGGAGAATGGCATTTTATGTCAGTGTGGTAGACGAGGTTGCTGGGGAGTGGAAGTACGTCCGGAACAGATTGTCTCTCGAGCTGTAAAAGAGAAAATTCTAGTGGTCAGTTCAAAAAGCCAGAAATCCGTCAGTCTCATGAAAGATTTGGAAGCATTAGTTGCAGCGGAGCGAGGCGGAGATAAGAAAGCGATTGCCCTTTTGAAAGATGTCAGTCAAGAAATGGCAAATGGACTATTAGCACTAACAAACCTTCAAGATATTGATACGGTAATTTTTGGTGGCCCTTTTTGGCACTTGCTGGCAGATAGTTTGATGAGATATATGCCTGATTTTGTGCAGAATGATGCGGCCAGAATGCTGATAAATCCTCCTCAATTATCAACTTCTGATTTCGGCCTTGATGTAGTTGCTGTAGGCGCGGGATGTTTCGTGCTTGAAGAAGGCTATGCACGTGCCTTTGCTTGACAATCTGGAGCTCATTACCAAAAAAGAATCGTTCTGAAGTTGGCTGATATAACAAAATCGTTACCTATTCCGTGTTGACTAAATCAATTCGATTTATAAACTACGTCAACAGGTTCACAGTCAGGGCCGACTGCCCTCCTCAGAGGAGAGAAACGATTAAGGAGTAAGTGCATATGCAACCCAAACTAAAGGCCTTGGGTGTAGTTGCAGCTGTTAGTTGTTTTGTTTTTGGAGAATCCGGAGTGGCCCACGCTGGCAATGTCACCATTACGGTGGCTTACAGCGTGACTAAAACTTTCAACCAGGTTGACAAACTGATGAAAACCGCTAAGGAGGAATTTGAAGCGGCCCACACTGGTGCCAACATTAAACTGGAACCGATTACGGTGGTAGGCGACGCTTATACAAGCAAGATTGAGTTGCTTGATCGATCCGCTTCAACGCAACCCGACGTTCAATATGAAGATACATTTAAAATCCAAGCTGATGCTCAAGCTGGCTTCTTGCTCTCAATCCAAAGGTATTTGAGCAGCTGGAAAGATTGGAGTCAATTCTCTAAGAATGCCCAGGCGGCTGGCAAGAGGGCAGACGGTAAGACCTACGGAGTCTCGATGGGTACTGATACTCGTGGGCTTTATTACAACAAAGTCTTGTTTAAGCAGGCTGGTTTGACCGTTCCTTGGTCACCAAAGTCTTGGGCTGATGTATTGTCTGCTGCAGCAACTATCAAAGCCAAACTTCCTAACATTACGCCTATAAATGTTTACTCCGGCATGGCAGCAGACGAAGCATCGACGATGCAGGGTTTTGAAATGCTGTTGTATGGAACAAAAGATAAACTCACGAACAGTGCCGGAAAATGGGTCACGGGATCAAAAGGATTCCGAGACTCCCTGCAATTCATCCACGATGTTTATCAAAACCCATCTGGAAATCTTGGGCCAGCCTTGTCGAATGCTTTAATTCCGAATATTTTCTCCAACATCTCCAATGTTTGGCTCACAGGAAGTACTCTTGCAATCGATCTAGATGGAAGTTGGCTACCACGTACCTGGTTGCCAGGGGGATCTCACCCTTGGGCTGATTGGAATACAACTTTGGGCGAAGCCCCATTCCCAACAGAGTTTGGAGCAGCTCCAGGTGCGAACAGCATGTCTGGTGGTTACACCCTCGCAGTGGGCAGTCACTCAAAAAATGCGGCACTTGCCGTTCAATTCATTGAAACTGCTTTAAATAAGCAAAATTCTCTAACCTATGACGTTTCATCTAAGCAGGTAGCTGTAAGGGCGGATGTGGCTTCAGCCCCTACATACAAAACTACGAATCCAACGGCAGCATTCTTTTCGTCGTTGGTCCCGGTTACTCATTTCCGCCCAGCTACAACTCCTTATAGCAACGTTTCACATCAAATCGATATTGCCATGGAAGCTGTGATGACCGGTATAGAGACGCCAGCTCAGGCGCAGGTCGGGTACGACTCAGCACTCCCCGGCATCGTGGGGGCGCGCAATACTGCATCTGCAACCAAATAAGTACCAATTGAAAACCTCT
>Ga0207933_1001686_pt1 | contig 15919 bp, 15 predicted proteins | sample NGESurdeep092012_4_FD_184488 | JGI IMG/M metagenome (GOLD analysis project Ga0207933, IMG submission 184488) | Arctic peat soil microbial communities from Barrow, Alaska - NGEE Surface sample F53-3 deep-092012 (SPAdes) | ecosystem: Environmental > Terrestrial > Soil > Wetlands > Peat ... | reverse complement strand
CGCCAGCGGCTGAACGTGTTCTCGCTGATCTCCAGCGCCTTGGCCACCTCGGCCACCGACTTGCCCTCGGCCAGCTGCCGGTCCGCCTCGCGCAGCTTGCGCACAACCTGCTCCGGCGTGTGCCTCCTGCCTTTCACTCGAGTTCCTCCTTGCCCTCCCGGGCTGTGGTGAAACCCTCATATCACATGGCTCCGCTTTCGGGGGTCAGGCCAAAGGAGCTGCGCCGGCTTCGCGATGAGAACGGGAGGCTGAAGCGGATGGTGGCCGACCTCTCTCTCGACAACGAGATGCTGAAGGAGGTTGCGCGGGGAAAATTCTGAGCCCGGCCCGCCGACGAGAAGCAGTTCGCCACCTTCAGGGGCGATTCGAGGTCTCGGAGCGCAGGGCGTGTCGGGCGATTGGGCAGCATCGGACGACTCAACGGCGGTCGCCGCGGCCGGTGCTGGCTCCCGAGCATCAGCTGCGCTGGCGGCTGCGGGAGATCTCCAAGGACTGGCCCCGCTACGGCTTCAGAAGGGCATGGGCGCTGCTCCGCCAGGAGGGCTGGAAGGTGAATCGGAAGCGGGTGCAGAGGATCTGGCGGGAAGAAGACCTGAGAGTGCCGGCTTACTCTCCCAAGCGACGACGGGTGGGTGTGAGCACGGTGCCCGCCAAGAGGCTGCGGGCGGAGCGGCCGAATCAGGTCTGGGCTCTGGACTTCCTTTTCGACGCCACCAGTGACGGCCGCCCGATCAAGGTCCTGACGATGTGCGACGAATTCACTCGCGAGAGCATCGGCGGCCGACTCTCTCGCTCAATCACCGCCGACGACGTGGTCTCGGTCCTCGACCAGGCGCGCTCCCAACGAGGCACTCCTGAGTTCATCCGCTGTGACAACGGCCCCGAACTGGTGGCCGCCGCGATCAAGGACTGGTGCCGATTCACTGGCACCGGGACCGCCTACATCGAGCCTGGCAGCCCTTGGCAGAACCCATTCGTGGAGAGCTTCAACGGCAAGGCCCGCGACGAGCTCTTTGCTCGCGAGATCTTCGACTCCGTCTTCGAGGCTCGAGTGCTCTACGCCGATTGGTGCGACGCTTACAATCGCCTCCGACCGCACAGCTCGCTCGGCTACATGTCGCCGGCTGTGTTCGCGGCGGCGCTCGTCAACCCGGAACCCTCATAAAGGGTGGACCAACAAACGGGGACCGGTCAGAGCCGCACGAAGGCCTCGATGCGAGAACGCCAAGCCCACTGCTGCCACTGCTCGAGGAGTTCGACCGCCTCCATGAAGGGGAGCTGGAAGACAAGGCGGAGGTGCTCCTTGAGCTGAAGAGGGCGCGAGGCGACATCCGGCCGCCAGCTGCGGCCCGATCTGCCCTTCGAATCTCCGGGCTTGTGGGCTACCTCGACCCGGCCCGACCGGTCGGCTAACGCCGCTGGCCGAGGCGCCGCCGGACTTTGCCCGATCGGAGACCAACGCCGGGCCGGAGGCATCCTGACCGCGGGCCGCGGCAGCCAGGCGTGCGGACCGCCGCATACTGGATTGATCGGAGCGGAAATTGATCGCGCCGCGGTCGTGACGGGAGCGGCACTTGAACAAGGAGCAGACCACGATCGCCGAGGACATGTTTGACGCTGGGCCCGCGCGCGCGGACCTGCCCGCTACCGACCAAATCGCCTTTTTGAACACCGGCACCTGTGGGCCGCTTCCGCGATCCACCATCGAGGTCATGCACGAACAGTCCAACCTCGAACTGCTCCAGGGCCGCATCGCGCTGGGCGGTTATGCCACCTTGCGAGAGCACATCGCCGCGCTCAGATCCGAGCTGGCCAGTTTCGTGGGCGCCGACCCGGCCGAGATCGCCTTTACCCACAACACCACCGAGGGAATGAACCTCGCCACCTGGGGGCTTACGTGGCAACCCGGTGACACGGTGGTGACGACCAACCTTGAGCACGCCGGCGGCCTCTTGCCCCTCTACCAGATCCACCGCCGCCTGGGCGTCAAGGTCGTCTTCGCCCCGTGCGGGATGGGCGAGCCGGACCGTGTCCTCGACGCCATGCGCGAGGCCATCCGCCCCGGGACCAAACTGGTGGTCGTATCCCACGTCAACTACCAAACTGGCGCCGTTCTACCCCTGCCGGAGGTCGCTGCGATGGCCCATTCGGTGGGGGCGAAGGTGCTTGTGGACGGGGCCCAATCGGTGGGCGCGATGCCACTCGACCTGCGCGCCTCGGGCGCCGACTTCTACGCATTTCCCGGCCAGAAGTGGCTTTGCGGACCGGAGGGAACCGGAGCCCTGTATGTCCGCAAGGAGTCGCTGGAAGCTCTCCAGCCCACATTTGTTGGGGGCTTCGGCACCATTCATGAAGGCTTCGGTGCGGGGAACACCGAGTTCGAATTCGCCGCCGGGGCCCAGCGCTATGAGGTGGGATCGGTCTACCGACCGGCGGTCGCCGGGCTCGCCAATTCTCTGAACTGGATTCGAAACCAGGGTGACATTTTTGGCGCCATCAGCCGACTCGCCGAGTATTGTCACCATCGGGCGGGTGAGATTCGCGGAGTCCAGGTTCTCACCCCCGATCAGAGCCAGCGGAGTGGGCTAATCTCCCTCCGCATCCCTGACGTCGACGTGGTGAGTTGCGTGGAGTTTCTGCGGGATCGAAAGATTGCGGTGCGATCGATTCCCGACAACGGGGCGCTTCGGATCTCGTGCGGTTTCTACAACACCCCAGCGGAGATAGACGCCACGGTGGCGGCGGTTGCGGAGTTCTTGCGCACCTAAACCGGGCCCTCGGTGGAGACGGCCCGGTCGATGGTCCGGGCGCAGAGCAATCGGTCAGCGGCCATGCACATCGCGTTCGTGGCAGCAGGGTGGGCGTGGCCTCACCCTGACCCAGGTGGCCGGCAGCGGCCGCCCGCCTTGCGCGCTCGACGTCGGTGCTGCCGATCGAATCCCGCCCCCCGGCAATTGGCTGCGCCGGCGCTCTACGACTGCTGGGCCTCCGGGCCACCTTTGTGGTCGGCCGAGGCACCCTCCTCTGGCGAGTTCGGTCGGAGGGGGTAGTCGGGTGACTGTCGTGAGAGTGGCCGGCCGGGTTCGGCGACGGTTCCGCCAACCCCGAGCGGCTTGCGGCCACGCTCCGGTCGGGAGGGGGCGCCGGCTGATAGCCGAGGTCGAGCTGGCTCTCATCCGGCTCCCGATCGTTGTCGTCGCGGCGGCATGCGACACCTTTTGCCGCGTCACCGTCGTTCGCGCCGGGGAGCTAGGTCATCTCCTGACGCGGTGCGCGGTGCCCATCGTCTCAAATCAGGGGGCGGCCCCACGGTGAGGCGTACCTGAGCCTGGGCTAACCTTGGCCTGTGCCCGGAGGCCTCAAGACCGATCTCTACGAACTCAAGATGGCCGCCAGTTACCTGCGCCGCCGCATGGTTGCGGACGCCACCTTCAGCCTCTTCGTCCGGCGCCTGCCGCGGGACAGGGGCTACCTGGTCGCTGCCGGGCTCGAAGACTGCCTGGACTTTCTGGAGGGTTTCGGCTTCGAGTCCGAAGATCTCGAGTATCTCGGATCGATCGGTTTTGGGTCCGCCGACCTCGACGCCTTTCGCTCGCTGCATTTCACGGGTGAGGTGTGGGCGGTTCCGGAAGGTCGGGTGGTCCTGGCCAACGAGCCCCTGCTTGAGGTCACCGCACCCATCGCCGAGGCACAGTTGGTCGAGACGGCCATGCTCAACTTCGTCAGCTACCAGACCACGCTCGCTTCCAAGGCGGCCCGCTGTCGGGTGGCGGCCGGCGGCCGCCCGGTGATCGACTTTGCCTATCGGCGCACGCAGGGTTTGGAGGCCGCCAGTTCGGTGGCCCGGGTGTCGGCCATGGTCGGATTCGCGGGCACAAGCAACGTGGAGGCGGCTCGGCACTGGGGGCTCACCGCCAGCGGCACCATGGCCCACTCCTACATCGAGGCCTTCGAGCGCGAAGAGGACGCCTATGCGAGTTTCGCGGCCGACTTTCCGGACCAGGTCACCTTCCTGGTTGACACCTATGACCCGGTGGAGGGGATTCGGGGGGTGATCCGCCTGCTGCAGCGAACGCGCCATCCCGGGCGGTACGGCGTGCGGCTGGACAGCGGTGATCTGCAGGCGCTGGCGCGGACGGCCAGGGCCATGCTCGACGGCGCCGGCCTGCAAGAGGTTTCGATATTCGCCTCGGGCGGCCTGGATGAATATTCGGTTGAGGGTCTGGTCCGATCGGGGGCCCCAATCGACGCCTACGGAGTCGGCACCCGCATGGGCGTGGCCGCTGACCATCCATACGTCGACACCGCCTACAAACTGGTCGCGTTCGACGGGCGGCCGGTGATGAAGCTGTCCGCGGGCAAGACCAACCTGCCCGGAGCCAAGCAGGTCTTCCGGGATGAACCGGGGCGGCGAGACGTGATTTCGCTGCGCAGCGAAAAAAACCCGGGGTCGCCTCTGCTGGAGCGGGTCATGCACCAGGGCCGGCGTCTGCGGCCGCGCCCGGCCCTGGCGCTCGCCCGCGCCCGATTTGAGTCCGACCTGGCTTGGCTGCCTGAATCAGCGCTCCGCATCCGAGGCCCGCGGGCCCCCCTGGCCAGAGTCAGCGAGGAGTTGAACCGACTCTCGCAGCGCACCCTGGAGAGGATCCGGCGGCACTCCCAGGAGCCCTCGGCCTGATTCCGGCCGAATCCGGCGCGCCCCATTGCCGGTATCGTGGGGAAGTCGATGCAGGTGTGAGGTTGGAGAGCGGAAAGGGCTGGAGCGGCGTGGTCAGATGGAGTTGGGCGGCCTGTTGACTGGTCAAACGGCGTCCGCCTTGGTATCGATGCCGCTGGCGGTGAGTGCGGGGATGGGCCTCGGTCTCTTGGCCCTGGCCAGCACCATATTGGGCTGGCTGCACGACCTGGAGGGATCGCGCGCCTCCACCTGGCCCGGGCAAAATCCCTTTCGCCGCCACCTTTGGACCCAGCACCGCCGGGCGGCCAGATGGGGGCTGGCGGAAGCTCCTTGCACCGTTGCCCTGCTGACGGCCCGGCTGGGTCTGGCGCTGGCGGGGCTGATCCTGATTGAGGATCGCCTGGAGCTGGCTGCGCCGGTGGCGCTGGCGGGTGCCGCGATGGTTTACGCCATGCCCGGAGCGGCTCTGCGGGCCATGGAGGCGGCGCGTCGTCGGCGCATCGCTCGGGCCAGCTTGCACCTGGCTCTGGCCTGGGCGGCCCACCTGCGGACGGGGATCGGAAGCATAGAGGCGTTGGAGCTATCGGCGGCCGAATTTTCGGATCCGTACGTCGGCGGCGTGGTCCGGCGCTTTGCCCGGGCGACACGGCGGGAGGGGGTGTCGGAGGCCCGGATGGCGGCCGTGGTGGAGTTCGACAATCCAGTTTTCGACTGCCTGGCGGACTGTATGGCCGACGTGGGCGAGGGCAAGCCCGGACTGGGCGCCCGAATTGGTCTCCAGCTCCCGGCCCTGCGGGCCTGCATGGACGACCTGGAGTCAGTCCATCGGGCCATGTTCCAAGTCCGCACCATCATCGTGGCCGTGCCCCTGGTCTTCCTGCTTCCGATCCTGATGGGCCGCCTCGATCCGTCCCACCTCAGCGGTTATCGCTACGACTACCTGCGCCCGGAGGGAATCGTGCTGGAGGCGCTGCTGCCGTTGATACTCGGCCTGGGCTTCGCCGCCATCGCCCAGATCATCAATGGGCTCGGTGCGAGCCGCGCTGCGGCCAAGAGCATCGCCGGCTGATCGGGCCGTCCGCAAACCCTGTCTCAACGGCTGGGGTATTCTTCGAGTCGGCACCCGACCGCCAAGGTGGGGGAGAGCCGGTTATTCCGCAACGAAGGGTGTGATACAAGCTTGAAGGTAGTCGTCAAAGATCCCGGTGAGTTCGAGCAGGCGCTGCGCGAATTTCGTCGCAAGGTCCAAGAGCAGGGCCTGGTTCGTGAGATGCGACGCCGGGCGCACTACGTGCCGCCGGCCGAGGCCCGAAAGATCAAGAGTCTGCGCGCGCGTCGTCGCCGCACCCGGTAGGGGTCCCCGAGCGTCTCGTCGGTCTATAATGACCAGGTTCGGTGGCTATGGCGGAGGGGCCACACCCGTTCCCTTTCCGAACACGGCAGTTAAGCCCTCCTGCGCCGATGGTACTGCGGCGGTAACGCCGTGGGAGAGTAGGTCGTTGCCGAGCACCTTTAAAGATCCCGTTCCCTTTCGAGGGCCGGGATCTTCGTCGTTTCAGGGGGTGTCGGCGACCATCTCGGGCCGCAACTGCGGCATCAGGCGTACCGCGCGCAGGGCCAGGGTTACCAAAAGCACGTAGATGACCGCCGCCAGGTCGACGACGATGCTCGCCACGCCCGCGTGGAAGAGCGCGATGAGCACCGCCAGGGCCGCACAGGCGAGCACCAGAATGGGAACGAAGACGCGATCGTGGACGGCCATGAAGAACTGAATTAGAAGGTTGTCCAGGCTCAGGCCCAATCCGATGAAGCCGACCGGGAGAACGAGTGGGATGGCGCTGTCGAAAGCCGGCCCGAAGAGCACCTTCACGATCAGGCCGGGCACCACCGCAAAGACCAGAATGGCGCCCAGACCGAGGGTGCCGGTGATGGCCGCAGAGAGCAGCAGCAGTCGCCCCGGGTGGCCGCGCCGCGCCACCGCCTCGACCACGCGCGGGAACAGCACCTGGCTCACGCTCAAGGTCAGAAAGTAGGTGATGGTGGCGATTTTGTTGAGGCCGCCATAGATGCCCGCCTGCTGCGGACTCAAGAAGTGCTTGGCGAGGATCACGTCCAGGTTGTAGAGAATCAATATCCCGACCGTTCCGATTACCGCGGTGAAGGTGAATCCAAGCATGGTGCGCAGGTGCACCGAGCCCGGCTGCCGCGGCGGAAGGTGGCGCTGACCGAACATGCCCGCGACATAAGCCGCGCCGGCCCCGATGAGAACCGCAATCATGGCCCCGCTGACGCCCAGTCCGACGCTCAAAAGCAAGACCAGGAAACCGGTGCGCACCACCAGTTCGCCGCCCAGGTTGAGGGAGAGCGAGGCGAAGCGCTGGGTGCCCTGGAGGAGGCCGCGAGGCACCGAGACGAACCAGATCACGGCCAGCGCGATACCCAGCCAGACGACCGGGGTGGGCGATCCCAGCTTCTCGAAACTCTGCACCTGGGGCGCCATGACCACGGCCAGCAACACCACCGCCGCCGCCGGTAGGGCGACGATGACGCTCGACCGCACCATCAGCTGCCGAATTGCCCCCATCTTGCCCTGGGCTTGGAGAGTGGCCGCGTAGCGCGCCAGAACCAGGATCAGAACCAGGTTGACCGAGGTTCCAATCGAGTACAGCGCGATCAGTGAGGCAACCTCGCCATAGCCCTTGGGACCGAGTTCGTGGGCGGCCAGGGCGTGATAGGCGAAGCCGCCCACGCCGGCCACCAGGCCGCCGACGAAGAGGGTGAGGTTCTGCCTAACCAAGCTGGAATCGGTCAGGAATTTGAGACGCCCGACTACGTCCGCCGGCCGCCCGGCGACCTTGGTCGAATTCACTTAGCCACCGATTCTAGTCAGATGTCGACGGGGTTCGGAGGCCGCGGGCGAACGCGTCCACCGGCGTGACAGATATCCTGTTGGCCGCATGAAGGTCGCCGGCACACCGCTCGTAAGCGCGATCGTGGTCAGCTATAACGTTCGCGATCACCTCTTGGAGGCTCTGCGCGCGCTGGACTCAACCTCCGACCTGCCGATGGAAATCATCGTCGTCGACAACGCCTCCTCGGACCGCTCGGCCGAGGCCGTAATGGCGGAGTTTCCGGAGGTCAATCTCATCCGGGAGGCCAAGAATATCGGCTATGGACGGGCTAACAATGCCGGCCTGGAGAAGGCCGCCGGGCGGTTCATCCTGCTCGTCAACCCGGACCTCGTGGTGGAGGCGGGCTGCGTTGGCAAGCTGACCGACTTCCTCCTCGCTCGCCCCGAAGCGGCGGCGGTCAGCCCTCGCATCCAGAGGCCCGACGGAAGTCCAGACCTGGCGGCTCGGCGTGGATTCCCCACCCCCATGACCTCCTTCTATCGCCTCTCGGGGCTGAGCCGGCTGTTCCCCCGCAGTCTGCGATTCAACCGCTACAACATGGGCTACCTGTCCGACAGCGAGGTCCACGAGATCGACTCCGGCACCGGAGCCTGCCTCATGCTGCGCCGCAGCGCGATCGAGCGCGTGGGTCTGTTCGATCCCGACTTCTTCATGTACGGGGAGGACTTGGACCTCTGTCTGCGCCTCAAGGACGACGGTTGGAAGGTCTTCTACCAGCCTGACGCCCACGCCCGGCACGTCAAGGGTGCGTCCAGCCGCCAGGCTACGCTGCGCATGCTCTACCACTTCCACCGCTCGATGTGGGTCTTCCACCTAAAGCACTACGCCGGCGATCTGTCTGCCTTCAGCACCGGCCTGGTCTGGCTTTCGATTTGGGCCCGATGGGCCTTCCTGGCCGGGCGAGCGATCGTCGACCCGGAGCCGCGGGTGTCCGCCTGACGCCCGGGTCCGGTCAGAAGAGCAGGTCGGTCGGCTCTGGGGGTGGCGGTGGCGCGGGTGTGAGGGCATCGGGCGGCTCGGGCCTGACCTCGATCCGCTGGCGGGCCTGCTCCAAGCGCAGCTGACAGGTCTGCAGGTAGGAGCGCGCTTCATCGACGGTGTTGAGGGCGTCCTCCAGGCTCAGTTCCCCCTCCTCCAGATCGTGCAGCTTTTGGTCCAGCAGGTGTAGCGCCTGTTCGTAGGTGAGTTCACCCTCCATCGCGTGTCTCCTCCACCTGGGTGGTCAGTTCGCCCTCTCCCAGGCGGACCCGCAACCGCGCGCCGCGGGTGGTTTGGGTCCAGGAGCGGAGCGCCCGACCGTCTTCGTCAAAGTTGATGCTGTAGCCGCGTCGAAGCACCATTGTGGGGCTGAGGGCCTGGAGACGTGCCTCGCGCTGCTCCAGGCTCCGGCGCCCGCCGTCCAGACTGGCGTTCGCCCAGCGGTCAAGACGGAGTGGGACCTGGCGGGCGTTGATCTCCCCGGTGCGGCCGGCCCAGCAGCGCTGAGCCAGCCCGGCCAGTCGCAATTTCCTCTCGCTGACTCCCTCTTGGCGCCGCTGCAGTTGTTGGTCCGGGCTGAGCCGGGCGAGGCCCTGGCGGATGCTGAGGAGCCGGTTCTGGCGGGCCCTGAGCAGCGCTGGGGGCACCATCTCCAGCCGTCGGCGCCGCTCCTCCAATTTGGCCACCTGAACGGCCAGGCGCGACTGCGCCTCGCGGTCGAGGCGGCGGCGGCGCTCATCCAAAGCCAGGAGCAGGTCAGCCTTCTTGGGCACGACACGGTTCCCGGCCTCGGTTGGGGTGCGGCATTCGGCGTCTGCCACCATGTCGGCCAGGGTGCGGTCGGAGGTGTGCCCGAGCGCGGTCACGACCGGGATTTGGGAGTTAAGAATGGACCTCACCACGATCTCGCTGTTGAAGCCGTAGAGCTCCTCGAAACTGCCTCCGCCGCGAGCCACCACGACCACGTCGGCGATCGCGTCCTGATTGCAGCGCCGCAGAGCGCCGCTGACGCTCTGGGGCGAGGCGGGGCCCTGGACCAGGACCGGGTAGACGAGCACGGTCATGTTCTCGAATCGTTCGAAGATGGTTTGCTGGAGATCGTGAATCACCGCCCCGGTGGGCGAGGTGATAAGCGCCACGACGCGGGGCAGAAAGGGAATCGGCCGCTTGCGCTGGGGCGAGAACGCTCCCTCCAGCTCCAGCTTGGTCTTGAGAGCCTCCAGGTCGGCGCGCATCCGCCCCAGATCGTCGAACTGCATGTGATCGACCACCAGCCGCAGCTGCCCCCCCTGGGCCCAATAGTCGACCTTGCCTCGAAAGATGTACTCGTGGCCGTTCTCGGGCACCAGACCGATGCGGCGGCCCACGTTTTGAAAGAGAAAGGCGCTCATGGCCGAGTCGGCATCCTTGATGGTGAAGTAATAGTGACCCTTGGCGCTCAGCCTCAGGCCGCTCAGCTCACCCTTGACGAACACGCTCCGCAGTGGTTGCAACTCCCGCTGAATCTGCTCCGCCAGTTCGGTCACAGTCCAGGGACGCTCGCCCTCGTCGAGGTGAATCACGAGGTTGTAGGTTAGCCCGCTCGGCGGGCGCGCAGCACGGAGGTGGAGGGCAGCTTCGAGCCCGGCACCTCAGCCGCCGATTTGGGACATGCTCTTGGCCGGCCTCACGAACCCGGCCTGGTTGATGAGGTGCCCCTCTTCCTTCTTCCAAATGGCGGCCGCGAGGAGGCGGGAGATCTCCTGATCGTCGCTGCCCTGACGCAGCGGACCGCGCAGGTCTGTTTCGTGCAGCGAGAAGAGGCAGGTCCGCAGGCCACCCTCGGCGGTCAGGCGGACGCGGTTGCAGGTTTGGCAGAAGGCTTGAGAAACGGAGGAGATGAAGCCCACACCGCCCGGCGCGCCGTCGGCAAAACGGTAGTTGGTGGAGGGCCCGGGGCGCCCGGTGGGGGCGGGAACGAGCGGAAACTGGTCCTCGATGCGCTCCTGGATGATGCGGCTCGGCATGACCTTGTCGTTGCTCCAAATGCCGTCGGCGTCGAGCGGCATGAACTCGATGAAACGCACCTCGTAGCCCCGTTTGCGGGCCAGTTCGGCGAAGTCGACCACCTCGTCGTCGTTCTGGCCCCGCAGCACCACCATGTTGAGCTTGATCGGGGCCAGTCCAGCCGCCTCCGCGGCCTCGATACCCTCGAGGGTCCGGCCCAGGGCGTCGCGCCGCGCAATCTCCTTGAATCGGTCGATGTGCAGCGTGTCGAGGGAGATGTTGATCCGCTTCAGTCCGGCGCGGGCGAGCGCCTCCGCCTTGCTCTTGAGGAGAACGCCGTTGGTGGTCATGGTGATGTCGAGTCCGGAGTCGATCTCATTGATCATCCCCACCAACTTCTCGATCCCGATTCGTACCAGCGGTTCGCCCCCGGTCAGCCGGATGGTCCGGACGCCGTGGCGTTCAACGAAGAGTCGAGCCAGGCGGGCGATCTCTTCAAAGGTGAGCAGGTCGTCGCGGGCGAGCCAGCGCAGTCCCTCGGCCGGCATGCAATAAACGCAGCGAAAATTGCAGCGGTCGGTGACCGAGATGCGCAAATCGTCCGCCACGCGGCCGTAGGAGTCACGCAGATTCGCGACTGGTTGCGACGGTTGCCCGCTCACATGTTCGATGATAGGCCGATGAAATATCGCCACCTCCTGTTGGAGGTGGATCAGGCCGTGGCAGTGGTGACCATGAACCGCCCCGAGGTCAGGAATGCGCTCAGCCGGGCCCTGCTGGAGGAGCTCGAGGATGTCTTTCAAGAACTCGATTCGAACGCCCGCGTACTGGCCTCTATCCTGACCGGAGGTCCCGCCGTCTTTGCTGCGGGAGCCGACATCCGGGCCCTGGCCGAGGCTGACGACCCCGATCAGTTGCGGGCCGAGTTGGGGGCTCCCTGGGAAGCGGTGGCCCAATTTGGCAAGCCCGTCATCGCCGCCGTCAACGGCTTCGCTCTGGGCGGTGGCTGCGAGCTGGCCCTGATGTGTGATCTGGTCATTGCCGGCGACAGCGCCCGCTTCGGTCAGCCCGAATTGAAGCTGGGAATCATGCCCGGCGCGGGCGGAACGCAGCGCTGGACGGGGTTGGCCGGCAAGTACCGGGCCATGGAGGTGAATCTGCTCGGATCCACGCTGAGCGCCCGCCAGGCTCAGCGCTACGGGATCGCCAACCGCGTGGTTCCGGCCGAGACCACGGTCGCGGTGGCGACCCAAATCGCCCGGACACTGGCCCAGGGGCCGCCGCTGGCGACCCGTCTGGCCAAGCAAGCCATCAACGCCGCGCTGGAGGTGGGTCTGCAGGAGGGCCTCGCCCTCGAGCACCGCAGCTTCAGCGCACTTTTTGCCACCGCGGATCAAAAAGAGGGGATGCGCGCCTTCCTGGAGAAGCGGCCGCCGCGCTTTTCCGGAGGCTGAGGGTTGTCTCCCGACGTCCTGATTCAGGAATTCCTCGCCGGGGGGGTGCTGGGCCTGAAGCTGAACCGGCCCGAGAAGCGCAATGCGCTGAACCGGGAGCTGCGCCATCGGCTGGTGGACGCGCTCGCCTACGCCGCCCGCGAGCCCAGCGTCAAGGTGCTGGTGCTGAGCGCGAGCGGTCCGGCCTTCTCGGCCGGCGCCGACCTGGCCGAGCTCAGCGCCGCCAGCGACCAGGACCTGCAGCAGGCCCGCGCCGCCTACGAGCTAATCCTGGTCGGTCTGCGTCAGATGCCCAAACCCACGCTCGCCGCGCTGCCCGGCCCTGCGGCCGGAATCGGACTCTCGTTGGCACTCGCCTGTGATCTCCGCTACGCCTCGACGCAGGCGCGGCTGATCCCCGGTTTTGTCAACCTGGCGCTGATGCCCGACGGTGGTCTGACCTGGATCCTGCCTCGCTTGGTGGGGAGTGGGCGGGCCTATGAGCTCCTCTACACGGGGCGGGAGCTGGACGCAGATGAGGCGCTCGGATGGGGCCTGGTCAATCGGGTGCTGGCCCCCCCTGACCTGGACGCCGAGATCGCGGCCCTGGCGGGCCGGTTGTCGAGCGGACCGCAGGCCGTTCTGGGGGCCATCAAACGATCCATCCTGCACGCCTCCGAGGTCCCCTGGGAGGAAGCCTTGGATTTCGAATTCCTGCTCCAGTCGGTGCAGCTTTCGGGTCCGGAATTCAAGTCCTCCGCCCAGGCCCTGGCGGCCCGCTTCGTGCATCCGCCCGCCTCGGGCTGATTTGCTCTCGCCAACACCGCCCATGGAACCGGGCGGTCCCGAGCGCGAACCGGCCTCGGTGCGCGCCATGTTCGATTCCCTGGCGGGTCGCTACGACCTGCTCAACAGCATTCTGTCGGGCGGGCGTGACGCCCACTGGCGGCGTCGGGCCGCCCAGGCCAGCGGCCTCCAGCCAGGGGGGACGGCGCTCGACGTCGCCTGTGGTTCAGGACGGCTGGCGGCCGAGCTCAAGCGGCGGGCCGGTGGCGGCGTTGTCGTTGGCATTGACTTCAGTCGCCGAATGCTGCAGATTGCCCAGGATTCAGCTCGCGGCCCCGTCTACGCACGCTCCGACGCCCTCGCGCTTCCCTTTCCGGACGATTCTTTCGACGCCGTTACGGTCGCCTTTGGGCTCCGCAATTTTGTCCGCCCGGGGGCGGCTCTGGCCGAAATGCTGCGCGTCATCCGGCCCGGCGCGAGGGCGCTGGTGCTGGAGTTCGTGCAGCCCCGCCCGGGGTTGGTGGGGGCCCTCTACCGAACCTACCTGCGGCATGGGCTGCCTCGAGTCGGAGGTGCCATTTCCGGCCAGGCCCACGCCTATCGCTACTTGAGCCAGACGGTCGACTCCTATCATTCCCCCGCTGAACTGGTGGCCTTGGCGAGCGCCTCCGGTTGGTCGGAGGTAACCATCGAACTGCTGACCCTGGGAACGGTCGGGCTGCTGGTCGGGCACAAGCCCCAGCGTCAGCTCAGCTGACGCGGTCGACGGCGGAGTGGGCGAGCGCCACCAGGTCGGCTCGGACGGGGTCGAATCCGGCCTCCTCAATCTCGCGCATGGCGGCATGGACCAGTTGCCGCGCCTCCTCCTCAACCCGACCCAAGGCCCCTGACTGCTTGACCAGCCGCTGCACCTCCAGCACTTCGCCATCGCCCAGCGTCGAATCGAGCAGTTCGCGCAGGGCCGGTGCCGAACTCCCCTCCTCGGTGGCATAGATGAGCGGAAGCGAAAGCACGCGTTGGCGGATGTCCTGGCCGGCCGGTTTGCCCGAGTGCTGGCTATAGTCGAGCAGGTCGTCGGCCATTTGGAAGGCGATGCCAAGCAGATCCCCATACCGCGCCAGGCGCTGGGTCACCGCCTCCGGGGCGCCGGCCAGCTGGGCGCTGCCGACGCAAGCGGCCTCGATCAGGGCCGCCGTCTTGCCTCGCACCACGCGCAGATAGCCGGCGTAGTCGCCGGGATAGCGGCCCCGCACCTCGACGTCCTCGATCTGGCTGATGCAGATCATCTCCATTGCGTTGGCGACAGTCGAGCTGACCCGCCGATTGCCCAATTCGGCGATCAGCCGGGTGCCCTTGGCAAAGTAGTAGTCGCCCACCGCGATCGCCCGTTCGGGACCTTCGGCGGCGGCCACGGTGGGCCGACCCCGGCGGGTGGCGGAGTCGTCCACGTAGTCGTCGTGGACCAGGGTGGCGTCGTGGATCAGTTCGATCGCCGCCGCCAGGGTGGCCGCCCGCAGCGGATCGTGGAGTGGCCCAAGGCGGGAACAGAGCATGGCCAACAGGGGCCGCATGCGCTTGCCGCCGGCATCCACCAGGCGTCGCATGGGGGTCGCCACGGACTCGGCATCCACCAGCAGCTGGCGCGCCAACTCCATCTCCAGCAGCTGCCGATCGCTGCTCACCGGCGGGGAGAGGAAGGCACCGTCCAGTTGCACCGCCAGCTCCCGCGAACGGGGACCGTCGAGTTCGACCGCAAAGACAGATTGCCAGCGTCCCAGGACCAGCTTGCCCCCCTCCACCAAAACCGTCAGAGAGGGCTGCAAGAGCAGGTGCCGGACGTGGGAGTGACCGTTGGACGGTTCGTCGGGAGCGACGTTCTGGCGCCGCGACAGGTCGTCATGCTGATAGACCAATTCCATCGGGGCCATCCGCTCCAGCGCGCTCGCCAGGTCGCCCAGTAGGAGCGGTTCGTTCTCGTTCACGGCCAATCCGAAGGTGGTGTGCAGGGACTGCACGAAGAGCCGCCCGTCGTCGAGACCGCTGGCGCTGACCGCCTCCTGGAGGGCGGGGGTGAGATCGATGAATTCGGTCGCGCGGCGGCTGGGCACGCGGATCCGGCGGGTGGTGATCATCGGCCACTACCAATCGCCGCCAGCAGCAGCGCCCGCACCGAGGGTAGGGGAGTGGAGGCCGCGGCCGAGGTGGACACCGACTCCACCACGCCCGCGAACGCCACCTGGCGGGGCTGGTCGCCGAGGTCCGCCAGCAGGCGCGAGGCGCGAGCCAGACAGAGGTCTCCCAAGAGGAGGTCGCCGGGCGTCGCCAGGCCTTCACCCAATCGCTGCATCCCACACCCGACTTCGACCAGGGCCGCGGCCAGGGCCAGGACTGGCTCGGCCGCCACCTGATATTGGGCAAATACGCTTTTCAGCCCCGCCTCCCACAGCGACTCCAGTCGCTCGAGATCGGGCGGAGGGGCTTCGAGCTGGTCTCTCATGGGACCAGAACGGGTTCAATGACGGTCACCGCCAGCTGACGGAAGGCGGTCAGCGCCCGGAGACACGATTCGTCGTCGTGGGTGACGACGTAATAGAGGCCGAATCCCAGGACGGTGTTCAGGACCAGTGGCACCAGCACCTCCCGGGGCACCAGCAGGCGTGCCCGGCCGCCCGACTCAAGGCGATCCAGCTGCTCTTCGATCAGCTCTCGGTAACGGGCGAAGAGTTCGGGCAGATAGGCCTGTAGGGACTCGCCGCGGGGAGCCTGGATGAGTAGGTCAAAGGCCACCAGCTGCGCGTCGCCGAGTTGGCGCAGAGCATCCCAAATCGCGACCGCGCCCGCCTCCAGTACCTCCAGCGGTTCATCGAGTCCGTTCAGGGCCAGCCGGAGTTGGTCCACCGAAGCCGCGGTCAGGTAGCGCCAGGCCTCGACCAAAAGCTCGGCCTTGGTGGGGAAGTAGTACTGCAGGTTGCCGACCGCGACACCGGCATGGGCGGCGATGGATCGCACCGTGGTGCGTGCATATCCGCGCTCGAGCAGGGCCTCGGCGGCGGCGCGCACGATCTGGTCGCGCGCACTCAGTCCAGAATCTGACGTCGGCTCATCGGTCATACGTACGTACTAGTCTACCGGTCGGACGCTTTACC
>Ga0207933_1001685_pt1 | contig 15940 bp, 13 predicted proteins | sample NGESurdeep092012_4_FD_184488 | JGI IMG/M metagenome (GOLD analysis project Ga0207933, IMG submission 184488) | Arctic peat soil microbial communities from Barrow, Alaska - NGEE Surface sample F53-3 deep-092012 (SPAdes) | ecosystem: Environmental > Terrestrial > Soil > Wetlands > Peat ... | reverse complement strand
CGGGCTATCGCGCCGCATCAATGAGCTGAGGGAAGGAGTGATCAACCTCGAAGCGTTGATTGCGTATGACATTGATTTTCCTGAGGAAGATGACGGCCCGGTTTCGCGAGAACGTGTCGGAGCAGCAACCGCCGCCGCGGTGCAATCGCTGACGTCATTGCTGGAGACGGCGCCCGCAGGTGAGCTTGTCAGGGAAGGCGCACTTGTGGTGATTGCAGGCGCCCCAAATGTTGGCAAGTCATCGTTGTTCAACGCGATGCTGGGCAGATCGCGCGCCATCGTTACCGAAATTCCAGGCACAACGAGAGATGCGATTGAAGCAGTTCTCGAGGCAGGTTCCTGGCCGATACGACTTGTCGATACCGCTGGATTGCGCGACACGAGCGATGTTGTCGAGCAGATGGGAATAGAAGTAGCGACACAATATCTTGGATCGGCCGATGTGATACTCTCATGTGGTGATACAGTTCAAGCTGCGGCAGAGACCGCTGCGATAGTATCGACCATGAGCGGCGCGGCGGTAATCCCGGTCCAAACAAAAGCGGACCTTACGGAAGCACCTTCCAGCGTGAGTGCAGTGAGTGCAGTGACGGGGGAGGGAATACGGGAACTTCTGGTTTCGATTGAAGCGGCCATCTCAAGTCGTCATGGAGAGCTCACCACGGACTCGCCGATTCTCTTTCGCGAACGACAGCGTTATTGTGTCGATCTCGCGCGGGATGAACTGCTGGCCTTTCAGGCGGCGCTTGCGAGCGAGAGTTTGCCAGTGTCTGTGGCGGCAGTGCATCTTCGTAGTGCCGTGGACGCACTTGCGGATGTCACCGGAACCATTGACGTGGAGCATGTGTTGGATCGTCTATTCCGAACTTTCTGCGTAGGCAAGTGACCAGCGCTAGCGCGAGTGTCGTAACAGAGACACCGTTCAGCTCGGCCTCGAGCCTGGACATCTCCATCGAGGTGGAGACTCCGGAGCAGATTGCCCTGTCCTATTCCGTGGCGGGTATTGGATCTCGTGGCGCTGCCGCAGCGATTGACACGATCATCAGCATGGTTGTGCTCATTGTACTGGCGATTCTTGCGGGAGTTGCCGCAAGCTATTCCGGTATCAAGCTTGGCAATGTCAGCCCATCCGCGGCATGGGTGATGGCCGCATATGTCATAGCGCAATTCGCAGTGACGTGGGGTTATTACGTGGTGTTCGAGGGAATCTGGGATGGTCAGACCCCAGGCAAGCGATTCATGCATTTGCGTGTCGTGCGTGATGGTGGGTTTTCCGTCACGTTTGCCGCGTCGGCTGTACGGAATCTGCTGCGGGTAATCGATGCACTCGGCGTATATCTGGTTGGGATAATTGTTGCCATGCTGAACGATTCCCGGAAACGGCTGGGTGATATAGTTGCCGGTACGTTCGTGATCAAAGAGGAACGATCGAAGCCACAGTCCGCGGAGCGGCAATCACACAGGCCGCAGAACCCCAGCGTATTTGCGCAGCTGAGCGATGAGGAATACGCGGTCCTTGATCGGTATATGGAGCGGCGCACTACGCTCGAACCAGCGCGCCGGGACATTATCGTCGCGGAATTTGGGAAACGGTTCGAGAAATACCTGCCATCGACATCAGCAGCCACTTTGCGTGCATCGCTGCTTCGACTGTACGAATCGGAGCGTGACGCCAGGGCAAGTGGCGGAGCGTCACGCAGCGACACAGGAGCGCATCGGGAGCAACATGCGATTGTTGCACTCGGGTTGAAGCGATGGAATGACTTTGCTACGGCACTGGATGCCGCTTACGCGACACGGCTGGCGAAGATGAAACCGGAAGACGTATCGGCTCTCGTGGCGCGGTACAGGGAGCTCACGACCGATCTCGCGCGGCTTCAGACGGCGAGCCGGGGGCGGGACACAGAATCACTATTTTTCGTCAGCAGGCTTGTTGCACGTGGTCACAACTTGCTGTACCGGCAGCGTGGGAAGAACGCCGGATTGGTGGTGGACTACCTGATGGCGACAGTACCGCACGAAGTTCGCCGATCATGGCGGCCAATCGCGTTGGCTGTCCTTCTGTTGTTCGGGCCGGCTGTTGCGGCATACGTTGTAGTTGTCCGGGATCCGACGATTGCGACGCAACTTCTTCCGGACGAAATGATAAGCCGCGCGGCAACCGGCGTCGAACGGGAGAAACACGGCGAGGGTTACGTCTCCATTCCAGAGGAAGTCCGACCGATTGTTGCAAGCCGGATCATTTCGAACAACGTCACCGTTACCTATCTGACGTTTGCGATGGGGCTGACGGCAGGTATCGGCACTGTGTTGCTGCTCATTTTCAACGGCGTTGCAATTGGCAGCGGTGTGGGCCTGTTTGCGTCTCGCGGGGTAGCTCGGTTGATCCTCGCATTCGTCGCCCCTCATGGCGTTCTCGAGCTGAGCGCGATCTGCATCGCTGGCGGTGGCGGCCTTCTGATCGCAAAAGGAATTCTGTTGCCCGGGAAGCAGACGCGACGCGACGCTCTGGTCGCAAACGGCAGGCGCGCGATCGATCTCATCGCCGCGTCCTCGTTGTTCCTGCTTGTCGCTGGAACGCTTGAAGGGTTGGTATCGCCACGGGTGTGGCCACTTACGTGGAAATTCGCCATATCTGGTGTGACGGCAATTGTGATGTTCGCCTATTTGTCACTTGGTCGTCGGTCTCACAACTCGGCGCAGTAATTGGTAGCCACATTGCAGTCTCGTCCATGGATCCCGACCTTCGGCGGGATGACTTCCCTGCGGTCTCGTCCATGGATCCCGACCTTCGGCGGGATGACTTCCATCGGGTTGTGGAGGCTGGTCGCAGTTTCAGTACTCGTTACTGGAGCTGCACTACCTGTTTCTGCGCAGGTGAGCACGAGCACACGGGCGCAGGATCTGGGTATCAATGCAGCAATCGGGGCCGCGACCGCGACCGTATGGTCGCTGGCTCGTGGCCGCGGATTCAAGCGAGCTGTGCTGCAGGGGCTGATTGGTGGTGCGACGATTGGTGTCGGGCGACAGGTTGCTGCGAGCCCGTTTTCCGGTTCCGGTTTCGCAGGTAGAGAACTGTCTGCGGTTGGCATATCCGCACTCACATCGGCGGGAAGCGACCACACCACGCTCTCGTTCCCTGTTGGACCAGTTGAACTGCAATTGACAGACGGAAAGGAATTTGACTGGCGCGTCAACGCGACCTATGCAGTTGCAGCGGTTATGAATTCAGTAAGCCGAACAACTCATATAGATCCCACACTATCGTTGTACTCGGGCACGTTTGTATTCCGCGACAACCGGGAGACTTTACACACGTCAAATGGCGAGGCGCGCGGATCCGAGTTCTTCGGCGGGATCAAGATTGCGAAAAGCGCATTCACCAACTCTAACGGAACGCCGAATGTGTTGTACCACGAGAATGTGCATGTTCTGCAGGACGACTACCTTGCGTTCGCAGTTGCAAACCCGATCGAAAGATCGATCTTGAATCAAACTTCGATCGGGAGACGGATAACCCGTCATATAGATGTGGGACTTCTTTCTTTGGGCTTCAATGGGCTTGCGAACAGCATCGTGCCATATAATTCACGACCGTGGGAGCGTGAGGCATACGCACTTACGCCACGTCGTAACTACTAGCAATTGGCTAGAGTACGGAGCGATCCTTGATCTCAAGATATCGATTGACAAGCGCGGCGGTCATTCCTGCGGGCGCCGTATCTATTACAGCGACTCCAATCTGTCGCATGGTCTGGAGAGCGTCCTCTCTGGCTGAAATCAGTTCTTCCGCGGCAGCGCTCTCGTAAGTCTGCTCATCGGTGGCACCCGATGACGGAATTGAGGCGGCGACAAGCTGTTCATTGCGGAGAGCTACAACGAGAGGAAGGTGGCGCTCGGAACTTCGTGCGGAGAGCGCGATGACTGCTCGGGACGACCGAACATCGATCACATCCGTGAATAGCACGATGAGAGAGCGACGACGATTACGCTCAGTTAGCGTGCGGAACGCGGCCGCATAATCCGGCTCCGTCATGGTGGCCGTGACAGATGTGAGAGCATCGCGTATGGCTGCGATAGTCCCCGGTACGCGAGTGGGTGCGAGATAGCTACGGACTGTCGAATCAAATGCTATCAATCCAACACGGTCGCCAGTCGAAAGTGCAATGTCTGCGAGTGTCAGAGCTGACGCGAGAGCGTACTCGAAACGGGGTCGGTCGCCGGCGAGCTGCGTCATCATACGGCCGCAATCCATCGCAATCATCACCGTCTGGCCCTGCTCGACTGTGAATTCTCGCGAGATCAGACGATGTCGCCGGGCTGTCGCCTTCCAGTCGATGTGTCTGGGGTCGTCGCCGGGAACGTAGTCGCGGAGATTCGCGAATGATGTTCCACCACCGCGGCGCCGGATCACGCGCTGCCCAACGGTCCGGAGTCGGTGTTGCGCTGCAAGAAGGCGATAGCGGCCGGCGCCAACGATCGACGGGACAACGGTGATCGTATCGGCCGGGTTGTAAAGTATCGAGCGTTTTGCGAGACCCCACGGACCTGGTATCGTCAGCGCGACTGGTCCCAGTTGAAAACTGCCCCGCACCTTTCCCGTAATCGTCGTTGGAATGACGAGAGTCGCCCTGTCTGTGAATGGCATGATGTCTGGCGGACCGTCAGTCTCCGAGATCGATGCCGGGAGTTGCTGCGTGATGCTCGCCATCAACGCTGTCGGCCAAGTCGAGCGAACCTCGTAGTGGGCTTCTTTCGTGTCTCCAACGCCTACGGTAGGAGGAAAGATTCGTTGAAGATCTACGTACGAACTTCCCGGGATCCTGACCGCGTCGACAATGACCGCAAGAGCGATGAGTGCAATAATCGCCGTCGCTATTACTTGACCGCTGGTATCGGATGACATCAGCCAGACCGGCGCCGCAATTGCGAGCACCAACGCAAACCGCGGAGTCGGCGAATAGCGCGCAAGTCCACGAATCGCATGCATCATACGGTGCAACAGATGTGACGGCGTCACTGGTATGTTGTATGGGAATGCCTGTTCGGGCCAACCATTGCCTTTTACTTGGGCGCGGGAACGCGTGCGAGAACTGCGTTGATCACATCGTCGGTTGACCGACCCTCGACCTGGAGTTCTGGGGCGAGCAGTACACGGTGTCGGAGCACCGGTAGCGAATGCTGCTTCACGTCGTCTGGTGTGGCGAAGTCACGGCCTGCGACAAGTGCTGCCGCTCGCGATATGCGGAATAATGCAACAGCAGCTCTGGGAGACGCGCCGAGAGTAAGCGATGCATCCTCACGAGTGGCGCGCACGATGTCGGTTATGTATTCGCGGACCTCGGGTGTCACGTTAACATTTTCGGCAAAAGATCTCAGCTGAAGCACTTCCTCCCGTGTCACAACTGGAGCTGGCATGAACGTCTCAGCGCGTTCAGCATCAAAACCGTCGGAATAATTCGCGAGCATGGCCAGCTCGGCGCTCCTTGCCGGATAGTTTACTCGAACATTTACGAGAAATCTGTCCAACTGTGCTTCCGGAAGCGGATAGGTCCCTTCGTATTCGACCGGGTTCTGTGTCGCGAAGACACTGAAGATGTCACCGAGAGAATGCGTGACTCCATCTACCGTGACCTGACGCTCCTGCATCGCTTCGAGAAGGGCCGATTGAGTTTTGGCGGGCGCGCGGTTGATTTCATCCGCCAGAAGCAGGTCAGTGAATATTGGGCCCGGGCGAAATTCGAAGGCTCGCGACGATTCCTGGTAGACGCTGACGCCGGCAATATCAGACGGCATCAGGTCGGGTGTGAACTGGACGCGGCCAAAACGAACATCCAGTGCGGCCGCAAGCACGCGGACCATCAATGTCTTGGCGGTGCCAGGAACACCTTCGAGAAGAACATGGCCGCGTGCGATGAACGCAGCCAGGATTTGATCTATCACCTCTTCCTGCCCCAGAACGCGTGCAGCGACCGTTTCACGGATGCGCTGGAGTACGGCGGATGTCTCGGTTAAATCAGTCACTTTTGGATAGCCCTCTCTATGTTCGCGATGGCGGTACCTGTAGTTGCGAAAGTACCGGACAATGCGGATGATCTGTTTGAAGATGCCGCGAGGATTTCGTCCACATCTGTCGTAACGTCCGGAATACGGGTGCGTATGGCCGACATGTAATCGGAATCCGGCAGCGATCTGGGCAAGCCGAACGGGTGACGTCGTCTGAGGCCATGTATCAGACGTGTGGTGCCAAGAGCTTTTGCATTCACCTGCGAATATGCGTACGCGAGAGCGCCAACGTGCTCGAGCGGGGAGCGGCGCGACACCGGAGGGACGGATACTGGTGCGAGTGGCCGTACCGCAAATGCCAACAGGAGAATCAATGCCGCCGCGACCAGCTCGAGCGTCACACGGCCGAGTGGCGTTTGGGTGAGGCCACGCTCGATTGCAGCGACCATATCCGCGTGTGTACCGAAGCCGTGATGGTACTCGTCGAAGACGACTTTGTTGGAACCGGGATGTTGACCGGTGGACGCACTGGCGAATTGAATCGCTCGTACGATTGCGATTGCAGGTCGTGGATCGCGGGCAGCCTGATTGATGACGATTTGTGCTGGCGCCACGGCTATTGCGTAGCCGCGACCGATGCGATGACCGATCACAAGCGCCGCTTGTTGAGCGGAGTCCAATTGGGCCGCCTTGCTGCCTGTGCGGGGCTCCAGCCAGAGGAATGTCTGACTGGAGCCTTTTGAAGTAGAGGCTACAGTGACGGAAATCGGAAATGCGGTCTGGAAAATTGCTCGTGGGTCCTGAACCGTCGGTGGCTGCGGGTTGCCGCCCGCGACGCTGGTTCGACCAAGTGTGTAAAAGCCATCCGCCGGCATCGTCGTTTGAAAGTCGAGTGAATCAGCAAGCGCATCGTCACCCATCGTGAAAACCAGGATTGTACCACGTCGAACGGCGGTCAATAAATGTGACTGCTCAGTTGTAGTGAGCGGCTGAGTTGGGCTGAAGAGCAAGAAAATCGAATTGCTATCAGGCTCGGCCGACAACGGTTTCTCATTGCGTTCTACGGTGAAGCCGAGGCGTTTCAGCACGTCGTATATAGCACGTGTGCCACCTGCCCCTGTGCTATGGGAGCTGTACATTGCTCCCGGATCTGTGGACTGCTGGGGTGCGAAGATAATGAACAGCACGAGCAGGATAGCGACAGCCGAGAGGACGCGGATGGGAAGGTGCGACGATGCACTTGCGGATGCAGCGTCCAGTGCCGGTATGCTGTGCTGTTCGCTATTCATGGAATCGCACGACGCGCATGCGGCTGACTGTCGGTGCTGCCTGGCAGAAAGCCGAGTAGCGTACCGGCAAGATTATTCAGCCTTGTGTAGCGTTCCTGATCACACGTGCCGATGCCATAAATCACCGTTTCGTACGATCTGGTGAAGTCGGCAAACCTTGGCAGGTCGATCGCATCAGGTCTTCGGCGTACCTCGCGTAGATAGTCGCCTGTCGTCTTGGATTCATGGAGGGAGACAAGACCGCGCCGGGCGACGGATCCCAGGAGCGCCAGGTACAGAGCGTGTGCCGCCCCTGTGTAATCGCTGTCCGCTGCGCGCTGCTGAGCCGTGCGCCACCAGTCGGTTCCGCGAGCTGAATCAAACTGTTGCCGACCGAGTGCAGAGGGTGAATAGCGGACGAGCAGCCCGTATCCGATGCGGACAAGGATGATCAACACGATCGCGCCGAGGGTCAGCTTGAGAACGAGCCCGACTGCCGGGTGACTGGCTGTGAAGCGCAGCAGCCGGACGAAGACGCTCCACATCCATTCAGCGATAAGTTGGCCAATGGACACCGAGTTATGTTCGGTAAAATCGCGGCTGCGCAACACGGCGACTACCGTATCCGCGATTGCAGAATTGCTGATAGGGTCCATTAGTATCGATCCGATACTAATTGTTACTCATGTCACGACTTGCTGAGGAAGCGAGCTTGTGTTGAGGGCCTGAGTCATCAGCTCGATATCGTAGCCTTCCTTGCGTATCCGGATGTCGTAATAAAGTAGCGTCGCGACGACCGTGCCGAATGGGGAGATCACCGTGGCGACGAGGAGTGTGATTACAGCCGTGACGGCGACTGAGCTTGTCAGTGACGTGATGGTTTTTGTCAGGACGGCCGTAACCACGAGCGTGAAAACAAAGACTCCGCCGATCAGGCCAAATATCCTCGTGCCGTTGCCGTTCGAGAGCTGGCGCGAGCGAGAGATCGCGTCACCAACCTTGTTGTCCTCGAACAATACAGTCATCGGCAGGGCGAAGTATCGCTTGAAGACTATGAACCCCGGGACCAGGAACAGGACGAGCCCGAACACGAGGAGGATCCACTTTGTAAACATTGCGACGAACAGGCGACCAGGGCGCTGGAAGGCGGCTCGGACAGAATTTGCGAGATCGACCGGCATACCGAGGTAAGCGGCGGATGCGGCGCAGGTCATTGCGCCCTCGGTGAACGGAGTGATGAGAGCACCGACGGCGCGGACCAGATACGAAGTGACGATGGCGTCGGGTTGTTGAAGCATTATTGCGGTCAGGCCCAAATACGAAGACAGGGCTACCGGGATTGCCGCAAAAATATTTATGGCGACAAAGACTGTGAAGTAGCGCCTGTAGATTTCGAAGGCGGCATCCAGGATCTCAGAACTGGAGCGGGGGCGAAAGTCTGTCATCAGCGCCCGTGGTCGGCACTGGACGGTGGCAGCGAGCGAAGCCTGGCTGCCATGCTTGCGGTTGCGTTAAGCGCTTGCGGCGGCCGACTGACTCGCCGCGACGGCGGCTATCTGGGACGCATCTGCGCGGACGGTCCAGCCAAGCCCGCGGCTGGACACGGCTGCGTCGGTAAGTCGGGCACCAACGAAGTAGCCACTGCGTTCGGGGATCACGCTTCGATCGACGGTTCTCGCGTCGTCGCTCATACCCCCGGATAGGTAGCGCAGCCGTAGGCCAAGTCCCGCCCGGTCGAAATGCTTGGCTACGGCGCGCATGATAAACGATTCGGCTTCGCGTATGCGAGCGTACTCCTTGCGAGCGTAGCCGAAGTATTCCCAGGCTGCATGGCCGGGGCTCACGATGCGGCTGGTCTGCACGGCGATGCCCTCGTTGATGATGAGTTCGCGTAGAGATGCTCGACGACCCGTCTCCCAATAATCGTAGTTGCCACCGGCTTCGGCGATCAGATCTCGCATTTCGCTGTAGCTGGTAGGGGAGGTATATCGGACTGCGTGCGCTACTTCGTGAGCCAGCCAGAGCGGAATCAATTCCGGTTCGAGGCCAAGAGCGCTCGTTTCGGGATTGGTCTGACCTGTAAAGTGTTCGAGCGCGATGAATGCCATTCCGCGGCCGCCGACGACAAGCTCGCCAGCATTCGCGGCACCGACACCGACCATCAGCACGACATCGGTATCGACATCGGCGTCCAGAACCCTGCGGCTTTCGGTCTCGGCCAATCTCGCGAGGGCGACGACGTCGATACGCGCGAGCATGCTGCGCAGGTCGTCGCGGTTGGCGTGAGTAGTCGCGCGAACTACTTCCTGGAAGTGCGGTCCCTCGGGATCGAGGACGTAATTGGTCCAGTACGATTCAAGAATTCGGCGATGCGCTTCGAAGTAGCGCATGTACGCAGCGACGCGATCTGTGCTGTCAATAACGGCGAAAAAATCGGGGAGCAGGTTGATCAGCATCGGCGCCAAGAAAATACCGCGTTCGCAAATGCACTACAAGAGTCAAAAGCGAACTGATCCAGATTTCGGAATCCGACGAACCATCCGGTTCCTTGTCCGGCTGTGGCGTTGCGGAGCGCCAAACGACGGAGTTGCCGGGCAAACTGGCGTTGTGGCACAGAAATTCCCATAGGGAGGGAGAGGCAAGGAGAGTTCATGACTGCGTTGCGCAAGATCGAGCTACGGTGTCCGTCGTGCAACCACGAATTTCCGTCACAGACGGTGGTGTCGACGAACTGGTTTGGTGGGAAGCGGACAGACTTTCACGAGCGCGCTGCTGGAGCGCAACCGTGGGCATATCAGGTGCATATGTGTGACAGGTGCGGCTATTCCGGCGCGGAGCGGGATTTTACGGATCAGACAGACATCAGTCCGCAAGTAAGAGAGCGCGTCTGGAGTGAACTATCGCCTCGTGCGCAGAGTGTTGCCACTGGCTCGGAAAAATATGAAGCGGCTGCGAAGGTCGCTGAATGGCAGGGTGCGGATCCGCGACACATCGGGGATCTCTGGCTTCGAGCTGCCTGGTGCTGTGTAGATGAAGGTGACGTGGAAGCCGAGCGATATTTCCGGAGACTGGCTGCATGGTCATTCGAGCAGGCGCTGGAATTTTATGATTCCGTGCCGAGGGAGGACCGAGCAGTCCTCGCCTACCTGGTCGGCGAACTGTGGCGTCGTATTGGCGATCTGACTCAGGCGAATGCGTGGTTTGGTCTGGTCGCCGACGAGGTTATCAATCTCGAGGTTCAGCAATGGATAGTCGATGCTGCCAGCCGGCAGCAGACTGATCCCCGCGAGTGGTTCGTATAGCCGGCAAATACGTCAACACTTTTGAGACTCGGGCTCGACCCCGGGCTAACGGGTTCCGAAAAGTCTGTCTCCAGCATCGCCCAGACCTGGCAGTATGTACCCGACTGAGTTCAACTCGCGGTCCAGGGATGCGGCATATATCTGCACATCCGGGTGCGCATCGAGAAGCTTCTGAACGCCTTCAGGGGCAGCGACAAGGCAGAGGAAGCGGATGCGATTGGCGCCCGTGCGCTTGAGCGATGTCACTGCAGCTGCCGCGCTTCCGCCAGTTGCGAGCATCGGGTCCAGAAGGAAGAAATCACGTTCAGCGGCGTCGCCCGGAATCTTGAAGTAGTAGTCGACAGGCTGGAGCGTTTCATGATCGCGATAAAGTCCGATATGACCAACCCGAGCGGATGGAACGAGCCGCAGTACGCCTTCCACCATTCCGAGACCAGCGCGTAAAATCGGAACCAGCGTCAGCTTCTTCCCGCTGATGTGATGGCCGGTGGCGTGTTCCAGCGGAGTATCCACGCTGCGTGGTTCGAGAGCCAGATCCTTGGTGGCCTCATAAGCCATCAGTGTCGCTATTTCGTCCACCAATTCCTTGAAGATCTTGGTGGGTGTCCGTCGATCCCTCAGCAAGGTCAGCTTGTGGAGAACGAGTGGGTGGCGGATAATAGTTAGGTTCGGGAACTCCATATAATCTCTATGAAAGAATATCAAGCTGTTATGGTCAAGCTTACGCGGCACACGCGTGAGAATGAAGATACGCTGACCGATCTGCTGAACGAGCGCAGCCGTGGCGGATGGGAACCCACCCTCATCAGCCAGCGGGGCGAGCAGTTAACTCTGATATTCTGCCGTTCAGCCGAAGGTTGAGGCGTTACTTGAAGCCTAGTTCTAATTTTTCCCCTTCAATATAGTAGCAATCCGATACTAATATGGAGATAGAGTTCTACGGAGCGGCCCGAGAGGTTACCGGGTCGTGCCATATCCTGCGCGTGAATGGGAAGGTTGTGATTCTCGACTGCGGGATGTTCCAGGGGAGGAGGAGCGAATCCGCGGCGAAGAACAAGACACTTCCCGTGGATGTGGGAGAGATTGACGCGGTGGTGCTTTCGCACGCGCACATCGATCATTCAGGGCGGTTGCCGTATCTGGCAAGGATGGGTTACTCCGGGACGATTTGGGCCACTGCCGCAACGCGGGATCTGTGCGCGGTCATGCTGGCTGACTCGGCGCACATTCAGGAGAGCGACGCCAAACATCTGGCCAAGAACCATAGAGAGTTCGTTGAGCCTCTATATACGATGCAGGATGCCGTTCGCACTCAGGAGTTGATGATAGGCATCCCTTACAACAAGACCTTTGACGTTGTGTCGGGAGTCAAGTGCACCTACATCGATGCGGGCCACATTCTGGGCTCGGCGTCGGTGCTCCTGGATATTACGGAGAGCGGATCGACCAAGCGGCTGGTTTTTTCGGGAGACATCGGCCGTCCAGGTCTTTCTATCATCCGCGACCCAGTGGTGCCGACCGGCGCTGATGTCGTGATCATGGAGTCGACGTACGGCAACCGTGATCATGAATCAACAACAGACGCGCGTGCGCAACTCGCGGCCGTAGTACGGGAAACGGCGGCGCGCGGCGGTCGGATTTTGATTCCATCGTTTGCCGTCGGTCGTACGCAGGAGCTGTTGTACAATCTGAATGGTCTGTCCCGTGAGGGGGCAATCCCGGAAATTCCGATTTATGTTGACAGTCCGCTCGCGATTGACACAACGACGGTTTTCGAGATGCATCCGGAGGTGTTTGATCACACCGAGGATCTCATCAACGAGGCGAAGGACCTCTTCAAATTCCCGCAGGTTCATTTTACGCGGAGCGTCGAAGAGTCCAAGGCGCTGAATACAGCGCGCGGCCCGATGGTGATCATCGCAGCGTCCGGGATGGTGGAAGCCGGCAGGATTCTGCATCACCTTCAGCGTGGTGCTGGCGACCCGAAGAATACGATTCTCTTTGTCGGCTATCAGGCTGAGGGCACCCTGGGCCGCCGGATCGAGGCTGCGCCGCCGAGCATCCGGATTTATGGAGAGGACACGCCATTGCGGGCAGAGGTGAAGATCATCGACGGGTACAGCGCGCATGCAGACAGAGGGGAGCTGACTGCATGGCTGGACGGTGTCAAGACAACGTCGCCGCATCTGGGACCTGTGTATCTCGTACACGGTGAGGCGGACGTACAGGATATTTTCAAGACTGCGCTGGCTTCGAAGGGCTATACTGTAGAATGTCCCGAACCGCGCAGCAAGCGAACGGTCTGACACGGCGGCCCGCGCGGTCATCATGGCCGCGCCGCGTTACGGGTGTGGTTCTGGTATTGCTCTTTCTTGGATGGATCGGTTCGGTGACCGCAGTTTTGCTCTTCGCCGAATATGACGGAGTGCACCACGGGGCAGCTAGAGTAGGTCAGGCCGACGCGATCGTAGTTCTTGGCGCGGCACAGTACGCGGGGAAACCATCGCCAGTTCTGCGTGCGCGAGTCGATCATGCGGTTGATTTGTGGCACGAGCGCGTAGCTCCGTTACTCGTGCTCACTGGCGGCGTTGGCGATCGTGACACTACGAGCGAGGCTGCAGTGAGCGCATCCTATGCCATGCGACACGGCGTGCCAGAGAGTGCGATTCTGCTCGAGGCTGAGGGAAGGACCACGAGCGAATCGATTGGGTCTGTTGCTCAGATGCTTGGTGCGAGAGGTCAGACGTCGGTAGTTCTGGTAAGCGATCCGTTTCACATGTTCAGATTATGGATACTTGCTCACCGGTATGGGCTCACCGTAGTTACATCTCCAACGCGAACGTCTCCTATCTGGGCCAGTGTGCCGGCAAGTGCTGGTTATATATTCAGCGAATCGTTGAAGGCACCCATCGCCTACCTGGTGGAACGGTGATTAATTCGAACGTTGTTCCGTGGAGTACAAAGTGTCGTTTTGTGCGCCTGCCGTTTTTTCGTGCTTGTATTGCGATTGCTGTCGTAGCATCACTCGTGGCATCAGCTACCGTTGCCGACGCGCAGGCGATCCCCAGAATCACCTTTGAGAAGTACACGCTCCCCAACGGCCTTGAAGTGATTCTGCATCAGGATCATACGACGCCGATGATCGCGGTCGACACGTGGTTTCACGTCGGGTCCGGGGATGAGAAAGTCGGCCACACCGGGTTTGCTCACCTTTTCGAGCATCTGATGTTCATGGGTTCGGAGCATGTTCCGACGGGGCAGTTTGACCAATTGCTCGAGGCGGCGGGTGGAAACAACAATGGTTCGACTACAGAGGACCGGACCAACTACTACGAGACGACGCCTTCCAACGCGTTGCCGCTGGCGTTGTATCTCGACAGCGACAGGATGGGGTTTCTGGTGCAGGCGCTCGACGCATCAAAAGTCGATCTTCAGCGAAACGTTGTGAAGAACGAGCGCAGGCAAAGGGTCGACAACGTCCCATACGGTAAGGCGCACGAGACAATCCTTGCGGCTTTATATCCGAAAGGCCATCCATACTCCTGGCCAGTCATCGGATCCATGGCGGATCTATCGGCGGCTACTCTGGATGATGTAAAAAACTTTTTCAGGACATACTACGCACCGAACAATGCGACGCTCGTGATTTCTGGAGACTTTCAGATTGATTCTGCGAAAGCACTTGTCACGCACTATTACGGTGACATTCCCCGCGGGCCAGCGTTGCCGGCACATCCAGTGCCACCGTCCGTTGTCATTCAGCGGGACACTTTTCTGGTTCTGCAAGACAGAGTGCAGATACCGCGCGTGTACTATGCGTGGCCAACAGTCAAGGATTTTTCACGCGACGATGCAGCATTGAATGTGCTTGCGTCCGTACTGGCTGACGACAAGAATTCACGACTTTACAAGCGCCTGGTCTACGATCTGCAAATTGCGCAGGACGTGTACGCTGGTCAGCAAGGGTCGCGGCTGGCGGGTTATTTCCAAATTGTTGTGACACCGCGCAAGGGAATTGCGCCAGCTCGGGTGGATTCCATTGTGCGTCAGGAGCTTGCGAAACTGGAGCGGGACGGAATAACATCGCGTGAACTTGCCAGAGTTCAGAATTCGACGAGGTCACGATTTCTTCGATCTCTGTCCACCGACCTCGGAACCGCGGAACTGCTTAATCGATACAACTATTTTGCGGGTGATCCTGATTTTATCGAGCGTGACGCAGCTCGTTATGACGCAGTGACACGTGCCGACGTGCAGCGGGTTGCGAGAACGTATCTGAGCATACCAAAGGTGGTATTGACGGTGGTTCCGGAAGGAGAGACATCCATGATGCTGAAGGGAGGCGACGAGTGACTAGTGTCATGAGACGAACGCTGATCCCGATCGCACTATTTGCGGCTTCCGGAATCGTAGCCAGTTCAGTGAGCGCGCAAGTCGATCGTAGCAAGCCGCCGGTGCTGGGTCCACCACCAGCATTGCACCTGCCTCCTGTTGTCGTGCGCAAGCTGGCGAATGGTCTTGAGCTTATGGTTGTTGAGCGGCACGCACTGCCAGTCGCCGATTTTGTGCTTGTGGTGCCCACGGGTGCTGCGGCCAACCCTCCCAACCGGGCTGGGATTTCCGATCTGGTAGCGGGCATGCTAACAGAAGGAACGACGACTCGCAACGCGTTGCAGATTGCAGATCAGACGGCATATCTGGGCGTCACGCTGACCAGCTCCAGCGGGTGGGATGCGACGACGGTCAGGCTATCCACACCAATCGCGCAGATTGACAGTGCACTGGCGCTGTTTGCGGATGTATCGCTGCACCCTGCGTTCCCGGCGTCTGAATTTGCGCGGGCACAGGAAGAACGTTTGACAGCGCTGCTGCAGATAAGCGATCGCGGGCCTGCGATCGCGAATCTGGCGTATCCTTCACTTCTGTACGGGAAGGATAATCCGTATGGACGACCGTCGATTGGCACAATCGAGTCAGTGACCGCGATGACAGCGGGAGATATTGCTGCCTTCTACAAGGATCACTTCTCACCGGATGGTGCGACGCTCATTGCTGTTGGCGATGTTACGCCTGCCCAGCTCGAGCGAAAGATCAATACATTGTTCGGGCGTTGGGCGAGCAGGCCGGTCGAAGGCACCGTGGTTGGTTCCGGATTGCCAGCTTCGGTGACAACAGTGTATCTGATAGACAAACCGGGTGCGGCGCAGTCGTCGTTCAGAATCGGCTCGATAGGCGTGCCGCGTTCCACGCCCGACTACTTCCCGATCAACGTCATGAACACCACCTTGGGCGGCTCGTTCACCAGTCGATTGAACCAGGATCTTCGCGAGGATAAGGGATACACATATGGAGCGTCTTCGCGTT
>Ga0207933_1001684_pt1 | contig 15955 bp, 13 predicted proteins | sample NGESurdeep092012_4_FD_184488 | JGI IMG/M metagenome (GOLD analysis project Ga0207933, IMG submission 184488) | Arctic peat soil microbial communities from Barrow, Alaska - NGEE Surface sample F53-3 deep-092012 (SPAdes) | ecosystem: Environmental > Terrestrial > Soil > Wetlands > Peat ... | reverse complement strand
GCGGACGGAACCGCAGGTTCAGCTCACTCCTTTCGTGTTGAACAATCATCCAAACGGCTTCAAGTCGCACAGGTCCACCCTCCCCGCAACGCCCCACCGCCAAGAACAAAACGCTAGGGGCACTGCCCCACGCGCGGCGCAAGGGGTGTCCCCATAATTTTTTCTTCGTAAAAATCACTCGATTCTCTCGCCCTACGGGTGGGAGATACCCCTCCCCATTGCACCTTGCTACCCCCGCTCTTCGCCAGGATGGCGTTCGGCATGTATGTACCTGCCACTTGCCCATTCACGGCAACAGCAAGGGCAACAGCGGTGGCCAGATGTACACCACCATTCCAAACACACCGAACCCCTTCACATGGCGGCGTTTCGCCAACGTGCGGATGGGCGACTACCTACTCGGCGAGGACACCGTAGACCTCGCGGAGTTGGGCTTTTGCGGAGATACAGTCACCGTCTCTTGCTCTACCTGCGGAGAGGTTTTAGGGAATGTTCCCGTGGAACTTTTCAGCGATGGATTGGAAGACATCACCACAACCCATATAACCCCCGTGCTCGATTGGCACCAAGCGAAACACCACCCGCGCCCCGCATAAACAGGACGCACAACCCAAGGAGGAACCACTTATGAATACCGCCATCGTCACCACCACACCCACCATCAGCCCCTTTATCCAGAACCTCCAACAGCAGCAGCCACAGAAGCCGCAAACCTCGAAAGAGGCGATTGCAGCCAACATCAAAACCCTGATCGAGCAGTTGGAAGAGGGACACAGCGAAGGTCTAACCGCGTACCTCATGGCAATGGGCAGGTTCCACAATTACAGCTTTGGAAACATTTTGGAGATCGCACGGCAGAAGCCGAGCGCAACCCGCGTCGCCGGAATGTATGCGTGGAACCAGCTTGGCCGGAGAGTCAACAAGGGAGAGAAGGGCATCCGCATCTTGGCTCCCATGACAGGCGTTCGTCGCAAGAAGGACGACGAAGCTAACAAAGATGTCCGCACACAGAACCAGTCCGTTCTAGTCGGGTTCCGTTCCGTGTATGTATTCGATGTCTCTCAGACTGAGGGCTTGGAGCTTCCGGAGCTTTCCAGCCGCGTCAGTGGCGATGTGGGAGAGCGCATGGAGCGGCTGCTCGACTTCATTGCAGCCCAGGACATCTTGCTTGAGTACAAGGAGAGCATCGCCCCGGCGTTGGGTGTCAGCTACGGAGGCAAGATCGTCTTGCTTCCCGGCCAGACCCCAGCCGAGGAGTTCAGCACCCTTGTTCACGAAGTTGCGCACGAGATGTTGCACAAGGCAGAGCGGCGCACCGCTACCACCAAGGTAGTGCGTGAGACGGAAGCCGAGGCAATCGCCTTTGTGGTCGGCAGAACCATCGGCCTCGACACTGGCCGGGCATCGGCGGATTACATCCACCTGTACCACGGCAACGCGGCACTGCTCACCGAGAGCCTTGAGGTAATCCAGAAAGCCGCAGCCGTCATCCTCTCCGCATTGGAGAATCCGGTAACGGAAGAGCCAACAGCAGAGCCGGAAACCGGAGGCCAGCCCCAAGCCAACTAAGCCCGTTTTCTATGGGCGGACGGCATGATGCTGTCCGCTCTAACGCCCCCGAACGCTCAACAGCACAAGGAGAATCACCATGAACCTTCACACCGCAACCGAGTACCGCAACCTTCCCCTTAGCGTCCTTATCCCATCCAAAACCAACCCGCGCCGCGTCATAGAAGATGATTCGCTCAGAGAGCTTGCTGAGAGTATCAGCGTTCACGGAGTTCTTGAGCCTCTAATCGTCCGCCCCGTCACCGAGCGGGATTTCGAGGTTGTCGTCGGTGGGAGGCGTTTCGCCGCTTCAAAGAAAGCTGGAAAGGATGATGCGCCGTGCAGCATCCGCAACCTGACAGACGCCCAGGTGCTGGAAATTCAGCTAGTCGAAAATCTCCAGCGTCGTGATGTTCACCCGTTGGAAGAGGCGCATGGGTTTCATGCGCTCCTAAAGTTGGAGGAACCGAAGTACACCATCGAACAGATCGGGGCGAAGGTGGGCAAGGCACCTGCCTACGTCGCCAGTCGCGCCCGATTGACGGAGCTTATCCCGGCAGTGGTCGAGACGTTCTATGCCGAGGAGATTGGCGTTGGACACGCATTGCTCTTGGCAAAGCTCCAGCCAGCACAGCAGGAAGCCGCCCTCGCAAGCTGCTTCCGCGAGGATTGGGGCGGAGCCGCAGGGAAGGCCAAGCGCATCGTCCTCCCCGTTCGGCATCTTCAGTATTGGATAGAACACAACGTCCTCTTGCTACTCAAACAGGCACCGTTTGACAAGCGGAATGTTCAACTCCTACCTGCCGCCGGAAGTTGCGTTGAGTGCCCCAAGCGCACCGGACATAACAAGCTGCTTTTCGCGGATGTGAGCGGGAACGCGGACGCTTGCACCGACCCGCTCTGCTATGCGGCCAAACTGGAGGCGCACGTTCAGAAGCAGATTGCAGCCAAGCCGGAGATCGTGCAGATAAGCACGGCTTACGGCAAGACGCAGGATAGCAGCAAGATCATCACTCGCAGCAAGTACGTTGAGATCAAGTCGGAGAAACCCGATACCCCGGAGAAGGCAAAATGGCCGGAGTTCAAGACGTGCAGGTTCATCACCGAAGCCATCGTCTCCGAGGGCATCGACAAAGGAGAAGTGAGGCGCGTGTGTGCCGAAGCGGATTGCCCGATTCATCACCCCAAGAAGCAGTCAACCAAGGCCGATGCCAGCTTCAAAGCGGAGCAGGACAAGAGCCGGAGAGAACAAGCACTGGCGAACGCTACCGGAATGCGTGTCCTGCAAACCATCGTCGCCGCCGTTCCAGTCCGATTGATGAAGCGGGATTTTCTCTTCATCGCCGAACAGATGCTCCCGTTGCTTGACGACAAGCGATTCGAGATGGTCGCTCGGAACAGAGGCATACGAGCGAAGGAAGGCGAGTCCGCAGCCAAGCTGCTATCCGCGTTTCTCCGCAAGGCCGAGGAAGGCGTTATCGGCAAGCTGATTGTCGAAGCCGTCATCCTGCTTTCAGCCAGCAAACAATCAGACGGAGGGAAGATTCTCCGCACCGCAGCCCAGGCGTACAAGGTGGACACCGATGCGATTTCTCTCAAGGTAAAGCATGAGTTCACCGCGAAGGAGAAGGCGAGGTCCGCTGCAAAGATCGAACCGAAGCCAGTAGCAAAGGCATTGAAGAAAACCGCTTAAGAACCACATCCTCGAATGCGCCTGTCTTCGGACAGGCGCATCTCTTTTGCCGGCCCGTCTTTCCCACCCTGAAGGTCGCTCTCGGAAGTGCGAGAGCGTCATGTTCTGCCCACCCGACGGACTGAATACTTAAGTTTCGTTTAGAGCTTATGGCGGTCGAGATATGCAATTATCGCTTTTCCTTCCCACTCCTCATAGGTAGCTTGCTCAGGAATCGGCTCGCCCTCGCGTACAGGTTGAAACTTGAGGATTCCGAGCTTGCCAGCACCGTATCGCGTCCAGAGGATGAGCATCGAGAGCAACGAGAACTTATCGAACTCATTCTTTAGTAGATGTCGAGTCTCATCGTCGAGCTCATGAATCCCGTAGGCCCGAATCTCCGCCACGTTTTGCCCGTCGTCAACAATCCTCTCTCCGTTATCGTCGAGTTTGAAGCTGATGAAGACGACCTCCACGTTCGCGCGACGCGAATCAGTCCAAACCCGGTCGAGAGATTCAACAAGTGCTGAGAAATGCGTACCTGGAAGATGAATCTGAGGCTCTTTTCGCAACTCTTCCTTGTGATCCTGGAGAATCACATCTTTGGCGATCCGGAAGTAGTCACCCTTCAAGGGCTTGATCTGTTTTGAAACCTCTGCGAAGTCAAGTTCGGCGATGGTTGGGTTCTGTGCTCCGGATACGGGTTGGGCCTGCCGGAACTTCTCTAGTAGCTCCTTTAGGGCGTCTTTGATGTCCTGCGGGACATCTGTGAGATTCTTCGAATCTCCGCGCCAAGCAGGCAGGTACGCGTCCCAAAGGCGAGTCGTCAGATAAGTGCTGTCGTCGGGCGGACACTGGGCAAAAGAGTACAAACCCTGTTCCCGAGTCTCTTGGGGCAACTGTAGATAGATTTCGTTCAATCTCCCGAGGTCCGCCTTCAAATCATCTCCATGTACAAACTGCTGTGCAGGGTGCATAAACAAGGGGGCGACCTGAACGTGAAAATTGTCTCGTGATGAGAAGACGGCACAGAACGGAAGGTAGTAGAGATATGCAAGATCAATCTGATGGCTGGCCTTTACGTTCTTCAATAGTTGCGTAGGCAGAACGAGGGCAAAAAAGATATTGATGGAAAGCATATGGACGAAGTAGGGTCGAAACTGACGCAACGGTTTCTTCCGATTGTTCTTCCAGTCACTAACCACGTATTCGACTGCTTCCGAAACGCCGAGAAGGTTCAAGCCGAAACGCAGCAACCACTCAGGGTCCAGGTTATCGAGGATCGTGTCTGTCATCGTGCGAGCATCGCGTAGCGACGTGGGCCTGCGCCAAGGTCCAATGGCTTCAAGCACCATCTTCGACATTGCGGGCAAGTCGATCTGCTCGATCATCCGCCGCCAGCCCTTCGCTATCTGGCGTTCAAGTTCGAGAAATTCGTGACGAGCCCATCGCTGCACTGCCTCTTCTTCCTCACTGGCACGAAACAGCATCCCCTTCGAGTCACCGAGTTGAACCGCCTGCCCCGATGAGACGAATGGACGAAGGAGTACAGTGTCGATGTTGAATTGACCTGACAGTTCTCCTTTGAGGATCTGCATGTGGTGCACGTTCGCTGCGGACTGCATATCGGGCGTACGTTCAGCGAGCGAGCCCACAAGCTGCTCTGGGGTGCCCTTCATGCGCACCATCTTGCGCTCCAGATCGGCAAGGCACTCGACAAAGAAAATTGGCGTGATGTTAGAGCGGTAGAAGTTATCGAGCAGGACTGCCTCATTCACGCTCAGGCTTTCCAACGTGGACTTGTCGAAGATGAGTGTTGGACCTTGCGACATGATGTGTGAATTCTAATGGACTGACGCCGGTAAACGTGCGCTTAGGGCGGGTAGGTGTTTACGTCTGAGACGATCTCCTGTTTGCACGTCCACTCGGCCACCGCTTCGGTGCAGGAGCTGCGCCCTTCGGCTCTGCGTTCAGAACTCGCGTTCCGCGCCCTGCGGGTTTCGGACTCCTCCCCCCTCGCAGGCTCCGGGTCCCTTTCCAAAAACTTCTTCTCTTGGCAACGCGGCCATGCCGCGACTTGGGAGCAGCGCACCTTTGCGCCCTTTGGGATGTGTCCCGATTGACCGGGCAAAAGGAGAAACACCATGCAGACTCAACAGACCATCACCCTCTTCGGCACCGTCAGCAATTCAGCTACCAGCCGCATCTCTAAGAACGGCCGCAAATACACCGCCTTCGGAGTCGCCATCATCTCCGACAACAACCTCCAGGCCTTTCACTACAACGTCGTTGCCTTCGGCAAACAGGGCCACTTCGCCAAGCCTCTCCAGACCGGCACCCGCATCAAGCTAGTCGTCCAGGCGCAGTCCCAGCCAGACAACATCGCCACCCTTCCACTCCTCACCGCAACCTTCGTGCGACCGGTTCGTCCGGTTGCACGGGGGTAGTCATCACGAAGACCTCGAAAGTGCCAGGAAGCCGCGCGGAGCTTGGCTTTGGTCATTCGGCAAGGGAAGCGGTAAGGTTTGCAGGTTCTTCAAGGATGTCGAGATGCGCGCGATATACTTGCGACGTTCCCGAAAAATGGGCACGTCTGCTTCTGCGTGACAGAAATCAGTTTGTAGCACCGAGGAATGATTGTGCGGAATAATGCTTTCCCGAAGGGACAGACGTGGCACTTCGAATGTGCTGATTGGCCGACTGCGGCGCCATCTGGAGTTCACCTGAACACACTAACGCTGATGCCTGAAGTAGGCCCGGAAGCGGTGCTGATCCTACGAGAAGAACGGAAGTTCATGAGTGAGTTGAGAGAGTTCGGCCCGTTCACTTTGAACATAAAATCAGGTGCGGTCCGTACGAGTGCGGGCCCTATCATCTTCATGATGTGGTGGTTTCCGCCCATCGTTAGTCATACGCCTTATGCAAGCTATGAATTACTGCTCAGTCCATTGCCGCCACTTGGTATCTCTCAGGTAATAGAGGAAGCCTCGCGCCAAACTCACTTACACATGGTCATCCTTGACGAAAATCATGAGGTCTTCGACGTTATGGAGTTCAAGAATGTGTATAACCTCGGTGCTCTGCTCAGTGCGGCACGCGAGATTGGCGCCGACCTAGAGAGCTACGATTTCGACAAAGCGAAGCAGGCGTTCTTCCACGAATTCCCAATGGAGCGCCTCATGGCGTTATAGCGGGAGTGGGGTATGTCGTTTTATATTGCTTGCCCATCGGTTCTCTCGTCCTCCCGTCGGCCAAGCGCGCTAGTCGCTATTAGCGCGCAAGCACAAAATCGCTAATTGGCTGTACACCGATTGGAGCACGGAAAAGCTCTTCTATAACATGTACAAGCAAGTAGGCTTCTGACCGCTACGACCGTTGCAACCAGCTTAAGGTGCTATTTTTCCGTTTCCTGATAGGAAGACTTCGGCACAGCCGGCAAGGGCTCGCCCGCGAGTCCCTTTCGCACGAGGCCACCAATGAAATCGGCGAAGGGAACAATGTCTTCTCCAACACTCGCGCGTTCGAGGGCGCTCATGTAAGCGTTGCGATCCCCGACTGGTATCACCGTCCAGGGGTATCCACCCGATGCCAGCATTACGTTCATCAGGAAGCGTCCGACGCGACCGTTTCCGTCCATATAAGGATGAATGTAGACGAAGAGAAAATGCCCCAGCACGACACGCACCGCTGGGTGCGCTTCTTCGCGAAGGAGATCGAAGAGTGCTGGCATGGCGTCCCGCACCGCGTCGCGGTTGAGCGGCACGTGCATGGACTTCCGAATGTAGACCTGGCTGTTTCGATACCCGGCAAGGTCTGCGGGCTTCAAGATGCCGGATGCAACGCTCGGCGCGAAGAGTTCCCGATACCATGCCCCGTGTTCGTCGTCCGCGACTTGGCCGGGATTATCGCCGCGCAGAACCCGTCCAACGCCTTGCTGCACGGCCTGGAACGCCAGCCAGTATCCACGCGCCGCCATCGCGTTCCGCTGCTCACGGTCGCCCTTATTCGTCTCAGGGTTCCATGAACCAGCGCGGACACGCTCAATCAAGTCTGCCGTTACCCGATAGCCTTCGATGGACAACGAGTGGTAAGCATCGGTGACATAGGTTTCGTTGACGCGCTTCAAGTAGGCAGCGATATTGCGCGGCGTCCCCGGCGCTTTGGGGAATCGCTCAATAATCGGCTCTCGCATCTTCTGCCAAAGCAGCCGTATTCGGTTTACATAAGGGGATGTTTCACGAGTGCGGAGGACGAGGTTCGGCCTATCGGTGAATGGGTCGTTTTCCCGAACCGCATAACCGGCAGCAGTCATCGTCTTCACAATGTCATCCGCGATGCGATCGCGCCCGATGTTGCGGAAAGCTCCGGCCAGACGCCCCGCAATGATGGTGTGCCCTCCCGCCAGCAGTCGGGCCAGGAGGCCGGAGGCATCATGGACCATCAGCAGGACAGCGCGAACGTCGGTCGAATTGTGTGAGAAGAAGTTGGGGGAGCAGTCGATGAGGGCTGACTCTGGCGAGAAGACCTGCAGGCCGTCTACTACTTGCCGATCAGCAGCTACGGGCAGGGAGGAGCGAAGGTCGAGGAGGGAAGTGCCATGCGGGAGCTTGGTGACGGCATTCCGGGCCTTCGGCGCTCTCACCATCAGTTGGCGAGGCACTGTCCAACTGCCGGCGTGGAGCGACAGGGATTGTTCGGGGGAGAGGCACCATTGCGTTCCGAAACGCTCTCTGAAGTAGACCGCGCTGAACTGCCAATAAGAGGCGTACCAAGCCGTGCTCTCGCCCGTAGCGTCTTCTGGGCGACTCGGGATGAGCCAGCCCTTTAGGACCTGCTGGAGAAAGCCCTGAGCGAGCAGCCGCTCCCTGTGTGTGCGAGATAGATCCCTTGCACGAATGGCTGCGCCACCGTCTGACTTCTGGAGCTTGGCAAGAGCCTCCAAGGACTGCGCTAGTTTCTCGGACGGTGTGGCCATGTTGCTCCCTTAGCTCTTCCCGCTGCACGGAAATTATCTTTTTCTGTTGTACGCTATTTATCTTATTATGTCGAGACTGGAGGCGCTAGAGGCTGCTTAGGTCACGGATTGCCGAGGGTCTACAGGTAGGCATTACTTCCCACAAGACTTCCCGTTACTTAGTCTGGGTAGGCGTTGCAGCCGCATGGGCTACCTGCTTGCCCATTGCGGGCGCTGTCTTTGCGAGCTATTATCAAAACAGCCTCAGACAGCTTCGCAGTACTCTTTTGTGTCGAATTGGCAGGTTGCATGTCTAAGAACCGCACGAAAACGCCTGTCCCGCTTCAATCGCTAACTGCCTTCATAGAAGAATTTGATCGATACTTCTCAGGTTCGACCCAACTGAAATGCTATCGAGGCCAGCGGGACTCCTCTTGGCCGAACGTAGCAGGTATATTCCGCCCTGACTTCAAAGAGCTTCTTGACGATGAGAAAAGGGCAGTTCGGGAGCTGATCTCAGTTCAGCCTCATGAGTTTGCATCGGACGAAACCATGTTCGATAAGCTCGTCCGGATGCAGCATTTTGGACTGCCCACTCGATTGCTGGATGTTTCGCGAAATGCAATGGTGGCGCTTTTCTTTGCAACCGATCCAGGCCCTATCAATAGCAAACCGAGTGACGGACTGGTGACCGCATTCGCGATTCCGCCGGAACTGGAGAAGTACTACGACAGCGATTCTGTAAGTTGCATTGCCAACTTGGCCAATATGACCGCGAAGGAGAAAGCCGAGATTTTTCAATTGAAAGAGTCGCTAACTGATGATCTTTCAAAAGCTCGCACTATCGAACTCTTCAATAATGACGCCGTTGTAGAACGACTTCTTCAATTCATCAGGGCTGAAAAGTCATATTTCCAGGCGATCATGGATCCTGTAGATTTGTTTGTGCCCTATTATGTTCATCCGAAAATGAGCAACCGCCGAATCCTTGCGCAAGCCGGCGCTTTCATCCTTTACGGCATCGACCCGCCCAAAACGATGTTCTTTCCGTACGAGATTGGACAAACGCAGTTCATTGTTCCGCAAGGCGTGAAGAGCTCTATTCGAGAGGCGCTCGATAATATTGGCATAAATGAGAGCACCCTCTTTCCGGAGATCGACAAGGCTGCTGCCCGGATCAAGAATAGTTTCCGAGGAAAGTCGGCGTCGGGCACGACTACGCAACCAGCGAAATCGGAAACCGGGACGATGCGAGCAGTACGGAGGTTCTTCGGGATGACCCGGTGACGCATCCGGTGCTCAGACTTTCCGCCACTTGTCCCTGCCGCCAACATTAGTGTCGCGGACGCGCTCAACGAGAACTGCTGAATCCGGCTCGATCTCACGAGCCCGCTCAATTGCCGCAGCCTGGGTCGGAAGTACTGCACTGGCTCTTTCCGAACCTGGTTTTCTTACCGCATAATCCCCCTGCTCACGCCTCTCGATAAACAGCTCGTTTTTTGCCATGGAATCCTCGCGTTTCTACGGAATAGGACACACCGCATATTTCAATTGTACTGCTGCTACTAGTCGAATCCGTCGGATTGATACCGACAAAACGCGCTTCTAGGAAGTGATCTTGTTTGGTAGCTGCGTGGTCATCCGGTATCAGATTGTTTGAGAATCCTTATGGCCCGCAACATGATTTGCTCGGCGGCTTCTTGTCCGAGCAGTGCCTTAGTAAACAAAGAGAACTGGATTGCCCGCATGGCGATCGGCTTGGCAACCAACTTGAGGTCGTCTTCGGAGAGGGTTTCGAGATCGGCGAGTACGTTTTCGGTTTCAAGATCGCAGAACGCCCACTTCAAGGCGGAGATGACCCGCCAAACGTATCTTTCTTGGAGCGGCAGTTCGGCTAATGCGGCCAGGTAAGGCGCTGTGTCCTGCCCTCCGATATGGGCCTTGAGCAGCTCCAGATATGGCCTCATCTTTTCCGAGCGGACGAGATCTTGGGCGCCTGGCTCCTGTTGCAACGCACTGATTGGAAGGCTCTGCGGGGTGGGGTGCATCATCTTGTCTCCCTGTGTATCCGAGTCCTAGCCTACATCGTCCATTTGTACGGAGGGCAACCGGCGGAACCTGTCGGTTGGCCCCGGCCAAAATGAAAGCTGGTTACAACCACTACAAAAACCACTACAGTGACGAAAAAGAAGGCCAGCCGGTTAGGGCTGACCTTCTCGTAACTCTTTTATTATCAGATTGGTGCGGAGGAGGGGACTTGAACCCCTATGCCTTGCGGCGCTAGCACCTCAAGCTAGTGCGTCTGCCAATTTCGCCACCTCCGCTTAGAGGCCTGCCACCCGCATAGGTGCGACAGGAGTGACGCGCGATCCGTTGCCTAGTATAGCACTGTCGTAGAGGCGTTCGGCGAGTTGCGGAGTCGCCATAAATCGCCTGGAGAAGTAGACTGCGGGTACAGTTACTTTGGCGGGAGCAGACACGATGCGCAACACGATGCGGATTCTGATCGGTCTACTGGCCGGTCTTACGGCGATCGCTGGCGCAGGCCAGCAGACGCCGCTGGCGATGCAGGCGCCGGCGGGCAAATGGGCGATCGTCATGCATGGCGGCGCGGGCGTGATCGAGCGCGGATCGATGACCCCGCAGCGCGACAAGGCGTATCGCGCCGGACTGGATGAGGCGATCCACGCTGCTGCGGCGGTGTTGGATAAGGGCGGGAGTTCGGTGGATGCAGTGGAAGCCGCGCTGCGGATGCTGGAGGACAATCCGCTGTTCAACGCCGGCAAGGGTGCGGTGTTCGATGCGGATGGCAAGAACGAGTTAGACGCGGCGATCATGGACGGCAAGACGCTGATGGCTGGAGCGGTCGCCGGAGTGACGCGGACGAAGAACCCGATTTCGCTGGCGCGGGCGGTGATGGACAAATCGCCGCATGTGATGCTGGTCGGCCCGGGTGCGGATGAGTTTGCGGCCAGCGTGGGTTTGCAGCAGGTCGATCCGTCGTACTTCTTCACCGAGCCGCGCTGGCAGGGGCTGGTGCGCCAGTTGAAGAGAGAAGGGCGGCCGATTCCGCCGCGGCCCGCGGGCGCGCCGCCGGAGCCGGGAAAGCCGGTTGCGGAACTGGAGGGTCCGGATGCGCATAAGTGGGGAACGACGGGCATCGTCGTGCGCGACCGTGCAGGAAATATTGCCGCCGGGACGACCACTGGAGGAACGCAAGCCAAGAGGTTTGGCCGTGTCGGAGATTCGCCGATCATCGGGGCCGGTACCTACGCTTCGAACCAGTCGTGCGCGGTTTCGGCTACGGGGACGGGGGAATATTTCATACGGCTGACGGTCGCGCGCACCATCTGCGCGCTGGTGCAGTACAAGGGCATGCGGCTACAGGCGGCGGTGGATGATGTGATCGGCAAGCAACTCACCGATCTCAAGGGCGATGGAGGTGTGATTGCGCTGACGCCGGATGGACAATTGGCTTGGGCGTTCAATACGCCGGGGATGTTCCGGGCGCGGATGGTCGAGGGCGGCCCGGTGCAGATGGGAATTTATAAAGACGAGCCGTAGAGTTTAGAAGTGCTGGGTCAGGTCGGCGAAGGTGGAAAGTTCGAGGAGCCGCTGTCCGGTGGGTGGGGCATCGATGATTTCGTGTTCGAGGACCCAGGTAAAGTTGTGCGGAATGAATACGGCGTTGAGTCCGGCGGCGAGCGCGGGATTGACGTCGGATTTCGGTGAGTTGCCGATCATCCATTTGCTCTGCGCTTCGCAGCCGTGGTGCGATGCGAGCAAGCGGTAGGCGCTCTCGTGCTTTTCGGGCAGTACCTCGACCGCGGAGAAGAGTGGCGCGAGGCCGGAGCGTTCGAGCTTGTCCTGCTGTTCGTCCGCGTTGCCTTTGGTGACGAGGATCAGGCAATGGCGCTGCTGGAGTTCGAGGAGCGTTTCGCGGACGCCGGAGAGGACCTCGATCTCCTGCTCTGCGATCGAGTCGGCGAAGGAGACGATGCGGGCGTGCTTTTCAGCGGTGACGGGGCCTTGGGAGAGTTGGTCGAAACAATCGACGAGTGAGCGGTGGAAGCTCTTCAACCCATAGCCATGAGCGGCGATGGTCGCGCGCTCGCAGAGGTTGAGGTGCTCGCGGACTTCTTCGCCGGTGTGGACGCGGTGGTCGAGGTAGGAGATGAACGCAGAGATCGCGCGCTCGAAATAAATGTTGTTCTCCCACAGCGTGTCGTCCGCGTCGAAGAGCAGATGCTGGTTGCGGAGTTGTGCGGACCTGGTGCTCACTCACCGATTATAAGTGTGGCGTGCGATGCTCATTTGCAATTGGATTGCATCCGCGGCGACAGCACCGGCGTTCGTTTATTATGTTCCCATCGATCATGAGCACATTCGTCGAGAGCTTTGAGCGTTTTGGACTTCGCTCCAAAACTCCGCGAGGGTTGCAATGATTCCGGTTGCCGGACAACAAGTAGGCCCCTACGAAATACTCGGACGCCTGGGCAGCGGCGGAATGGGGATCGTGTTCAGCGCGTGGGACAGCCGCCTGCACCGCGATGTTGCCATCAAGCTGTTGCGCGAAGACTACACGCGCGCGGACGACCGCGAACGGTTCTTGATGGAGGCCCGCGCGGCCTCCGGGCTGAACCATCCCAACATCTGCACCATCTTCGATATGGGCGAACAGGAAGGCAATCCATACATGGTGATGGAATTGCTGCGCGGGCAAACGTTGCGTTCGTGCATCCAGTCGGGACCGATGTCGACCGAAGAGATACTGCATACCGGCATCGAGATTGCCGACGCGCTGGTCTCGGCGCATACGCGCGGCATCATCCATCGCGACATCAAACCGGCGAACATCTTTCTGGTCGACAAGCCGTACGGCGGCTGGCAGGTGAAGGTGCTGGACTTCGGCCTGGCAAAGATCGACCTCGGCGACGGTGTCGACCCGCTGCTGGAAATGACGGCGCAGGGCACCACTGTCGGCACCGTGGCGTATATGTCGCCGGAGCAGGCGCGCGGCGAAATTCTCGATGCGCGTTCCGACCTGTTTGCGGTCGGCATCGTGCTGTATGAGATGGCGACAGGAGTCGTTCCCTTCCAGGGCAAAACCAGTGCGACCGTTTTCGTGCAGCTATTGAACGACCCGCCGGCGCCGGTCCGCGATGTAAATCCCGGCGTCCCCATCGAGTTCGAGCGGACCATCCTCAAGCTCCTGGCCAAGGACCGCGCGGACCGGTTCCAGTCGTCGGCGGAACTGCTGGAGGCGCTGCATCGGATCGTCCTGCCGAACCAGCCGGCCGCGCAGAACCGGCGGTTCGGCAGTCCGTCGCCTTCGACCATCGGCGAGGCAACGTCGAGCGCGGTATTGCGTGCCTTTGAATTGGACGAGAAGGCGCGGACCAGCGACAGCTCTTCCGGCGGGGTACGGCGGTCGTCGCGGGAGACTTCGATCATTCGTCCGGTGCGCCGCGAGCCGCTGCCTCCGAGCGAATTCCCGGCGACGCCGACACACTGGACGCGGCCATCGCAACTCGGTGGCGTTGCCGCGGCTGGAGATTCGTCGAGCATGGAGGCCCCTGCGGTGCAGGGGCTCTCGCCTGCCGAGATCTCCGCGGCGAAGGCGAGGGTGGTCGAGGAGCCGCCTGCGGTTTTTAGCTACAGCGAACCGGAAGACGAAGTCGCGGCGCCCGGTCCCACGGTGAAGGCACCGGCAACTCCCCGCTGGCTGCCGTGGGCGATTGCCGGCGTGATCGTTCCGTTGCTCGCCGGCGTTTTGATGTGGCGGATGGGAGCCAGTACGCCGATCGGAGCAGGACCGGCGAAGCTTATGCTGGCTTCCGTCGCGAACCACAGTGGCGACAATGCGCTCGACGGCGTTGTGCTGGAAGGCCTGCGGCTGGACCTTGCACAGTCGCCGCACCTGGCGCTGACGGGAAGCCCATCGGAGGCGACGGGCGTGCGCAGTGCGGACCCGGCGACCGTAGCCGACGCGCGCCGGATTGCGGCGGCGGCCGGCGCGAGCAGTTTTTTGTTTGGCAATATCGCCCGGCGAAGCGGAGCGTACGTTGTGAGCGCCGAAGTCTACGACGTTGCGTCAGGCAAAACGATGTTGCGGGCGGAGCAGGCCTCCGGCAGCCGCGAACAGATTGCAGACGCCATCGACCGCCTGGCTGCGCAAATCCGGCTTGGGCTCGGAGAGAAAAGTGAGACTCTTGCACGCACGTCGTTGCCGTTGGCGCGCGACGCTACGGCCAACGTCGAGTCGCTGCAGGCTTACGTCGCAGGCCTCGAGGCCGCGGCGGGCGGGCGTCCGATGGATGCGCTGACGGCTTTGCAACATGCGACGGCGTTGGACCCAAAGTTTACGCAGGCGTGGGTCCGCCTTGCCGACCTGTATCGCGAAGCAGGAGCGGAAGTGGCCGCTGCCGACGCATCGAAGCGTGCAAGAGACGCTTCCGCCGGCGCCGGCGAACGCACTCGACTGCTCGCCGAAGCAAGTTATGACCTCAATGCCACGGGCGATTATCCGCAGGCGTTGAAGGTCTTGGACCAGGTGGGCGCGAGCTATCCGCTGGATGCGTCGATCGGCGCCCGGCGCGCGCTGCTGCTGCGCCTGGAAGGCAAGTTTTCCGAGGCGATCATGGTTGCGCAGAACGCGCTTGCGCGCAATCCCTATGATCGTCAGGCCTCGGGCCAGGCCGAAAATGCAATGCTTGCACTGGACCGCGGCGATGCGGCGGCGGACATGGACGCGCAGGCCGAACGGCGCGGCCAAAGACATCCCGCAATTTCCGTACTGCTGCCGTTCCTGAACGATGCGGGCGCTAATCAACCCACGAGGCTGCCGTTGCAGAACGGCGATGTCGACCAGTATCGGGCCCAGTTTTATCGCGCTCAATTGCTGGATGCGACCGGCCAGATGACCGCCGGGTTCAACCTCTGGCTCGCGACGGCCAACACTGCAAGGATTACGCCGGCGCTGGTATCGACGGCCGCTTACGCGCTGGCGCAGGCGGCGCTGAACCGCGCGCTCACCTCGGACTGCGAGACGGCGACGGCGCTGGCTCGGAAAGCTTCGTCGCTGCCGCGCGGACGGAGTGCGATCTTCGCCATCGGGATGGCGCACGGCTTGTGCGGCGACGCGGCGGGCGCGCGCGATGCCGTGGATGCGCTGACGATCGCGTACCCACAATCGTTTGCGGTAAAGAACTATTACCTTGCAGAGCTGATGGCGGTCGACCAGATTCACTCCGGAGACACCGGCGCAGCGTTGGTCACGCTACAGCCTGCCAAGCCGTTCGACCTTATCTCGCTGACGCCGTACGAACGCGGCCTGACCCGCGCGGCGGCCAGGCAATGGCCGCTGGCGATTGCCGACTTCCAGTTCGTGTTGCTGCATCGCGGCGCGGTAACGTTGACCGATGCGCCAATGTATCCGATGGCTCAACTCGGTCTGGCGCGCGCGTATGCCGCGAGCGGCGACAAGGTCAATAGTGCTGCTGCTTATCGCACATTTCTGGAGATGTGGAAGGCGGCCGATGTCAACGATCCGCTGGTCGTGGAAGCGCGGAAGTATCTGCGCTAACTGGAGCGAATTCCCAGATGGTATTTAGCACTCCTTTGGGCGTGTCGTGCCGGAGTAGCAGCGGGCTTCAGCCCGCGGCAAAGGCCCGCCGAGAGAATGGGCTTCACAGGCTGCGGAAGAACTCGTTATTTTCGTTCGTGAAGTTCTCGCGGGGATAATTTTCGTCGATTTGGCTTGTTTTGGCTGTTTTTTTTTG
>Ga0207933_1001683_pt1 | contig 15967 bp, 14 predicted proteins | sample NGESurdeep092012_4_FD_184488 | JGI IMG/M metagenome (GOLD analysis project Ga0207933, IMG submission 184488) | Arctic peat soil microbial communities from Barrow, Alaska - NGEE Surface sample F53-3 deep-092012 (SPAdes) | ecosystem: Environmental > Terrestrial > Soil > Wetlands > Peat ... | reverse complement strand
CGGTGTCTAGGCGCGACGGTCTCAAGCCGGATAGCGGAACGCCGGTCTCCCCGCAGAGGTCAGGTTCATCCTGACCCCTACAAGGATCTATATCAGGCGGGTACGCATTCGACCGGTGTGAGGCGGCAGTGGACGCGACGCTGGGGACGGACCACGGCCAGATGTCTTTTGTGGGCGAGTCCCGTGGGTACGCGCAACCTGCTGGTCGATTGGCGGCCGTAGATGTGCCGGAGCGGCGGGAGGACTCAACGACACCCCAATGGGGAGCTGTCAGATGTGCTAGCTTTTGGCCGAATCCACCAGCACCATCGGAGGTATCCGCAGAGCATGGTTCGTAACGACAACCACTACATGGTCCACATCGACGAGGTCCCGCCCAAGAGCGTCTCGGTCCAGCAGGGCTGGAACAAGATGGACATTCGATTTCCGCTTCCAGTGGATATCGCGCGGTCCGGCGGAGTGGCGCTGTTCCGGGCGGTTTTTGCACCCGGCGCCGAGCACCGAGCGCACGTGCACCCCAACGCCGACGAGTTCTACTACGTGATCCGGGGCCGGGCAGCGGTGGGTAACGGGACCGAGGAGCGTGAGGTCGAAGCGGGGACCATCGACTTCGTACCCAAGGGAAAGATCCACTGGCTGCGCAATCTCGACCCGAACGGTGAGGTAGAGGTGTTGGGCGGTTACCTCGGCGTTGGCAGCCTCGAAGAGGCTGGATACGAGTACGTAGGACAGCCGGCTGGGCAGAGTTCGGTCTAGCGGGATCTTGGAGGTCGCCAGAATCGCAGTCCCCCCGGGCAACGCACCTGGCGCCTTGGAGGCCGCGTAAATGAGCGCGAACGTCCTGGGCAAGCGGATCGCGGTAGTGGGCGCGGGGGCGTCCGGCGTGATCTCGGCCAAGGTGCTACTGGGGGCTGGCTTCAAAGACGTCGTGGTGTTTGAAGCTGGCAGTCAGGTCGGAGGGCTTTGGGTCTACGACAACGACAGCGGGGCCAGCGTCGCCTATCGCAATCTGCACATCAACACCGACATCGTTGTGGCGCGACTTTCCGACTTCGACTTTGAGCCGGGGACTTCGGACTATCCCCATCACACCGAAATGAGAGCCTACCTCGACCGATATGCGGACCACTTTGGTGTGCGGCCGAAGATTCGGTTCCGGACTCGAGTCACCGACGTGTCACCCATCGACGGGGGCGGCTGGCGAGTGGTTGCCGAGGGAGGCGAGCCGGAGCGATTCGACGCGGTCGTGATTGCGACCGGTCACCTCAATGAGCCCCGATGGCCGGAGTTGCCGGGGGTGTTCGCCGGAGGCTACATGCACTCCGCTCAATACCGCCAGCCCAACGCCCACGCAGACGAGCGCGTGTGCATCATGGGGATCGGCAATTCGGCCTGTGACATCGCGTGCGATCTGGCGCTAATCGCCCAACGGGTCGTCGTTTCGACTCGGACGGGGACTCTGATCTGGCCCAAATGGGCCTTCGGTTTCCCGCTGACCAGGCTGCAGACGCGCTTCGAGTGGCCCTTCCTTCCGCCCCGGGTCCGGACCTGGCTCTACAAGACCGCCAGCCGCCTCATCGTCTGGATGATCTTCGGGTCGATGAAGCAATACGGCATAACCCTCCCCGCCAAGAAGACGCATCCGACCAGCAATCAGTTCTTCCTCTCCCACGTGAAGTACCGCCGAATCACGGTGAAGCCGGGCATCGAGGCGATCGATGGGTCCCGGATCACCTTCACGGACGGTACCTGGGAGGAGTTCGACAGCCTCATCGCGGCCACCGGCTACACCGTGCGATTCCCCTTCTTCAAGCCTGAGTTGTTGAATCTGGAGGACACCAAACTCCCCTTCTACAAGCGGGTGGTGCCGGTGAAGTATCGCGGACTCTACTTCATCGGTTACTTCAATCTGGACTCCGGCCTCCCTCCGGTCTTCGAGCGCCAGGCGCAGTGGGTGGCCGATCTGGAGCTCGGACGCTGCGTACTGCCTCCGCCTGAAGAGATGGAGGCGGATATCGAACTGCGCCAGAGAGAGTTGGCGGACAAGTACCTGGATCGACCCCGCCTGAACCTCGAAGAGGAGTTCGTGCGCTACAAGGCGGCCATCGCCGCCGAGCGCAGACGCCGCCCCCGCTCCGGCGCGATGGCCAGTTGATGACCTGGAGAATACTGCCGCTCTGTGTCGGCGTGCTCAAGGGACGCCCCAAGGAGGCGATCACGTTTCGGCGAGGCACCGGCCAGCGGGTTGATCTGGCCTGCCTTTGCTGGCTTTTGGAGGGAGGTGGGGAGGCGATCGTGATCGACACCGGACCGGGATCCGCCGCCCTGACCGCCGCCGTACACTCTGTGGAGCTTGAGGAGCGGCAGCGCTTGGCCGATCAACTCGCCGCCCACGGAGTGGATGCGAACCAAGTCCGCACCGTGATCCTGACCCACCTGCACTGGGACCACTGCTACGGCAACCACCTATTCCCCAACGCCGAACTGGTGGTACAGGAGGAGGAGATACGGTACTCGGTCTATCCCCTTCCCTGCGACCACCTCCTCTATGAGTTCGGGAGCGGAGCCCCCTTCCTCGGCGACCTATCACGCATGCGGGCCGTTTCGGGGGCCATGGAGCTACTCCCCGGAGTTTCGCTGATCCCAACGCCCGGACACAGCCCCGGCCACCAGAGCGTGCTCGTCACCACCGCGGAGGGGAACTACCTCCTCGCCGGAGACCAGTACGATCTCTACGAGAACCTCCACGACATGATTCCCTCGGGGCCCACCGTCGACCTAGCCAGCTGGTATCGCTCCTTCGAGACGGTGAGGCGACTGGGGGCCGTCGTCCTGCCCGGACATGACATGGCCGTGCTCAATCGCCAGGTCTACGGCTGACCAGTTTCATGCCCCGAGTTCCAATCCCCAACCCCGGGGGCCTTCCCGGTGCTGCGGTCGCATCGCTGGTGGGCAGATGAATGATTCGTCCGACCTGCCCCTGAGCGGGATTACGGTCATCGATTGCGGGCAGGTGATCGCCGGGCCGAGCATCGGGATGCTCCTCGGCGACTTCGGAGCTGAGGTCATAAAGGTCGAGAACCCCAAGGGAGGCGACCAGATCCGAAACTTCGGCTACCAGAAGAATGGCGTCTCCTTGCACTCCAAGCTCTTCTCGCGCAACAAGAAGTCGATCACGCTCAATCTCCACGACGGCGAGGGCCAGGGGCTTTTCTGCCGTCTGATGCAAGCCACCCGGCCTGACATTCTGATTGAGAGCTTTCGCCCCGGCACCATGGAGCGATGGAACCTCGGGTTTGACAGGCTGCGAGAGATCTGCCCGGGTCTGGTCATGATCCGCGTCTCCGGATTCGGCCAGTTCGGACCCTATCGGGAGAGACCCGGATTTGGAACCCTGGCCGAGGCCATGAGCGGCTTCGCCCACGTCACCGGCGAGGAGGATGGGCCGCCAACACTGCCCCCTTTCGCCCTCGCCGACGGCATCGCCGCACTTTACGCCACGGTGGGGGCGATGATCTGTCTCTACCAGCGCGATGCCAAGGGCAGGGGTCGCGGCCAATATCTCGATGTCAGTCTGCTCGAACCCATCTTCAACCTGCTCGGGCCCTACCTAGTCGAGTACGACCAGTTGGGAATGGTGCCCAAGCGCCAGGGGAACCGAACCTCATCCGCGCCTCGGAATACCTACCGCACTCGCGACGGACGCTGGATCGCCCTGGCCGGTTCCACCCAGTCCGTCGCGATTCGAGTCTTCGAGGCAATCGGGCGGCCAGATTTGATCCTCGATCCGCGTTTCCATGACAATCGCTCGCGCGTGGCCAACGTTGAGGCCCTTGACGCCATCGTGGGCGCCTGGGTGGCCGAACGAACCCAGGAGGAGGCGATCCGGGTTCTGGTCGCGGCGGAGGTCGCAGTGGCTCCGATCTGGGACATTCGTGATCTTGCGTCCGACCCCCACCTCGCGGCGCGTGAGTCGATTGTGGCGGTGGAGGACGCGGAACTGGGTCAAATCCGCATGCCCGGGGTGCTGCCGCGGCTGAGCGAGACGCCGGGGCGGGTGAGGCACGCCGGTCCGCGTCTGGGTGAACACAACCAGGCCATCTACCGGGACCGCATGGGCCTCTCCGATGAGGAGATCTCATCGCTGCTGAGCCAAGGGGTCATCTAGATTCGACCTCGGCGCTGACGGGTGGGCGCTGTCCGAGCGCGGACGGTTGCACTGCCGAACTGGGTCGGCGGCTGATGGTCTCAGGGCTGGCCGTCGACTTCAATGTCGTGTTGGCCTAGGCCAGTCCAGTTCCGGCTTGCCCGAGATCGTCAGCTTGCGGGCCCTGACGCTGATCACGATCCAATCAGTCGGGGTCAGACCTCCACGCGCGGCCGGCCGAGCAGGTCCCGAGTTTGCCACGCGACGTGGGCTCGGTCGCACATGTCGTCATGCCTGGCCCGGTGCTGGCGACCAACCAATCAGTCGGGCCGGGTTATCGGCCAGGATGGCGTTCTTCTCGGTCTCGGTGAGGCAGTCCAGCCCCCGCACCCAATGGGCGGCGTCGCCCAGAACCATCGGGGCCGGGTAGTCGCTGCCGAGGACGACCTTATCGATGCCCACCTGATCGATGAGGAATCGAAGCGTTGCCCCCGAGAAGGTGCAGCAGTCGTAGTAGAAGCTGCTCAGGTATGAGCTCGGAGCCCGGTGCATCGGCGCGGAGCTCCCCTCATGATCGAGCGGCGGCACGAAGCCGCGCGTCGCGTCCGCTCCCTCCTCCAGCACCCCCGCCGCCTTGTCCATCCGGCTGGCGCCGAAGGCCGTGTAGCCGCCGGCGTGAGCGAGCAGTAGCTTGAGCCCGGGGTATCTATCCACCACCCCTCCCAGGACGAGGGCGCCAAACGTGAGAGTCCGCTCGGTCAGGTTTCCGACCGAGTTGCCGAGGAAGAATCGCTCGATCCTGGATTTCACCACGGTGCCGCCGCTCTGGTGGAAAAAGAGCAATGCGCCGAGGCTCTCGGCGGCCTCAAAAAAAGGGCGAAACTGCGGTTCGTCATAGGTGTGGCCGTTGACGTGATCGCCGATGATCACGCCCTTGAAATTGAGCTGCTGCATCAGTCGGTCCAACTCGACGATCGCGGCGGGCACGTCCTGCAGGGGCAGCGTACCGATGCCGACGAACACGTCCGGATGCTGCGCAACCATGTCGGCGATGTCATCGTTGCATTCGCGCGCTATCGCCTGGGTGGTCTTCAGATCCCTGTCGTATTGAAAGAAGCCCACGTTGGGGGACAGGGCCTGCCCGTCCACGCCAAGAGCCTTCATCTGCGCGAGACGGTCCTCGACGCCGAGCCGAAAGCCTGGGAACTGGAGCTCGCCGACGTGTGATCGGAGTCCGTACCACTCGCCACGGCTTTGGATGGCGTCCTTGAAGCGGTCCGGAGTGACGTGCGCGTGAAGATCGATGATCGGCACCAAGTCCTCCTAATCCTGAATCCATCCGCCCCGGCCGCGGCTGCGCTGGGCGCCGACCGCAGGATTTCCGGCGCCGGGCAGAAGTTTAGCATCCGCTCAGCGATCCTTGAGCTGACGCCACGGGACCAGACCTCCCGGGCCATCAAAGCTGGCGCCCACGCCTTGCCGCCGCTATTCCGTGCCGCCGATTGTTGGACTCGCGCTGATGCCTGGCTGAGGGATCCGGCCTTAGGGCCGGATTTTCAGCTTTCTTGTCCTGCTCCTCGTGATAGAGGCTGCGGATGAGGTCGTATTTGGGGTTCGGGAGGCGGCCTGGCCCCTGATCCGCAGTGATTTCGCACTGGGCTAGGCTCAGATCGGATTCCTGCTGGGCATGCCGAGCGTGGTCGCTGCCGCGATCGAGCCGGCATTGGGTCTGGTCGCCGACATCTGATCATGATCATCGGGGCCTCGCCTTTGTCGCCGGGCTCGGCACCGCCGCCCTGGCGCCAGGATTCGCTTGGCTCCTTCTCGGTTTCATGGTCATCTCTCCCGCTTCGTGGGCCTTCGTGGGCCTCGCCCAGGCGTCGCTAATGGACCTTCAGCCGGGGCGCCATGAGGTGAACGTCGCACGCTGGCCGGCTCGGTCGGCGCCGTCCTCGGCCCGCTCGCTCTCGCCGCGGCGCTGACGGTGGGGTTCGGGTGGCGGGGGGTGTTGGTTGGAATCGCGCTTCTCATGGTGCCCCTGGTTGGGTGGGCGCGATCGGCGCCACAGGCCCCCGCGCTCCGATCACGTCGGTGGGCACGCCTGGGGTGTACTTTGGCGTGTGACAAATGAGTGAAGAGACCTACCTCCGATTGGGCGTGTCCATCTGGTCCAGCGACGGCAAGCACGTCGGCGATCTCGAAGCGATGATCGCGCAGCAGGAAGGCTTCCAGCCTGAGGCGCTCATCGTTCAGGAGAGCAAATGGTTCACCGGTCACGTTCTGACACCCGGCTCCTCACTTTTGGTGGACGAGGTCGTGGTTCGGATGAGCGAAGTTGGAAAAGTCACCCGCGATCGCATCGACCTGCTCATCACCGCGGATCAGGTGCGGCGGCTGCCCCCCTACCTCAAGTACCACTACCGGCCGTTGAGTCGAGGCGAGGCGTTGATGCAGGTGGTGGCGGTGGGAAGCAGTGGGATCACCATCCCTGGACTCGAGCAAACCGCGGACAAGGCCGCCGACGCAATTGAGATTGGTCGTGGCGAGAACCTGATGGCACCTGGGGGGAAGAAGTTGGGTCAGGTCAAAGAGGTACTCTTGGAGGGGGACGTACTGATCGGCGTCGTGCTCCAGCCCGGGGGCTTTTTCAAGCACGAGGTGATCTTCCCTCGGCGCCTCCTTCAGCGCGGTGACGACTTGGCCCTTTTCACCAACCTTTCGCCTGAGGATCTCGCGAGTTTGGAGCCGTTCTTGCCCGTCGCTGAGGGCTGATCGCCAACCGGCGGCCGGCTGGAGTCGTTGCGGCTCCCGATTTCGGCGCATTCGTCAAAGGCCGGTGGCGCCACTTCGGTGGCCGCATCTGCCGCAACGTTGAGCGGAGCGCCACAAGAGCGTCGAATCCGGACTCCCGCGGACCCCTTAGCCACCCCCTTCGGGGCAGGCCTGAAGGGGATCGGCCCCAGGCGCTCGGCCCAAGCACAACCCGGTCCCGGGCGTGTTCCGCGGTTTGGGCGCGGCGCTGGCCGCGATTCAGCCGGCCGCGCTAGAGGAACACGGTTTGCGGAGCGTGTCCCGCGCTCGCGACGTTGGCTGGCGCGCCGCTCAGGTTTTAATATCGTGACTCTTCAACCAGGCGGAGGCCACCTGGCTGGGATCGGCGTGGTTGATCGCCACCTTGGCATTCATCGCAATGAGTGCTGAGGTGGTGAGCTTTGATGAGACGTTGTTCAAGACGGTGGTGGCGACGCCCCGCAGCACACTGGTCCGACCGATCGGCACGAGATCGTCGGCCGCCTCGAGGTGCTTGTTGTCGGTCAGCACCACCAGACCGTGGCTGCTGATGGTTGCGTCAGAGGAGAAAACCTCTCCCACCTGCACCGTGCCGCTGTCGAGTGCCGCATACGTGGCCGGCCCGTCCAGATCCAAGAGCTGGGTGGATTTGAATTCGATGCCATAGACCCGGCTCAGACCGGGTGCGCAGAGGGCATTGGTCGGACAGTCCGGTGGGGCGCCGAAGACGAGCTTGTTCGAGACCCGTGCCAGGTCGGACAGCGTTTTGAGGTTGTACTGCTTGGCGATCGCCTTCTTAACGGCGAAGGCGTTGGTGTCGAGGGCGCTCGACGGTGTCAGCGCTTCCAAGCCTTTGGGTGTGAGGAAGGTGTTCAGTTTGGCGTTGTTGGTGGCCGCGTCACCACCGGCCAAGCCGGCATTCTTGTCCTGATACTCGAGGTCACTGGCGGTGTACCCGGGATAGAGGTCGATCTGCCGACTTTCCAGCGCCGGCTCCACCACCGCTCGAGTGCCGAGGTTCAACTTGTAACTGACGGTGTAGCCGGCTCCGCCCAGGGCCTCGCCGTAGACGTAGGCCATGATCGAACTCTCTGGGAATGCGAAGCCGGCCACCGTGATGTTGCCCTTCCCGGCCTTCGGCGGAGAGGATCCGCAGGCGGCCAGCGCGATTCCGAGTACGACCGCCATCGGGGACCAGAGCCATCGTCTATTGAAGTTCAATTCCCGATTCCCTCCTGTGCCGATATGGTGGACTGGCCTCGGCCCATCCGCAGTAACGTGATTGAGTTCTTCGGCCTCAGGCCTCGAGGGGTCACCATCCACTGCAGGGCCGCCAGCGCAAACTCTGCCGCGCCGGCCATGATGGCAACCAAGACGGCACCGGCGAAAACCTGCGCGTCATCGCGCTGGTACAGACCATCCACGATATAGCGCCCGAGCCCTCCCCATGCTACAAGTGCAGCCAACGTGGCCGTCGCCACCACCTGCACGCCGGCGTTGCGGACCCCGGCCATGATCAGGGGCGTGGCGTTGGGGATCTCGACCCGCGTCAGTATCCTGATTTCGCTCATGCCCAGCCCGCGCCCGGCATCTGTCAATTCCGGACTTACCTGGCTGATCCCGGTCACCGCGTTGGTCAGGATGGGCGGTATGGCTAGCGCCACCAGCGCCAGGAAGGCGGGCTTGGCCCCGATACCGACAAGTTGCAGAGCGATCACGAGGATCGCGAAGGACGGGATGGCGCGCCCGAGGTTGGACACGTTCACAGTCAGCAGCGCACCCTTGCCCCAGTGTCCAATCAGAAGTCCCAGGGGCAGTGCCAGGGCGACAGCGGTGGCCGTGGCCGCCAGCGACATCAGGGCATGTTCCTCGACCCGAACCGGGACTCCGTCAGGGCCCGACCAGTGAGTAGGATCAGAAAACCAGTGCAGGGTTGCGCCGAATACGCTCACGCCCGGCTCCAGGGAGCCAGCGAGTGCAGGATCTCAGCCAGCCCCAGGTCGGCCAGAACGGCCAGCGCGACCGACCCCAGCGTCCCCACCAGAAGGGGAGTGCGAAAGTCTTCGACCAGACCCTGCAAAATGAGTTGGCCCAGACCTCCCAGGCCCAGCAGTGCGGTTATGGTGACCAGACCTACGGTGGTGACGGTGGCCACCCGGAGACCGGAGATGATGGCTGGAATCGCCAGCGGCAATTCCACCCGGATCAGTCGAGCCCGAGGGCGGTAGCCCATTCCACGCGCAGCATCCAGAACCTCGGCTGGCACCCCATCGAGGCCAACCACAATATTCCGGATCAATATGAGAAGCGTGTAACTGACAAGTCCCACCTCTGCGGTCACGATGGACAACCCGGTGAATGGAATCAGGAGGGCGAACAGTGCCAGTGAGGGAACGGTATAGAGTGCACCGGCAATGCCCAGCACAAGTCCCCGCAGGGGTGGGTGGCGGTGGGCCAGAACGCCCAGCGGCAGGGACAGGCTGAGGCCGACACCGACGGCCACGCCGGTGAGTTCAAGGTGCTGAAGGGTCGCCTGGAGCACGTCTACCCAGTGGCGGCCGAGCCAGTCCCATTGCACCCACGGCTGCGCGGTCAGGTGCCCCATCACACAAATGTAGGAGGTGCCTTGGCGTGCTGACGCTGGATCGCGTGACCAAGCGTTGGGCGCAGGGGCAGGTGGCGGTGAACGAGCTTTCTTTGGAGATCAAGTCGGGCGAGACCTGTGTGCTCGTCGGACCCTCCGGATGTGGCAAGACGACCACACTTCGAATGATCAACCGGCTGGTGGAGCCGACCTCGGGGCGCATCCTTCATGACGACGAGGACGTGACTCGGATAGATCCTGTGCTCTTGCGTCTGCGGATGGGCTACGTGATTCAGCAGGTTGGGCTCTTCCCCCACCTGACCGTGGCCCAGAACGTGGCCACCGTGCCACGGCTCTTGGGTTGGGATAAGGCGCGCATCAAAAAGCGGGTCATGGAACTCCTGGAGCTGATCGAGTTGGATCCTGCCGAATTTGGTGGGCGCTACCCATCCCAGCTATCAGGAGGCCAGCGGCAACGGGTCGGGGTGGCCCGGGCCCTGGGTGCCGATCCACCAATTCTGCTCATGGATGAGCCCTTTGGGGCAATCGACAGAATCACCCGCGATCGGCTGCAGAACGAATTCCTCCGGATCCAGCGGGTGATGCGCAAGACGGTCGTCTTCGTCACCCACGACATCGATGAGGCGGTCAAGATGGGCGATCGAATCGCCATCCTGCGGCAGGGTGGGGTGCTGGAGCAATACCAGTCCCCGGCTGAAATTCTGGGCAACCCTCACACCGCTTTTGTGGCCGAATTCCTGGGTCCCGATCGGGCCCTGAAGCGGCTGGCGGTGGTACCCATTCAGCAGGCCCGACTGGAGCCGGCGAGTCCGGCTTCGGACGGCCTGCCGCGCCTGCGGCCCGACCAATCGCTCGGGTCGGCCCTGTCCAGCATGCTGCTTGGCGGCACCGACCGCGTTCTGATCCATCAGGACGGGCGCGAATTGGGGATTCTCACGGTGCCCGCGATCATGGCCGCTTCGGTCGAAGAGTCGAACTCCCAGGCCCGCTCCCCGCATTGAGGGCTGCAGGCGGCGCGACCGGCGGCGGTCGCGTCGGAGCCGAAGCATTCCGGCCCCGGGCCGCCCTGCTGGCGACCATTTTGGGCTCGGCCATGGTCTTCTTGGACGGCACGGTGGTCAACGTCGCGCTGCCTCGCATCGGCCGTGAATTGCCCGCTCACCTGCTCGGTGTCCTCGAGGCCCAGACCTACGTCTACAACGCCTACCTCCTGACCCTGGCCTCGCTGCTGGTGTTGGCGGGCGCGATATCGGACCGGTTCGGTCGGCGCCGAATCTTCCTGCTGGGGGTGATCGGCTTCGCCGCCGCGTCGGTGCTGTGCGGGCTGGCCGTGAACATGGAGATGCTGATCGTCTCCCGAATGTTGCAGGGCGCGGCCGGAGCGCTTTTGGTTCCGGGTTCGCTAGCCATCCTGAGAGGCCAGTTCCAGCGTGACGCACAAGGGCGTGCGATCGGGATGTGGACCATGGGGACGAGCGCGGTTACGGTGCTGGGCCCCCTGCTGGGAGGGATCCTGGTTGATGTCGCCAGTTGGCGCCTGGTTTTCTTGATCAACGTCCCTCTGGCGGCTGCTGCCGTCGTGGCGGCGCGGGCAGGGGTGGCGGAGACGCCCCACGGACGCGGCCAACGGTTGGACTGGGCGGGGGCCGCGCTGGTCGCCCTGGCCTGTGGCGGCCTGGCGTTTGGGGCCATCTATGGAGAGGAAAGGGGTTGGCGCGGACCGGGGGGGGTAGCCCTGGTCACTCTGGGAGCGTGCGCGGTGGTCGGCCTGGCCTTGGAATTGCGGCGATCCAGCCATCCCCTGGTGCCGCGCGACCTCTTCCGTGCGCGGCCGTTCATGGTCATCAACATCTCGACCTTCCTCATCTACGGGGGTCTGTACTCGCTCTTCTACTGGATTCCCCTATTCAGCCAGGGTGTGCTGGGGTACACCGCGACCGCGGCTGGCGCTATCGGAGTGCCATCCAGTGTGGCCTTGATACTCCTTTCCACCGCCGCCGGGCGCTGGGCCGCCCGCCGGGGGCCGCGCTTCTTCCTCACCGTGGGGCCGCTGCTGATGGCCCTCGGGGCGAGCTACTTGGCCCTGGTGCCTTCGACCAGCCGCGCCTGGCGATTGGGATTCGGCCAGCTCAACAGTTTCATCCCGCCGACCGATTTTATGCTCCAGATCCTTCCCGGCATCGTTACCTATGGGGTCGGAATCGGGCTCATGGTGGCGCCCCTCACAGCCGCCCTGATGGCCTCGGTCTCGGAGGCGCACGCTGGTGTCGCGTCGGCCGTCAACAATGCGGTAGCCCGGGTTGGACCGCAGCTGATTCAGGCCGGACTTTTCTCGGCCGTCACCGCCGTATTCGTTGCCCAACTTGGCGTTCGAGGCCTTGGCTTGAGCCCCATGGTGCCGCCCGCCCAGGTGTCCCTTCGCGCCGCCGCGGCGAGCGCGGCGACGAGCGGCTTCCACCTCGTGGCCCTGATCTGCGCTGTCCTCTTTATCCTAGGGGCAGCGGTCAATCTGATCGGGCTAAGGGGCGCCCCTGAGCGGCTGCCCGCGCCGGTACCGGTCGGGCAGGGGTAGGTTTGGCCGCCGCCGCTGGACACGGCACCGTGTTAAACCGGATCAGGGAGACAGATGAAGCCTCGACGCAGAGTTCCGCGCCCGCGGGCCCGGAGCGGTGTTCAGCCGCGGCCACAGTTTGCGGGAGGAAGCGATGACTGAGATGGTGGACGTCGTCGTCGTCGGCATGGGACCGGGGGGAGAGGAAGTGGCCGGAGCCCTCGCCCAGGCCGGGCTTCGAGTGATCGGTGTCGAGCGCGAACTGGTCGGTGGAGAATGCCCCTACTGGGGGTGCGTGCCCTCGAAAATGATGATCCGATCGGGCGACCTGCTGGCGGAGGGCCGACGCATCCCGATCATGGCCGGGGGCTCCCGGGTGGATCCCGATTGGTCGATGGTGGCGAGGCGAATTCGAGCGGAGGCGACCGACGAGTGGGATGACAAGGTGGCGGTCGACCGCTTTCTCCGCAAGGGGGGTGAGTTCGTGCGCGGCAGCGCCCGATTGGTCGGCGGCTACCGGGTGGTGGCTGGCTCTCGGGAATTTGAAGCCTCGCGCGCCATTGTGCTCAACGTGGGTACGACGTCCACGATTCCACCCATTCCAGGTCTGGCCGGGCTCCGCTACTGGACCAACCGCGAGGCCATCGCCGCCCAGTCGCTGCCGACCTCGCTCGCGGTGCTAGGCGGGGGAGCGATTGGAGTCGAACTGGCCCAAGCCTTTGCTCGCTTCAACGTCGGTGTCACCATCATCGAGGCCGCACCTCGGCTGCTCGCCACTGAGGAGCCCGAGGCCGGCGACCTCCTGGCTGACGTGCTGCGCGAGGAGGGTATCGACGTTCGATTGGGAACACGGGCTGAATCGGTGGCGGCAGCGGGCGCGGGAGTCGCAATCCGGCTGAGTTCAGGAGCCACGCTTTCGGTGGATCGGCTTCTGGTGTCGGTTGGGCGACACCCCAATATCGACGGCTTGGGCCTCGAGGAGGGGGGTGGCAGTCTCGAGCAGGGCCACATCGGGGTGGACAACCACATGCGCGCCGGCGAGCGTCTCTGGGCGGTGGGCGACGCGACCGGCCACGGCGCTTTCACGCACGTGTCCATGTATCAGGCCAGGATTGCCGTCGCGGACATCCTGGGAAGGCCCCACGCCGAGGCCGACTACCACGCCCTGCCTCGAGTCACCTTCACGGATCCCGAGATCGGGGCGGCGGGCCTCACCGAGGCTCAGGCCCGAGTCTCCGGGATCAGGGTCAAGACCGGGGTCGCCGACCAGTCGAAGACGGCGCGGGGGTGGATCCACAAGGCCGGCAATCGGGGCCTCATCAAGCTGGTCGAAGATGTCGACCGGGGACACCTCGTGGGAGCCACCGCGATGAGCCCGGCGGGCGGCGAGATCCTCGGCCTCCTGACTTTGGCGGTACAGGCCCGGGTCCCAACCGGACAACTTCGCGAGATGATCTACGCCTATCCGACCTTCCATCGCGGAATGGAAGATGCTCTCGCCGACCTGGCCTCGAGCTAGAGCCGGGCGACGCGAGCTCCATGGTGTGGTTGAGGCGGAATATCATGATCGGGAGGCCAAAGTCGGCCCAACCGGATGGGACCGCCCATCGATGACGGCGTAATCAGGGTGAGGAATTGTTGAGTACCGCTACGGCGACGGTGGTTTCAGTCAACGTGGGCATGCCCGAGCAGAGGGGCCAGGAGGGTGATCCGGACGTGCTCCGCCGGCCCTGGTTTTCGTCCATCTTCAAATCGCCGGTCGACCACCCGGTCCGGCTCGGACTGATCAACCTCGAAGGGGACTCACAGGGCGATAGGAAGGTCCATGGTGGAGTGGATCGGTCGGTAAACGTGTATCCCGCCGAGCACTACCCTTATTGGCGGTCGGAACTGGGCCTGCCGGACCTGGCCTATTCGGTGTTTGGGGAGAACTTCACAACCATCGGCCAAACGGAGAACTCCGTTTGTATTGGCGACATCTACACCGTGGGCGAAGCCGTTGTCCAGGTGACCCAGCCGCGTCTTCCATGCTGGAAGCTGGCTCGGCGCTTCCACATCAAGGACCTGGCTGTACGGTGGCGGGTCACCGGTCGGGTGGGCTGGCATTTGCGCACCCTTCAGGAGGGCGCGGTCAGCCCCAACCAGGAGATGGTGCTGGAGGAACGCCCACACCCCGAGTGGACCATCGAGCGGGCCTTTGCCGTCATCGTCAACTCGAAGAAGGACCGAGCGTCGGCGCTCAGTCTGGCCGCCTGCCCCGCGCTGTCCGACTACCAGCGACGGGCCCTGGGCGATCCCAGCTCGGTGGCCGATCGCGTTGAAGTAGAATCCGCCGCCCTCGTGAGTGACTCGGGTGTGCCTCCGACCAGCGACTGAGCTGCCCCGATCGGCGCCCGGCAGGGTCGGACAGGATCGCCACCTTGGGTTATGGTGGTATGGACCGATAACCATACGGCGGCAATATCAAGTCGTTGCCGACCGCTGTCAGCGGGCTGCGTCGTGAGTTAGCAACCTTCATCGAAGGAGTGTGGGTGGAATACCCAGAGGCGGTCCGTGTCGCGCCGCCAGGTAGTCGGAGCTTTGGATTTGGGGATTTTCTGCGCCTGCCTCGGTTCGTTCGTGACGAGGCGGTGCGTTGGGTCCCGGTCGGCGAAATGCGCGCCGCATGGAATGGCGACCTCGACGCACAGCATCGAATTGTGCGCGCCATGTTCTGGCCCCTTGTGTATCATCTTGCGCCCGAGCGGTGGGATCAGCTCGCCCGAGCTGAGCCCGTCCATCCGTCCGTCCTGAATGCATTGCCCCTACCTGTTCGGAGCGTTCTGGAGGTCGGAGCGGGGAGCGGAAGGCTGACCGGGGAACTTCTCGGCCAGGCCGACATGGTGGTCGCGGTGGAGCCCTCCGCCGGCTTGCGGGCTGCGCTTTCGAGGCGGCATCCCGCCGCGATGGTGGTGGCCGGAATGCGCCACCGGCTGCCGATCCGCACCGGGTGGGCGGACCTGACTGTGGCGTGCGCGAGCCTGGGTCCAGAGGTGCTGGCCCTAGTGGAGATCGAGCGCTGCACCAAGCCCGGCGGCATCGTGGCCATCATCAGTCCGGAAAGCCCGGAGTGGTTTGCCCGACGGGGCTACAACTGGGAGCGGTTTGACCCCACCCAGGCCCCGCATCCGGCGCGCGATCCGGCTCTGGAGGCGTTCTTCGGCCCCCTCCAATCCCCGCGCGATCTGCTCACGCGCCGGGTGGGCGACGAGGAATCAGCCGCGGCCGGTGAGCGCGGGCACCGATCGAGGACCGGCTCGCGGCTTGACGACCAATCCATCCCCTGGCCCGAGGCCGAGCGCACCGTGCTCGGCGCCTATGCCGCCTTCTCGCCGGCGATGGCGGAAGTGGGAAAACGCTTCTTCGCCGACGCCTGGATCGACGCCGCCGTCCGGCCCGGCAAGGCGCCGGGCGCCTTCGCCCATCCGACCGTGCCAAGCGCGCATCCCTATCTTCTCTTGAATTACCAGGGCAAGACCCGCGATGTCATGACGCTGGCGCATGAGTTGGGGCATGGCGTGCATCAGGTGCTGGCCGGACCGCGGGGGCCGCTCATGTCCGACACGCCGCTGACCCTGGCGGAAACCGCCTCCGTCTTTGGCGAGATGCTGACGTTTCAGTCGATGCTCAAGGCCGAGACCGATCCCGCGCGGCGGAAAGCGATGATCGCCGCCAAGGTCGAGGACATGCTCAACACCGTGGTGCGCCAGGTCGCCTTCGTCGAATTCGAGCGCCACGTCCATGACGAGCGCCGCGCGGGCGAGCTGTCATCGGAACGCATCGGCGAGATCTGGATGGATGTCCAGCGCGAAAGCCTCGGTCCCGCGATCCGGTT
>Ga0207933_1001682_pt1 | contig 15988 bp, 15 predicted proteins | sample NGESurdeep092012_4_FD_184488 | JGI IMG/M metagenome (GOLD analysis project Ga0207933, IMG submission 184488) | Arctic peat soil microbial communities from Barrow, Alaska - NGEE Surface sample F53-3 deep-092012 (SPAdes) | ecosystem: Environmental > Terrestrial > Soil > Wetlands > Peat ... | reverse complement strand
CCGCACACGACTTCCGCCGTGCGACATACCGGGCATGTTTCGTCAACGGCCATTTCAACCGTTACTTTACCAAATGAAGTAAGCGGAGCTGAGGCTGAAGTAGGACGAGCTACGCGACGGTGAGCGATGGGCTCGGGGCGGGACGGGGGTCGTTCGCCGGATCGGAGTTCGTCTCGCGACGCTCCTCCGCGGCGGCGACGTCCTCCATCGTCGTACCCCTGCGGCCGTCGGCCTGCATCAGGAGCTTGAAGTCGGACGGGTTCGAGGCGACATGCATCGCGTCCTCGAATGTCACCCTGCCGGCCTTCACGTGCCCGAACAGCGCCTGGTCGAAGGTCTGCATCCCGTAGTAGCTGCCCGCGGCGATCACCTCCATCAGTTTGCCCGTCTGCGAGGGGTCGACGATCATGTCGCGCACGCGGCCGGTCATCCGCATGATCTCGCAGACCGCCACGCGCCCGCCGTCGGCGCCCGGCACCAGTCGCTGGCTGATCACGCCCTTGATCGTGCCCGCGATCATGCTCCGCGCCTGGCCGTGCTGGTGGGGCGGGAAGAAGTCGAGCATCCGGTTGATCGACTCGGGGGCGTCGACGGTGTGGATCGTCGAGAGCACGAGGTGCCCGGTCTCGGCCGCCGAGAGCGCCGTCTGCACGGTCTCCTCGTCGCGCATCTCCCCGATTAGGATCACGTCGGGGTCCTGGCGCAGGACCCTGCGCAGCGCGCGCTTGAAGGAGGCCGTGTCCATCCCGACCTCGCGCTGGTTGATCACCGACTTCTTGTCGGAATGCACGAACTCGATCGGGTCCTCGATCGTGACCACGTGCTTGCTCGTTGTTTCGTTCATATGGTCGATCATCGCCGCGAGCGTCGTCGACTTGCCGGAGCCGGTCGTCCCCGTCAGCAGGATGATCCCGCGCTCTTCGCTGGCCAGGTCCTTGACTACCGGCGGCAGCGACAGCTCGTCGATCGTCGAGATCTTGTGCGGGATCGCGCGGCAGGCCAGCGAGATCACGCCGCGCTGGCGGAAGGCGTTGATGCGGTAGCGGGCGACGCCCTCGATTTCGAACGAGAAGTCGACCTCGTGCTCGGCGGTGAACTCGTGCAGCTTCGTTTCGTCGTGCAGCAGCTCGTGCAACGTCCGCTCGGTGTCCTCCGCGCTCAGCACGTCCCCGACCGGCTCGGGCGCCAGGCGCCCGTGCACGCGGTACAGCGGCGTGCTGCCCACCTTCAGGTGCAGATCAGAGCCCTCGCGCCTGACGAGCTCCTTCAGCGCCTCTTGCACGTCGAACATAGCCCCAGATCGGCAAACCCGCCGCGGGGCTTGAGTGCCGAGTCAGGCGATGGACGACGCTACGCGACGTCCCTCAGCTTTTGGGCCTCCGCAAGGCTCTGCAGCTTCTTCAGCGACTGATTCTCGATCTGGCGGATTCGCTCGCGGGTGACGTTGAACGTCCTGCCGACCTCGTCGAGCGTCCGCGGGTGCTCGCCGCCGAGGCCGTAGCGCAGCTCGAGCACGCGCCGTTCGCGGTAGCTGAGGTTCTCCAGCGCCTCTCTGAGCGCCTCCTTCGTGAGGATCTCCGCCGCGCGCTCGTACGGGGACTCGGCGCGCTCGTCGGCGATGAACTGGCCGAACTCCGACTCCTCCTCGTCGCCGACCGGCTTCTCCAGCGAGACCGGCGCCTGCGCGGAGCGCTTGATCGAGTCGACCTCCTCGGGGTCGATTCCCGTCACATCGGCGATCTCCGCGGCGGTCGGCTCGCGCCCCAGCTCGGTCACGAGCTTTCTCTCGGCCCTGCCGATCTTGTTCAGCTTCTCGACCACGTGGACGGGGATGCGGATCGTGCGCGCCTTGTCGGCCAGCGCCCGCGCGATCGCCTGGCGGATCCACCAGGTCGCGTACGTGGAGAACTTGAAGCCCTTGCGGTAGTCGAACTTCTCCGCCGCCCGCACGAGCCCGAGCGTGCCCTCCTGGATCAGGTCGAGGAACGGCAGGCCCTGGTTGCGGTAGTTCTTCGCGATCGACACGACCAGCCGCAGGTTCGACTCGACCATCTTCTGCTTCGCGTCGAGGTCGCCGCGCTCGATCCGCTTCGCCAGGTCGACCTCCTCCTGCGCGGTCAGCAGCCGCACCTTGCCGATGTCCTTCAGGAATAGCTGAAGCGAGTCGGTCGTCATGTCCGGCTTCAGGTCCAGCGCCGCTTTCGCTTTCCGCCGCCCGCGCTTGTCCGGGGCGCGCTCGACCTGCGAGGCCGCGGCCGTCGCCGGGTCGATCTCCTCGACGAGCTCGATCTCCGATTTCTCCAGGAACCCGTGCAGCTCCTCGACGTCTGACTCATCCAAGTCGAGCTCGGACATCGCCGTCGTGATCTCCGCATAGGTGAGCACGCCCACCTGCTGCCCTTTGGCCAGCAGGCCCTTTACCTCGTCGAGCTCCTGCATTTCTACAACTGACATCGATTTCCGTTTCTTTCAGTCACTGGGCAACCCGGGGGCGTCTGCTCGACCCACGTCGGATTCTGGCTGAGGACGACAACTCCATCGGACACTACGGCCGAAGCCCACCCGACGTTACAGCGCATGCGCATCTTTCTGGACCCCTATGCTAACGCGACATGAGCGATACATCCAGCGGTTCTCCGCGATCGAGCGCCAAATCGAGCGCCAAGCCCGCTGCCAAACCAAGTTCTAAGAAGAACGCGCGGAGCAAGGCCCCGTCCGCGCCCGAGGGAGTGCTCGAGAACCTCCCCCGCACCCGCCCGCAGCGCTCCAGCGCGCGGCGCGACGCCGCCCGCAAGCAAGCGACGACCAGGAAACGACCGGCAAAAGCGAAGACGGCAGCCAAGCGCCTCCAGGATCCGGCGCCAAGGCAAGGCTTCGAGACCGAGGGCGATCCCGTCAGCGGCCCCGTCCAGCCGCCTGGCAGCGTCGATCTGCTGAGCTCCGCGGCCGAGCTCGCCGGCGAGCTCGCCAAGGCGGGTCTCGCCTCCGGCGGGCGCCTGTTGAAGGACTTCCTCACGCGGTTGCCGCTCAACTGAGCCTCCGTCTGAGCCCTCTGTATACTGCTGGCCACGCCGAGCTTCCACGACTCAGGTCATGGAAGACGGGGGACCCAATTGCGGATCGACTCAGGTCCGCTGGGGCGAATCGGCCTCGTTTGGCCGTAGCGCCGTCGAATTTGGCAGCGCGAGCCCGTCAGCTCACCCCGTAGGCGTCGACAAACGATGCGAATTCGATTCACAACGACCCTGCTCGCCCTGCTCGCTGCGCTCTCCTGCGCCGGCGCGCTCGCCACTGGAGCCTCCGCGAGCACCGGCGGCGGCGCCGGCCCCACCGCCGCTACAACCCCTAGCTCCACCCCCACCTCCTCTTCCTCCTCCACTCCCACGCCGTCCACAAAGGCTCCCAAGACCGCGCTCGCGACCTGGTTCGGCCCCGGCTTCTACGGCCGGCACACGGCTTGCGGGCAGACCCTCACGCCCGTCACCGTCGGCGTCGCCAACCGCAAGCTGCCCTGCGGCACGCTCGTGAAAGTCACCTACCACGGCGAGGGCCTGACCGTCCCCGTGGTCGATCGCGGCCCCTACGCCAACGGCGCCAACTGGGACCTGACCGCGGCCGCCGCCCAGTCGCTCGGGATCGAGGAGACCGTCCGCGTCGCCACGACCATCGTCGGCACCGTCCCGAACACGCCGACGCTCGGACAGCCTGCGATCTCGCCCGAAGCCGCCCTCGCCGGCGGCGCCGTCGCGGCGAGCTGAACGCGAGCCACAAGCGGGCCGCACCGCGGGTGGAAGCCGCGACTACCCAACGAAGGAGCGCCCGGCGGCGCGGGCGGCGTAGAGCCCGATGTCGGCATGCGCGGCCAGCTCGGAGGCCCGCAGGCCGTCCTCGGGGCACACCGCGACGCCCACCGCCACCTCCAGCGGCGTCCCGCGGTGGCTCGCCGAGGATCTCACCGCGCGCGCGATTCGCTCGAGGAGCGCCTGCGCGCCCGGCCCGTCGGTCTGCGGCGCCAGCAGCCAGTACCTGCCCGGACGCTCGCGCGTGAGCGAGTCGGCCGGGCGCAGCTCTCGCACGAGCGCGTCCTCGACTTGATCGGTCAGCCTCGACAGCTCCTCCGCGGGCTCGGCGTGACGCAGACGCTCGACGTCGACGAGCTCGACGAGCAGCACCGCGAACGGCGATCGGTCCTGCTCGTAGCGCTCCAGCCGGCGCCCGATCGAATCGATCCAGGCGGCCGGTCCCTCCACCGAACGTTCGTCTCTGATCTCGATCTGCGGCCTCGCCTTGCGCGGAGGCACGCCCTCGCGAGGGCGTGCCCCGGCGTCGGGACGAGCCGGGGGAGCGCCCGCGAACGGCGGCGCCGGGTGCGCGCGGGAAGGCTCGGGCGTGGTCGCAGCGCGCGACGGGGACTCCGCCGCGGCCAATTCGTCGATCAGCACCGCCGGCACGGGCGGCATGGGCGGCATGAGCGGCGCGGGCGGCGTCTGGGTCTCGGGTGACTCCCACGGCGGTGCCGGCTCCTCGACAGGCGGCCCGGATGGCCCGTCGTACGTCGCTCGCGCGGCGCGCTGCCCCCCGGCGCGCGACCCCCGCGCCACGGGCGCGGCGGATGCCGGCACGTCCGATGTCTCCTGCGCAAACGTGTCTCGAGCGCGCGGGCCCACGGACTCCTCGGGCTCCCGCGCGCGGGCATCCACCTGCGCCAGCGAGGCCACGACGGCGGCGACCTCGCCGAGCCGCTCGGAGAGCTCGGCGACGCGCTCCGCACGGGGGTCGGCCAGCTCCCCCAGCAGCGCCTCCCACAAAGTCTCGCTCAGCGCTTGGGCCGCGCGCGCCGCGCGCGTGAGGCGCTCCGCGAGGCGCGGGTCCAGAAAGTCGCCGCTCATGGACCTTGGATATCAGCAACCACGGACGCGAGCCTGTCGATTCCCGCATCTACCGGCTGATACTCGCGCCGATGCATCCGACACGGCCATCCCGGCGCGGGGATAGCCTGCAGGTGATGAAGCTCGCGACGATCGCCAACATCGAGGACGACACCTCCGAAGACGAGGGCACCGGCGCCGTGCGCTCCGTGCAGACCGCCGACGTCTACCTGCCCGAGGACACCCTCCGGCAGATCTGGACCCCGCTGCATCTCGAGCGGCTCGCGCGCACCTACTGGCGCTTCCTCTCGCGCGTCACGCTCGGCCTGATCCGCGTGCGCTACACCGAGCGCGAGCGCTTCGTCGTGCTGCTCCTCCCGGCGCTGAAGCTGCTCACCTTCCGCGCGCCCGAATACGAGCTGGACGCCCAGCACGGGGTCGTGCGCTGGCGCATCGCACGCGGCCTGCTCGTCGCCCGGGCGGGAAGGCACAAGGACGGCTACCTGCAGATCGACGTGCGCCGCTGCCCAAGCGACGATCCGGACGCCCACCCACCCCGCGCGCGCCTGCACGTCGAGGTCGAGGTCGCCAACTTCTACCCGTCGATCGCCGCCGGCGCCGGCCGCTGGTTCTACCGCGAGACCCAGTCGCGCATCCATGTGCTCATCACCCACGGCTTCCTGCGCTCGCTCGCCCGGCTCGACCTCGCCGAGTCTCGGATCGGCCGCTTCGAGGAGTCCTAGACGCGCTCGCCGCCGACCGCGCGCAGCTTCGCGCGGTCGTGCTGGGCGCGGATCCGGCGCACGGTGCCCGAGCGCGAGCGCATCACCAGCGACTCCGTCGTCGCGCCGCCGGCGCTCGGGTAGCGCACGCCCTGCAGCACGTCGCCGTCGGTGATCCCGGTCGCCGAGAAGAACACGTCCTCGCCCGCCACCAGGTCGTCGCGGTCGAGCACCCTCGTGAGGTCGTACCCGGCCTGGAGCGCGGCCGCTCGCTCGCGCTCGTCGCGCGGCCACACGCGGCCGAGCAGCTGTCCGCCCAGGCACTTGATCGCCGCCGCGGAGATCACGCCCTCGGGCGTGCCGCCGATGCCCCACAGGAGGTCCACCGGGGAGCGCTCGGTGACCGCCAGCAATGAGGCCGACACGTCCCCGTGGGCGATCAGCCGCACGCGCGCGCCCGCCTCGCGGATCGCCTTCACGGTCTCCTCGTGGCGCGGGCGGTCGAGCACCACGACCATCACGTCGCCGACCTGCGTGCCCTTGCGCGCGGCGATCAGCTTGACCGTCTCGGTGACCGGGCGGTCGAGGTCGAGCAGGTCGGCGATCTCGGGCGAGCCCGCCATCTTCTCCATGTACACGCACGGCCCCGGGTCGAACATCGTGCCACGCGCCGACAGCGCGATCACCGCGAGCGCGCTCGGCATCCCGTGCGCCGCCAGCGTCGTCCCCTCGAGCGGGTCGACGGCGATGTCGACCTGCGGCGGGGAGCCGTCGCCGATCCGCTCGCCGTTGTAGAGCATCGGCGCCTCGTCCTTCTCGCCCTCGCCGATCACCACGAGGCCGTCCATCGAGACCGAGCGCAGCGCGTAGCGCATGCCGTCGACCGCGGCCTGGTCGGCCGCCTCCTTGTCGCCCATCCCCACCAGCGGCGCCGCCGCCAGCGCGGCCGCCTCGGTCACGCGCACGAGCTCCAGCGCGAGGTTGCGGTCGGGCAGTTGTGGGGGTTGATCGTCGGTCATCGCTTGGGGTTCGATCGGTTCCTCGGGCACTGCGGAAGAGATCGAATCGGGAGCCTAGGATGACGCCCGGAAGACTTCCGCCAGCGCGAAACCTACACGAGCGCCCCAGCCGACTACGATCCTGGCGTGAGCGATCTCAACCTCACCGTCGCGGCCCTGGTTCCGGACGCGCTCCAGGCCGCCGTCGCGGACAAGCTCTCACGGGCCGTCGAGGAGGACGTCGCCGGGAGGATCGCGCGCGAAGACGCCACGCTGTGGGGGGGCGGGCCGGGGGGTGGGCTGGGATCCCAGCCTATTCCCGAGGTGGCCAACCGCCTCGGCTGGCTGACGATCGCCGAGCGCACGCTCGCGCAGGTGGGCGCGCTCGAGCTGTTCGTCGCCGAGGCCCACGACGCGGGCCTCGAGGAGATCGTGCTGCTGGGTATGGGCGGCTCCTCGCTCGCGCCCGAGGTCCTGCGCCGCTCGTTCTCGGAGATCGAGTCCCCACCCTCCCACAAGTCCCCACCTTCCCCGCGCCTGCACGTGCTCGACTCGACCGACGCGGCGCGCATCCGCCAGGTCGAGGCCGCGCTGGACCGCGACGCGGTCGGTCAGCGGCGCACCCTGTTCATCGTCTCCTCCAAGTCCGGCTCCACGATCGAGCCGCTGTCGCTGTTCGCCTACTTCTTCTCCCTGTTCGAGAACGGCAACGACTTCGTGGCGATCACCGACCCCGGCTCGGACCTCCAGACGCTCGCACTCCAGCGCGGCTTCCTGCGGACGTTCGCGGGCGATCCGAATATCGGCGGACGCTACAGCGCGCTGTCCGCCTTCGGGATCGTGCCGGCGGCGCTGATGGGGATCGACGCGAGCGCGCTGCTGGAGGGCGCCGCGGCCGCTCGGCAGACCCCTCTCAGCGATGGGGCCGGCAACGTGACGGAGGACGCCTGGGTGTGGCTGGGAGCGGCCCTCAGCGGCCTCGCGCAAGCCGGACGCGACAAGCTCACGTTCGTCATCTCCGACACCCTCCCCGGCCTCGGACTGTGGCTCGAGCAGCTCGTCGCCGAGTCCACGGGCAAGCACGGCACGGGCGTGCTCCCGGTCGCCGACGAGCCGCTCGGCGAGCCCGCCGTCTACGGCGATGACCGCGTGTTCGCCTATCTGCCCGACGTCCACGCGCCCGACGCCGAGCTCGAGCGGCGCGTGCAGGCGCTCGCCGACGCCGGCCATCCCGTGTTCACGATCCCGACCGCGGGGCCCGGGGACCTCGGGCGCGTGTTCCTGCTCGCCGAGCTCGCGGTCGCGGTCGTCGGCTGGGGTCTTGCGATCAACCCCTTCGACCAACCCAACGTGCAACAGGCGAAGGACGCCACTAACCGCGTGCTCGCCTCCTACGAAGAGAGGCGGGAGCTCCCCGAGATCCCCGACGCCGACGACCAGGCGCTGCGCGCGTTGCTCTGGGACGCCGCCCCGCCCAGCTACGTCGCGATCATGGGTTATTTAAATCCCTCCCCCGAGTTCGACGCGGCCGCCGCGGAGCTGCGGGAGACGATTCGGGCGGCGACGCGTGCGACGACCACCTTCGGCTACGGACCGCGCTTCCTGCACTCGACCGGCCAGTTCCACAAGGGCGGGCCGAAGACCGGGCGCTTCCTGCAACTGCTCCACGACGGGCCCGAGGACGTCGAGATCCCCGGCAAGTCGTTCACGTTCACGACTTTGAAGAACGCCCAGGCGATCGGCGACCTGGAAACGCTGCGCTCGCTCGATCTGCCCGCCGAGCGCGTGCGCCTGCACGGGGACGATCCCGCCCAGGCGCTGCGCGCACTCACCGCGAAGATCAAGGAGATGCTGTGACCCCGAAGGCCGCCACCAAGGACGCAGAGGACACCGAGGACGCCGTCACCCAGATCGGCTTCGTCGGGCTGGGGAAGATGGGCGGCAACATGGTGCACCGCATCCGGCGCGACTCCTCCCACGAGGTCGTCGCCTTCGACTTCGACGATCGGGCCGTCAAGCAGGCCGTCAAGCACGGCGCCGCCGGCGCCGCCTCGCTGAAGGAGCTCGTCAAGCAGCTGCGTGCCCCGCGCCTGGTGTGGATCATGGTGCCCGCCGGCGACCCCACGCAGGAGACGGTCGACAAGCTCGCTCGGCTGCTCTCCCCCGGCGACACGATCGTCGACGGCGGCAACTCGAAGTGGACCGACGACAAGCGCCGCGCGAAGGAACTGAAAAAGCTCTCCATCAACTACGTCGACGTCGGCACCTCCGGCGGCGTCTGGGGGTTGGAGGTCGGCTACTGCATGATGGTCGGCGGCCCCCCCAAAGCCGTCAAACGGCTCGCGCCGATCCTCGACGTGCTCGCGCCGGAGACCTCCGACGAGAGCGTAGCCGCGATCGGCCCGCGCGGGTGGCTGCGCTTCGGCGGCTCGGGCGCGGGCCACTACGTGAAGATGGTCCACAACGGCGTCGAGTACGGGCTCATGCAGGCCTACGCGGAGGGCTTCGACCTGTTCGACAAGTGCGAGTTCGAGCTCGACAACGCGAAGATCGCGCACCTCTGGGGCCAGGGCTCGGTCGTGCGCTCGTGGCTGTGCGAACTCGCCGCGCGCGCGTTCGAAGCCGAGGGCAACGGATTGGAGAAGCTCGAGGGCTACACCGCGGACTCCGGCGAGGGCCGCTGGACGATCGAGGACGCGACCGCCCACGACGTGCCCACGCCGGTGATCACCGCGTCGCTCTACGCGCGCCTGCGCTCGCGCGGCAACGGCGACTACGCCGACCGCGTGCTCGCGGCGCTGCGCAACCAGTTCGGCGGGCACGCGGTGAAGTCACGCGGCAAATGAGCGCGACGGTCCTCGGCGAGGAGGAGAACCCCCTCGTCGCGGGGCTCGAGCGCCTGCCCGTCACGCCGACGACGCTCGTGCTCTTCGGCGCCACCGGCGATCTCGCAAAGCGCAAACTGCTGCCCGCGCTCTACAACCTCGCGCACGAGGGCGCGCTGCCCGAGCGCTTCCAGCTCGTCGGGGTGTCGCGCAAAGAGATATCGGACGAGGACTACCGCGAGGAGTGCGAGCAGGCGATCCGCCGCTTCTCGCGGCGCCCGCCCGACGAGGACGTGCTGGCAGGGCTGCTCGAGAACGTCAAGTACGTCCCCGGGGAATTCGACGAGGAGTCCGTCTACGCCGAGCTCGACCGCGTGCTCGACGAGCTCGACCGAGAGGCGGGGGAAACGCTCAACCGCGCCTTCTACCTGTCGACCGCCCCCAACTTCTTCCCGCTGATCGTCGAGCGGCTCGGCGAGCGCGGGCTCTCCTCCAACGATCGCGCGGAGGTGCGCGTGATCATCGAGAAGCCATTCGGCACCTCCCTCCAGGAGGCGCTCGAGCTCAACCGCCGGGTGCTCGACGTGTTCGAGGAGAGCCAGATCTTCCGGATCGACCACTACCTCGGCAAGGAGACCGTCCAGAACATGATGGCGTTCCGCTTCGCCAACGGCATGTTCGAGCCACTCTGGAACCGCAACTACATCGACTCCGTCCAGATCACCGCCGCCGAGGACATCGGGATCGGCACCCGCGCCGGCTTCTACGATCAGACCGGGGCGCTCCGCGACCTGATCCAGAACCACATGCTCCAGCTGCTCTGCCACGTCGCGATGGAGCCCCCCGTGAGCTTCACCGCCGAGGAAGTCCGCAACGAGAAGGTCAAGGTGCTCCACGCGATCCACGCGCCGGCGCCCGCGGAGATCGCCGAGCTCGCCGTCCGCGCGCAGTACGCCGCCGGGCACTCCGGCGGCGAGGACGTGCCGGGCTACCTCGAAGAGGACGGCGTGCGCGCGGGCTCCACCACGGAGACGTTCGCCGCGCTGCGCCTGGAAGTCGACAACTGGCGCTGGGCCGGCGTGCCCTTCTACCTGCGCGCCGGCAAGCGCCTGGCGCGCAAGATCACCGAGATCGCCGTCACCCTCAAGCCCGTCCCCCACCTCGCCTTCTCCCAGGACGGCTCCCTCGGGGTCAAACCCAACCAGCTCGTGCTCACCCTCCAGCCCAACGAGGGCGTCACTTTGCAGCTCGGCGCGAAGATTCCCGGCTCGCGCATGCGGATCCGCTCGGTCAACATGGAGTTCCTCTACGGCACCTCCTTCATGTCCCAGTCCCCGGAGGCCTACGAGCGCCTGATCATGGACGCGATGCGCGGCGACCCCACGCTGTTCACCCGGGGCGACGAGGTCGAGGCGCAGTGGCGCATCTGCGACCCCGTCCTGCAGGCCTGGGAGGGCGCGGCGGGCGCGGGCGCCGACGGTTCGGGCGCGGGGGGCCTACCGCAATACGAAGCCGGCTCGCAGGGGCCCGACGTGGCGAACGATCTGCTGCTCGACGGCCACCACTGGCGCGCGATCTAGCCCGATGCCCGCCGTCAGCGACGCGGTCTGGAGCGAGCAGGGGACGACGCCGGACGCGATCGAAGCGGCGCTCCGCGGGCTGCTCGCCGAACGCCACGCCGAAAACGGCGGATTCCTGCCCGCGCGCGTGCTCAACATGGTCGCGTTCGTCGAGAGCGAGTACAGCGGCGAGATCGCCAACCGCCTGCGCGGGGTCGGTCGCTACCACGCCTCGCGCCTGGTCGTGCTCTCCTACGACCCCCATCGCACGCGCCTGGACGCGCGCGCGAGCGTCGCCGCCGACGGCGAGGCGAAGGCCGCCGGGGACATCGTGCTGCTGCACGAGACCGTGATCGTCGAGCTCGGCGACCGCCACCTCGACGACCTGCTCACGATCGCCGACCCGCTCGTCGTCTCCGATCTGCCGACGCTCCTCTGGTCGCCCCACGGCCATCCCGAGGCCGTGCAGGCGCTGCTGCCGCTCGCGCAGGCCATGCTGCTCGACTCCGTCGACGAGCCGGACCGATCACAGATCGGCCAGCACGCGACGCTCAAGCGCGCCAACACGCTCTCCGACCATCTCTACGTTGTCGACCTCGCGTGGCTGCGCTCGACCCCGTGGCGCGAGCGGATCGCGGCCACCTTCGACCCGCCGGCGCTGCGCTGCGAGCTCGAGCGGATCGCCGCGATCACGATCCGCCACCACCCCGACTCGACGGTCGCGGGGATGTTGTTGATCGGCTGGCTGGCCTCGCGGCTGGGCTGGCAACTGAGCCCGCTGCGGGCCGACGGGGGTGTCGACGGCGCCGTGCTGAGCGGCGTCGCGCAGGCCGCGCGTGCGGGCCTCCAGATCGCCCTGCGCTTGGAGGCAGCGCCCGAGCTGCTCGTGCGCGGCCTCGCAGGATTGAGCATCGAGACCGCCTCCGGCACCCACCTGCGCCTGGACCGCGGCACGGGCGGCCTGCGCGCTTACCAATGCGACGTCGCGGGTAGAGAGCACGAATGGACGATCCTCGGCGCCTCCCGCGGCGAGGCCGGCATTCTCGGCGAGGGCATCCGTCAGGCTTTGCTGCGCGACCCCACCTACCGGCCCGCGCTGCAGGCCGCTCAGCAGATGCTGCTATGAGAATGCAAGCCAGCCGATGACGCGCATCACGACCAACGCCTCACCCGAGGCCACTGCCGAGCGCGCCGCCGTGGAGATCGCCCGCGCGCTGCAGAGCGCCCGCGAGCAACGTGGCGTCGCGCACCTCGCGCTCTCGGGCGGCTCCACCCCGGCGCGCACCTACGAACTGCTCGCCGGCGCCCTCGGGGACTGGGATGGCGTGGAGATCTGGTTCGCCGACGAGCGCTGCGTGCCGCCGGAGGATGAGGAAAGCAACTACCGGCTCGCCGCCGAGACGCTGCTGCGGCCCGCCGGGATCGACCCCACGCGGATCCATCGCATGGAGGGCGAGCTCGGCCCGGAGGAGGGTGCGCGGCGCTACGCCGAGGCGCTGCGTGCGGGCTTCGCTCCCGAACAGACGAGCGCGCCAGACCCGCCCGAGTTGCCGATGCTCGATCTGATCGCGCTCGGCATCGGGCCCGACGGCCACGTCGCCTCGCTGTTCCCGGGAGCGCCCACGCTCGACGCCGGCGAGCGGGCGCTCTGCCTGGGCGTCACCGACTCCCCCAAGCCGCCGCCGCAGCGGATCACGCTGAGCCTCGCGGTGCTCCGCGCCGCGCGGCGCTGCCTGCTGCTGGCGACCGGCGCCGGCAAGGCCGACGCGATCGCGGCGGCGCTGGGCGAGCCGACCCACCACGTGCCGGCGAGCCTGCTCGTGCGCGAGCGACTGACGGTGATCGTCGACGATGCCGCCTCGCCTCCTCCCGGCCTTGGATGAGCCAATCCGGATCTGAGCTCCTACAGTAAGAACCCGGCAAGAGCCATGGCCACGACCGCCACCGCGACCCATCACGCCGCACCCAGCCCACAGGAGGCGCTCGCCGATCTGGACGGGGCGCGCGCGGGCACGCTCGCGCTGGTCGCCGGGATCGGCGACGAGGACCTCGAGCGCGTGCACTCGCCGATCATGAGCCCGCTCGTCTGGGACCTCGGCCACATCGCCGCCTACGAGGATCTGTGGCTGGGCCGGCGCCACGCGGGCCTGGAGCTGCTGCGGCCGGATCTGGCCGAGCTGTATGACGCGTTCGAGACGCCGCGCGCGGTGCGCGGGGAAATTGAGGCGCTCGGGCCGGACGCGGCGCGCGACTACCTGGCGGCCGTCCGCGCCCGCACCGCCGCAGCGCTCGCGCGGGAGGGGCTCGGCGACGGGACGATTTGCGAGATGGTGCTCCGCCACGAGCTCCAGCACTCCGAGACGATGCGCCAGACGCTGGCGATCGCCGGGCTGCTCCCCGCCGGCGAGCCGCGCTTGGAGCCGGTCACGGGCCCGGACGAATGGATCGAAGTACCGGCAGGCCGATTCGAGCTGGGCGCGCATGCGGGCGGGTTTGCCTACGACAACGAGCGGCCACGTCACACGGTCGAGCTGCCCGCGTTTCAAATCGCGCGGCGCCCCGTGACGAACGCAGACTGGACACGCCTCAGCACAGGCGCGGGGGCGAGCGAGCATCCCGATAAGCCGGTCTGCCACGTGAGCTGGTTCGAGGCGGAGTCCTACGCCACGGCGTCGGGAGCGCGACTGCCGAGCGAGGCCGAGTGGGAGAAGGCGGCGAGCAGCGGGCTCCTCGCGGGAGTGGGGCAGGTATGGGAATGGACGGCGTCACATTTCGGCGGCTACCCCGGCTTCCGCGCCCACCCCTACCGCGAGTACTCCGAGGTGTTCTTCGGCGAGGACTACCGCGTGCTGCGCGGTAGCTCGTGGGCGACGCACCCGCGCGTCGCGAGCCCGAGATTCCGCAACTGGGACCTGCCCGTGCGCCGGCAGATCTTCGCCGGGGTGCGCCTCGCGCGGGACGGTTCCGCATAATGCGACATATGCGAATCGATCCAGCGACACTGTACGCGCGGACGGGCGAGGAGACCTGATGGAGCCAATCGTCACCCCCGAGGAGTCGATCCGGATCGACTCGCACCTCGACGCCGTCCAGGAGCGCTCGCTCGCCGAGGACGTGCTCGACGGCCTGACAAGGCCGTTCAAGGAACTGCCGCCGAAGCACTTCTACGACGCGCGCGGCGCCGAGCTGTTCGACCGGATCTGCGAGCTCCCCGAGTACTACCCCACGCGCGCCGAGCGCGCGATCCTCGAGCAGACCGCGACCGAGCTGGCGGCGCTGACCGGCGCGGTCGAGCTCGTCGAGCTCGGCTCGGGCACGGCCGCGAAGACGCGCGTGCTGCTCGACGCGCTGCAAGGGGCGGGGACGCTGCGGCGCTACGTGCCGGTCGATGTGACCGAGAGCATGGTCCGCGACTGCGCGGAGAGGCTCACCGAGGAGTACCCCGGCCTGCGCGTACACGGCGTGATCGGCGACTTCGAGCGCCATCTCGACGGCGTGCCCGAGACGATCGGGCCGCGGATCGTGGCGTTCCTCGGCGGCACCGTCGGCAACTTCCAGCCCGGCAGCCGGCGGCGCTTCCTGCGCTCGATCGGCCGCCTGCTCGGACCCGACGACCATCTGCTGATGGGGACCGACCTTGTGAAGGACCCGGGCGTGCTCGAGGCCGCCTACGACGACGAGCAGGGCGTCACCGCCGAATTCAACCTCAACGTCCTGCGCGTCCTCAACCGCGAGCTCGACGCCGACTTCGACCCCGAGGACTTCGACCACATCGCCCTCTTCGACACCGAGCACGAGTGGATCGAGATGCGCCTGCGCTCCCGCCGCGAGCACACAACTTTGGTGCGCGCGCTGGATCTGCCCGTGCACTTCGACGCGGGCGAGGAAGTGCGCACGGAGATCAGCGCGAAGTTCACGCCCGAGCGGCTGCAGGGCGACCTGTCGGCCGCGGGGCTCGAGCTCGTCAGGTGGTTCACCGACCCGGACGAGCTGTTCGCGCTGACGTTGTCCCGCCTGACGACCGGGTAACGGCGCCGTCCAATAGGCTGCCGGTCGATGCGGATCGAGAACAGCCCAGCGATCGTCGTCGGCGGGGCCTCCGGGCTCGGCGAGGCGACCGTGCGCGCGCTGCACGAGCGGGGCGCGGTCGTGACGATCGCGGACGTGAACGCCGAGAAGGGCCAGGCGCTCGCATCTGAGCTCGGGCTGGAGTTCGTCAGCTGCGACGTGCGCGAGGAGAGCCAAGTGCAGGCCGCCGTCGGGCAGGCCGCGAACGCCGGCGAGGGCGGCCTGCGGATCGCCGTCTGTTGCGCCGGGACCGGCTGGGCGCAGAAGCTCGCGGGCTCGAAGGGGCCGCACCCGCTGATGCCGTTCGAGACGATCCTCCAGATCAACCTCGTCGGGACGTTCAACGTGCTCCGCTACGCCGCGACCGCGATGATCGCGAACGAGCCCGCCGAGGACGACGAACGCGGCGTCCTCGTGACCACGGCCTCGATCGCCGCCTACGACGGACAGGTCGGCCAGATCGCGTACTCCGCCTCCAAGGGCGGCGTCGTCGGCATGACTTTGCCCGCCGCGCGCGACCTCTCCCAGTACGGGATCCGCGTCAACACGATCGCCCCCGGCCTGTTCGACACGCCCCTGCTCGCGGCGCTGCCCGAGGAGGCCCGCCAGAAGCTCGGCGCCGGCGTCCCCTTCCCCCAGCGCCTCGGCCAACCGCCCGAGTACGCACAGCTGGCCTGTCAGATCGTCGAGAACCGGATGCTTAACGGCGAGACGATCCGGCTCGACGGCGCGCTGCGCATGCCTCCACGCTGAGGCATGGCGGCAGAGAGGAAAATGCTGCTGATTTCGCTATCCTCAGACGCTTTCTGCGCTATCATTTTGGTATGAGCACTGCCACGAGACACAAGACCTCGTTCGAGATCGACACCGCCAAGGTCGCGGCCGCGAAGGACATCCTCGGCACCAAGACGCTGACCGACACGGTAGATGCGGCTCTCTCGGAGGTCG
>Ga0207933_1001681_pt1 | contig 15994 bp, 12 predicted proteins | sample NGESurdeep092012_4_FD_184488 | JGI IMG/M metagenome (GOLD analysis project Ga0207933, IMG submission 184488) | Arctic peat soil microbial communities from Barrow, Alaska - NGEE Surface sample F53-3 deep-092012 (SPAdes) | ecosystem: Environmental > Terrestrial > Soil > Wetlands > Peat ... | reverse complement strand
TGACAGTTAGCCCTTGCACCCCGATGGAGGTCAGAGCGTCACGGACCTCGTCGAGTTTGAAAGGCTTGATAATGGCCATGACGATTTTCATGGATTCGATCCCCGCTTGAGCCCGTTTGTTACATTACGCAGTGTGGGCGGTTCCACTGAGCCGGACCCGAAAAGCACGCTTCGCGGGCATAGCCTGATCAATAGAATCAAACGCCGTGCCAGATGCCCGGCCACGGCCTATCCGGCTGATCCGATGAATAAATTTCTGAGATGGAGTGAGGAAGCCGATTACCACGTTGGTCGTTAGCCCAAAGTCGCGGCAAGACTCCTAAGCCATGCACAATATTTAATCAGCGCCCAAACGACGCTTTAACGCGCAATTTTAACGGCCAAAATCTTACCACACCGAGGGCGGCATCGACTCAAGGGGTACGCCGCTGGCGCACCAGGCCTTCTTGCGCCACTGAAGCGACCAGCTTGCCTTCGCGGGTAAATATCAATCCGCGCGCGAAGCCGCGCGAGCCGTGCAGATTGGGCGAGTCCTGCGCAAACAGCAGCCATTCATCGATGCGAAAGGGCCGATGCAGCCAGAGCGCATGATCGAGACTAGCGGCCATGAACTCTTTCTCGAACAACGTGCGGCCGTGCGGCACCAATGCGGTGTCGAGCAACCCCATATCGGACGTGTAGGCCAGCACGCATTGATGGATGGCCGGGTCATCCGGGAGCTTGCCAGTGGTCTTGATCCAGACGTTGAAGCGACCGTCGCTGATTTTCTTGCCCAGGTAGCGCTCGAATTCGACCGGGCGTAATTCTATCGGCCGCTCGCGCTCGTAATAGCGCCGCACCGGTTCGGGCATCGAGGGCAGAATATTTTTCCGCACCTCGGCTTCGCTCGGCAATTTTTCCGGCGGCGGCACGTCGGGCATTTTCGCCTGATGATCGAGGCCCGGCTCGTCGGTGTGGAACGACACCAGCATGGAAAAAATCGGATGGCCGTGCTGGCGCGCGGTCACGCGACGGGTAGTGAAGCTCTTGCCGTCGCGGATGCGGTCGACGTCATAGATGATCGGTACTTTGGGATCGCCCGGCAGCAGAAAATAAGCATGCATGGAATGGGGCGGGCGGCCCTCGACCGTGCGGATGGCGGCGACCAGCGCCTGGCCGACCACCTGGCCGCCGAACACGCGCTGCCAGCCGGTTTGCGGCGAGCGGCCGCGGAACAGGTTTACCTCGAGCGGCTCGAGATCGAGAATGGAGAGCAGATCGGCGACCGCGGTGGACATAAGACAGGTCCGGAGTGGATCAAATCACGGCTCCAACCTGCTATGCTGGCTCAAGTTTGACAAGCAACCCGGACGCATTCCTGCATGCCGAAAGAGCTGAAACCACACCATAAAACCGATCTTTTGATCGGTGGGGCGGGCTTTGCCGGTCTGGCGTTGGCCATCGCGCTGCGCCAGGGGCTGGGCGATGCCTTCGCCGTCACGGTAGTGGACCCCGCGCTGGGCGCTGTGCAGTCCAGGGACCCGCGCGCCTCGGCGATCGCGGCTGCCGCGCGGCGCCTGTTCGAGGCGATCGATGTCTGGGACGCGGTGGCGGATAACGCGCAACCGATCCTCGACATGGTGGTGACCGACAGCAAACTCGACGACGCGGTGCGGCCGACCTTCCTGACATTCGGCGGCGAGGTCGAGCATAGCCGCCGTTCTTCTAACGGCGGCGTCAACGTTATGGAGTCCGAGCCTTTCGCACACATGATCGAGAACCGCCATTTGATCGACGCGCTGATCAAGAAGGCGAAAGAACTCGGCGTCGGTCTGCGCGCCGGTGCCGTCACCGGGTTCGAACACACACCGAATGCGATCGAAGTCGCGCTGGCCGATGGCGAAAATATATCCGCGCGGCTTTTGGTAGGCGCCGATGGCGCGCGCTCGAAAATTCGCGAGACGGCCGGCATCGCCACGCATGGCTGGAATTACGATCAGTCGGCCATCGTGACGACGGTCGAACACGAGCGCGAGCACAATGGCCGCGCCGAAGAGCATTTCCTCCCCGCCGGGCCGTTCGCGATTCTGCCGCTGACGGGCAAACGCTCGTCGATCGTGTGGACCGAAAACGCACGTGAGGCGGAAAGGATCATCGCGCTTTCCGACGAGGAATTCCATAACGAATTGGAGAAACGCTTCGGTCTACAACTCGGCGATCTGAAAGTGACCGGCGCGCGCCGCGCCTTTCCGCTCGGACTCTTTACAGCGCGAGAATTCATCGCCGAGCGATTGGCGCTGGTTGGTGATGCCGCGCACATTATTCATCCCATCGCCGGGCAGGGCTTGAACATGGGCCTGCGCGACGTCGCGGCTTTGGCGGAAGCGATTGCCGACGCGGCGCGGCTCGGACTCGATATCGGCGTACCGGACGTGCTTGAGCGTTACCAGCGCTGGCGGCGCTTCGATACCATGACCATGGGCGTCGCCACCGATGGATTGAACCGGCTGTTCTCCAACAGCAACGACGTGCTGCGGCTGGCGCGCGATGTCGGCTTGGGAATCGTCGAGCGTGTGCCGGCGCTCAAACGCGTGTTCATCCGCGAGGCGGCGGGCTTTACCGGCGACGTGCCGAAGCTGTTGCGCGGCGAGGCGCTTTAAGTAAGTGGAATGCTGCCGACGTGATCGTGGAACGCTTTGCGTTTCGAGATCAGGCCGAACCAGCGCTCGAGATTTGGCGTGGCCGGGCGGCCTGGAACGAGTTGCCGGTAGCGATAGGCCATCACACCGACCGGAATGTCGCCGTAAGAGAACGCAGGGCCGGCGACGTAAGCCGTCTTGGCCAATTGCGATTCGAGCATCAACATCGCCTCGGTGGTCTTGTCCTGCGAGGTCTTGATTGCGGCCATGTCGCGCTTTTCCGGCGTGGTGCGGATCAGGCCCCAGAACGCGGGCGTGATGGCCGTGCCGACGACGGACAATTGCCAATCCATCCACTGGCTGGCGAGGCCGCGCTGCCTTGGATCCTTCGGCTCCAGCACGCTATTCTTGTCGTGCTTGCCGGCGAGATAGCGCACGATGGAATTGGATTCCCATAAAAGAAATCCGTCTTCTTCCAGCGTCGGCACCAGGCCGTTCGGGTTCATGGCGAGATAGGGCGCCTCTTTGTTCTTGCCGAAGGCGCCGCCGACATCGAGCCGCGTATGTTCTATGCCTAGTTCGCCTACCGCCCACATGGCCTTCTGCACATTGGACGAGGTATTGCGCCCCCAGATTTTGATCATGAGTCGTCTCCTGATTTTTGTGTTTTTGAATTAGTCGAGCCGCCGCGCTTCTTCCGGCAGCATGATCGGAATGCCATCGCGGATCGGGTAAGCGAGCTTGGCCTTGCGCGAGATCAGTTCCTGCCGGGCGGCGTCGTATTCCAGCGTCGTCTTGGTCAGCGGACAGACCAGGATTTCCAAGAGCTTGGGATCGACGTGGCCTGCGGGGCGTTCGGTGGGCGGCGTTGTGGACATGGCGGCTCCCGGCGAGTGTGCCGGCTTTATAGCACGGCGTTAAGAACTACTGCAGCTGCGGTTCGCCTTCGGTGTTTTTCTTGGCAAGCTCGATTTCGGTGATCGCAACCAGCAGTTCGGCGCGGGTTTTGAGGTCGGGCGCCTCCAGCAGGGCCTGTTTCTCCGGCGCGCCGTAAGGCGACATCATCGACAAAGCATTGACCAGCGCCTCGTTCGGCGCCTGATCGATGCCCTCCCAATCCGCCTGCAATTTGTTGGCCTTCATGAAAGAGCGCAATGCGCCGAGCACGGCCTCCCGGTCTACTTCGTTCTCGCCCTTGCGCGCGATAAAATCGCCGGCGAACGGCGCATAAGTGACGCGGCATTGCCGGTAGTCGGTCTTCACCGGCAATTCCTGCTCGATGCGGAAGCGCGCCACGCCGGTGAGTTCGAGCAAATAGCGGCCGTCGCCGTTCTCGGTCAGCTGGGTGATGCGGCCGACGCAACCGACCTTGAACAGCGGCGGTTTATTTTCGGGACCGGCTTGCGTGGCATCGGGCTGGATCATGCCGATCAGCCGGTGACCGTCGCGCAAGCAATCATCGACCAAAGCGAGATAACGCGGCTCAAAAATATTGAGCGGCATCTGCCCGCGCGGCAGCAGCAGCGCGCCCGGCAGTGGGAACACCGGAATGACTTCGGGCAGATCGATCGGCCCACGATATTCGGCATTCATCGGCATTGTGCTCTACTCCACAAGCCAGTGTGGAAGCATTTTACTTGCGCGTGATTTTGTCCGAAAACCGGTTCCCGCTTTTCGGGATCATGCGCTACGAAAACAAAATCGACGACAGCCGCTTGCGGCCTTCGATCGTGGTCGGGTCATTGGGACCCCAGGCCTCGAAAAACTGCACGAGTTGTTTGCGGGCACCGTCCTCGTTCCATTTGCGGTCGCGCTTGACGATTACAAGCAGATGATCGGCGGCCTCGTTGCGTTTGCCATTGGCGTTAAGCGCGGTGGCGAGATCAAAGCGCGCTTGATGATCGAGCGGATCGGCCGCGACCTTTTTCTCCAGCTCATCGATGGGACCGACCGACTTGGCCTGCTCGGCGACGTCGAGCGCTGCGCGCGCGGCGGCGACCGGCGCTTCGTTGCGTTTGGCTTCCGGGACCATCTCGAGCGTCTTCTTTGCCTGTTCGAGATTACCGGTCGCGACATAACAACGCGCCAAGCCGGCCAATGCGGGAATATTGCCGCTGTCTTCTTTCAACAACGCTCCGTAGAGATTGGCCGCCTCGGTGGCGTTGCCGGCGGCGAGCATGGCGTCGGCGTCTTTGAGCAGATCCTTTTCCTCGCCGCCGATCTTGCCTTTGGTGACGCGCTCAAGAAACGCGATCACCTGACTCTCAGGCAGCGCGCCCATGAAACCGTCGACCGGCTGGCCGTTGGCGAAGGCGATGACGGCCGGGATCGACTGGATGCCCATCTGGCCGGGAATATCCGGATGCTTGTCGATGTCCATCTTGGCAAGCTTGACCTTGCCCTTGGCGGCTTTCACGGCTTTTTCCAGCACCGGCGTGAGCTGCTTGCAGGGCCCGCACCAGGGCGCCCAGAAATCCACCAGTACCGGCTGACGCTTGGATTCCTCGATGACGTCCTTGAGGAAGCCCTCGGTGGTCGTCTCGATGACCGCGCTGTCGGCCGCCGCCGTCACTGCCCCGCCGTTTTGCAGCATTTTTTACGCCTCGTTCACAGCCCAAAGGGCCGGTTCCCATTAGTGTTTAAATGGGTCATCCGGTACATGAATGCAATCGGGTCAGAAATTTCCCGTGGCAGGCCCGGAAACGCGCTCGATACGGGGTAGATGGCCAGTCGATTCCAGGAATTTGACAAGATCGCCGGGTTTGATCGCGGTGGTCATCGTATTGACCAGCGGATGATAGTTGAGCGTCTCGTGTTCCATCATGCCGGCATCGAGCACGACGGTCACCCGGCCCTGAGTGTCGTTGATGGCGCCGAACGGGGTCACCGCGCCGGGCTCGACGCCCCACACCTCCCGAAGCAAATCCGAAGACCCGAACGAAAACCGCCCGTTGGCGCCGAGCAGGCGGTGCAGGCCTTTCAAGTCGATCTCGGCGTCTTCCAGCGCCACCACCAGATAAAGTTCGTGCTTCTTGTCGCGCAGGAACAGGTTTTTGGTGTGGCCGCCGGGGATTTGCCCGCGCAAGGCACGCGATTGCTCGACCGTGAACAGCGGCGGATGCTGCACGGACTTGTGCGCGATGCCCAATGCATCGAGCGCGGTGAATAATTGCTCGGGGGTCGTCGGCATCAATGAAACATTTTAGCCAGGGTCGGTGTTAGTATCATGCGGTAACGAAGAGGGTGCAATCGATGCGCATGGTATTGTCTGCGGTTACATTGATCGCCGCCATGGCGCTCGAATTGGCCCTCGCATTGGGGCCCTCGCAGGCTTTTGGCAATGCTCCCTGGTGCACGGCGGTGGCGATCGGTCATTCCGTCGTCAAGAGCTGCTATTACCGGACCTTCGAGGAATGCTATCCGAACATCCTCGGTGGCAATCGGGGCTTTTGCGAACAGAACCCCGACTGGTACGGGCGGAACATCAAGGCAGCAGCGCATAAACGGCACCGCAAACACCATGTTAATAGGGATTAACGGCCTGAACGAGCCGTGGTTGCAAAGTGGTCAACCTTTTCGCTATAGGAACGGGCTTGGCGGCCGGTAGAACCAGATCGGCCAAATATCGAACGGATGCGGGTGTAGCTCAGGGGTAGAGCACGACCTTGCCAAGGTCGGGGTCGAGGGTTCGAATCCCTTCGCCCGCTCCAATTTTTTTCTTGTTATATATTTCATGCGGATGCGCCGTCGGCGCACGGATGCCGCATTAACCAATCACTAACCATAAAAGCCCTAGAAAAAACGCGGGAAGGCGCAGCTTATTGCGCCCATCGGGATTGGGCTATGCCGCGCCGCACGTCGCCGTCCGCGCTCGACCCCTCGCGTAAACCCCGGCTCATTGTCGTCGGCTCCGGATTTTGCGGGGCGACCATCGCGCACAAGGTCGTTACCGAACTGGCGCTGCCGGTACTGGTGATCGAGCGCCGTGATCATGTCGGCGGCAATTCCCATTCGCGCGTCGATGGCGAGACCGGGATCGAATACCACGAATACGGGTCACATCTTTTCCACACGTCGAACGAAACAGTGTGGAAATTCATCACGCAGTTCTCGCCGTTCAACAATTACCGGCATCGCGTGTTTTCGCGGCACAAAGGCAAGACCTACACGATTCCGATCAATTTGATGACCATGAATCAGTTTTTCGGCACCGATCTGAGCCCCGCCGGCGCGCGCACCTTAATCGAGCGGCTGGCCGCCGAGGAATATTCCGGCAATCCGGAAAACTTCGAACAGAAGGCTATATCGCTGATCGGCCGCCCGCTCTACGAGGCCTTCATCAAGGGTTACACCGCCAAGCAGTGGGAAACCGATCCGGCCTTGCTGCCGGCGGAGATAATCTCGCGGCTGCCGGTACGCTACGGCTACAACGATTTCTATTTCTCGGATTTGTACGAGGGTTTGCCGACCGAGGGCTACGCCGCGATCTTCGACAAGATGCTGGCGCACCCGCTGATCGAGGTGGCTACCGGCTGCGATTATTTTGACGTGCGCGGGAAACTCGACACGGATGCTTTATGCGTTTTCACCGGGCCGGTGGATCGCTATTTCAATTACAAGTTCGGCGAGCTGGGATGGCGCACGCTCGATTTCGAAATCGAGCGTTTGGATATCGAGGATTTCCAGGGCGCGGCGGTAGTCAATTATCCCGACCCGGACGTGCGCTTCACCCGTATCCACGAATTCAAGCATCTGCATCCGGAACGCCGCAGCGGAAACAAGACGCTCATCATGCGCGAATACTCGCGCTTCGCGCAGCGCAACGACGAACCCTATTATCCGATCGGCCGGCAAGACGATAAACTGCGTTACCTGAAATACAAAAAACTGGCGGAAGCCGAGCCGAACGTGATTTTCGCCGGACGGCTCGGCACCTATCGCTATCTCGATATGCATCAGGCGATCGGCGCGGCGCTCAATCTTTTCGAAACTAAAGTGACGCCGCTGCTGACCGGGAAAACACCCGAGCGGGAATGGCAGAACAGCCCCCCGCTGGTGCCGTCGCAACAAATCGCCAACGAACTGGTGGAGCGCTAGATGGCGGGCCGGAAAAATCTTGTCATCGTGCGGGCTGGCGATTCATCGCTTCACGAGGAATGGCTGGCGGGCGCGGGCGAACGCAACTGGGATTTAGTCGTGAATTATTTTGGCGACGATCCGGCGCGTTATCGCCAGCACGATGTGCGCCGCATCGATTCCAAGGGCCCGAAATGGCCGGCGCTGCACGATCTCATTCAACAAAATGGTGGCGATGTATTCAGCTACGAGCGGGTGTGGTTGCCAGACGACGATCTGCGCGCGACAAAAGCCGGCATCAATTCATTTTTCGACATCTTCGAAAAACATGCGCTGGTGCTGGCGCAACCTTCGCTGACCCCCGACAGCCATCTCGGTCATCTCATCACGCTGCATAATCGATCGTTCAAATTGCGCTTCACCAACTTCGTCGAGATCATGGCGCCGTGCTTCAACCGCGATTTTCTCAAGCAAATGCTGCCATCGTTCAACGCGAATCTGTCAGGCTGGGGGCTGGATTTCATCTGGCCGACAAAGATCGCGGATTGGACGCGTATCGCCATTATTGACGCGGTCACGATCTGCCACACGCGGCCGGTTGGCGGGCCGAATTACAAACATCTGGCGAGCGGCGGGAAAACGCCGCAACAGGAAATGCAGGAAGTGCTGGTTCAATACGGAATGACCGCTGTCGAGCCGCCCATGGTGCGCGGCGGGATCGACAAACTGGAACGGCGGCTGTCGATGCATGACGGCACAGCGCGCGATCTGATCGACAACATCGTGGTCGGCTATTTACCGGAAGTCGGTAAACATCCAGAGGCGCTGATGGCGCTGGTGCGGCCTAACCTCAATCAGCTGAGCGTTCCCGCAAACGTGCTGAAGGCCTCGTAGCGCTCAATATCCAGCGGCCAGCGCGCCGCGGGTACGGGGGTCGGCGGCACCGACATAGCCGCCAGGCGTCACCTCAATCGAATTCGTCGAACCAAAATGCTGCGTCGCCACGATGCTGTGACCGCGCGCCCTCAACGCATCGAGCACGTCCGGCGCAAAACCCGGTTCGACAAATGTCTGGTCCGGCTGCCACTGGTTATGCAGGCGCGGCGCGGCGACCGCCTGGTCGACCGGCATATGGAAGTCGATCACGTTCATGATGACTTGCAGCACCGCCGTGATGATACGGCTGCCGCCAGGAGAGCCGGTGATCAAAAATGGCTTGCCGTCCTTGAGCACGATACTCGGCGTCATCGAGGACAATGGCCGCTTGTTCGGTCCCGGTAGATTGGCGGTAAAGCCAACTAGCCCGTAGGAATTGGCTGTGCCGGACTTGGCTGTGAAATCGTCGAGCTCATTGTTGAGCAGCACGCCGGTGCCTTCGGCGATGAGGCCGAGGCCGTAGGAAAAATTTAGCGTGTAGGTGTTCGACACTGCGTTGCCGTCGCGGTCGATGACGGAAAAATGCGTGGTGTTCCGGCCTTCGTAATCGGACGGTTTTCCAGAGCGGATGTCGCCAGCCGGTGTCGCTTTATCGCCGATACCGCTGCGCAGGGCGGCGGCGTACTTTTTCGAGAGCAATCCGGCGATCGGCATTTTCACGGCGTCGGGATCTCCCATGTACACGGCGCGGTCGGCATAGGCGCGCTTCATCGCCTCGATGGTTAAGTGCAAGGCTTGCTCGTCACGGCCCAGTTTCGCCAGGTCGTAGCCTTCCAGAATATTGAGCATCTCGATCAGATGCACCCCGCCGGACGAGGGCGGCGGCATGGAGACGATGTCGTAGCCGCGATAGGTTCCGCGCACCGGCTCACGCTCGATTGCGCGATAGTTCTTCAGATCATCGGTCGTCATGATGCCGTCGGCCCCGCGCACCGCGGCGACGATCTGCTCGGCGACGCGGCCCTGGTAGAAAGCGGCCGGCCCGTTTTGCGCAATGGCTTGCAAGGTATCGGCCAGATCGGGTTGCAGCAGCCGATCGCCTTCGTGCCGCGGCTCGTCGCCGTTGAGAAAAATCTCCGCCGAGGAAGGCCAGCGAGCGAGCCGCTGGGCCGCCTGCGGCAGCGAATCGGCGGTATCGTCTTCGACCAGGAAGCCTTGCTTCGCCAAGCGGATTGCGGGCGCGATCAGCTCGGCGAGCGAGAGTTTGCCGGAGCCGTATTTACGGTGCGCCAGCACCAGCCCCGCCACGGTGCCGGGCACGCCGACTGACAATGCGCTGTCGCGCGATTTTGCCGGATCGGGATTGCCTTTGGCATCGAGGAACATGGTGGACGTGGCCGCGGCCGGCGCCGTTTCGCGATAGTCGATTGCGATGTCGCGGTTATCTTTAGCGAGATGGATCACCATGAAGCCGCCGCCGCCGATATTGCCGGCGCGCGGATAGGTGACCGCCATCGCAAAGCCGACCGCGACGGCGGCATCGACCGCGTTGCCGCCACGATCGAGAATCTCCACGCCAATGCGCGCGGCGCGGCGCTCCTGCGCCACCACCATGCCGTTGCGGGCAAGGGCCGGTGTTGCTGGCGGAGCGACTTGGGTGTGAACGACTTGGACGTGCGCGAGGGCGCTCAGCAACAGGATAGCGAATAGTGCTGGGAGCAGTGGGATGAACCGGCGCATGGCTCCTTATGTCACCTCACCCCGCCCGCGACGAGAAGGATAATTATCGCGCTTGCGCGTGATAGACCGTGTTCGGTCGCATGTCGGTGGCGGAAGCAACGCGGTTCGACATGTTGAAGAAACCGGCCACCGCCGAAATGTCCCAAATATCGCGGTCGGTAAATCCGGCGCGTCGCAGCCGCTCGCGATCGTTTTCCTCCACGCTCCAGGGCGAGGCCGTCAACTTGACGGCAAAGTCGAGCATGGCGCGCTGACGCTTGCTCAAACGCGCGACCCGGTAATTCATCACCATATGCTCGCCCAGCAGCGGATCGCGTGAATATTGCCGCACCGCGGCGCCGTGGGCGGTGAGGCAATAATAGCAGCGGTTTTGCGACGACACCGCGACCGCGATCATCTCGCGTTCGAGTTTCGACAGCCCGCTCTCGCCCAGCATCAGATCGTTATACATGGCGATGAAAGTTTCGAGCTTCGCCGTGTCGAAGGCGTAAGCGATCAGCACGTTGGGCACGAAACCAAGTTTGTCCTGGCACTTCTTGAAATAGGAACTCATGGCGGGCGTGAGTTTCGCCATGGGTAAATTGAGCGCGATCACGGGCGCATCGTCGGCTGCCGGCGGTGCAGCTTTGGGCGGGATCGGTTTAGTTGCGGCGGATTTGGCAGTGGGCTTTTTGTGCAGAGCTGATTTCACCACCTTGCCGGCGGCTTTGATCGACTTGTCTATCTTGTTCATTCCCCGCATCCCTTGCTGTTCTCGCTCAAGGGCTAAGACTACAGTGTTCTGCAGCGCAGCGATACGATCGCGGCGAGCCAGTTTTATCATCTATGTCAGTGGCTTAAACCGGTATTGAGACGCATTTTGCAACGTCGTCACGGCCTCGCAACCAAACGGTGTGTTGCTCTCTATCGCCGGCCACGGAATGTGAAAGTCCCAATCCATGCTCGACCGAATCCAGCAACCGGTGCATGATTCCATGGCTGTGGACATTCCCGTCACCAAACACGACAGCGCCGCCCGCGCCGTGGTCGATCAGGCCGCGGCGCTGCTTGCTGCGCGCCGTAGCGACATCCCGGCGACCTTCGTCGAGCAGTTCTATGCCCGCGCCGTGGCGGAAGACGTGCTGTGCTATGGCGCCGCCGATATCGCGGGTCTCGCCGAGCGGGCTTTCGATTTTCTGAGCGAACGTCAACCGGGCACGTCGAAAATCCGCTGCGAGACCGTGGCGCTGAAAGACTCCGGAGAACGCAAGTCGCTCACCGTGATCGATATCGCCAACGACGACATGCCGTTTTTGGTCGACTCGGTGATGGGAGAAATCGCCGAGCGCCGGCTCAGCGTGCAGCTGGTGGCGCATCCGATGTTCGGCGTGCAGCGCGATGGTGGCAAGCTCAAGGCGCTGGGTGCGCCAGACGCGGCCGGCAACACGCGTGAGAGCTTCATCCATATTCATCTCGAGCCGATCACGGACGAGGCCGTGCGCGCCGACATCGTGCGCGCGCTCGATGGTGTGCTCGGCGAAGTCCGGCTGGCGGTCAAGGACTGGCGTCCGATGCTTGATTGCGTCAACGCCTGTGTCGACGAACTCAAAACCAATCCGCCGCCGCTGCCGGTGGACGAAATCGCCGAGGCGATCCAGTTTCTACAATGGTTACTGGCTGACAATTTTACCTTTATCGGCGTTCGTAATTACATCTTCGACGGCAAGACGCTCGAGCCGGATTTCGACAGCGCATTCGGCATCATGCGCGCGCGCGAACTACGCGTGCTCAAGCAGGGCAACGAATTGCTCGAATACACGCCGGAAATCATGGCGTTCCTGAAGGAGCCACGGCTGCTGATTATCGCCAAGGCCAATATCCACGCCCATGTGCACCGGCGCGTCTATCTCGATTATATCGGCATCAAGCGTTTCGATGCCTCGGGTAATCTGGTCGGCGAGCAGCGCATCGTCGGGCTGTTCACCTCGACCGCCTATACGCGCACCGCGCACAGCATTCCCTATCTGCGCCGCAAAATCGCGGGCGTCGAACAGCGCGCCGGTTTCGTCGCCAACAGCCATTCCGGCAAGGCGTTGGCGAGCGTGCTGGAACATTATCCGCGCGACGAATTGTTTCAGGTAGACGAGGAGTCGCTCTATCGTTTTGCGATCGCCATATTGCAACTCGACGAGCGGCCGCGCGTGCGCGTGCTGGCGCGGCGCGACCGCTTCGACCGGTTCGTGTCTGTGCTGGTCTACGTGCCGCGCGAGCGCTACGACAGTCACATCCGCGGACGTATCGGCGCATATCTGGCGCATGCGTTCTTCGGGCGCGTCTCGGCCTTCTATCCGTTCTTCCCGGAAGGGCCGCTGGTGCGCGTGCATTTCATCATCGGCCGCTCAGGTGGTGATACGCCCGAGATTGACGTCGCCACATTGGAGCGCGAGGTCGGCGGTATCGTGCGCTCATGGACCGATGGGCTGAGCGCGGCACTCGCGCTGGCCAGTCCGCCGGACAAAGTGCGTGCGCTTTTCAATCGCTATCGCGAAGCTTTCTCGGCCGGTTTCCAGGAAGCTTATGCACCCTCGGTCGCGGCCGGCGATATTCGCGTAATCGAAGACCTCACCGAGCAGCGCCCGCTCGGTGTCGATTTCCATCATCGGCTGGAGGAGAATCAGCGCGCGGTCGGGTTGAAAGTATGGAGCCTGGCACGCCCGCTGCCGCTGTCGGAACGCGTTCCGGTGCTGGAAAATATGGGTTTCCGGGTGGTGGACGAGCGCACTTATCACATCCAGCCGACGGGAGAGGGCGCACGCGATGTTTGGTTCCACGACATGCTGCTGGAGGACCGCGACGGCGGCATGATCGAACTCGGCGATCTCAAATATCCGTTGGAAGCCGCCTTCTTGATGGTGATGCGCGGCGCCGCCGAGAATGACGGCTACAACGCGCTCACGCTGGCGGTTGGATTGGCCTGGCGCGACGTGGCGCTGATCCGCACGCTGTCGCGCTTCCTGCGCCAGGTGCGCGTGCCCTATTCGCAGGACTACATGTGGGCGACGCTGGTGAAACATGCCGGCATCGCCGCCGAAATCGTCGAATTGTTCCATGCGCGCTTCGATCCGCGTCCCGAGGCCGCTAAAGTGCGCGGAGAAAAACAGAAAGAAATCGCCGCGCGTATCGAGGAGGAATTGGCGAAGGTAGAGAGCCTGGATGAGGACCGTATCCTGCGCCATTTCGTCAACGCGGTGCAGGCGGCGATCCGTACCAATTTCTATCAGGCCGACGCGGATGGCCACCCCAAGGCGCTGCTCGCGGTCAAGTTCGAGAGCGGCAAGATCACCGACCTGCCGCTGCCGCGCCCGCTCTACGAAATCTTCGTCTATTCACCGCGCGTCGAAGGCGTGCACATGCGCTTCGGCAAAGTGGCGCGCGGTGGCATTCGTTGGTCCGATAGGCCGCAGGATTTTCGAACCGAAATCCTCGGCTTGGTGAAAGCGCAGCAGGTCAAGAATGCGGTGATCGTGCCGGTCGGCGCCAAAGGCGGTTTCGTTCCCAAGCTGATGCCGAAGGGCGCCACGCGCGATGTCATGATGGCGGAGGGCATCGCCACCTACAAACTTTTCATCTCGACGCTGCTCGACATCACCGACAATATCCACCACGACGGCTCCATCATTCCGCCTGATTGCGTAGTGCGGCACGAGGGCGACGATCCATATCTCGTTGTGGCCGCCGATAAGGGCACCGCGACTTTCTCCGACATTGCCAACGGAATTTCGATCGAACACGGCTACTGGCTGGGCGATGCTTTCGCCTCGGGCGGCTCTGCAGGCTACGACCACAAAGTGATGGGCATCACCGCGCGCGGCGCGTGGGAGTCAGTGAAGCGGCATTTCCGCGAAATGGATGTCGATATCGGCAAGACGCCGTTCACGGTGGTCGGCGTCGGCGACATGTCTGGCGATGTGTTCGGCAACGGCATGCTGCGCGAAACCACGACCAAATTGGTGGCGGCCTTCGATCATCGGGACATTTTCATCGATCCCGATCCCGATCCGGCGGCGAGCTTTAACGAACGAAAGCGCATGTTCGCCCTGCCGCGTTCGAGCTGGCAGGACTACGACAAAAAATTGATTTCAAAGGGCGGCGGCGTTTACCCGCGCGCGTCGAAGGAAATCAAACTCAGCCCCGAGGCGCAAAAACTTCTTGGCGTCGCCGAAGCCGTCACGCCGCAGGCCTTGATGAAGGCGATCCTCAAGGCGCAAGTCGATCTGCTTTTCTTTGGCGGCATCGGTACCTACGTGCGTGCATCGAGCGAAAGCGATGAAGCGGCCGGCGACCGCGCCAACGACGCCATCCGCATCAGCGGCGGCGAACTGCGTGTCAAAGTGGTCGGCGAGGGCGCCAATCTGGGCATGACCCAGCGTGGCCGCATCGAGACGGCACTTGCCGGTATCCGGCTCAATACCGATGCCATCGACAATTCCGCCGGCGTCAACACGTCGGACGTCGAGGTCAATATCAAAATCACGCTCAGTCCGCTGCTGCAGACCAAAGCGCTCACCATCGAGGCGCGCAACGCGTTGTTGGTCGAGATGACCGGCGAGGTGGCGCGGCTGGTGCTGCGTAATAATTATCAGCAAACGCTGGCGCTATCGCTGGCACAGCGGCGCGGGCTGGAGGATCTCGGTTTCCAGCAGCGGCTAATGCAGACGCTGGAGATGCGCGGCCATCTCGACCGTGCGGTGGAATTCCTGCCCGACGAAATCGCACTGGCCGATCGGCGCAAACGCAACATGCCACTGACGCGGCCGGAGCTCGCCGTGCTGTTGGCCTATGCCAAGCTCACGCTCTCCAGCGAACTGCTCGACTCGAGCGTGCCGGACGATCCTTATTTGGGGCGCGAGCTGGAACGCTATTTCCCAAAGGAAATGTCGGAGCGCTACGACGACGCGCTGCACGCGCACCGTTTGCGGCGCGAGATCATTGCCACGCAACTGACTAACTCGATGATCAACCGCGGCGGCGCCACGCTGATCGTGCGCATCGCCGACCAGACCGGTGCACTGCCTTCGGCAATCGCCGCTGCTTTCGCGGCGGTACGTAACAGTTTCGACTTGATCTCGCTCAATGGCGAGATCGACGCGCTCGACAACAAGATTTCCGGCAAGACTCAACTCACTCTCTATGCCGCCGTGCAGGATCTGTTGCTCGACCGGCTGGTGTGGTTCCTGCGCAATGTCGATCTCAAGCAGGGCCTGGAGACCATCATTGCGCATTATCACGACGGCATTGCACAAGTTGCGGCTTCTCTCGATACCGCGCTGTCCGATTCCGCGCTTGCGACGCGCGACGCCAAGATGGTGGAGCTGGTGCGGGCCGGCGTGCCGGACGATCTGGCGCGCCGCATCGCAAGCCTCGCGGTGCTGAAAGCAGCGCCCGATATTGTGTTGGTGGCGGATCGCGCCAAGAAGCCGGTTGGTGAAGTGACCGCGACCTATTTCGCTAACGAGGCCTTCTTTCAGCTAGACCGTGTCGCCGGTGCAGTGCCGGGCATTGTGGTGTCGGATTATTTCGACCGGCTGGCGCTCGACCGCGCGCTCGATTCGATTGGCGACGCGGAACGCCGGCTCACCGCCGCCATGGTCGGCAATGGCAAAGCTGGCGAAGGATTGGCTGGCGCTGGCGCGGTGGACGAATGG
>Ga0207933_1001679_pt1 | contig 16007 bp, 9 predicted proteins | sample NGESurdeep092012_4_FD_184488 | JGI IMG/M metagenome (GOLD analysis project Ga0207933, IMG submission 184488) | Arctic peat soil microbial communities from Barrow, Alaska - NGEE Surface sample F53-3 deep-092012 (SPAdes) | ecosystem: Environmental > Terrestrial > Soil > Wetlands > Peat ... | reverse complement strand
AGATCATCGGATGTGCTGACGAGCGTCCAGAACGCATCACCGTCAAGCATGCGGAGAAAGTCCGGGTCGTTATCTCCGAGGCGGACGTCGAGGGGCACGGAAATGACGTCCTCTCGATCGAAGACGAGGACGAGTTCGTCAGGCAGGCACTGTCGAAACTCGGCCCCCAGCCCCCGAACTTCCAGGCGATCGTCGAGCTCAACAAGGGCCCGCTGTTGACCGATGGGGTGGAGCTGCTGCGCCTCGCGCCGCGCCAGGTCGAGCTCAAGCGAGCCGCCGGCGCGCGCAATACCGAGGACATTGGTGCTCGCCTGCACCGCGACCGGCGCGAGCCAGGCGAAATTGGTGCCGTCGATCAAAGCGGTCTGCCAGCCATTCAGGCCGGTGACGTTGGCGACATTGGTCTGGGTGATCTGGACGCCGCTGCCGATCCAGGCGACGGTGTTGCTGTTGACGTCATAGTAATTGACCGAGCCGGCAATCGCCAGCTTCGAGCTATTGGAAGCCGCGCTCGCTTGCGAGGAAGCCAGGAACGACAGCGGGTCGGTGACGCTGGCGACCAGGGACTGCAAGTCGCTCCAGTCGAGCGTCAGGGTCAACGGCGTCGGCGATGTCGCACCAACACCGACATCGGCGGCGGTGATTTTCGCACCCGAGCCGATCAGTGCGGTTGCATTGTGGGCGTATTCGCCGACGGCGACGGCCGCGGAAACGGTCAATTTCGAGCCGGGATCGCTGGTGCCGGGCTTCTGCTGCTGCGCCGTGACCTCGCTCGAGGCTGCGTTGGCGATGCCCTTTTCGACGACGCTGCTGACGACCGCTACATCGCCACCGGACAAAATGACCGGCGCGACCGAATTCGCCGCGTGATCGGAATCGATCATCGCCGAGGCGGAATGCGTGCTGCTGACCAGCGAAAGCGCCGCGGCGGCATCCGGCTTGTCGGAAGCGGCCGGCTTCGATGTGAACAGCTTGGCCGAGACCGCCGATATGGCGTCGCCTTCGACCACCGCAACCACCGACTTGTATTGCTGGATGCCAAAACGGCCTAACAAGTCGTACTGGTGCGACGCCAGCGAGCCGTCGGCCAGCTTGGCGTCGGTCACGAGCGTCGAGGCGCTGAAGCTGTTCGCGGAGGTCGAATCGTTAGCTTCGACGGTGACGTTGCCGACCTTCGCATTGGCCGCGCCGAGATTGGCGCCGAGCCAGGCGGTAGCGTTCGTCGCGGTTTCGCCAAATGCAGCGGAGACGCCGACATTGCCGCCATTGGCGACGTAGACCGTCGCGGTCGTGCTGAATGCACTCGTATTGTAGGCCGTGACGCTGACATTACCGGTCGTCGCCAGCCTGGCGCCGGTTTCAACGTTCGACGCAGTGTTGATATTGGCACCGCCGAAAGCGATCGTGGTCGCCGGGTCGGTCTTGACCGTTTGGTCCTTCGACGAATCCTGCACCTGCGCCGAAGTCTTGAATCCGGACGCGCCTTCCGAAACCACGTTCAACGCGGCATCGTTGGCAGATTGGATGGAAATATTGCCACCCGCGGCAATCACGGCACCGGCCTTGACGGTCGAACTGACGTTACTCTTAACCTGCGCGATCACCGATGCGCTGGTGTAAATGCCGCCGGCAATAAGATTGATGAGCGGATCGGACACAGCTTCTTTGCCGGTCGCCTGCATCGTGAAATTGCCGCTCGCCGTTACATTGGCGCCGGAGGCGATGGTCACTTTCGAAACGGATTCGCTGAACAGATTGAACCCGCCGAAGTGCAGCGGATTATCCGGGTCGAGCGCCCCGATCGATTCCGGCAGCGGTTCCGGCAACAGCAGCGACACTTCCGACGTCGCGCTCGAATTGAGTATGATATTGTGACCGGCGACGATCCCGGCGATAACGATTTCGGCATCGGCGACGGCATGGCCGGTGTTGAGCGAGGCCGAATGTGTCGCGGTCAGCGTGACGTCGCCGCCCTGGAAGGCGCTGCCGGCCGAGACGTCGGCGAGCAATTGACCGTTCACGGTGATGATCGGCGCCGCCAGCGTGATGTTGCCGGAATTGCCGGTCGTCACCAGGCCGCTCATTACGCGGGTATCGATGACGCCGGTCGATGTGATCGTGATCGAGTGGTCGGCGAGCAGTGAAACGTTCGAGCCGGGCAGAACGTATGATGCATTGTCGGATATGACGAGATCGGTCGGGTCGATCAGCAGCGAGCCGGCGGTACCGTTCGGCGCTGCCAGATTGAATTTGATAGCGCCGAGATCGGCGACGTTCTTCGCGCTCAGATCGACAAAGCCGCCGCTGCCATCCTTGGAACTGACGTCGAAGTTTGCGCCTGATTTGACGGTGAGATTGTTGTCGGCCTTGAGGACGATATTGCCGCCATCGGCGCCGGCGGCCGTGCCTTTGGCACTGATGCTCGCGCTCGAGGCGACCTTTATGTTCTTGCCCGCCGTGATCGATACGTCGCCGGCCTTGCCCACCTTGCTGCGCGCCGCCAGCCGGCCGCTGACATTGACGCCGCCGGCGGCGACGATCTGAATTGAACCATTGCGCACGACGATACCGCCGCCGGATTTCAGCCCCTTGCTGTTAACGCTGGCGGCAAAGCGGGCGGCGTGGCCGATATGCTCGGCGCGCGCGGGCGACATCGAACCGATAGAAATGTTTTGTCCCAGCAATTTCGCGCCATCGGCGGCGTTGACGCGGCCATGAATGGCGATGGATCCGTCCGGCGAAACCGGGAAATCCCCGCTCATCAGCCGCGCGGCGGCAGCCGCGTTGACGGTGCCGCCGGCGCCAAGGATGCCGTCCAGAAACTCGGATTTGGGCGTCGATACATTTAGCGCGCCAACATTCACGACGCCCGACTTGCCGACGACAAAGCCGAAAGGATCGGCGAAGAAAACATTGCCGCCGATGCTGCCGTTTTTGTACGAATTGAGAATACCGTCGATGACCACCGGCCCGTCGCGAACGATATTGACCAGATTGCTGGTCCCGCCCGGCAACATCAGGTTGACGGTGTTCCCGGCCCCTTCCTTAAACTGCGAAAACGAGTTGAAACCGGTGTTGCCGCTGACCGTGCGGGTGGTGATGTTGGTAACGCTGCCGGCGGACTGCACCGATGTCGCGCTACGGCCATCCGGAACGATGACGTTGACGCCGGCCTGCTGTCCGTAAGCGAGAGGCGGCACGAAAGCGGTGGTCGACGACAGAAATATCGCCAACCAGCGGAGCGCAAGGCCGGCTTTGCTTGGTGATCCAAGCCCGCCGCCGCTTGAACGACGCAACGACTCGTGCATGCCTAAAATCATGACCCGTACTCGTTTACTGAACGAAACGCATACTCACACGCGGTGTATCTGACGAACCTCGATTAGAACGAGCCGGGAGGCAACCGGAACACATCCGGGCTCTTGGCGTCGGCGGTGTAGAATAACATCAGCGCAGTCGGCGTGAGAACGCGCTGATCCTTCTCATCCTTGGTGGTGGTGCCCTGAAGGATCAGCAATGTCGATCGATCCTTTGCATCGCTGCCGCGGAACATCAACAGGCCGTTCGCGATCGGCATGTTTGTTGCGATCGATTCATGCTTGTAGCCCGCCGCCAGGAAATGCGTGCGCAGCATCGTCGAGTTGGTGAAAAGCTGCTCGGGAGTCATTTTCTCGTCGGTGGCCTTGGACCACGACAGACCGACCTGAATCAGATTCTTGGATTTGTATCCGAAGACATAGGAGACTTCGGCCGCTCCGCCGCCCGGCAGAACATCCGGCACCTTGACGCTCAAGACATGCGTCTGTTCGTTGGGATTCGTCTCGGCCTTGACGGCGGCGCCCTTGCCGAAATCCTTGGCGATGGCGTTCTTTACGTCGTTCTCGTTCATGCCGAACTTGGCCGAGCGAAAGCCGTTTACCTCAACTGTGGGCGCCAGAACCCCGCGCGCGCCAGCCGGCGCGGGGATCGGTGCGGCGCTCGCGGGCGCTTTTTGCGCCTGAAGCGGGGCGGACATAAACGTCAAGCAACATACGACGATGGCTGACGGAATTTTTACAAACGCACTCGAACTCACGACCTGCACTCCTATCTACGTTGAATGATTATGTCCCCGGCCATATCAGCAAGGGACGCAAGCTGACGCGAAAGTAGCCTTCGTATTTCGGCTGGCTCGCGACCACCTCGATCTGGGGCGCGGCAAATGTCGCTTCGAAGGTGAGGTAGTTCAGCGGCGTCCAGGAAAGTCCGGCACCGAGTGAGCTGAGATTTCTGACCGCCGGAAACGTCGAATAGGCTTCGCCGAAGTCGTAGAATCCAAAAATGTCCAGGCCGGCCACCAGGGTGGCGAAGCTTCGATGCCATTCCAGATTGGCGTAATAGCCGCTATCGCCCGATACGGCGTTGCTCGGATATCCACGGATCGTCGTCGGGCCGCCAATCTGGAAAAGCTGATCGCCCGGCAAAAGTTTTTCCGAGGTGTACTGGCTGCTGGCTAGCACGGTGACGCTGTTTTCCTGAAGTATTGGAACCAGGTCCAGGAACCGGAAATAGCCGTTCAGCGTCGCGTTATAAACATTGAACGTCCGCTCGAGGTCGTTGATGTTGTGCGCGCTGACCGCGTTTACGTTCGGCGACAGCGTAAGCGAGTGATACGTGCTGAAGCTGCTGAGAGCCAAGCCGTATGTCATTTTGCGGCTCTGATCGTCGGTGACGCCGACGCCGGTAAAGTAAGTCTGCGATCGTCCGAGCGAGCCTGCGACGCTCGCCTGCGCCAGCCAGTTCTGATCGGCATAGAACGGCTGCGTCAGACTGGCAGAGCCAACCTGCGACTTGCCGGTAACATCCAGCGGCACCAAGACGCCATCGACGATCCTGATCGTGCCCTGGGTATAGCTGACGGCAGCCCTGCCGCCCCAGGTATTGACCGGAATATTGTAAGCAACATTGCTGTTGAGATTGCCCTGGGCCTTCACGCCATAGAAGGTCAAGCGGTCGTCCACGCCCAGCATGCCGTGACGGCGATAAAACACCGAGCCCTGATATTTGCCGGTGTTCTGAATGCCCTGATTGTCACCGGTGATTTGTAGCGTATTGACCGCAGGCTCGGTCACGGACAATTGTAGATCGGTGAGCCCGAACGAACTGCCCGGCTGCAACAGCGCCCGGATCTGCGCGTCGTTCGTACGGTTAAACCACGAAATATCGCGCGATATTTTCGGCACGTCGATGACTTCGCCGCGCGCGGGCACCGCCACGCGCTGCGCCACATAACCCGGCGACGTCTGGTTGAGGCCCGTCACCGACGACCGTCCCAGGCGGCCTTCGGTCAACTTGATGTGCACGACGCCGGTATCGATGCTTTGCGGTGGCAGCGTCGCAACGCCCGTCACGATGCCTTTTGCCTCGTAGAGCTTGTTGACGTCGGCGAGAAGCTGCTGCAATTGCGAAAAGTCGACGGAACGTCCGACATACTTGCGTTTGATCGCATCGAGTTCGGAAACGGTGAGAAATTTTGACTGGCCGAACGTGACGTTCTTCAACTTGAATTTGGGACCGCCGGGCCGTAACTGGTTCTGACTTTCGCGCGAAGGAGCGACGATTGTGTTGCCGTCGAATTTGCGCGGCTGCGTCTGCCGTTCGATCTGTTCTTGCTGACGACGAATTTCGTTGTCGATCTGCCCCGGATTAACGCTTTGCGCGGTGGCGGACAGAGGAGCAAGCGCACCCACGAGGAGCGTCAGAACGCCTGCCAAAAGACATAAGTAGCTCGGTGCAGTAGCTCTGACGGGAGAAACACAATCTGGAAGGGCAACGCGGCGAAACGCATCGCATCGACGGCGCGAAATCGCGCGTCTACCACTCCAACTCGGAAGATGGGCACTTCCCCAACCCACAAACGTCCTATTGATACCGGCGTCAATTTCTGGATTGACTTACCGCCAGCATCGGCCCCCCGTGCTGCATCTAATAGTCAATAAAGAGTAAAAAACTAGTCCGCAAGTAAGCGCCGTTCGGAACTCGCAACAACCTTAAGGGTCGTGGCGGCCGCGCCACGCGAGGCGGTTAATCCATTTATTGCTAGCAATTAGACGACGCGCCGCGGCCTTCAACTCAGCCCTGAACGCAATGCAGGATTGTATTTTATGTTGTTGGCAGCCAATCGCTGTCGGTTGGTGACGGAAAGTTTATATGACTCCAGATGCGCGCGCCTCCGCTTATGCGTTCGCGCATTTGAAGACCGACAAAATGATCGGGCTTTCAACTCAAGTTTGGCTGTAGATTATACAATCCGGATCCTATCGCGTCCGCAAACACGGTCACCGCGCGGGCGGCAGTGGAACGGTGCCAGTTACATCGCCGCCGGCGGGGCAGTTCTGAACGTCAGTCTTGCAGCGGCCGGCCACATCGTTCGACTGTGGCGTATTCGGCACCAGTGCATAACCCTCGATGCGTGCAGCATTGGAGGCCGTCTTCCGATTTCGTTGATTTTCGAGCTTCTTGCGACATTCCGCATAGGGCTGTGCGCCTTCCACCGATTCCGAATAGCGGCAAAAAGCATCGTCGTCGACAACTACCGTGCTTGGCGTAGACGCGCAGCCGGAAAGCACGACCGTGGCCAGCAAGGCTCCAAACCCAAGATGTACCGGTGTTCTCGCCACGTCCCTGCCCCCGTCATCAAGTTGAACACTTGACCACCAAGTCGGTCAAGCCGACTTTTGCAAATAAGCATTATGACGACTAATAATCGCCAACCACCATCCCTCACGACAACTGCCCTCGATGCAGCAGTGATGCCCAAGTGATGATGCGGCAAACGATTGGAATGTTTGACGAATATCAGTCACACGAAAATGGCAAGAACGTTTTGAGAGCAATGAAGGAAAATGCCAGGCAAGGTTTTCATAACGGATCACAAGCACCGCTCGGCTACAAATCGGTAGAAATCGAAAACGCGGCAATCGGGTGAAGAAAAAGCTGGCAATCGATCCAGTCGAGGCGATCCGGCCCTTAGTTTGCCGTTCCTACGCTGGAGCTACATCGGCACGGATGCCGCGCGCCGCCCCATAACGATGTTGCCGGATACCATGTCCGCTTCGTGCCAGTAACAGACATCCCCGATGGGAATACCCTACGGCCAAGTTAAGCCGACCGCTTGATCCAAAGAATACGGGCCGCTGCCAAGTAAAGCCTGAACTACGAGTGCCACCGCCCAAAAAGCAGGAAATTCCCATCCGCCGCCTTCGTTGGAAAACATCCAGCCCTTGGAGCCATGCACCATAACAATTGTGCCTATGATGAGCGGCACGAGCGCAATCGCGACGAGACTTGTAGCGACGCCAAAGATTAGCAATATCCCGCCACCTAATTCACCGAGTATCGTCAGATAACCCACTACACCGGGCAAGCCGAGCGAGCGGAAATACGCCGCCGTCCCTGCGGGCTTGAAGACAAACAATTTGAGCGAGCCATGCGCCAGAAACAAAATTCCTAGGGCTAGGCGTAAAAGAAACGTGCCGTACTGAATGAGTTCCGCGCGCGACATGGTGCTTCCCCTTGGGCTGCTCAGGCTTTGTCACTAGTACGCAATCTAGTTGAAGGTCGACTTGTCCGCTATGAGTCAATTGGCGACATAGCGGGCACGGCTTAATATATGGAAGAGATCGCCAACTGAGCCGACCTTCGCATTGAGGCTGGAGAAAAGAAGATGACATATCCAATGGTAGGAAGACGATATTACGTCGAATTTCCTACGATGTCATTCTATCTACACTTCGTGAGCGATCAGGCTCTGGAATTTATCGTCAAGAAAAGTCCAGACCTCCCGAAGGGTTCGGCGCACACTGTGGACATAACTATCGAACTCCTGCGCGATGAACTTTATATGGTGTCATGGCAGGAGAAGAGCGGAAACACAGTGGTTCATATTGAAGATTTCAAGGAACATCGTGTCCACGCCTTTCTGACTATGAAGGATTTGACATTCATCAGACAGTCCGCGCCTTTGATCGAAGTATCCCAAGTCGGCAATTAAGGCGACGCCGGTGGGCGCGTTATGTCCGAGTCGGGTCTTGGTTGCGTGATAACGCGCTGACGCTGTCCGTGACGGTCCACGATCCGGTTAATGCAGTCCGACACGGCCGATTTCAGCATTTTTTCCTGCTGGACGATCAGGACCTTCCCTGGGCCGTTGTTGAGGATGCCAGGCAGAGCCTGACTCAGGATCGGCGCGCAATGAGGTTTCCACACTCACGCCCTGATCGCTGCCAGCAACGCCCTTGTACCGACGATATTCATGGCTCGCGTCAGATTGTATGCAAGCACGCTGAGCGCCATCTCGCTCGCGACCTTCGGCAATGTCTTCATCAGAAAGTGCGTCGCGCCCATCCGCATCTTGAGCGTGCCGAAGGGATGTTCAACCGTCTCGCGCCGGCGGCGCATGGCCTGTGGATCCTGATCCAATCGCTGCTGCACGGTTTCGATAACGTGCTCATGCTCCCATCGCGTGATCCGGCGTTCCTTGCCCGTAGTGCATTGCTCCTTTATGGCGCAGGAGCGGCAGGCGTTGGTTATGTAACGGCGCAGCTTTTGTCCGTGCTCCACGGCGGTGAAGGAATACTTCAACCGCTGCGCGGCCGGGCAGCGATAGACGTCCTCGTCAGGCAAATAGACGAAGTCCTGCTTGCCAAAGCGGCCTTCCAATTTTGCGCCCGATGTCATCGGCTTGGGCAGCGTCACGCAGATGCCTGCCTGCTCGCAGGCCAGAATCTCCTCGCCATTGAAGTAGCCGCGGTCGGCGACGGCTTCGAGTTTATCGACTTGCAGAACGGCCTTGGCTTCCCGCGCCACGTTCGCAAGTTGTGAGCGATCCGAGCCGGTATTCGTCACCTCGTGCGTCACGATCAGATGGTTCACAGTGTCGACCGCGACCTGCACATTGTAGCCGACGACACCCGAGCCACGCCCACTCGTTGCCATCGAGCGGCTGTCGGGATCAGTGAGCGAGATTTGGCCGTCGGGCGAGCCCAGCATTTGCTTCTCGTAGGCCACGAGCTTGCCCATTTCCTCTTTCAGCTTGTCGAGCTTCTCCTTGAGCCGCGTCGTCTTGAGCACGAGCACGTCGGACGGTTCCTGCCTATCCGCCGTATCGAGCTGGGAGAGATACCGCGCCACACTCTCCTCGAGCTGCGCGCGCCGGCGATCGATCTTCCCACGTGTAAAATTGCGATCTCGATTATTGACCGCCTTGAACTTGCTGCCGTCGATCGCGACGCTCGCCTTCGCCAGCAGACCCATCTGGCGACAGAGATTGACGAAGCTCGCGCACACCTTGCGGATCGCCGGGCCATTGTCCTTGCGAAAATCGGCAATCACCTTGTCATCGGGAACGAGCCGTCCGAGTAGCCATATGACTTCCAAGTTTCGGCCGGCCTCGCGCTCAAGCCGGCGGCTCGACTGCACCCGGTTGAGATAGCCGTAGATGTAAAGCTTCAGAAGAACCGAGGGGTGGAAGGCAGGCCGGCCAGTCGCTGCAGGCTTGACGCCTTCGAACCCGAGATCGGCCAGATCGAGCCCATCGACAAAGCAATCCACCACACGAACGGAATTGCTGTCCTCGACCCACTCATCGAGGCATTCCGGCAACAGCGTCGATTGTCCGCGATCAGCACCCTCAACGAAGCGCTTCATGAATTGCCCCCGGCAAATCGCCCAGCGAATCATAGCAGACAGCGCGTTTTCACGCAGTCAGGGTCATTCGCGACCGAGCCGGCAAGGGTCAAAATCTCCCTTTACCCGCTTCCCTGAAAACAGACATTGAACGGCGCAACCAAGTGCGGTCATGCCGACTTCCCCCAAGAATTTTAAGGGGCCTCGGCCTTTTGACCGCTGGCGCCCTGCCGCCCAGGGTGGAAACTCCGGCAGCGGGCGTAGGGAGTCAAGACAGAGCCCGCTGTGTATTCGTGAAACAGGACGTGTACGATGTCCGTCGTCTGTTCAAAGGCGTCCGGTTATAGTGGGACGCCGCATCGAGCGGTCGCGCACAGCGGCGGGCCGGCTGAGCAAGCGTCCGAAAACCGGAAAACAGTGGCATGATCCACCACCCTAATCGCCGCGATATTTTATGGACGGCGGCGGCGCTCGCGGCGGCCGGTTCATTCGGCGCGCACTGTCCGGCGATCGCTGGTACCGAACAGCCAAGACGGCTCGGCGGAAACTCGTTCTCAAAACTCGACGCCCTTCTGCGCGCCGCGACGCGTTCGGAGCAACTTCCGGGATTGGTCGCGCTGGCCGCGACCGACAAGGGCATCCTCTATGAGGGCGTTTTCGGCAGACGCCGTCTCGACGTGCCGACGGCGATGACGCGCGATACGATTTTTCGCGTAGCCTCGATGGTTAAGCCGATCACGTCGGTCGCCGCGTTGCAACTTGTCGAGCAGGGCAAACTGTCGCTGGACGCGCCCGTGCCCGAGATCGATCCGGCGCTCGGCGCGCTTCAAGTGCTTGACGGGTTCGACGCCGCGGGAAATCCGCGGCTTCGGCCGGCGAAGCGGCCGATCACGCTCCGGCACCTGTTGACCCATACGTCCGGTTTTACCTACCGGCTCTGGGACGCCAAGGCGGTCCGCTATTTCAAATCGGTCGAACGGCTTGCGCCCGCCGAGCGAAAAAAAGCGCCGCGCGCCCCGCTGATGTTCGATCCCGGCGAGCATTGGCAATACGGGCCGGGTATCGATTGGGTCGGACGCATCGTGGCATCGGTCAGCGGCAAGCCGCTCGATGTCTATTTTCGCGAACACATTCTTGCGCCCCTCGGGATGAACGATACTTCGTTCGTTCTTTCGCCGCGGCAGCGCGCGCGCGAGGCCGGTCTGCATCGGCGCAAACCGGACGGTTCGCTGAAACCGCAGCCGCCGGAGCGCCCGCCAACGGGGCACTCCTTTTCCGGCGGGGCGGGTATCTATTCGAGCGCACCGGATTATCTGACCTTCATCCGCATGCTGATGCACGGCGGCTCGCTCGACGGCGTGCGAATACTGCGTCCCGAGACCGTCGCGCTCATGGGACAGAACCAGATCGGTACGGTCGACGTCGGCGTGTTGAAAACGACGCAGCCGGTGGCCTCCAACGACGTCGATTTTTTTCCCGGCATCGGTCTGAAATGGGGCTTCGGCCACATGATCAACATGCAGGCCGGCCCGGACGGCCGCAACGCCGGCAGCCTGACCTGGGCCGGCCTGTTGAACACCTATTACTGGATCGATCCGGCAAGGCGCGTCGCCGCTGTTTTCATGACGCAGGTCTTGCCCTTTGCCGACGAACCCACGTTGCGAATTTACCGGCAGTTCGAACGGGAAATCTACAAAGCGGTGAACGCCGGTTGAGGCCCGCTCTAGCAGGCTGCTGAAAAAGTATCCCGCGTCATTCCGGGGCGCGCCGAAGGCGCGAACCCGGAATCCAGCCTGATAGAAATACCGCCACCGTGCCCCCACGAAAGTGGGGGCACGCTTAAGCATAGAGTCCCCCCTGTCAACGCGCGCGCCCGCGACGTAATCTCGCAGGTCGTCCGTTGCCGGGCGAAAGAACAAATGGGAGGTGAGCAATGACGGCGAACCGATTTCTCAATCCGACATCCATGGCCAAGCCGCCGGGCTATACCAGCGTGGTCGAGACCACGGGGCCGGGCCGTACCGTCTATATCGCGGGCCAGCTTGGCGTCGATCTGCAAAACGTTTTGGTCGGCGGGCCGGACGGCAGTTTTCGCGCGCAATGCGAGGCAGCATTCAAAAATCTTGGGCTGGCGCTGGCGGCGGTCGGGGCCTCCTTCGACGACGTCGTGAAGATCAATAGTTATCTGGTCGGCATGACCCACATCGCCGATTTTCGCGCGGTGCGCGACGCTTACGTCAACACCAAGGCGCCGCCGGCTTCGACCACGGTGGCGATTTCGCAACTGGCGCGCCCAGGCGCGCTGTTCGAAGTCGAGGCGATCGCCGTGTTGCCGGCGAAGGCAGCGGGCAAGGCGGTGGCAGCCAAAGGCGGCAGAGCCCGAATCGCGAAACCGAAAGCTGGAAAGCGCAAGGTCAAGAAGACAAGAAGGTGACCGGCTGGCGCTTGCTTTAGCGACGGTCTAAGGGAGGGCGCCAAACCCTACGCGAGAACTTTCATGCGCATTACCGCCATTCACGACATCGTCGTTCCGATCTCGTCCAAAATCGCCAATGCTTATATAGATTTTTCGACCATGACCGCGAGCGTGGTGGCGATTCATACCGACGTGATGAAAGACGGCAAAGCCGTGGTCGGTTTCGGTTTTAATTCAAATGGCCGTTACGCCCCGCAGGGCCTGCTGCGCGAGCGCTTCATTCCGCGCCTGCGCGACGCCAAGGCCGAGGACTTGCAGGATGCGCGCGGCTTCATCGATCCGGCGAAAGCCTGGGCCGCGATGATGAAGAACGAAAAGCCGGGCGGCCATGGCGAGCGATCGGTTGCCGTGGGTGTACTCGACATGGCGCTGTGGGACGCGGTGTCGAAAGCCGAAGGCGTGCCGCTCTGGCGCCTGTTGGCCGATCGCTATAACGGCGGCATCGCCGACAAGACCGCCTGGGTCTACGCCGCCGGCGGATATTATTATCCCGACAAGGACATCAGCGCGCTTCAGGACGAGATGAAACATTATCTCGACCTCGGCTATTCGACCGTGAAAATGAAAATCGGAGGCGTGCCGCTCAAGGACGACATCAAGCGGATCGAGGCGGCGCTGAAAGTGGTTGGCGGCAAGGGCGAGAATTTATGTGTCGACGTGAATGGCCGCTACGATCTCGACGAGGCGCTCGCCTGCGGCGACGCCATCGCGCCATACAAATTGAAATGGTACGAGGAGCCGCTCGACCCGCTCGATTATCTCTTGCACGCCGCGCTCGCCACGCGCTATGCGCCGCCGCTCGCCACCGGCGAAAATCTGTTCTCGATGCAGGATGCGCGCAACCTCATCCGCCACGGCGGCCTGCGCGCCGACCGCGACTGGCTGCAATTCGATCCGGCCTTGTCTTACGGCCTCGTTGAATATCTGCGCACGCTCGACATGTTGCGCATGCACGGCTGGTCGCCGCGCCGCTGCGTGCCGCATGGCGGCCATCAGTTCGCGCTCAACATCGCGGTGGGCTTGGGGCTCGGCGGCAACGAGTCATATCCGCAGGTGTTCGCGCCCTTCGGCGGCTTTGCCGACGATACCAAGGTGAACGACAGCCGCATCGCCATGCCGGACATTCCCGGCATTGGCTTTGAAGCGAAAAATGCGCTTTATGCCGTGATGAGGCCGATGTTGGCCGACACGCCGCGCTGATTTTTCAATCCCCCATCAACGAGTGAGACGAGCATGGCCGATATTATGGAAGAGACCATCACGCTGACCGCCGCCGACGGCCACAGGCTGGAGGCGTTTCACGCCAGGCCGACGGGCGACAGCAAAGGCGGGCTGGTTATATTGCAGGAAATCTTCGGCATCACCGAACAGCTCAAAGGCGTAGCGCGGCAATACGCGCGCGACGGCTACGACGCCATCATCCCGGCGCTGTTCGATCGCGTGAAACGGGGCACGGTGTTCGGCTTCGACCAGGCCGAACCGGGGCGCGAGATGTCGTATAGTCTTGCGCTCGACAAGGTGATGCTCGATTGCGCGGCTTGCGTTGCCAAGTTGCAGAGCAATCGCGGCGTTTCTATTCTCGGCTTCTGCTGGGGTGGCGGCGTCATCATTCGCGCAGCCGCCGAACTCGACCTGCGCGGCGCCATTGCTTTCTACGGCACGCGGCTGCCGACGTATCTCGACAACAAGCCGAAATGCCCGCTGCTGTTTCACTTCGCCAAGACCGATCCGAACTCGACGCCGGAAATCATCGCGCAGGTGCTCAAGACATTTCCGTCGGCCGAGAGCCACATCTACGACGCCGGCCACGCTTTCGCCAACGACGCCCGGCCGGTTTACAACGAAACCTGCGCTAAGCTCGCACACGAACGTACACGCGCGTTTCTGGAGAAGGTGCATAAGGCTGGCTAATGCGCCTCGTCCCAGTTATCGGCCGCGCGGGCTTCGACCTGCAAAGGCACGTTGAGCGCGATGGCCGGATGCGGCGCGCCTTCCATCACATCCTTGATGATCGGAATGGTAGCGGCGACTTCCTTCTCCGGCACTTCGAAGATCAGTTCGTCGTGCACCTGCAACAGCATCTGTGCCGAGAGCTTGGCGGAAGCCAGTTCGCCTTCCATGCGGATCATGGCGCGGCGGATGATATCGGCGGCCGAGCCTTGTAGCCGCGCATTGATCGCCGCGCGTTCGTTGAAGGCGCGGATCGAACCGTTCGAGGCCTTGATATCGGGGTAGTGACACTTGCGGCCGAACAGCGTGACTACATAGCCGTGCGTGCGGCAGAAGTCGCGCGTTTCGTCCATGTAGTCGCGGATGCCGGGGAAACGTTCGAAATATTTCTTGATGTAGCTACCGGCTTCCTCGCGCTCGATCGAGAGCTGGTTGGCGAGGCCGAAAGCGGAAATGCCGTAGATGATGCCGAAATTGATCGCCTTGGCGCGGCGGCGGATATCGCTCGGCATGTCCTTGACCGGCACGCCGAACATTTCCGACGCGGTCATGGCGTGAATGTCGATGCCGTCGAGAAAGGCTTGCCGTAGCGTCGGCACCTCGGCGACTTCGGCCAACAGGCGCAATTCGATCTGCGAATAGTCGGCCGAAATCAGCTTCATGCCCGGCGCGGCGATGAAGGCCTTGCGGATCTTGCGGCCTTCTTCGGTGCGGATCGGAATGTTCTGCAAATTCGGTTCGGACGATGACAAGCGCCCGGTCGAAGTAGCGGCGAGCGCGTAGGACGTGTGGACACGATGCGTATCCGGATTGACGTAGTTCGGCAGCGCCTCGGTGTAAGTCGAGCGCAGCTTGGATACCTGCCGCCAGTCGAGAATCTTGCGCGGCAGCGCGTGGCCCTGTTCGGCCAGTTCTTCCAGTTCGCGCGCGCCGGTCGACCATTGCCCTGTTTTCGTTTTGGTGCCGCCTGGCAACGCCATCTTGCCGAACAGGATGTCGCCGAGCTGTTTCGGGGAACCGGGATTGAGCGGCTCGCCGGCGATCTCCTTGATTTCTTCTTCGAGCGCGCCCTGCTTCTGCGCGAATTCGCCGGACAGCCGCGACAGCACCTGGCGGTCGATCGAGATGCCGCGCCGCTCCATGCGCGCCAGCACGGACGGCATCGCGCGCTCCAACGTTTCGTAGACGCTGTTGACGCCTTCGGCCGCGAGCCGCGCTTTCAGCGCCCACCACAGCCGCAGCGTCACGTCGGCGTCTTCGGCGGCATATTCGGTCGCCTTGTCGATGGCGACGCAATCGAAGGTCACCTGCGATTTGCCGGAGCCGGCGACGTGGTGATAGTGGATAGTCTCGTGGTTGAGCCAACGCTTGGCGAGATCGTCCATGCCGTGCCCGCCCTTGCCGGCGTCGAGCACGTAGGAAATGAGCATGGTGTCGTCGTAGCCGTCGGTCACGATGCCGCGCTGCGCGAAAACCAGCCAGTCGTATTTCATGTTCTGCGCGATCTTGAGAACGCTCTTGTCCTCCATGAGCGCCTTCAAGGCTTTCAGCGCATCGGCTTCCGGGATCTGATCGGCGCAAAGCTTGGCTTCCGGCGCAAACAGGTCGCCGCCGCCGGGCGTGCCGCCTTCGGTGTGGCCGATCGGAACGTAGCAAGCCTCATTCGGCGCAAGCGCGAGCGAGAAACCGCACAGATGCGCCTGCATCGGATCGAGGCTGGTGGTTTCGGTGTCGACGGCGACCACGCCGAGATCGTAAGCGCGCGCGATCCATTCCTTCAGGCGCGGCAGCGTGCGCACGCATTCGTATTTCGAGCGGTCGATCGTGCTGTTGCGCGCTTCCTCGGCGCGGCGGGCGGCGAGGGAGATGGGGGATAAGAAGCTTTGCTGGGTGCCTGCCCCCCCTCCCCCCCCCC
>Ga0207933_1001678_pt1 | contig 16016 bp, 9 predicted proteins | sample NGESurdeep092012_4_FD_184488 | JGI IMG/M metagenome (GOLD analysis project Ga0207933, IMG submission 184488) | Arctic peat soil microbial communities from Barrow, Alaska - NGEE Surface sample F53-3 deep-092012 (SPAdes) | ecosystem: Environmental > Terrestrial > Soil > Wetlands > Peat ... | reverse complement strand
CGATCGCGGTCGCGCCCTTCATCGTCATCATGGCGGTGCTGCTGTTGCGGCCGCAGGGCCTGTTCGGCGGCAATCCGACCTTCCGCAAAGTATGAGCGAGCGATGGGTCCTGGCGGCGCTGGGGGTACTCGCCCTCGGTGCCTTGGCGGTGCCGCTGCCGATCTACGCGCTCTATGTCGCCAACCTTCTGCTGATGTACGCGGTGCTGGCGATCGGCCTCGATGTGCTGCTCGGCCTCGCCGGCCAATTCGCCTTCGCGCATATCGCCTTTTACGGCATCGGCGTCTACACCGCCGGTATCCTCGGCAATCGCCTCGGCTTGCCGTTTCCGCTGCCGCTGCTGGCCGGCGCGATCCTGGCCGCCGCCGTCGCGTTCCTGATCGCGATTCCGGCACTGCGATTGCACAGCATCTATCTCGCCCTCTCCACCTACGCCTTCGCGGCGGCGGCGCAATGGGTGTTTCATTCCTGGGATAGCGTCACCGGCGGCGCCGACGGGTTGCGCCTGGCGCCGACCCGGTTCTTCGCCTGGCATATCATCGACGATCGCGACGCCTATCCGGTGCTGCTCGGCATCGCCATCGTGACGATCGCGCTGAGGCTCGGGCTGCAACGCTCGAAGCTGGGGCGCGGCATGGCGGCGATGCGCGAATCCGAGCCGGTGGCGCTGGCCTCCGGCATCGACGTGCGGCGCGTGAAGATTCTCGCCTTCACCATCTCCGGCTTTTACGGCGGCGTCGCCGGCGGCATGCTGCCGCTGTTCCAATCCTATGTGCACCCGGACAGTCTCGGGCTGGAGGCGCTGGTCGTCATCCTCACCATGGTCGTGGTCGGCGGATTGGGCTCGGTCGGCGGCGTGCTGATCGGCGTCGTGGTGATGGGATTGCTGCCGGAGCTGTTGCGCGACGCCGCCGTCTATCGCGAGTTGATCTACGGCGCGATCCTGATTCTGGCCGTGACCCTGATGCCGCGCGGCATCGCGGGGCTGATCTTGCGGGCGGGCAAATGACCGCGCTCCTCGAACTCGACGGGCTCGAGGTCCGCTTCGGCGGCTTGCGCGCCGTGGCCGGCCTCGATTTGCGGGTCGCCGCCGGCACCATTCACGCGCTGATCGGCCCCAATGGCGCCGGCAAATCGACGGTGTTCAACAGCATCTCGCGCTTCTACACGCCCAGCGCGGGCACCATCCGCTTCGACGGAAAATCGCTCCTCGATGCACGGCCGCATGAGTTGGCGCGGCGCGGTATCGGCCGCACCTTCCAGAATCTGGAACTATGCGGCCGCCTGTCGGCGCTGGATCACATTCTGATTGGCATGTCGCCGGCCATCGTGGAGCGCAATCCCTTCTGGCCCAGCCCGGCGCGGCGGCGTGGCGAGCGCCGCGAGCGCGCCGAGGCGCTGGCGCTGCTGGCGCGGGTCGGCATCGCGGAGGTCGCCGACCGCCCCGCGGAGCAGCTCGATTTCGGCCGGCAGAAGCTGCTCGACCTGGCGCGCGCCCTCGCCTGCCGCCCGCGCCTGCTGCTACTCGACGAGCCCGCGGCCGGTCTGCGGGCGCGCGAAGTGGCGATGCTCGACGCGCTGCTGATCGATCTGGTGCGCGAGACCGGCCTTGCCATCGTGCTGGTCGAGCATGTCATGCCGCTGGTGATGTCGGTCGCCGATCGCGTCACGGTACTGAATTTCGGCGAGAAGATCGCGGAGGGCGCGCCGGCCGAAATCCGCGCCGATCCGCGCGTCATCGAGGCTTATCTTGGCCGGGGTGTCCATGCTGCGGATTGACAACCTGACCGCGGGCTATGGCCGCATCGAGGTCCTGCATGGGATTTCGCTGACCCTCGGCGCCGGCCAGCTCGTGTGCCTCTTAGGCGCCAATGGCGCCGGCAAGACCACCACGCTCAACTGCATCTCCGGCGTGATCGGCGCCACCAGTGGCAGCATCGAATTCGACGGCCAGCGCCTCAACGGCCTGGCGCCCGACCGCATCGTCGCACGCGGCATCGTCCAGCTTCCCGAGGGCCGCGCGGTGTTCGGCTCGATGAGCGTGCGCGACAATCTGGAGCTCGGCACTTGGTGCCGGCGCGACCGCGCCGCCGCTCTGCGCGACCTCGACCATGGGCTGACGCTGTTTCCGATCCTGCGCCAGCGCCTGAAACAGGCCGCCGGCACCTTGTCGGGCGGCGAGCAGCAGATGCTGATGCTGGCGCGCGCCCTCGCCGCCGGGCCGAAGCTGCTGCTGCTCGACGAGCCCAGCCTGGGCCTGTCGCCGGTCGCGGTGGAGAATATGTTCGGCGTCATCGTCCGTCTGCGCGGCGCGGGGATTCCGATCCTGCTGGTCGAGCAGAATGCGCGCGCCGCGCTCGATGTCAGCGATGCCGGCTATGTGCTGCAGAATGGCGAGATCGTCGCCCAGGGCAGCGCGGCCGAATTGCGCGACAATGATTTCGTCCGCGAAGCCTATCTCGGTTAGGGAGCACCAGCATGGAAGCCACCACCTATTATGTCGTGCGGTTCTGGATCAAGCCCGAGGGCGGTCAGGCGGTGATCGACTGGCTCGACAGCCGCCACATGGCCGAGGTCACGGCGCAGCCGGGCTTTCTCTGGTCGCGGCGCTGCCGCCTGGAACAGGATGCGCCCGATGGCTGGCACGCCTATCTGATGATCTACGGCCTCGAATCCCGCGCCGCGCTGGAGCGCTATTTCAACAGCCCGGCGCGCGAGCGGTTCGCCGAGGAAGGCAAGCCGTTCGCCGCCGTGATGCGCACCGAACGCGGCTGGGGCACTGTCGAGAGCAGCATCGGCTGAGCGGAGACGAAAATGGCACCGTCCTACGAATGGGATCGCATTCCCGAGATCGTCACCTTCCCCGACACCAGCGCCTATACCGAGACCTATGGCTTCGCCGGCACCTCGGGAAAGATCTTCCTCGAGGGCCAGCGCTTCGTGCCGCGCAACCGGCCGTCGAAGACGCTTTATCTGTTCATGCACCCGGCAAGCACGCTACAGCTTTTGCCGATGCCGTCAGCGCTGGCCGGCGACGGCATGCATGTGCTGTGCGCCGGCAGCCGCTATCCCAAGAACGATAGCGGACTGATCATGGAGAAGGTCGCCTTCGACCTGGGGCAGTGGGTGCGCCATGCGCGTGAACAGCTCGGCTATGAGACGGTCGTGCTGGTCGGCTGGTCCGGCGGCGGCTCGCTGTCGCTGTTCTATCAGGCCGAGGCGGAGCGGCCCTCGATCACGCGTACACCGGCCGGGGATGGGTTCGACCTGACGACGGCGAAGCTGATCCCGGCCGACGGCATCATCTTCATCGCCGCCCATCTGTCGCGCGCCGAGACGCTGACGGAGTGGCTCGACCCGTCGGTCCTAGACGAGATCGCCCCCGATCGCCGGGACCCCGCGCTCGACATTTACAGCGCCGATTGCCCGAACCGGCCGCCCTTCACCGCCGAATTCGTCGCCCACTTTCGCGCCGCCCAAATCGCGCGCAACCGCAAGATCACCGCCTGGTGTCAGGACATGCTGGCGACCCTGAAGCGTCGCGCCACCCCGGAGATCGAACGATCCTTCGTCGTCCATCGCACCATGTGCGATGTCCGCTGGATCGACCCCAATGTGGACCCGAACGGCCGCCCGCCGAATTGGTGCTATCTCGGCGATCCGCGCACCGCCAACGTCGCGCCGGCCGGGCTGGCGCGCTACAGCTCGCTGCGCTCCTGGCTCAGCCAGTGGAGTTACGATCTGTCGAACGCCAAGGGCACCAGAAACGCCGCGCGCATCCACACGACGCCGGTGCTGCAGATCGAAAACGGCGCCGATGACGCGGTGCCGGCGACCCACAACCCGATCATTCGGGCGGCGCTTGCCACCGCCGACAAGGAATATGTCCGGATTGAGGGCGCCAGCCATTATTACCGCGACCAGCCGGCGCAGATGGCGACCTGCCTCGCCGCCGTCGGGGAGTGGAGCCGGCGCAAGCAACTCCTTCTCGATTAAAGCAAACTGCCGCCAGGCCGCCCTCCGCCCGCTAGCGGCGGCGCGCGACTCGGCGGCAGCCGTCCAAATCCGACGATTTTGTGACCGGCGGCGCCTTTTTGCGCCGCAACGGAACCTTTGTCCCCGCCGCTTTGTTTTTTTCGAGGGATACTTAACAAGCTAAGCGGGAATATGCCGATCGCCGCCGCCGCCGTTACTCGCGACCAACGGACGCGCTCAGCGGAGCCGCGGACCGGTGGCGCCATCGCGACCGCCGCTCCGCTGAGCGCGCAGGCGGGTACTCGCGCGGTTCCGGTCGCGGGCGATGCGCTCGCGCCGCCCAAGATTTATTACCTGCATTACCCGATGATCGGGGCGCTGGCCGACTGGCCGCGCCATCTGGCGCGCTGCCGGGCGATGGGGTTCGATTATATCGCGATCCCGCCGCCCTTCGCGCCGGGCCGCCGCGGCAATCCCTTTCTGACGGACGATTTCGCGGTGCCGCATCCGGCGCTGGGCCTCGGAACCGGCGCCGATGCGATCGCGGCGATCGCCCAGCTTTGCGCGCGGCACCAGCTTAAACTGATCGTCGATCTCGTGATCGACCGGGTCGCCGCCGACGGCGCCTTCGCCCGCGCCCATCGCGCCTGGTTCCGGTTCCCTGAATTGGCCGAGGACGAGGTGCCCGATCCGCGCCACCCCCGCCAGTCGCGCGAGGTCGCGCTGGCGCGTGTCGAGGAGCCCGCAATCGCCGACGCGCTATGCGGCTGGTGGGGCGAGCGGCTAGCCCCCTTGGCGCAATCGGGGACCAGCGGGTTTCGCTGCCTCCACCTCGACCGGGTGCCGGCCGCGCTATGGCGACAGCTGGCGGCGCAGGCGCGTCAGGCGGCGCCGGGCCTGATGCTGCTGGGCTGGACCCCGCCGCTGGATCATGTGGCGCTGGCCGATTTCGTCGGCGTCGGTTTCGACTATGTCTTCGCGGCGGTGGCGGGCGATCGCAAAACCTCGACGCGCTTCATCGAGGATGCGGCCGCGCTGCGGCGGATCGCGCCGGTGATCGCGGTGCCCGAGCTGCCGTTCGGTCCCCGCCTGGCGCAGGCTTGGGGCCGGTCGCGCATCGCCTATCGCCGCGCTATCGATTTCGCGACCGCCGTGTCGGATGGCGTGCTGGTGCCGGGCGGCTTTGAGTTCGCGGCGAGCCGGCCGCTCGACCCGCTCTATTCGGCGCCGCCGGACCTCGACGATGCCGAACGCGACGCCCCGTTCGCGCTCGCCGACGAGATCGCCGCCGCCAATACCCGCCTCGACCGCATCGGGCAGCTCGATCTGACCGAGCGGCTGCTGCCGCTCGCCGCGGCCAACGGCGTCGGCGCCATGGCGCGGCTGGGCGGCCCGGCGGCGCCCCATGCTCTGCTGCTCTTGAGCAATCACGATCTCGACAATTCGCGCGTGCTGGATCGCGCGCCCGCGCTGCTCGCGGCCACCGCCGGCGCCTTCGGCGGCGCCATGCGCATCGACGGCGATGGCGCCCCCGACGCGCCGTTGGCCGCGGGCGAGGTGCGCGTCCTGCGCATTCAGCCCAATGATCCGATTCTGGTGACGGGGCGCAATCGGCCGACCGCCCAGCGCGCCGTCAGCGCGGCGCGTATCGCGATCGAGAATGTCACGCCGTGCGTCGATAATGGCCGCTTCGCCGTCAAGCGCGTGGTCGGCGATCGCATCGAGATCGAGGCCGACATTTTCGTCGATGGCCATGAGGCGCTCGCCGCGGCACTGCTGTGGCGGCCGATCGACCAGCGCGACTGGCACCAGGCCCCGATGGTGCTGGCGGAGAACGATCGCTGGCGCGGGGTCTGCGTCCCCGACCGCATCGGCCGCTATGTCTATGCGGTCGAGGCGTGGTGCGACCATTGGGCCGGCCTGACGCGCGACATCGGTAAGAAGCGCGCCGCCGGCCAGGACGTGACGCTCGATGTCGCCGACGCCATGCATCTTGCCGAGGCGGCACGGAAGCGCGCAGGCGGCGATGACAAGAAAATTCTCGCCGCGCTCGTGAAGAAATTGTCGTCGGCATCGGGCGAGGCACGCACCGCGCTGATCCTCGCCGACGAGATGCGCGCGGCGATGAGCGCCGCCGACGACCGCCCGTTCCTCGCCCGCAGCGAGCCCGACATCGCCATCGACGTTGACCGCCCGCAGGCGCGCTTCGCCAGCTGGTACGAGCTGTTTCCGCGCTCGGCGACCGACGATCCCGCGCGCCACGGCACCTTTGCCGATGTCATCGCGCGCCTGCCGGCGATCGCCGCGATGGGGTTCGACGTGCTTTACTTTCCGCCGATCCATCCCATCGGCACGAGCAACCGCAAGGGCCGCAACAATGCGCTGACGGCGGCCGCGGACGATCCCGGCAGCCCTTACGCCATCGGCGGCGCCGAGGGCGGGCATACCGCGATCCACCCCGCGCTCGGCACGCTCGAGGATTTTCGCCGGCTGCGCGCCGCCGCCGCCGAGCACCGGATCGAGCTCGCCCTCGATTTCGCGATCCAATGCTCGCCGGATCATCCGTGGCTTAAGGAGCATCCCAACTGGTTCAGCCGGCGGTCCGATGGCTCGATCCGCTATGCCGAAAATCCGCCGAAGAAATACGAGGACATCGTCAATCCCGATTTCTACGCCGACGCCGCGATGCCCGATCTGTGGCTGGCGCTGCGCGATGTGGTGCTGTTCTGGATCGCTGAAGGGGTGCGGATTTTCCGCGTCGATAATCCCCACACCAAGCCGCTGCCGTTCTGGGAGTGGCTGATCGCCGATGTGCGCGGCCGCTTCCCCGAGGTGATTTTCCTGGCCGAGGCGTTCACCCGGCCGAAGCCGATGTACCGGCTGGCGAAGCTCGGCTTCACCCAGAGCTATTCCTATTTCACCTGGCGCAATACCAAGCGCGAGCTGACGGACTATATGATGGAGCTGACCGCCAGCCCGCCGAAAGACTTCTTCCGGCCCAATTTCTTCGTCAACACGCCCGACATCAACCCGTTCTTCCTGCAAAGTTCCGGCCGCCCCGGCTTCCTTATCCGCGCCGCGCTTGCCGCGACCCTGTCGGGCCTGTGGGGCATGTATTCGGGCTTCGAGCAATGCGAGGCGGCACCGCTGCCCGGCCGCGAGGAATATCTCGATTCCGAGAAGTATCAGATCCGTGTCCGCGATCCGGCGGCGCCCGGCAACATCGTCGCCGAGATCACCGCGCTCAATCGCATCCGGCGCGGCCATGTCGCGCTGCAGAGCCATCTCGGCGTCACGTTCTACAACGCCTTCAACGAGCAGGTGCTGGTCTACGGCAAGACCGCGCCGCATCGCCACGACGAATTGCGCGAGATGATCCTGGTCGCGGTCAACCTCGATCCGCGCGAGGTCCAACAAGCGACCTTTGAATTGCCGTTATGGGAATTCGGTCTCGCTGATCATGACTCGCTGTCGGCCGAAGATTTAATGCGGGAGCGGACCTTTACCCTGACCGGAAAAATGCAACAGCTCACGCTCGATCCGAACGATCTGCCGTTCGTCATCTGGCGCCTGTCCTCGGAGAATCGGTGAATGGACACGCTTGCCACGCAAAGCGTCGTCACGACGACGGCCAAGGCGGCCGAGGCTCCGCCCTGGTACAAGGATGCCGTCATCTATCAACTGCATGTGAAATCATTCTACGATTTCAATGGCGACGGCATCGGCGATTTTCCCGGCCTGATCTCGAAGCTCGACTATATCGCCCAGCTCGGGGTCACGGCGATCTGGCTCCTGCCGTTCTATCCCTCGCCGCGGCTCGACGATGGCTACGACATCGCCGAATATCGGGGTGTGCATTCCGATTACGGCACCATGGCGGATGTGAAGCATTTCATCGCCGCCGCGCATAAGCGCAATATCCGCGTCATTTTCGAGCTGGTCATCAATCATACCTCCGACCAGCATCCCTGGTTCCAGCGCGCGCGCAAGGCGAAGCCCGGCTCGTCATGGCGCAATTTCTATGTCTGGTCCGACAGCGATCAGAAATATGCCGGCACGCGGATCATCTTCGTCGATTCCGAACGGTCCAATTGGACCTGGGACCCGATTGCCAATGCCTATTACTGGCACCGCTTCTATTCGCATCAGCCCGATCTGAATTTCGACAATCCGCGCGTGGTGGAAGCGATGTTCAGCGTGATGCGGTTCTGGCTGGAACTGGGCGTCGATGGGCTGCGGCTCGACGCCGTGCCCTATCTGGTCGAGCGCGAGGGGACCAGCAACGAGAACCTGCCGGAAACGCATGCGATTCTGAAACGGCTGCGGGCCGAGCTTGACCGGCAATTCCCGGACCGCATGCTGCTGGCCGAGGCCAATCAATGGCCGGAGGATGTGAAGGATTATTTCGGCGCCGGCGACGAATGCCATATGGCGTTCCACTTTCCGCTGATGCCGCGCATGTACATGTCGATCGCGCGGGAAGACCGGTTTCCGATCACCGACATCATGCGCCAGACGCCGGAGATTCCACCGACTTGCCAATGGGCGATCTTCCTGCGCAACCATGACGAGCTGACGCTGGAAATGGTGACGGATGCCGAGCGCGATTATTTGTGGCAGGCCTATGCCTCCGACCGGCGCGCCCGCATCAATCTCGGCATTCGCCGCCGCCTGACGCCGCTCTTGGAGCGCGACCGGCGCCGCGTCGAATTGATGAGCGCGATCCTGTTCTCGATGCCGGGCACGCCCGTCATCTATTACGGCGACGAGATCGGCATGGGCGACAATATCTATCTCGGCGACCGCGACGGCGTGCGCACGCCGATGCAATGGTCGCCGGATCGCAATGGCGGCTTTTCGCACGCCGATCCAGCCTCGCTGGTGCTGCCACCGAACATGGATGCGCTGTATGGCTTCGACATCGTCAACGTCGAGGCGCAGACGCGCGACCGGCACTCGCTGCTCAACTGGATGCGCGTCATGCTGGCGGTACGCAAGCAGCATCCGGCGTTCGGCAACGGCGTCTTCACCCTGCTCTATCCCAAGAACCGCAAGATCCTGGCCTATCTGCGCGAATACCAATCCGAGACCATCCTGTGCACCGCCAATTTGTCGCGCACGCCCCAGGCGGTCGAACTGGACCTGTCGCAATATCAGGGGCGCGTGCCGATCGAAATGACCGGCGATTCCGTGTTTCCGCCGATCGGCCAGCTGACCTATCTGCTGACGCTGCCGCCATACGGCTTCTATTGGTTCATTCTTGCAAAGGAACATGAATGGCCGTCCTGGCATACGCCGGCGCCCGAACCCATGCCCGAATATGAAACCATCGTCATCCGCGACAGCCTTGCCGAGATGCTGACCGGCACCGCGCGCACCGCCTTCGAGCATGAAACGTTGCCGAAATACCTCGCCAAGCGGCGCTGGTTCGCGGCCAAGGATCGTCGCATCGATTCCTACCGCGTTGCGTCGATGACACCGCTCGCCAAAGGCGCGAGCGAGCCGCTCTTGGCGGAGATCGAGGCCAAGAGCGGACAGACGATTTCGCGCTGGCTGCTGCCGCTGGGCGCGTGCTGGGTCGGCGATCCCCCCGCCTTGCAGCAGCAGCTCGCCTTGGCCTATGTGCGGCGCGGCCGCAAGACCGGCCTTCTGACCGACGCCTTCGCGCTGCCGACCTTCGCGCGAGAGATGGTCATTGCGATGCAAGAGGCGCGGGTGGTACCGGGCGCCGAAGGCGAGCTGCGCTTCATTCCGACCAGCGCGATCGATCCGATCAAGATCACGGCCGACAGCGAAGTGATCTGGCTGTCGGCGGAGCAATCCAACAGCAGCCTGATCGTCGGCGATCAGGCTGTGGTGAAATTGTTCCGCCGCGTCTCGCCCGGCTTCCACCCCGAGGCGGAGATGGGCCGCTATCTGACCGAGCATGGCTTCGCCAATGGCGCCGCGCTGCTCGGCGAGCTGGTCCGCGTCGCGCCCGATGGCGAGCATTATGCGCTGGCCATCGCCCAAGCCTTTGTCCGCAACCAAGGCGATGCCTGGGGCTGGATGCTGGAGCGCCTCGCGCATGTCATCGACGATCTGCGGCCCGAGCAGCATGAGGGCCAGGGCGAGGAAGAGCATCTCGGCACGCTGGAGGAATTCGCCACAATCATGGGCCGTCGCCTCGGCGAAATGCATGCGGTGCTCGCCCAGCCCTCGGACGATCCCGCCTTCGCGCCGGCCGCGGCCGGCGACGCGGAAATCGCGGGCTGGGTCGCCCGCGCCGAGCAATTGCTGAACGCGGCGTTCGATCTGGTGGCGCAGCAAGCCACCTGGGAGACCGAGGCGGATGCCGCGACCGCCAAGAGCCTGCTCGGCCGGCGCAAGACGATCGTCGGCGTGGTGCATAAATTGGCGCGCGCGGCAAAACGCGTGCCGACGACGCGCATCCATGGTGATTTCCATCTCGGTCAGGTGCTGGTCGCGAACGGCGATGCCTACATCATCGATTTCGAGGGCGAGCCGACCCGCCCCGTGGCCGACCGCCGCGCCAAATCCAGCCCGATGCGCGACGTCGCCGGCATGCTGCGCTCGTTCGACTATGCGGCGGCGATGACCGAGCGGCGCGGCCAGTCGAGCCAGGCGCATGTCGCCGAAGCCTCGCGCATCAAGCTGATCAGTGAATTTCGCCGGCGCATTCCGCGGGCGTTCCTCGATGGCTATCGCGGGGTGACCGGCGACGGCCACCCCGCGGAAAATGCCGCGCTCGATCTCTTCCTGATCGAGAAGGCGGCCTATGAAATCGGCTATGAGGCGGCGAATCGCCCGGCCTGGCTGCGGGTGCCGGTCGCCGGGTTCGGCGCGATCGCCGCCCGTCTCCTCGATGGAGGCAAAGATGGCTGACGCCTCGACCCTGGTTCAACGGCCCACGCTCGATCCCGAGATCGCCGCCGCGCTGGCGGCGGGCCGGCACGGCGATCCCTTCGCGGTGCTGGGCCCGCATCGCACCGATTCGGGCTGGATCGTGCGCGCCTTCCTGCCCGGCGCCAAGCGCGTCGCGCTGTGGTCGCGCGACAAGACACGCAAGCTCGGCGACCTCGCGCCAATCGGCCCCACCGGCGTGTTCGAGGGGCCACTGGCGGAGGGCACGGATTACCTGCTGGCAATCGACTGGCCCAACGCGGCGCAGGAGACCGAGGACCCCTATTCGTTCGACCTGCTGCTCGGCGCGCTCGACCTGCATCTCTTCAGCGAGGGGCGGCATCTGGAGTTGGGCGCGCAATTCGGCGCGCGGCCGATGACCATCGACGGCGTGCGCGGCGTGCGCTTCGCGGTCTGGGCGCCGAATGCGCGGCGGGTCGCGGTGGTCGGCGATTTCAACGGCTGGGACACGCGCCGCCACCCGATGCGGCTGCGGCCCGAGGCCGGGGTGTGGGAAATATTCGTGCCGCGCCTCACCGCCGGCACCAAATACAAATACGCGATCATCGGGCCCGATGGCGCGATCCTGCCACTCAAGGCCGATCCGATCGCGCTCCAGACCGAGCCGCCGCCCGCCACCGCCTCCATCGTCGCCGACCACGCGCCGTTTCACTGGCGTGACCAGGCATGGATGACGAGCCGCGCCGAGAAGCAGACGGTCGCGTCGCCGATCTCGATCTACGAGGTGCACCTGCCGTCGTGGCGACGCCCGCGCAATCGGCCCGACGGCATCCTGCGCTGGGACGAGCTGATCGACACCCTCATTCCCTACGCGGTCGATATGGGGTTCACCCATCTGGAGCTGATGCCGATTGCCGAGCATCCGTTCGGCGGCTCCTGGGGCTATCAGCCACTGGCGCTGTTCGCGCCCAGCAGCCGCTTCGGCACGCCCGATGGGCTGCGGCGCTTCGTCGATGCGGCGCACGCCGCCGGCCTCGGCATCATTGTCGATTGGGTGCCCGGGCATTTCCCGACCGACGCGCACGGCCTCGCGCGCTTCGACGGCACCGCGCTCTATGAGCATCTCGATCCGCGCGAGGGCTTTCACCACGACTGGAACACCTACATCTATAATTTCGGCCGCCGCGAGGTCAGCGGCTTTCTGATCGCCAGCGCGATCCACTGGCTGGAGCAGTTCCACATCGACGGGCTGCGTGTCGACGCCGTGGCGTCGATGCTCTATCGCGACTATAGCCGCGAGGCCGGCGAGTGGGTGCCCAACATCTATGGCGGCCGCGAGAATCTCGAATCGATCGAGCTGTTGCGCCGGCTCAACGAGACGGTGGCCCAGCGGTGCCCCGGCGCCATCACCATCGCCGAGGAATCAACCGCCTTCCCGCGCGTCTCGGGCGCGGTGGCGGAGGGCGGTCTCGGCTTTTCCTTCAAGTGGAACATGGGATGGATGCACGACACGCTGCATTATCTGTCGCATGATCCGATCTTCCGCCGCTATCACCAGGACGAAGTCACCTTCGGCCTGATCTACGCTTTCCTCGAGAATTTCATCCTGCCGCTGTCGCATGATGAGGTGGTGCACGGCAAAGGCTCGCTGATCGGCAAGATGCCGGGCGACACTTGGCAGCGCTTCGCCAATCTGCGCGCCTGTTTCGGCTTGATGTGGGCGCATCCCGGCAAGAAGCTGATTTTCATGGGCGGCGAGATCGGCCAGTGGCATGAATGGAATCACGATGGCGAGGTCGATTGGAATGCCGCCGACAATCCGATGCATGGCGGGGTGCGCCGGCTGGTGCGCGATCTCAACCGGCTCTATCGCGACGAGCCGGCGCTGTGGGCGCGCGATTCCGAAAGCGAGGGCTTCCGCTGGCTGGTCGCCGACGATCACGACAATTCGGTGTTCGCCTTCATGCGCATCGGGCCGGAGGGCAGCACGCCGATTCTCGCGGTGTGCAACATGACGCCGGTGCCGCGCCGCAATTATCGCGTCGGCGTGCCGCATGCCGGCCAGTGGCGCGAACTCCTCAACACCGATGCCGGCCTCTATGGCGGCTCCAATCTCGGCAATGGCGGCAGCGTCGGCACCAGTGGGACGGCAAGCCACGGTCAAAGCCAATCGCTGGAGCTGACCCTGCCGCCGCTGTCAGTGCTCTATCTCGGGCCTGCCCGCTAACCATGCCGGCCTTCGCCGATGCGCTCGAGGCCGGACATCCCTATCCGCTCGGCGCCACCTGGGATGGCATCGGGGTCAATTTCGCGGTGTTTTCGGGCCATGCCGAGGCCATCGATCTATGCATCTTCGATTCCTCCGGCCGCCGCGAGATCGCGCGCATGCGCCTGCCGGAATGGACCGACGAGGTCTGGCACGGCTATCTGCCAGGCGCGCAGTCCGGCCTGCTCTATGGCTTTCGCGCTCACGGCCCCTACGAGCCGGCCAGGGGCATGCGCTTCAATCCGCACAAGCTGCTGCTCGATCCCTATGCGCGCCGGGTCTCGGGCGAGCTGCATTGGACCGATGCGCTGTTCGGCTACCGCGTCCATTCCAACCGCGCCGACCTGGCGATGGACCGCCGTGACAGCGCCGTCGCGATGCCGAAATCCATGGTCGCCGACGACGCCTTCAACTGGGGCGACGATCGCCACCCCCACGTGCCGTGGCACGAGACAATCATCTACGAGGCGCATGTCCGCGGCCTGACCCTGAAGCGCCACGATATCGCGCCGGAGGAGCGCGGCTCCTTCGCCGCGCTCGGCAATCAGCGCGTCATCGACGATCTGCGGCGGCTCGGCATCACCGCGATCGAGCTGATGCCGATCCATTATTTCGTCCAGGACCGCACGCTGCTCGAACGGAATCTGCGGAATTATTGGGGCTATAACACGCTCGGTTTCTTCACCCCGGAACTGCGCTATCTCTCCAGCGGCTCGGTGAACGAGATCAAGGTCGCGGTGCGCCGGCTCCACGCCGCCGGCATCGAGGTGATTCTCGATGTCGTCTACAATCACACCGCCGAGGGCAACGAGCTCGGCGCCACCCTGTCCTTTCGCGGCCTCGACAACACCAGCTATTACCGCCTCGTCGATGGCGACCCGCGTCATTATGTCAACGACACCGGCACCGGCAATACCGTGAACCTCGCGCATCCAAGGGTGTTGCAGTTAGTAATGGATTCATTGCGCTATTGGGTTACCGAATATCATGTCGATGGCTTCCGGTTCGATCTCGGCGTCACGCTGGGCCGGGAGCATGAGGGCTTCGATCCCGGCTCGGGCTTCTTCGACGCGCTGCGCCAGGACCCCATCCTGGCCAAGATGAAACTGATTTCGGAACCGTGGGACATCGGTCCCGGCGGCTATCAGCTCGGGCGGCACCCGGCCGGCTTCGCCGAATGGAACGACCGCTATCGCGATGGGCTGCGGCGTTTCTGGCGTGGCGATCCGGGCCAGCGGCCCGACTTCGCGGCGCGCCTCGCCGGCTCGGGCGATCTCTTCGACCGCATGGCGCGGCGGCCCTGGGCGTCGATCAATTACGCCGCGTCGCATGACGGTTTCACGCTGGCGGACGTCACCAGCTATGCCGAGCGTCACAACGAAGCCAACGGCGAGGATAACCGCGACGGGCATGGCGACAATTGCTCGGCCAATTGGGGGATCGAAGGCCCGTCCGACGATCCGGCGATTCTGACCATCCGCGCGCGCCTGCAACGCGCGATGCTGGCGACCCTGATGTTTACCCTGGGCACGCCGATGCTGCTGGCGGGCGACGAGTTCGGCCGCACACAGCAAGGCAACAACAACGCCTATTGCCAGGACAATGATGTCTCCTGGATCGACTGGACGCAGGCGCATTCGGCCGAGGGTACGGCGCTGACCGCCTTTGCCGCGCGCGTGATCGCCTTGCGCAAGCGATATTCGATCCTGCGCTGCCGCAATTATCTCTATGGCAAGGAGGAGACCGCGCCCGGCGTGCTCGACATGGCGTGGTTCGACGAGCAGGGCGGCACCATCTCGCCCGAGGAATGGAACAACCCTGACCAACGGTGCCTGGTGTTGCGGCGCTCGGCCCGCATCGACGGCTCCGTGGCGATCGTAACCCTGCTGCTCAATCCGACGCCGGAGGATCGGCGGTTTCTTCTGCCCGAGCCGCATTTCCCGCGACGGGTGCTGATCGATACCGCCGACCCGGAGGCGCCGGAATACGATGCCGACGGCGACGATGTCCTGGTGGCGGCACGGAGCGCGGTGCTGTCGATCGCCGAGATTGCCGCCCCATCATGATCGACCGGTTCAGCTACGCCGCGTCGTTCGGCGCGAACTACATCGGAAACGGCAGGACGCGGTTTCGGTTTTGGGCGCCGACACAAAAACAGGTCGCACTCGTGCTGAGTAATGCCGGCAACATCGCCCTGCCGATGGATATTCAGCCGGGCGGCTGGTTCGAATTGGAGGCCGATTGTGCCGCCATGATGCCTTATCGCTATCGTCTTGATAATGGAATGTTAGTCCCGGACCCCGCCTCGCGGCTCCAACATGATGACGTGCGTGATCCCAGCATCGTGGTCGATCCCGCCGCCTATCGCTGGCAGCATGCCGATTGGCCGGGACGGCCATGGCACGATACGGTGCTCTATGAGCTGCATGTCGGCGCGCTCGGCGGCTTCGTTGGGGTGCGGCGCGCGCTGCCGCGCCTTGCCGCGCTCGGCATCACCGCGGTCGAGCTGATGCCCATCAACGATTTTCCGGGCCGGCGCAATTGGGGCTATGACGGCGTGCTGCCCTACGCGCCCGATACCTCTTATGGCTCCCCCGAGGAGCTCAAGGCGCTGATCGATGCCGCGCATGGCCTTGGGCTGATGATCTTTCTCGATGTCGTCTACAATCATTTCGGCCCCGACGGTAATTACTTCGGCGCCTATGCCCCGCAAATCTTCCGCGCCGATTTCCATAGCGCGTGGGGCGCCTCGCTCGATTTCACCCAGCCGGAACTGCGCCGCTTCTTCACCGAGAATGCAATCTACTGGCTGATGGAATATCGCTTCGACGGGCTGCGCTTCGATGCGGTTCACGCCATCGGCGACCCGACCTGGCTGACCGAGACAGCGACCGCGATCCGGCGCGCGGTC
>Ga0207933_1001677_pt1 | contig 16017 bp, 8 predicted proteins | sample NGESurdeep092012_4_FD_184488 | JGI IMG/M metagenome (GOLD analysis project Ga0207933, IMG submission 184488) | Arctic peat soil microbial communities from Barrow, Alaska - NGEE Surface sample F53-3 deep-092012 (SPAdes) | ecosystem: Environmental > Terrestrial > Soil > Wetlands > Peat ... | reverse complement strand
GGTCTCCGGTGACATGCCGAAGAGATTGCTGATAGCGGTGAGCGCGGCCCATTCGGATGAATAGTCCTCGCGCTTGTCGATCACCATCCTCACGGCACGTTCACGCAGCTCGGGTGAGTAACGGGTTGATCTTGACATGGAGTAATCCTCTCAGAGGATTCACTCTCCAACTTTCCCGTCGCGATTCAACATTTTCGACGTTTTTTGACGTGTGCAAACGTCCAAATTTTCAGTAATTCATTGGACCTTCGTACGAGGACGTTTTTCGATGTATCTCGAAGTTTTATGTGGTTGCTTGTACGGTTGCTTGCATTTACGACGGTGCAAGGGGTAAGAAATTAACGACGGTTGACGCCGCATTAATATCAATTTCTCGAGCAGTCTGGAATGGTCCTTCAGGAACGAAGGGGACGGTCTAGACCCGAGACTCGTTCTCCTATCGTCCTCTCGGCCAAATTCTCCGAATTATTTGGTCAACGCTGAAGCGATCGAGTGAAGCTCGCCCCTTGGTGAGATCGACCACGCAAGGGCAGTCCTGACATTCAAAATGAATATTCCCTTGCTCCTGGCTTTCCGTATGGCGACTTCTTTGATGGTCACATCGTTTTCCAGGAATCGAGTTAGGACAGTCCACAGGGCATGCCTACTAGGCCGCAACACTAAGCGCAACCAATGCTCGCTGTCACCGCCCACTCGATCCCCAGGCTCAATCCCTTCGCATTCCGAGTAGGGCGAAGGTCGGGCTCACGATATGTTGGAATCTGATCGCTGGATTTGGTCGGGTGACCGTAATTCGCCGATAGGAAAGCGAATCATGGCTATGCGACAGCCAAAGACTGATCAACTCGGTGAAACGGGGCAGGTTGCCGTCGTGCTCTTTTTCGATGATCTCGGATGGGGGCCACTGCCAACGAACAAGCACGACCTCGGAACAGATCTTTTCGTTCAAGTGAGGCGAGACGACCTCACCGAACTCGGAATGCTGCTCGGTGTCCAGGTCAAGACCGGCGATTCTTCCTTCAACGAACCGACCCAAGTCGGCGGGCATGCGGGCTGGTGGTTCCGCGAAACCCATCAGCGTCACGGGGACTACTGGTCAAATCACCACATCCCGCATATCCTTGTCATTCAGGACGAGGCACGGGAAAGACGATTCTGGGTTCGTCTTGACCGCACCACGATCGAGTCAACTGGCGTGGGTATTCGCGTGTTCGTACCCGAAAGCCAGGTCTTGACCGCCGACGCCGCCGAGGTTTGGACCGACATTGTTGCAGAGGCGCGAAAACTCCAATCATTCGAGGGCGCACGCTGGACCTTCAATATCACTCAGGTCCCAGAGTCCGAATGGCCACGATACGCACTCCTGGCGTCTCGCATCACCGCTCCACATCCCAACCAAGGCTTCTCCAATGACATCAACTGGGCCGAGGCCGTGGCACTCTGTCTAGAGGCCGATCTCCAGAGATGGGATCACTTCGCTTCGCAACGCGAGAACGTGCCCACTCCAGCGGAGGCGCGCGAACTCGAAGATCCGGGTTGGAAATTCGCGGCCGCAATATACAGTTGGCTAACCGGAAGCTCTGACGAGCTCGAATCGCTCAACACTGATGAGATGGCAACTTCCCTACGCGTAGCTCATGCGATCTGTCTGAGCACAGTGCTCACCGATCGGAGGGATTGGGATAGTGCTATCGCGCTACTTCGATCACTGCGTGACCCGAGTCACGTATCGGTCGATCAGGCATGGTTGGCGGTGCATCTGGGATGGGTTCTGTTTGAAAGTGGACAAATTAGCGAAGCGCGTGCTGCGTTTGGGGACAGCATTGCTATGCACGCTGCTTTCCCATCTAGTCTCACGAATTCGGCAATCCGTGCAGCGGGGATCCTGGCTCTCTTTGACTCGGCTCCGGCATTTTCGGGCGACGTGGCCGCAGCAGTGCAGGCTTCGGATAGTACTTTGTCGTGGTGGCAGACCCAGAAGATCGAGAATGCGCTTAACGACTTCTTACGCAGGTCGTATCAACGGTGGGCCCACGATGGGTCGACCACTTTCGGCGGCGGGGATCCCACGCACAATGACCTATTGAGCGCAGAATTGTCGGCCCGTCTTGTCGGCAATCGACGTTCAAGTAGGTACGCCGCGTTCTTGAGGGCTATAGCTAACCTCACACTCCCGAATGGACCGCATGCCAAGCCGGAGGAGCAACTCGAATTGCTCCGCACTTCCGGTTACCCGAAGGAACTCGCTCTCGCACTGCATCATCTTCGGAGCGAAGGTCCGCTGTCCCAAGTGAGTGCCTACATGACTGGCGTGACCGTTACTCAAGTGACGACCACATCAATGCGAGCGGACCTTGAGTCACTCGAGGTCGCCGGCGCCTACTTACCTACCGACGTTGCCGAAAAGTGGATCAGCTACCTACTTGACGCATTCGACGATCCCACTTCCTTCCAACACCGGTTCAATCTCAGCTTTGAAGTGCGTCATGACATCCTCGACGCATTGGTGGGGTTGCGACTCCACTTCACAGAAACGCAAGAGCGGCGTCTTATTCAGCTCGCGTTGGGTCTGCCCGAGGAATCGACGCAACTCTTCGAGGGATCCCTTAGCCAAATGCTTCGAGGGTTAGAGCCAACGATTCTGGCTGATCGCGCCGCCGAAATCTCTTCGCGAGGACTTACGTTGGCTCCAGACACATGGCTGAGCCGGATGTTCATCGACTTAACTGCAGATCGAATTAATGAGTCGCGAGAAGTTGTGGGCAAGCGAATCCTGAGTGGGAACCTCGCCACGATTCCGAGTAGCTTCTCAATCGACTCATTAACGTTCGACGAAGCTAGCGCCTTAGTGGCAGCGTGCGCACTTAAGTTTCAGGAATACCAAAGTCAACTCAACGGTGTCGGGTTTGGTGGCCTGGATGCGTATTACCTTGCCGCCCGAGTCGCAGTGCTAGGCCCTGAGCAGGTGAGACAGATCGCATGGACCGCCGTAGTTGAAGGCGTCACGGCGGATGATGTCATTCATGATCGCAAAACCAACGCCGTTGAGTTTCTGGCGACCCGTACCGACGCCATACCGGAGGAACACCGCGAATCTCTCCTGCGAGCATCAGATCGACTTCGTAACATCCCGCCAAGCCAGTTCTCCGGTTTCGATTCCCTGAGTTTGCCACCTGCTGGACCCGCCTTCGCAGCACTCTATCTAGAGTTGCAGCCTGAGAACGATGACTGGCAGAGCGCCTTAAGCGGGCTGTTCGCCGGCACTCCGCACGAAAGACGTATTGGCGTTGATCTCCTTGCCCGGAGATCCGGTTATGAGTTGCTCTTGTTGGCAATGACTCGGGACATGGACTTGGATGTGGCGCACTCGGCTATGTTCGGTCTCGCTCGTTGCGCAGCGAAAGATTCCTCCATTGCTCGCACGGTGTCACCCCGCCTCCTCGCTCTCGTTGAAGGCGGGGGAGAGCAGGCCGCACTGCACGTTGGCAGAGGTATCATGGCGGCTGGTACGTGGGTGCCCGAGATCGAAACTCTGGTGACCGCGCTCCAGTCGCATGAATCATTGTGGATCCGCAAACTCGCTCATGATCTAGAGGGCCAACGTTTTACCTAGGGAACACGCATGAGGTAGGGATAAAGAGAGCAGAATCAGGTTTCGGCGTACTACCTATATTCGTCGAAGTTATGAATTCTCGAAAAGGGCGCGAAGCTAAGCGAATCACGATTCATCGCAATCGAGTGTGACCTAACTGAGCGAACCTTTGTCGAGGAGATAGTGAGGGATCGACCGTGGATCGCGTCCGTCAATATTGATCTCCTGCGGAGGTCCGAACTCGATATTCGTTAGCCGAAGGCTTCCGATGAATACGCTGTTTGAGACATCCGTCAGATCGAATTCCGCATGAACGCCATAGTGCGTCGTCATTGAAACGTCAGTGAACCAAAAGTCCATGGAAAACGCGATGTAAGTCCTGTCGGGTCTCATCACCGGTTCACCAATTTGTGACACTTTGTCAAACTCAAAATCTACGTACGCATTTGTGTCTTTCGGTAATACCACTGTGTCGGGAACTCCAAATGAAAATCGAGTGCCATTCTGTGCCAGTTTCGCGGATGGCCGGTGATTCCCCATCTCGATAAGTGCGACGCTGGCGCCATAATTGTGAACCGGAATTCGTACCCCGTACTTCCCGCCGGCTTCATTTATTCTGAGCTGCTGTTCCTGCCTTATCGAGATGAACGGACGGTTGCTTTCGACGAGAATCTTGTTTGAAAGCTCCGCAGTTTGAGCCTGTTGCCTCGTCAAAGTCAATAGTTCGCGATTCTGAGCCATTTCACTTTCGTTTACTTCGACGGCTTTTCTCGTCTGATCGGCGAGCCAAACTGTGGCGAAAGCGAGCGAGACGGTTCCTGCGGCAGTAAAGGCTTCTGCGACGCGGGTGCTCACTGCGAAGATGAGAAGCAGGGCGAATCCGGCGACAAATCCAATACCAGCAATGAGTTGAACTCGCAACGGCACTCGTTTTGTCTCCCTCTCATCAGTCATCGACTCGTCTCATTTCGATTCGTCCATTCTCAGTTGAGTTGATTGCCAACTATCCACAGTTCGAGTCTCCCTTGAGACTTCATTCCACAACTGAACCAATACGCGTCCATCCCGAGGAGTGTCCATGGATGCGACAACCACGTGCTCCCTGTTACCGAGTTCAGCTGTGTGCAGGCCCAGGAGGTTTCGAAGCTTCAATGAAATGTCCCGTACTCTATCGACGTCTTTCTGGTCGATGGCACTCGGTTTCGCGAATGGATTGTTTGCGTGAAGTAGGTTACTGAGAAAACCGTACGCTGTGGGAGCCTCTTTTTCACTTAGGAATGGCCCGACGAAGGCCTCAAGGGCTCTCTTTCCGTCAGGGCCAATTTTTGCTGTGAAGGGCGTTGGCCAATAGTTAGGATTAATGTTTCGGAGTATTTTCCGTGCATCGTCCCAGTCCTTCTTATGAAGGGCTGTTGACACCTGATGGACAACTTGTCTGTTCGCAGCGAGGGTGCCGAGCGCCACAAGTTCGATGGACTTCCGAAGTTGAAGGGCGGCTGATTCGAGTTCAACTATTTCGGTCACGTCTCGAAGTTTTTTCTCGGCCATCTCTGCCCGAAACTTGATTTCTGAAAGTACGTTGCCATAGAGTTCGATCTCCTCTTGACCAATGGGTGCTGCCGTAGGTGTAGTCATGAAAGATTCCTATCTGCCACCTGTGACATCCCGTCACGATTCAATATTCAGTCCTCTCCTAGATCGATGGAATACCGGAGTTCTGTGACGGTTTGATCTCCTATCTGGTCTTCTTTCTGGGCGCCATCAGATTTCCATCCACTTTTTTCGTAGAAATTACGAGCTCGCGTGTTCGAATCGAGTACCCAAAGTGTCGCGCAGCTGTAACCCAATTCTCGCAATCGCTTGAAACAAACGTCCTGAAGTTCGCGTCCCCACCCGCGTCCCGAATACTCAGATCGAAGATAGATGGCCTGAAGCTCGCCCACCATCGCAGTCGCTCCGGTGTCGCGACATGCGCCGACCGCCGCCATGCCAACGACCAGACCTTCCTCATTTTCAAGGACCAGAATGTCCGGACAGGGCCATTCGTTGATCCGCGAGAAGCGGTTCCGCCACTGCGCGTTCCATTCCTCAATCTGAAGTCCATCAAGAAACTCTTGGGAAAGTTGCCCGACGTAACTCTCTTGCCACGTACGCAGGTGCACGTTGGCGATTGCGCCGTCATCTGTATCCAAAGCCGGCCGGATTTTCAACGTTCCTACACCTCGATTTTCTGACGTATATGTGAGTTCATCACGCTTGGCTGTCTGAGTCAAAGACATCTCCAATTCCTCCGACCCGAGGACGGCGTGCGCGAATCGCCAAGTCGTCCTCATGGGCTAACCAAGGGGACCGCTGACGGTCCGGTTGACATCTGTCAACTACACGTGCAGTAGCCCCCTCTTGAGGTTTCGCTACTAGTCACTCCAATTGATCACTCATGCCAGTACTCGAAATATCGCGTCGTTGAGGGCTTGCGTAATTTTCGGTCCTCGACGAGCAAATCCGAGTTCTCTGAAGGCAATTTCGAAAATCTCATCCCGAGTACGAATCACGTCGTCAGAAATAATCCAACGAATCAATCCGCGTAGCTGTTTAGGTGCGTAGGTGCTGATTGGATCGCCGGGGTGAAAAAAAGGCTTTGGGGCTTTCCTATCAGCTGGTGTGGGCCTCTCGACTTCTACGGCGGTTTTCTCTTTTCCAGGCTCGCTGATACGAGGCGCTTGCGATTCACGAGAGGCGGAAAGCGCGTACTGAAAAGAAGCAACGACAGCGTCAACCTGAGGTGATGGGTCTCTCCACCAATCGGTGGACCAAATTCGATGAAATTTCCAACCAAGTCTTTCGAGGTGTTGTTGGCGTAAGCGATCTCGCTCTCTCGCAATGACCCCCGAGTGGTACATCGCTCCATCGCACTCTATGGCCAAGACGAAACGCCCAGGGCGTTCGGGGTCCCTCACGGCAAAGTCGATGGCGTATTTTCCGACGCCCCACTGCGGTTCCACTTGAAGTCCACGGGCCTCAAGGTGGTTCTTAACATCAATTTCAAACGGGTTCATCTCGACGTTACGTCCGGGGTCATCACCGAAGCTTGTTCCACCAGAGGACATGAAGTGAAAGAAGCGGTACATCAACTCGAAGCCTTTGGAACTGCGAGCGGAAGGGTCAATGTCTTCGGCGCTGAAACTGGCGACGAGCGTCATGCGAGACCTCGCTCGCGAGGTCGCCACGTTCAAACGACGCTCACCACCGGCATTGAGTAAGGGTCCCCACATGTAGCGCAATTTCCCGTCGTCGCCCTTGCCATAGCCCACGCTCAAGATGATGGCCTCGCGTTCGTCGCCCTGCACGCGTTCAATGTTCTTGACAAAGAACGGCTCACGTCCGGACTGTTGGAAGAAGGACTGCAACTCTGGTTCGTCACGCACCCTCGCGTCAAGCGCAGCCTCGATGCGATTGGCGTGATCTGATCCAAACGCTATGACGCCGAGCGATTCTTCATGGTGAAGACGCGCGTGTTCGAGCGCTAAGTCCACCACACGACTTACCTCACTGCTAGGGCTCTTGTTGTTCTTACCAAGGCCCTTTGACGGTGGAACGACTTCAAAGTGAATGCGCTCCGCCCCATCGGCACCGGGAAACGTGACAAGTTGGTTGCTATACACGTATGAATTGTTCGTCGCGATGAGCTTCTCATCCTTACTTCGGTAGTGCCATTGGAGTGTCCTACTACGGCCTTCAAGAACAACTGACAATGCGTCAAGAATTGACTCCACATCACGCGTCTCGGGAACGGCGGCACCGACCTCGGCGTCGGTATCTTCGTCGTCCACCTCTTCGCCGGTGTCGCTCGACGAAGAGGTGGACGATAATTTCTGGAAGATATCGGTTGGCGGTAATTGATGTTGATCACCAGCCACGACGAGTTGGCGACCGCGAGCAATCGCCGGAATTGCGTCCGCTGGCACAACCTGACTGGCCTCGTCGAAGATTACGACATCGAAAAGTTGTTTCGCTGGGAGCATCTGACTGACCATCAGTGGGCTCATTGCCCAGCATGGCTTGATACCCAACAACACTTCGGGGGCATCGTGGAAGAGCTTCCTCACGGAGGAAAACCCTCGCTTTCGCTTTAGCTGACGCTTGATCTCACTGTGCTGGCTTGAGTGGAGGTTCAATCGATCCTTCATTGTCTCCGCGGCTATCCGGCGAACTCGGCCGGCATTGGTCTTGAGGTGCTCGTCATCCGCACTAAGGAAGTCAGCCGCCCACCGCTCGAGCAAAAGCCGTGTTACACCAGCCAGTCGATTGTCGCTTTCCGTTATGTGCTTTATGAGTGTGGTCGCGAAAACGTATCGAACCCGCTGGCTGGCCGTGTCATAGTCGAGGTGCTGTTGCCCCATCTCGGTAAGCACATCGGCGAGTCCCGCGGCGTTGAGTTTCTCGCGCAAAGAATGAATTCGAGGCAAGCTCAACCGGTACGGGTCTTCAAGAAGTTCGGTAAGTAGAATTGTTAACTCAGTTACACCTAAAGAGATCAAATTGACGCCATCGACCTGCGCTTCAATGAGTTTCAGATCCTCACACACGGCGTGCGTTTGCTTGTGAACAAGGACGACCGCATCGTGATCACGATCTGGAATACCAGCATCGCCGAACTCTTCCCAGGACTCTCTTAGGTGTTTCACCTTCAACAACAGAGTGTGCCTCTCTTGCCTATTTGATAACTTTCCAAGGAGTTCATACGCGGTACGCCGGCCAGCACGCCGTTCAGTCCACGAAACCTGCACACCGTGTTGAGTCCTCCAATCCTTTGTCGCAGAAGCCTTTATCGCCACCTTTAACGAATCCATCGATACGTCTTGGCCCAGAGCACGGTCCGAGGTTGACCAAAGTTTGACGGTCTCCGACAGAAGCCAGTCAACGGCGCCCACTGCGAGGGTCATCACTTGGTCCGCACCTTCAATGCTTCGCTCCCAAGGCTCCAGCGATGCTGCGAGGGCTGGAAGAAGTTCAGTACTTATCTCCAGGCAAATTTCGTAGGAATTCTGAAGTTCCTCCAAAGTTATGAACGCATCAAGTCCCCAGCCAATTCTTCCATTGAGCTTTTCGTCAAAACCACCCACGGCACTGAGTTCTGAAGCGACGCCGGCAATTTCATCGACTGTGGTTGTTGTCCACTTATCGAGGTCCTTCTTCGTCAACCGCAGATTGGTTGAGGTGATTCGGCTAAGTCCTCGCTCCATTGCCATGAGGTTCCAGAGGCTCACTCCCCACGGCATACGCCTCTCGTGAAGTGCGGCCTGGTGCATGGTCAATTTGTCACGAGCTGTCGTCCAACGAACGTGTAGGGCATCGACGGAGATGCTTCGCGCCTCCTTCATCGAATCAAGTGCCTCCCCGATGGTCGTGACGACGGTTTTTCGTGACCCGCCACCTTCGAACATGTCAAGCGCAAGGTGCCCCAAGTCGACGCCGTCAAGTCGGCGAAGAACAGCAGTAATTGCGGCTCGCTTCTGAGCGACGAACAGCACCGTCTTGCCATGTGCCACGAGATCAGCAATCAGGTTCGCAATGCTCTGACTCTTGCCGGTTCCTGGTGGCCCCTGTATCACCAGGTGTTGGCCCTTTGACGCTGCATTAATGACATAGGACTGGGAAGCGTCCGCATCAAGGATGAGATATTCGTTGACGGGTGGCTCCGTGTCGGGCATCGTTTCACTCACATCACCTCCGCTTGACCGCACTGCGTCACGGGCTTCAGCGACGCCGGCAATAGCGGCAATCATGTCGTTACTTGCGAGGAATACCGCCTCACCGTCATCGAGGTCGTCAACCATCGGCTGTTTTAAGTAGGAGAACGTTCCGACGAGCACTCGATCCATAATCGAGAACTCGCTGACCCCAGCGCACACCTTCTCGACGGCACGAAACACCATTTGATCGTCGCCGGCAGCCTCGAGCAACACGGACTCATCAATTTCGACTTCGAAGAGGGATTTCATCAAATGCAAAAAGACCGGATTGACAAAGGACTCGCCCTCGAGCTGCAAGGTGAAGCCATCACGCGATCCGGGCTGAGCTTCAAAGCCGACCGGCTGAAGGAGGATTGGTGCGGCTGGTTTCGTGGTCCTGGACGCCGCTGTTTCCTTCCGCTCATCGGCGCTTTCGTCGTCAACTCGTTGCGACATTGGGGTGCGACCATCATCCCAGGTGGCCATACCAACTGCGAGATACGCGATGGGGACACCGAACTCCTCTTCAGCCACGCGAGCCTTTGCGGCAATCTGGCGCGCGCTCTTCAGCGCTGCTACTAGACGCTGGTCACCGGGGAAGAGGCGACCTAGACGGATTTTCCCGTCCCTTCGAAACTGCTCGAGAGCGGTGCTTTCGGCGTCAGCCAGATCTAATGTTCCGACTTTGAGATCGCGATAGTAAAGAAGTCGATTATTACCGTCAAGGCTGATGAGTTGACTACGCCATTCGGCCATCGCGAGGCGGACCTGTCGCACACGAGCTGTGTCCACTGTCGCTACCTTTCTCCTGATGGTCAGACACAAGTATGGGTCTTGCGACCGGCATTCGCCAATAGTTCGAGCGATTGGGGCGGTGAACCTTCCCTACGTTGCATTCGAGGCTCTTGTTAGCTGTATAGAGAAGTTCATCGGATTCAGTATTTGAGTCCGAATTAGCTGCTCATCCCGTGCTTAAGACCCTTGAATTAGTGCACTAGGGAGATCGCTTAGTTCTCGTAGCAGAACGCTGACCCTCTCGTCTTCCTCGTCGTACGCCTCTTTGAAGTCGAATGCGTCTTCAACTGTGCCCCTTTCATCGTGGGCTGAGCGATATCGCCGTTGCAATTCGGCAATTCCCTTCGCTTGCCTACGCTTCTCCGCGACGCTGTGCGCTGCGGAAGTACCCGCGAAAAGTGCACTAATGAGAGGAAATCCTCCCGTTAACACAGCGGGAACAACTCTCACAAGGTACTCCTGGGTTACGGCAATTGCACTCTCCTCAATGACGGCGGCTATGCCTGCTTTTATGACATTTCCTTCGAATTCTTCTGTACCTCCGCGTGTAACTTCAAGGTTCCCGAGAAAGGCTCGGAATAAATCCAGGCGGCGTTCGAGAATATCCGCGAGGTGTTCGTAGACGAGAGCTCTAATCGCGGAGACGACCATCATGCGCTCCCGGATTCTTTCAGAAGCTTCTTCTCTCAAAGCGTCAACGTCGCTCGTGTTGCACTCGAGCCTGGCTCGAAGTTGAGTCACGGGCTCGCTTGCAAGACGTCTGTCCAGTTCTCCGCTCGTGATTAAGTGCTGAAGCGAATCGCCGCTATCGGAACCGGTCCCAATGCCAAGGAGATCTGCAAGCGTAGTCAATATTTTGAGTAAATCGAATGCCTCGGATAGGGCCATCTCACGAGCTTGCTGAATACTCTCTAGCAAGGCCTTTGCATGTTCACTTAGTGCCTTCTGCACAGAAATGAAAGTGCTTGCAGCGTCAAAAAGAAGATCATTTACCAGCTGGACCGTGCCGGTCAATTCCGTCGCAAGAAGCACAAAGAACTCGATATGAGCGGCCTTGGGATCCTTAACAAGTTCCAACTCATCAACTACTTGTCGCGTCAGCTGAGGTGCCTCGGCGACAAATTTGTTAATGGAGTTGAGAAAGCGCGAAGATGCCGACTCCACTCTCCTCGCGAGGATCTCCAACACTTCATCGGAGTTCAAACGTATGTCGTCATGAGTCACTGGTCATCCTCATCGCTCGATTGCATAACGGAGGGTAAGCGCCAGGCGAAGTTCTTGACAAGTCGGACGCAGTTTGAAATTGAGAAGAGTGAGTGGTCTCTTATGAGAATGTATAGAAGAGTTGCGGAAAACGGCTGGCAACGGCCTCGTTTACTTGCTCGCTTAGATCAGACTCCGGGCGCGCAGCGACCGGAGTCAGGCTGTCACAGACTTCGGTCTCGAGATCCGGCAGAGCATCTCACCGTCCATGATTCACGTCGTTGTTGAGTGATCACGACCATGCCCAAATGCGGCCTTAGAAGACTTCATTTCGCGGAAAGCAGAACACATTGATCTTGAGAGAAGAGTACGAGTGTCTAGGTTGCTCTTACGCGTCAAATTGTTTTTGAGATCGACTGCTGAAGTTGTTGCTGAAGCGTTCCTTACAGAATGCGAAACCGGATACTGAAGGATACGAAATGCTTTCTGAAATAAGGCTATTCAGTGGAGGTAAGGGGATTCGAACCCCTGACCCCTTGCATGCCATCGGCTCGGAACCCGTTCACGAGCGTTCATAGCGGTACAAACCGTTTGCAATAGTTGAGCTTTCAATTCGTCTCCGTTCGCCAAAATTCGTTGCAATTCAATCCAACTGCTGAAGTTAATGCTGAAGTCGTACGCCTTGCGCGACTTGCAAGGGGTACGTCGATAACTTGACTCGACGTTGGAGAAATCCTTGAGTACTGCCGAAGTCCCACATAATGGTTTTCCTTTGCACGAGGCGGGGATTCCTCGTGAGGAGGGCAACAAAACCGCTCTTCAGTCCAAAGGTAGCGGCGTGGCGCTCCTCACGAGGAAACGTGAATGACCCGCAGATGGATGGGGCAGTGTCTCCGATTACTTCTGTTTCGAATCAATCCGCTTTTTCCGCCATGAGCCATCCTTGTTACGGGAGCGTGGTTCAACTCCGCCACCGGGGCTTGGGACAGAGGGTCCTTGTTTCTTTCCCGCTCTTCTGTCTGCCGTATCATCACCTCCTTTCAATCTTGTGGTTTTCATTGTCCATGACATCACGAATTAATGCGGAGAGGAATCCCAATTCGCGGTATCAGAGCTTCGAGTTGGGTTGCGTAGGTGCGGAGCACCCTCTCGTACAGATCGCTTGTACGTCGTGACTCGACCGTAATAACCATCGCATACCGGAGCTTGGGTGCGAGGCTTGTTCCATCGTGCCCACCCAACCTGGCGTTGTAATGAATATCGAAGACTGGACGATTGAGGCTTGAACCTCTTTTGACAATCGACTCGTGTAGCACGGTTTCCCACTTGTGTGCGTCTGCACGGAGTTCGGCTTCGGTCGCGAAGGATCGGTGTCTGAAAAACGACGACGTCTTGGCAGTGGACGATTCCTCAGTTGCAAATCGAGTTTCATCTGGCCTAAAGAAGACCTCAACACCGCTCCTTGTGTAATTTGAAGGTTGCTCGGGTTCTACTTCCGTGGCAAATGCAAGTGTTGCCGTAATTCGTACATTTCCTTCAAGACGTTCAGCGGGAAATGGAAGTTGAGCTCGTAAATATTTTGAAGGTGTGAGGATTCCCTGATAGACAACCCGGGCCACTCCATCACCGCAAATGACAATGGGCTCTAATTCAGGGCAAACCCTGCCCCAGCCATGCTCTTCGGGATTATGCGAATCGCATCTTTCCGCAGTATGGATGATTAGAGCCTTGAGGGCCAGTGGATCGAGCCTTTCGCCGAAGAGACTTCGAATGCCGATCGCTGTCCTCAAGGTCGCGGGTGCAGAAAAACTAGTTCCGGCGGTGGACGCGACGCTGCCGTCATTAGAGACCGTTAGAAATGGTTCGGCGGCAACACCGCCAAACGCGATTACATCAGGTTTAATGACGCCTGGAGATCGTCCAGGACCAAGCGCAGAATATGGAGCCCTTCCCCAGTTGTCACTCTGCGAGTTTGCCGCACCAACGCAAAGCGCGTTCACGGAGTCTCCCGGCACTTGAATTCGAGCATTGCCGCTCTGCCGATCGTTTCGTCCGTTGTTGCCGATTGCTACCGTCGCGAGCGCTTGTCCATCAGCAAGATGGCTGTCAAGAAACGCTGTCCAGGAATGGACCTCATCATCTTCTATCGGCAGGTGAGGCCCGATGCTGAGATTGATGAAGTTGAAGTCGTTCTGTGACAGGATCGATTCGATTCGTCTAATGACGTCGTATAGTTCAAACGGATCACTACTGCTCCCGTCATCGAGAACGCGGAAGTGATCAACGTGGGAAAATGGCAATGGCAGTGCTTCGTCGGGATCAATCGAGCCGAATAGAAGCGCAGACGTAACCATCTGACCGTGTTCCAAGTATTCGCTCAACGGCGCACCGACACCTGGGGCATCGCGGCAAGTAACCCATGGAGATGTGGCTGAATCGATGGCCACGCCGCCGTCAAATATGGCTGAGCGAATCTCAGTGTCGACGGGATTGCCTTCGGGAAGAGACGCCACCAATCCATGAACTGCTCGGGTGACAACGTCGGGGGGCTCAAGCAACCTAAGGCGGGGCATAGTCCTCACAACTCTTATAAATGAAAATCTTGCAAGATCCTCAATTTTCCCACGAGGAGCGAGCGAGGGGACGAAGCAGAGGCCTCCCGAAGACCATCTCCGGTCAAGTTCGATGACAATTTCAAAGTCGTTCGCGTATGCTTCAAACGCATCGAGCACGTAACCGTATTCCGGATCGCCGGCGGCGTGCAGGACTACTTCTAGAGCTACTTCTTCGGGAAGATCCTCGGGGATCCTTAGGCGCTCTTCCACAGTTGGTAATCGGTAGCTTTCAACTACGACGAGACCCTCTTCCGTGTTTGAAAGGTTCTGTTCCGGATCTTGAAGATGTGCGGCCCATTGTCGAAGATTGGATCTCGTACTCTCTACGAAGAGCTCTGTCGTAGGGCGTTCGCGATCCCCCGGCCGGGTTATGAATGTGCGGCCTTCGTCTCTTGTACCAATTTGGTGGGAGTTCAACTCCGGAATCACATAGCTCGGACGACTTCCTATCGATTCGAATCCGGCCGACCTAAGAAGGTCACCGGGGAAGTAGCTTTTTGCAACAAACGAAGGGTGCAATGTGACGACCGAAACCACTCGCCCGTTGGGGCATGCTTCAGTCGGGAGTTCAAGGGCACGTTCTGCCGCCTCGGCTATCTGTGGAGCCAGCCGGTACCTGGCTTGTTGTGATGTGTAAGGGGGTGGCGCGGCCCCTCTTCCTAGAGGCGGTGCAACAGGTTCTGTGAGTCGTTCACCAAATCCGATCAAAAAACGAGGTTCGCTTGCCATTGATTCGTTATCCGCTAGACCGAACAATCTTCCGAATCGTGTCACGACTCACGCCTGTTATGTCGTGCGCCCTTCGTTGCGAGATTCCGAGAGTCTCGACCAGTGATGCAGCCAGATGACGACGACGAAGTGACGGAAGATTTTGGACGTATTGAGAACAGATATTTTCGATGCACTCGTCTAGCGTCCCGTAGCCGAGGGCGACACCGCGCTGCGCCAGCAGCAACGCAGTTTCAATCTCACTAAATGATGTTGACTCGAAGACGTCAGCAAGAATGGCTTCCTGCTCTGGTGAAACGGTCGAATTTAGATAACGCCTGATCGCCTCACGACGCGCGTCGACGTCGGGCAGTGAGAATTCCACGGTCACTTCAAATCTGCGCCAAATGGCAGGATCAAGAAGTTCCGGATGGTTGGTTGCGCCAAGTAGCAGGCTTCCTCCTGATGGCCAGTCATCGATTTGCTGCAGCAACACGTTTACCAAGCGCTTGAGTTCGCCAATATCTGAATCGTCGTTTCTTCTTTTTCCTATCGAATCGAGTTCGTCAATGAGAAGGACGCATTCTTGGGACTTCGCATAGTCGAGAACGTACCTGAGGTTTACGCCGGTTTTCCCTAGCAAACTACTCATCACCGCTGAGAGATCGAGAATGAGTAGAGGCACTTGAAGCGATGTAGCTATCCACCTTGCCGCCATTGTTTTTCCGACGCCTGGGGGACCAAGAAACAAGGCAGTTCGCGTAGGAGTGAGCCCTGCCGAGGTGAGTTCGTCAACGCGATGTCTTTCGTCAATGAGTTGCTGCAATATTTGGCTCGTCGCCTCCGCAAGAATGGGAACGTTGTTCATAGTGGACAACTCTTCAACGCGAATCAAGGAGAGTCGACTGTCAGCATCGACCGGCATTGGAGCGGCCGATGCTCGTCTAAGCGGCGACGATCTGGTAGGAGCTTTCCGAAGTAAGTCAACGAGTGCCTCAGAGAGTTGTGGATGGTTGCGCCGAACCTTTCTTGCAAGTCGCTGAACATACAAAGTCGAATCTTGTTCACGGCCCGAAATAGAGAGCCGCGCCAACTGGACTAATGATTCTTGTAAGTCATCCAAATCGTCCATTGAGTCCCCTTTATTCAAGATTTCCACGGATAAAACATATCATATGTGTGGACTAATTTCGCGGAATTTTGGCTAATCAGGCCGTCAGGATGCGCCCAATGTCCAAATTTCGTTGAGTGCATTTTCCGACGGTTGTTGTACACCCGTTCCGATTGAAGTTGTACACCGATTCCGACGTAGTTGTACACCCCGGAAGGTCGTGACGCTGGCTTTGGCGTGAGCGAGAGGGCACCGACAACG
>Ga0207933_1001675_pt1 | contig 16038 bp, 15 predicted proteins | sample NGESurdeep092012_4_FD_184488 | JGI IMG/M metagenome (GOLD analysis project Ga0207933, IMG submission 184488) | Arctic peat soil microbial communities from Barrow, Alaska - NGEE Surface sample F53-3 deep-092012 (SPAdes) | ecosystem: Environmental > Terrestrial > Soil > Wetlands > Peat ... | reverse complement strand
CGTCTTGTGGGTCGTCGTCGTGGCGACGTCGGCGCCGAGCTCGAGCGGGTTGGGATGGAGCCCCGTCGCAACGAGACCCGCGAAGTGCGCCATGTCGACCATCAGGAGCGCCCCGACCTCGTCGGCGATCTCGCGGAAGCGCGCGAAGTCGAGCTGGCGCGGATAGGCCGACCAGCCGGCGATCAGCAGCTTCGGACGGCGCTCGCGCGCGATCCGCGCGACCTCGTCCATGTCGATCAGGCTCGTCTCGCGGTCGACCTCGTAGGCGGCGATCTCATAGAGCCGGCCAGAGACGTTGATCTTCATGCCATGCGAGAGGTGACCGCCGTGGGCAAGCGAGAGTCCCATGATCGTGTCGCCGGGCGCCAGCAGCGCGTGGTAGACGGCGGTGTTCGCCTGCGCGCCGGAGTGCGGCTGGACGTTCGCGTGCTCGGCGCCGAACAGCTCCTTGGCGCGGTCGATCGCGAGCTGCTCGGAGACATCGACCCACTCGCAGCCGCCGTAGTAGCGTCGCCCGGGGTAGCCCTCGGCGTACTTGTTCGTGAGCACCGAGCCCTGGCATTCGAGCACCGCGCGGGGGACGAAGTTCTCCGAGGCGATCATCTCCAGCGTGTCCCGCTGGCGTGAGAGCTCGCCGCGCAGCGCCGCCGCGACCTCGGGGTCGACCTCGGCGAGGGGGCGGTTGAAGTAGTCGGGGGAAAGCTCGGACACGGCGCCACTGTAGCTCACGCCAACATCCGCTCGACGGCGCTCCTTCCCAGCGCGCCCTCGCGCACGATCCGCCACTCGCCGCGCCGCTCGTAGCGGCGCAGGTCGAGCACCGTCGAGGGGACGCCCGGCAGCTCGCCTCCGTCGAGCACGAGATCGGCGCCGGCACGGATCGACTCCGGCACATCCTCCAGGCGCCGGGCGTCGGGCTCGCCGGAGCGGTTGGCGCTCGATTGGAGCACGAGCGCGCCCACTGTGCCGAGCGCGGCCAGCGGGGGGCTCCACGCGGGGACGCGCACCCCGAGTGTCTCCCCACCGCCCTCCCCCGGGCCGCCCGCGAGCGGGAAGCGATGGGCGGGGTTTCCCAGCAAGATGGTGACGGGACCCGGGAGCAGCGCTCCCAGCGCGGCCCGCTCACGGTCTCCGAGGTCCGGCAACGCCGCCCACAGAGGCGCAGGCGCGAAGAACATGACCGCCGCCGGGCGCTCGGCGGGGCGACCCTTGAGCTCGTACAACCGCCGCACGGCCCGCTCGTCCTCGGTGTCGCAGCAGAGCCCGTAGACGGTGTCGGCCGGGAACACCGCGACGCCTCCATCCGCAAGGCACTTCTCCAGGCGGAGGGCGTCATCGGCGTCGATCACCGCTCCCCCACGACCACGCGCTCGATCCCCGCCAGGTCGCGCTCGGCCCGCACCGTGGCGAACCCCGCCGCCCACGCCAACTCGCTCACGACGGGCGCCTGTCCAGCGCCGAGCTCCAGTGCCACCGTCCGCACCCGGGCACGCGCGGCGACCTGGGCGAGCAGCGCGCGGATCGCGTCCAGCCCATCGGGCCCGGCGAACAGCGCCTCGGAGGGCTCGTGCCGGAGGATCTCGGGAGCAAGGGACGCGCGCGCGGACTCGGCGACGTAGGGGGGGTTGGAGAGGATCGCGTCGAACTCGTCGGGCACGTCCACGAGCAGATCCGCGCGCAGCCACGAGACCGACAGGCCGAGCCGCTCGCCGTTCAAGCGCGCGAGTGCGAGCGCGTCCTCGCTGAGGTCGCTACCGGTCAGGAGCAGGTCCGGGCGCTCGTCCTTCAGCGCGAGCGCGACGGCGCCGCTGCCGGTGCCGACGTCGAGCACCCGCGCCCCACGCGGCAGCCCGAGAGCCACTTCGACGAGCAGCTCGGTCTCCGGACGCGGGATCAGCGCACGGGGATCGACGGCCAGATCAAGCCTACGAAAGCCTCTGCGTCCCAGGATGTAGGCGACCGGCTCGCGCTCCACCGCGCGGCGGCGGACGGCGTTCTGGAAGGTCCTGACGGCGGGTCCTTCGACGAGGAGATCGCGGTCGACAATCAATCGCTCGCACGAGACACCGAGCACGTCGGCGAGCAACAGCTCGGCGTCCAGGCGCGGGGTTTCACACCCGGCCGCCGCGATCGCTGTGATCGCACCGTCGAGCGCATCCTTGACGGGAGTTCCCCTCATCCAGCCGCTCACGATGAGACCCCCACGCGCGGAGCCTCCACGCACCCCCTCACGCCGCCGCCTGCGCCTCCAGGCCGCGGCGCTTCTCGTCGGCCTGGAGCGACGCGGTCAGCTCGTCGAGCTCGCCCTCGAGCACCTGGTCGAGGTTGTGGACGGTGTGCTTCGTGCGGTGGTCGGTGACGCGCCGCTCGCCGTAGTTGTAGGTGCGGATCTTCTCCGCACGGTCGCCGGTGCCGACCTGCGAGCGGCGGTCGGCCGCGAGCTCGGCCTGCTGCTCGGCCAGCGCCTGCTCGTAGAGCCGCGCGCGCAGCACGCGCATCGCGCGCTCGCGGTTCTGCAGCTGGGACTTCTCGTCCTGCATCGAGACGACGATCCCTGACGGCTTATGCGTGATCCGCACTGCCGAGTCGGTCGTGTTGACCGACTGCCCGCCGGGGCCGGAGGAACGGTAGACGTCGATCTGGAGGTCGTTCGGGTTGATCTCGACGTCGACCTCCTCGGCCTCCGGCAACACCGCGACGGTCGCAGTGGAGGTGTGGATGCGCCCCTGGGACTCAGTCGCGGGGACGCGCTGCACGCGGTGGGTGCCGCCCTCGAACTTGAAGACGGAGTAGGCCCCCGAGGACCGCGAAGACCCCGGCGGCTGGGGGCCGGGGGGGCGGGACTTTATTCCGAAGGTGTACTTACCCTCGCCGATGTCCATCGCCTCCGTCTGGAAGCCCAATCGTTCCGCGTACTTGACGAGCATCCGATACAGATCCCTCGCCCACAGCCCGGCCTCGTCGCCGCCGGCGCCGCCCTGGATCTCGACGATCACGTTCTTCTCGTCGTTCGGGTCACGCTCGACCATCGCCAGGCGGATCTCCTCTTCGAGCTCCTCGATCCGCTCACGGGCGCCGCCGAGCTCCTCGCGCATCTCCGCGTCCTCGCCGTCCTCGGCCAGGAGTTCTTCGGCCCCGGTCGCGTCGTCCTGGGCACGGCGCCACTGCACGGCCAGCTTGGCGGCGGGCTCGAGCTGGCTGTAGGCGCGACCGACCTCGGCGTAGCGCTCGCGGTCGGAGATCACCTCGGGGTCGGTCAGCTGCTCGCCGAGCTCGGCGAAGCGGCTCTCGATCTGCGCGACCAGGTCATCGATCATGCAAGGCAGTCTAGGTGCGAGCCCCTTGCTAAGCGACGACCTCGACGCCCATCAGATCAGCCGCCGACAGTTCGCCGGGGGTCTCGAGCGCGAGCACCGCCTCCAGCGCCGCGATCGCGACCGCGAGCTGGTCGAGGTCGGGCTCGCGTGTGGTCAGCAGCTGCAGCTTCAGACCGGGCCACATCACGACCTGCACCCAGCGGCGGCGGCGGTTGCGCCCGGCGAACTTGATCAGCTCGAAGGAGATGCCGGCGATCAACGGCACGCCGAGGATGCGCGTGGCCACCAACCAGTACCAGGCGGGCAGGCCGATCGGGGCGAAGACGAAGATCGCGACGATCATCACCACGAGCAGGAAGCTCGTGCCGCAGCGCGGGTGCAGCCGCGAGAAGCGCTTGGCGTTGACGGGCGTGAGCGGCAGGCCGGCCTCGAAGCAAGAGATCGTCTTGTGCTCGGCGCCGTGGTACTCGAACACGCGGCGCAGGTCGCGCAGCCGCGAGAGCAGGAGCATGTAGCCGAGGAAGATCGCCGTCCTGACGATGCCCTCGACGAGCCAGAACAGCACTGAGGAGTGCAGTTGGCCCTTGACGAGGCTCGTGAGCACGACCGGGATCACGAAGAACAGGCCGATCGAGAACACGAGCGCCACGACGATCGTCCCCGCCCACACGCCGGCGGAGATCTCCTGGCCCCGCGCCGACCCGTACCCGGCCTCGCCGCCGGCCTCGTTGCCGTTCCCGTCGACCTCCCCATCCCCGGCCTCCACGGGCGGCAGCTGCGCGTTGGCGGAGATCCCGAGCGCGCGGAATCCGATCGCCATCGACTCGCCCAGCGCCACCACCCCACGCACGATCGGCAGACGCAGCGCGCGGTGGCGCTGCAACGAGGAGGTGAGGGGAAACGTCGAGACCTCGATCTCGCCTTCGGCGGCGATTGGCGCGCCGCTCTCGCCGTGCTCCTCCTCGAGCCGCTCCTCCTGTAGTTGCTCCTCGGTGGGCTTACGAACCGCCACCGCCCAGTGGGCGACGCCGCGCATCATCACGCCCTCGAGCACCGCCTGCCCGCCCACGGGGGCGTCGCGCTGGGCGTTCAGCATGCCGTCGCCGTTGCGGTCGGCTTCCAGCTCGACCGGCGTCAACTTGGCGACCTCCGCCCGCGCGGCGTCGCCGTTTCTGTCCGCCACAGAGGAGCCGGCGGCCAGCGGCGCGGACATCGGCCCGCTAGGAAGCCTTGGCCTGAGCGCCGCCCTTGCGGGCGTCCAGCTGACGGCCTCTGGCCATCCTGCGCTGGAAGCGCTCGACGCGCCCGCCGGTGTCCATCAGCTTCTGTTTGCCCGTGTAGAACGGATGACAGTTCGAGCACACCTCGACGTGCAGCTCGTCGCGAGTCGCGCGCGTGGTGAACTCGTTGCCGCACGTGCAGCGCACATGGGCCTCGGCGTAGCTGGGATGGATGTCGGTCTTCATCGTTCGTTCATTCTAGCGATCGCCGAGCCGTCGTCTCCCGAGCCCCGTACGATCGGCGGATGAGCTTTGGCGAGATCGTCGCGATCGCGTGCGCCGGGCTCGCGGCGGGGACGATCAACACGGTCGTCGGGAGCGGCACGCTGATCACCTTCCCAGTCCTGCTGGCTTTCGGCTATGCGCCGGTGACGGCCAACGTGTCGAACACGATCGGCCTGGTCCCGGGGTCGATCTCCGGCGCGGTCGGCTACCGCGGCGAGCTCGCCGGCCAGCGCGGACGCGCGATCCGGCTGGGGACGTCCTCGCTGCTCGGCGGCATCACCGGGGCGGTGCTGCTGCTGGTGCTGCCCGCGTCGGCGTTCAAGGCGATCGTGCCGGTCTTCATCGGGCTCGCGCTGGTCCTCGTCGTGCTGCAGCCGCGGATCAGAGACCACCTGGCCGAGCGCAAGATCGACGCGATCCACGAGCGTGGCCTCGTGGTGGCGCTCGCTATTTACCTAACTGGCGTCTACGGCGGCTACTTCGGCGCCGCCCAGGGGATCCTGCTGCTCGGGATCCTCGGCGTGACGCTCGCCCAGGATCTGCACCGCACGAACGCGCTGAAGAACGTCCTCGCGGGCCTCACGAACGGCGTTGCGGGTGTCTACTTCATCTTCGCCGCACACGTCGACTGGGCGCCGGCCGCGATCATCGCCGTCACCTCGATCGTCGGCGCCCAGCTCGGCGCCCGCTACGGGCGGCGCCTGCCGCCGGTCGCGCTGCGGGCGCTGATCGTCGTGGTCGGGGTCACGGCGATCGTGCAGCTGCTCGCCACGTGAGACGAGGTGCTCAGCCGGAGGTGGAAGGCGACGAGGTGCCCATGCCGGGTGTGACCGGCACCGGGGCGGGTGTGGGCGCCGGCTGTGCACACTGGAGCGTGTGTCGTTCGGTGCGCCTGATCACGTAGCCCCTGTTGTTCAGCCAATGAAAGCGCACGAGCGCGCGGTAGTCCGCCGGGAACGACAGGTTCGTGACCTGCTTGACGTACTGGTAGATCTTCACCCCGGGCGCCGAGCCACGCCAGACGCCGAGTCCGGGGGCGGAGACGGTGTGGAATAGTTCTTCGCCGGGCAGCCGCTCCTGCACTTCGATCCGCATCGCCATCCGCGCGGTGCCGGCGATCGCCGTCATTTCGGCGGAAAAGGTCGCCGAGCGATCCGTCTGTTCGCCGGTCGTGACGCACCGTTCGACGGTGGCGGCCGCGCCTCCGGCGGCGTCCGTCTGCGCCGCCCGCGGCGTCCAGGCGACCTGGGCGGTGGCAGCGCTCGCCTGGGCGACGCACGTCGACGCCAGCGCGCCGCAGGCGAGCAGGAAGAGCACCAGAGGCGCGGTGTGTCGACGCACGAGCGGCGATCCGTGAAGCATCTTCATAGCCTCCCCCTAACACCCAAGACCCGCACAATGTTGCGGCAGCGCGGGATCCGGAGGTTTCATTTCGATCGATAAACCCGCTTCGCGGAAGCGATCGAAATGAAATCCGGACCCGCTTGACTCACGGCCTTTAAACTAGCTCAGAGAATTTGATACAAGGGACCGTCGCCACCCTCTGGCACCGTCAGACGCCCGCCCTTGGCAGTGATCGCGCCGCATTGGACACAGTTGGTGTAGTTGACGATCACGTCGACATCGCCCGTCTCCGGCGCGTCCTCAGGGATCTCGTAGACCCCCGCGGGGCACATCCACTTCCAGGTTTCGGCGAGCTCGCGGGGGACGTGCTTCTGCACGCGGATGTGGTTCGGGGCGTCGTCGCGGGTGGCATTTCCCGTGATGAACACCGAGGAGAGCTTGTCGAAGGTGTATTTCCCGTCGGGCTTCGGGTAGCTGTCCTTGGTCTTGCCGATGAACATCGGCTTGGCGTCGTTGCGGTGCCAGTGCGCGCGGCCCGGCAGCTTGCCTTTCGTGATCTGCTGAATGCCGCTGAGCGGCCCACCGATGAGCAGGCCTTTCTGCAGCGGCTGGCGCGCGTTGCGCACCTCCCACATCTCTTTGCCGACCGATGACTCCTCGATCGCCTGCTCGTAGGCCTCGAAGCTCGACTCGCCGCGCTTCAGCGCCGCGTAGATCGTCTCGGCCGCGAGCATGCCCGACTTGATGCAGTGATGCACGCCCTTCAGGGCCATCGTGTCGACCATGCCACCCGAATCTCCCACGAGCACGGCTCCAGGCATCGACAGCTTCGGCATCGACCAGTAGCCGCCGCCCGGCAGCGCCTTGGCGCCCCAGGCGATGCGCTCGCCGCCCTCGAGGATCTTGCGCACGAGCGGATGGGTCTTGAACGTCTGCAGCAGGTCGTGCGCCGAGGTCGTCGCATCCGCGTACTCCAGCTCGACGACGAAGCCGATCGAGACGAGGTCCTCGCCCGTCTTCTCGTTCTTCATCGGATAGATCCAGGTGCCACCGATCTGGCCGTACTTCGAGGAAAGCTTCAACGGCCAGGGGCCCATCGTGTGGATCAGGCGGTCCAGTGGCTTGGGGACCTTCCAGACCTCCTTCACGCCGAGCTCCCAAACCTGCGGCTCGCGTCCGTCGGCCAGGTCGAACTCTTTGATCGCCGCGCCGGTGATATGGCCCCAGCAGCCCTCAGCGAGCACCGTCGCCTGGGCCTTGATGTCGGTCCCCGGCTCAAAGTTGCCGAGCGGCTCGCCCTCCTTGCCGCGGCCCTTGTCGCCCGAGCGCACGCCGACGACGCGGCCATCATCGACGATCAACTGCGTGGCCGAGGTCTCCGTCAGGATGTATGCGCCGGCCTCCTCGGCCTGTTTCTGCTGATAGCGGGCGAGCGCTGAGACGGAGATGACCTCGTTACCGTGATTCTTGAACGACGGCGGCGGCGGGATACGGATCGCCATTTTCGATGTCGGCGTCAGGTAGACGGCCTCCTTCTCAACCTCGCCGAACGCGAAGCCCTCCTCGCGCCACTGCTCGCGGGTCATGTCCGGAAACAGCTCTTCCAGCGGCCCCGGGCGCATGACCGCGCCCGAGAGGTTGTGCCCGCCGCATGTCTTCGCCTTCTCGATCACCGCGACCGGCACCTCGCCGAGACGCTCCATCGTCTCCGGGTCATCGGCCAGCAATTGCAGCAGGCGATTGGCGCAGGCCAGCCCCGCGGTGCCGCCACCGACGATCGCGACGCCGACCTCGATCAGCTCGTCCTCGGCGTCGAGCCCACGCTTGACGAACTCCTTCTGCGAGTCGACCGGCGGTGGGAAGGCCGCGGGCGCGACCTTCCCGTTGTGGGAACCGTTGTGAGATGACATCGCTACGCTCCTTTTCGTTCGCGCTCGCGCATCCGCTCCGCCAGGACCCGCCCTCTCAACTGCTCTTCTTCGCCTTCACGGCCTCCGTGAGCTTCGGCAGGATCTTGTTCAGATCGCCGACGATCCCGAGGTCGGAGAATTCGAAGATCGGCGCGTTGGCGTCCTTGTTGATCGCGACGATGTTCTCCGAGGCCTGCATCCCGACCTTGTGCTGGATCGCGCCGGAGATGCCCGCCGCGAGGTATAGCTTCGGCGCGACCGTCTTGCCGGTCTGACCGATCTGCGCCGCGTAGGGGTACCAGCCGGCGTCGACGACCGCGCGGGTCGCGGCGACGGCTGAGTTGCCGCCGAACGCCTTCGCCAGGTCCTCGGCGAGCTCGAAGCCCTCGGCCTTGCCGAGCCCGCGCCCGCCGGCGACGAGGATGTCGGCGCCCTCGATGTCGACGTCGGCGCCGCGCTGCTCGCCGCGCGTGAGCATCGTCGCCTGCTGGGCCTGCGGGCTCAGCTCGAAGCTGAGCTGCTCCACGGCTGCGTCGCTGTCGCCGGACTGGACGATCTCGAACGCGTTGAGCCGGCCGATGACGATGCCGACGTCGGAGCGGTATTTGATCTCGGAGATCGCCGAGTCGCCCAGGATCGGGCGCTCCGCGACGAGCTCGCCGCCCTCGGCGCGCACCTTCGTGACCTCCATCGCGACGCCCGCCCCGAGCCGTGCGGCCAGGCCGGCGCCGATCTCGAAGCCGAGCAGACCGCCGCCGAACAACGCGTAGGAGTAGTCGCCGCCTCCGATCGCCGCGGCCATCGCGTCGACCAGCGGCTGCGCGAGCCCCTCGGGGCCCTCTGCGACGAGCACCTTCTTCGCGCCGTACTTGCCCAACGACGCAGCCAGATCCTGCGGGACGTTCTCGCCGAGCAGCAGCGCGTGCGCCTCGCCGCCCAGTTCTGACGCGAGCTTCGCGCCCTCGGAAACGGCGCCGAGCGAGTTCTTGTTGATCGCGCCGTCGTAGTGCAGCGCGTAGACCAGAATATTCGGCATCTAGATCAACTTCCTCTCGTCTAGCCAGGCGACGATTTTTTCGACGGTTTCGCCGGTGTCCTCGTCCTCGATGATCTCCCCGGCGGACTTCGCCGGCGGCGCCTTTGCCGATACCCACTGGGCAGCAGAGTTATCCCCGCCGACCTTCGACGTGTCGATCTCGACGTCGCCCGTCGTGACCGTGTCCAGCGGCTTCTTCTTCGCGCCCATGATCGCCTTCAGCGAGGGATAACGGGGCTCGTTGATCGCATCGCCGACGGAGATCACCGCGGGCAGCTTGATCTGCACGGTGTCGTAGCCGTACTCGGCCTGGCGCTCGCACTTCAGGGATCCGGATCCCGCCCCCCCGGGTGGGTGGGAATCAGACGATTCGACGTCCATCTTGATCACCTGGGTCAGCGATGGCATGCTCAGGTGCTCGGCCACGACCGCGCCGATCGTGTAGCACTCGCCGTCGTCCGATTGCTGGCCGAGCAACACCAGATCGGGGCTCTCGCGCTGGAGCGTCTTCGCCAGCGCGTAGCCGGTCGCCGCCACATCGGAGCCGGCGACGGCCGGGTCGGAGAGGTGGACAGAGCGGTCGGCGCCGAGCGAGACGGCCTTGTGCAGGGCGCGCACGGCGCTGTCGGGGCCCATCGTCACGGCGACGATCTCCTCGACGGGCACGGCGCCGCCCTCCTTGATCTGCATCGCGGCCTCGATCGCGTGCGTGTCATACGGGTTGAGGTTCTTCTCTCCGCTGCGGTCCATACGCCCCGTCGAGGGGTCTATCCGCTTCTCGACGGCGGCGTCCGGGACCTCCTTCACCAGGACGCATATCTTCATTGTTCGGCAACTCCTTCAGGGTCTAAGTGGGTCAATCCTACTCGCTCGCGCGGTTGACTGACAAGTCAATCGGTTTTTCTTTTGATCTGATCGAAGACAGGGGCCGCATGCGGCCCCTGTCCGAGCGGCGCATGCGCCGCTCGGCGGACCGGCACATGTGCCGGTCCGAACAACACATATGACTACCTGTCGACCACCGCGCCACGGATGAAATCGACGATCGCCTGGGTCGGCGCGCCCGGCGTGAAGACCTCGGCGACGCCGAGCTGCTTGAGCTCAGGGATGTCCTCCGCGGGGATCGTCCCGCCGACGGTCACGACGACGTCGTCGATGCCCTGCTCTTTCAGCAGCGCGACCACGCGCGGGACGAGCGTCATGTGGGCGCCGGAGAGGATCGACAGCCCGACCGCGTCGGCGTCCTCCTGGATCACCGTCTCGACGATCTGCTCGGGCGTCTGGTGCAGGCCCGTGTAGATCACCTCCATCCCCGCATCGCGCAACGCCCGCGCGATGATCTTCGCGCCGCGGTCGTGCCCGTCGAGACCGGGCTTGGCGACGACGACGCGGATCTTGCTCTTGGGCTGGGCGGTGGTGGAGGGCATGTTGGGGTCTGGCGACAGAGCGGTCCTGCGGCGCGCGGCGTTCAGCGGCGCACGCGACGACGACTCGGCTCCCGGCGGGAACCGGCCGCGCGGAATTGTAGAGCCCGCGGGTCGGCCCGCGCCCCGACGTGCTCGGAGACGACCCGGGTCAGCCCGCCGAGCGCGGTGACCGCGCCGACGGCGGCGAGCACCTTCAGGCGGCGTCCCAGTCGGTCGAGGTGGAGCACCTCCCAGCCCTCCTCCACGGCGATCCGCCGCAGCTCCGCGTCGGGGTTGACGACCACCGCGTGGCGCACGGCGCGCAGCATCGGCAGGTCGGACTCGGAATCGGAGTAGGCGTAGGAGGCCTCGAGGTCGATCCCGGCGCGATCGGCCAGTTCGCGCATCGAGAGCACCTTCCCCTCGCGGTAGTTGAACGGGCCCGCCGCGCGGCCGGTGTAGCGGCCCTCGACGATCTCCGAGCGCGAGCCGAGGCCGCCGTCGAAGGCGAGCACGTGGGCGAGCAGGTCGGCCATCTCCTGCGAGGCGGCGGTGAGGATGTAGACGGGCACGTCCGCGTCCTGGTGGGCGTAGGCGCGCGCGAGCATCTCCGGGTACAGCCGCGGCAGCACGCCCGCGAGCACGCGCGGGGAGAGGCGCTGGAGATCCCTCACGCGCACGCCCGCGATCATCTCGCCGACGCGCTTTCTGACCTCGTCGGCGCGATCGTCGGTCGAGCCTCTCAACCGGAAGCGCAGGTTCTCGTAGACGTCCTTCGCGAGACGGCGCCGCGAGATCATGCCGGTCTCGTACGCGGCGCGGGCGAAGAAGATCCCCGAGGAGCCGGCCATCAACGTCTTGTCGAGGTCGAAGAACGCCGCCGCGCGCGGTTGGGTGCCGTTGCCGGCCTGGGTCATTTCACACCCTGAGGATCAGCGCGTCGCCCTGACCGCCACCGGAGCAGATCGCCGCGCAGCCGAGGCCGCCGCCGCGGCGGCGCAGCTCGTAGACGAGCGCGCCGAGGATGCGCGCGCCGGAGGCGCCGATCGGATGGCCGAGCGCGATCGCGCCGCCGTTGACGTTCACGCGGTCCTCGTCGATGCCGAGCATCCGGATCGAGTTGAGCGTGACCGAGGCGAACGCCTCGTTGATCTCCCACACGTCGATGTCCTCTGCCTTCAAGCCGGCCTTCTCCAGCGCCTTCTTCGCGGCGCTCGCGGGCGTCGTCGCGAGGTAGGCGAAGTCGTTGGCGGACTGCGCGTGGGTGACGATCTCGGCCAGCGCCTCCTTACCGTTCGCGCGCGCCCACTCCTCGGAGGACAGCACCAGCGCGCCACCGGCGTCGTTCACTCCCGGCGAGTTGCCGGCGGTGTGCGAGCCCTCCTTGCCGGTCAGGCCGGGCAGCTTCGCGAGCGCCTCGAGCGAGCTTCCGCGGCGCGGGGCCTCGTCGACCTCGACGAGGGTGTCTTGCTTGCGGCCCTTGACGGTCACCGAGACGGTCTCCTCGGCCATGCGTCCCTCGTCGATCGCCGCCAATGCCCGCTCGTGCGAGCGCAGCGCCCAGCGGTCGAGGTCCGCGCGGGTCATCTCCAGCTCGTCGCCGACCTCGGTCGCCTCGACGAACATCTGCTTGCCGGAGAACGGATTGGTGAGCCCGTCGTGGACCATCGCGTCGAGCGCCTTCACGTCGCCCATGCGAAAACCGAAGCGTGCGCCGGGAAGCAGGTAGGGCGCCTGCGACATCGACTCCATGCCGCCGCCGACGCCGACCTGCATGTCGCCCGCGCGGATCGCCTGGTCGAGGATCACCGAGGCGCGCAGCCCGGAGGCGCAGACCTTGTTGATCGTCTCCGAGGAGACCTCCTTCGGGATCCCGGCCTTGATCTGGGCCTGGCGCGAGGGGATCTGGCCCTGACCGGCCTGCAGCACCTGGCCCATCACGACGTGCTCGACCTGCTCGGGCTCGACCCCGGAGCGCTCGAGCGCCGCCTCGATCGCGATGCCGCCGAGCTCGGTGGCATCGAGCGTGGACAGCGCTCCGCCCATCTTGCCGATGGGGGTGCGGGCGGCGCCGAGGATCACGGTCTTGGGCATTGGCTGCGTAGGCTCCTAGGTCGGGTTGCAAGGACTACAGGCCGGGAATGCTAGTAGACGCATTCCTCGCCGGCCAGATATCGTGCGCTGATCGTGAACGTCTCATGGACAGCCGACCGGCCCGAGGCGACCGAGGCCGACACCGCCGTCGTCGGCGTGTTCGAGGGCGACGGGGGGGCGGGGTTCTCTACAGACGCGGGTGGGCGGGATGGCCGGGGTGGGGTTCCCCATCAATTGGGTGAGCTGCTCGCGAGCGGCGAGGCGCGGCGCTCGTTCAAGGCGCTCGCGCTGACCCACGCCGAGGGCAAGCGTTGGCTGACGGTCGGGCTCGGCGCGCGCAAGGACTTCACGCCCGAGCGCGCTCGCGTCGCGGCCGCGGTCGCGCGTGAGCGGGCACGCGAGCTCTCGGCGCGGGTGCTCTGCTGGGAGGTCCCGGCAGCCGGTCAGGGCCAGGCCGACGAGACCGATGCGAGCGCCGCGGTCGCGGGGGCGCTCGTCGAGGGGACGATCCTCGCCGACTACAGCTTCGATCTGCACAAGTCCGCGAAGGCGGGCGGCCAGAGCGGCAACGCCAAGCCCAAGCACCTGGACGCTCTAATCGTCTCAGGAGGCGGACCCGTCGAGTCGGCGGTCGCCGACGCCGCGATCGTCGCCGCGGCGGTCAACGCCGCGCGCGATCTGCAGAACCGGCCCGGCAACGATCTCACGCCGACGGCGCTGGCGGACTACGCGCGGGCGCTCGGCGAGGAGATCGACGGCCTCCGGGTCGAGGTGCAGGGGCGCGCGGACATCGAGGGGCTAGGCATGGGCGCCTTCGCCGCCGTCGCGCAGGGCTCCGAGCAGGAGCCGGCGCTGATCGTCCTGAAATACGATGGTAGCGCACCCATCCCACCCACCGGGGAGGGATCGGATCGCCGCCCCACGAGGCCTCTACTCGGCTTCGTCGGCAAGGCCGTGACGTTCGACAGCGGCGGCATCTCGCTGAAGCCCGGCGCGAAGATGGCGGAGATGAAGTTCGACATGTCCGGCGGCGCCGCCGTCGTCGAGGCGGTCGCGGCGATCGCGCGCTTGCGCCTGCCCGTGAGGTTGCTCGCGGTCGTCGGCGCGACCGAGAACCTGCCGGACGGGCGCGCGATCAAGCCCGGGGACATCGTCACCGCGAAGAACGGGAAGACGATCGAGATCAACAACACCGACGCCGAGGGCCGGCTCGTGCTCGCCGACTGCCTCTGCCACGCCGTCTCGCTCGGGGCCGAGCGGATCGTCGACCTGGCGACGCTGACCGGCGCGGTGATCGTCGCGCTCGGCTCGACCTACGCGGGGATCATGTCAAACGACGAGGAGCTCGCCGAGCACCTCACCGCCGCGGGCGAGCGCACCGGCGAGATCCTCTGGCGGCTGCCGCTGCACCCCGAGTACGACGAGCTCGTCGCGGGCAAGTACGCCGACCTCGACAACGCGCCCGAAGCGCGCAAGGCGGGCACGATCATGGGCGCCTCCTTCCTCCAGAACTTCGTCTCCGAGACGCCGTGGGCGCACCTCGACATCGCGGGCTCGGCTTGGGATCTCGGGCGCGCCTATGTCGGCAAGGGCGCCTCCGGCTACGGGGTGCGGCTGCTCGTCGAGCTGGCGCGCTCCTACAGCGCGTAGCACTCCTTCTAGGATGAGCCCACGTGGCTCGCACGCGCCTGATCCTCGACTTCCTTTCGCGCGGGCGAACCCATCGCTACGGCCCCCATCCATCCCAGCGCGCCGATCTCTACGTGCCAAGCGGGTCCGGTCCGCACCCGGTGATGGTGCTGATCCATGGCGGCTCCTGGCAGAAGCGCTACGGCAAGATCTTCACGCGTGCACTGGCCGGCGACCTGCTCAGGCGCGGCTGGGCGGTGTGGAACATCGAGTACCGCCGAGTCGGCGCCGGCGGTGGCTGGCCGACCACGTTTGAAGACGTCGCGGCGGCGGTCGACCACCTCGCCGTCCTCGAAGATCCGCGGCTCGAGCTCGACCGGGTCACCCTGCTCGGCCACTCCGCCGGCGGTCACCTCGCGCTGTGGGCGGGCGGCCGGCCCAACCTGCCGGCGGGTGCCCCGGGTGCCTTCGACGGACCACCACGTGTGCGGCCGCGACGCGTCATCTCGCAGGCCGGCGTCGCCGATCTCGCGGATGCCTATCGTCGCTGGCGCGGCGGAGTCGTGCGAGATCTGATGGGTGGCTCGCCTGAGGAAGTCCCCGAGCGCTATGCGGCGGGCGACCCGATCCGCTTGCTGGCGCTCGACATGCCCGTCCTGATCGTCCACGGCGTCGAGGACCCGACCGTCTCGATCGAGATCAGCCGCGACTACCTGAACGCCACCGTTGCCGCCGGCGGTGAGGCCGAACTCGTGGAGATCCAAGGGGAGGCCGGCCGCCACCGCGGGCATCTCGATCCTCGCGGCGAGGCCTGGGCGGCGGTCGTCCACCGCCTGGAACCAACCGGCCAGTTACCCGAGGCGGCGAGCGCCGCGGCGGCCCTGTAGTCCTTCCCAGGCTCGCCTACCAGGGCGAAGGCTCGTAGTCCTTCAAGAAGCACCCGTGAATGTCCTCACCCGACTCGCCACGGACGATCGGGTCATACACCCGCGCGGCGCCGTCGACTAGATCGAGCGGAGCGTGGAAGCCGTCCTCGGCCAGACGCATCCTCATCGGGTGGGGTCGCTCGTCGGTGATCCAACCGGTATCGACACTCGTCATCAGGATGCCGTCGCTTTCGAGCAGCTCCTGGGCGCTGGTGCGCGTGAGCATATTCAACGCGGCCTTGGCCATGTTCGTATGTGGGTGCCCAGGGCCCTTGTAGCCACGGCTGAACTGGCCCTCCATGGCGGAGACGTTGACGATGTAGGTGCGTCGGGCCTGCGAAGCTGCCAACGCAGGGCGCAGCCGGCTGACGAGGATGAAGGGAGCGGTCGTGTTGCACAGCTGCACCTCTAAGAGCTCCAGCGGGTCGACCTCGTTGACCCGCTGGATCCAGCTGTTGACCGGGTGCAGGTCCGGCACCAGGCCACCAGCGTCGATCGCGCTGCCCAGGGCAATCCGCTCGGGGGAGGCCGATCCCGCTGTGAGCGCCAGCGCCGTTAATGCCTCGGGCGTCGGCATCCAGTGCGCGCGACTGTCCTGCGCGAGCTCACGTGGAGTCTCCACCTCACGGCCGAACCGGCTCAGTCGCGGGAGCGGTCCCTCGGGCAATGCCGCGCGCTCGGCCTCGATCAACGGCGCGTAGGCCTCGGCCGAGCGCCGAACGGTCTGGGCGGCGTTGTTGATCAAGATGTCCAATGGACCCCGAGCGCTGAGAGAGTCGGACAGCGCCACGACCTGCGCGGGATCGCGCAGGTCGATGCCGACGACGTGCAGCCGCTCGAGCCACTCGGCACTGTCGGGCATGTCCAGATC